>Ga0209257_1000412_pt1 | contig 82996 bp, 78 predicted proteins | sample AraplaCvi_mCL_r2_FD_184277 | JGI IMG/M metagenome (GOLD analysis project Ga0209257, IMG submission 184277) | Arabidopsis root microbial communities from North Carolina, USA - plate scrape MF_Cvi_mCL_r2 (SPAdes) (version 2) | ecosystem: Host-associated > Plants > Roots > Endosphere | place: USA...
TGGGCCGACTACCACCTGCAGCAGGTGGCCGGCGCGGCGCAGCGCCCGGGCGGCGTGGTCATCGCCATCTCGCACGTGGGCGGCATGCCCTCGCTGCTCGACGCGGTGGACATCGCGCGCGGGCAGGGTGCCAAGGTGGTCGCGATCACCCGGCCCGGCACGGCGCTGGCGGCCAAGGCCGACTTTCTGCTCGGGCTCTCGGTGCCGGACGACGCGGTGATGCACGTGGGCATCGACGCCTACCTGACGCACCTCACGGCCATCGAGATCCTCACCGTGCTCGTGGCCCAGCGCCGCGGCGAGCCCGCGGTGCAGCGCCTGCAGCGCGCGCGCGAGGCCTTCCAGCGCCATGGCATCGACGCCACCACGCATCCGCTGCAGAGCTGGGATGGCGGCGGCATCAGCGGCGGAGGGCGCGCATCGTGAGCCAGGACCCCAAAGCCATCCTGCTCGAGGCCGGCCTCGTGGTCGACGGCTCGGGCGGCCCCTCGTGGCCCGGCGACGTGCTGCTGCAGGGCGACCGCATCGTCGCGCTCGGCGAAGGCCTGCGCGAGCGGCTGCCCGACGGTCTCGCGCTGGTCGACGTCGAGGTTGTCGACTGCCGCGCCAAGGTCATCGCGCCCGGTTTCATCGACGCGCACACGCACGACGACGCCATCGTGCTGCGCGACCCGCTGTGCCTGCCCAAGGTGTCGCAGGGCATCACCACCGTGGTCACGGGCAACTGCGGCATTTCGCTCGCGCCGTACCGCACGCCGCAGTCGAAGCCGCCGCTCACATTGCTCGGCGCCGATTCGTTCAAGCACGCGACCATGGCGGAGTACCGCGCGGCTGTCGATGCGACGCAGCCCGCGCTCAACGTGGCCGCACTCGTCGGCCACACCACGCTGCGCTTCGCGACCATGCAGGCGCTGGACCGTCCCGCCAGCGCCGATGAACTGGCGCGCATGGAAGCGCTGCTCGACAGCTGCATGGCCGACGGAGCGCATGGCATGTCGTCGGGCCTGTTCTACGAAGAAGCCTTTGCCGCGCCCGCCGAGGAAGTGACGGCGCTGGCGCGCGTCGTGGCCCGCCACGGCGGCGTCTACGCCACGCACCTGCGCAGCGAGATGCAGCAGATCATCGAGGCGCTGCACGAGGCCGGCGACTCGGCCTTCAGCGCCGGCGTGCCGCTCGTCATTTCGCACCACAAGTGCGCCGGGCCCGCCAACTGGGGCCGCACCAGGGAAACCCTACCGCTGATCGAGTCGCTGGCGCAGCGCCAGAAGATCGCGATGGACGTCTACCCCTACGTGGCCGGCTCGACCGTGCTGCGCGAGGACCTGGTCGATGGCGTGATCGACGTGCTGCTCACCTGGTCCGACCCGCATCCCGAGATGATGGGCCGGCTCATTTCCGACATCGCGCGCGAATGGGGCACCACCGAGCAGGAGGCCTGCCTGCGCCTGAAACCGGGCGGCGCCTGCTATTTCCAGATGCAGGAGGAAGACGTGGAGCGCGTCATCGCGCACCCGCTCACGATGATCGGCAGCGACGGCCTGCCGCACGACCGCCATCCGCATCCGCGCTTATGGGGCGCCTTTCCGCGCGTTTTTGCGCGCTATTGGCGCCAACGTCGCCTTTTCACGCTTGAACAGGCGGTACACAAGATGACCGGCATGACGGCGCGCAACCTGCGAATCGCTGAGCGCGGCCTGCTGCGCGCGGGCACCATGGCCGACGTGGTGGTATTCGACCCCGAGACCATCGCCGACACCGCCACCTACGAGCATCCGCATGGCGTGAGCCTGGGCGTGGAACGGGTGTTCGTGAACGGCGTGCTGGCCTATCGGGGCGGCGAGGCCGAAGCCCGGGTGCTTGCGCGGGCGGGCCGGATGCTGGCGCGGGGGGCCTGAAGAGCAGGGCGGGGCCGCCGTATCTGACGGGGAATAACCTCAAGACCTCTAAAGTTCTAACGCTCTCGGCAAAAATCAGTCAAACTTGTACATCTTATTGGCCGTCGAATTCCGACAGGAGCAAAGATGGACAAGGACGCTGAAGGCCTTGGTGCTGATTTCGAGCTGTGGCAGCAGCTCACGGACGACTACGAAGCCGCATTGGGCGCCCTGGCCCGGGGCGAGCCGGGCGCGCGAGAGCGGGTGGTCCGGTTGTCGTTGGCACTTCAGCAACTGCATCCGGACCTCTCCCCCGTCGACCACGACTACTGAGGCACCGCACAAGATCAGCAAGCTCAGTCCTGCGCCGGCTCCTCTTCAGCCTGCGCCTGGAACATGCGAGTGAAATCGCAGCACTCCTGCGCCAGCATCACGATGGACGAGGTGAGCGCGCTGCGGTGCTCGCCCTTGTGCATTGCCACGTAGCGCACCACGGGCAGCGCCGGCGCCACGTCGATCACCGCCAGCATGCCGGCCGCCACCAGCGGCTGCAGGCATTGGCGCGGCAGGTAGCTCACGCCCAGCCCCGACACAGTGAGCCCCGTCAGCGCCACCAGGTTGCTCACCACGATCACGTTGGCGGGCTGCACGCCTTGCTCCTTCATCCAGGCGTCATAGGCGCGGCCGGTGCCCGAGTTGTTGCCCTGCACCAGCATGCGATGCCGCGCGAGCTCGTGCAGCCGCACGGTGCCGCTGGCCGCAACCACGCCGGGCTTGCACATCCATGCGCTCGTCACCTGGCCAATGGCCTTGTGCTGCAGGCGCGAGTCGGCGAAGGTGTCGGGCACGATGACCAGGTCGAGTTCGTCGGCCAGCAGCTTGTCGCGCAGCTGCAGGCTGTCGTCCACGTCGGGCTCGAGGATCACCTTGGGGTAGTGCTGCTGGATCAGGCCGACCAGCCGCGGCAGCCACGTCATGGCGGTCAGCTCGGTCACCCCGATGCGGATGCGCCGCTCCACCACGCCGGGCTTGCCGAACTGCTCGACGGCCGCGTCGCGCTGTGCCAGCAGCTTCTGTGCGAGCACGTACATCTCCTCGCCCTTCTCGGTGAGCCGCGCGGTGCGTTGGCTGCGGTCGAACAGCTCGGTGTCGAACAGCTGCTCCAGCTCGTGCACCCGCTTGGAAATGGCCGACTGCGAGGTGTTGAGCTGGTTGGCCGCCTGCGCAAAGCCGCCGAGGCGGGCGATCCAGTACAGGGCGTCGAGTTGCTTGAAGGTCATCACGGTCGGCGGCTCCAGCGATATCGGGTTGATTGAACGCTTTTATTCATGCAATTCGATCACAAAAAATCGCTTTTAGAAATTCATCGCGAAGCCGAAGATTCGCCCGAGCCAACGTCATCGACTCTTCAAGGAACCACCATGGACCTCAGGAAACTGCCTCTCGCACTCGGCCTCACCCTTGCTTTCGCCTGCGGCGCCGCCAGCGCCCAGGACGGCGGCACCCTGCAGAAGATCAAGGAGAGCGGCACGATCCAGATCGGCGCGCGCGACAGCCAGATCCCGTTCTCGTACAAGCTCAGCGCCGACAGCGCGCCCATCGGCTTCACCACCGACATCTGCCTGAAGATCGTCGACGCGGTGAAGGCCAAGCTTGGCCTCGCGAAGATCGAGGTGCGCTACACCATGCTGAACTCGACCAACCGCATCCCGCTGCTGCAGAACGGCACCGTCGACCTCGACTGCGCCACCACCACCAACACCACGCAGCGCCAGCAGCAGGTCGACTTCGCGCCCAGCCACTTCGTCACCAACATCACCGCCGCGGTGAAGAAGGCCTCGGGCATCAACGCGCTGGCCGACCTCAACGGCAAGAACGTGGCCACCGTCTCGGGCAGCACCTCGATCCAGCTGCTGCGCGGCGCGCGCAAGAGCGGCACCATCGAAGTCAACGAGATCGCCGGCAAGGACACCTCCGACGGCTTCCTGCTGCTGTCCACCGGCCGCGCCGATGCCTATGTGCTCGACGACGTGCAGCTCGCCGGCATGGTCGCCAGCGCAACCAACCCCGGCGACTACAAGCTGCTGAAGGAGTCGCTGCGCCAGGAGCCCTACGGCATCATGCTGCGCAAGGACGACCCGCAGTTCAAGGCGCTGGTCGACGAGACCGTTACCGGCCTGATGAAGTCGGGCGCCATCGAGCAGCTCTACACCAAGTGGTTCCTCTCGCCGATTCCGCCGAAGAACGTGAACCTGAACTTCCCGATGACGGACGCGGTGCGCGAGATCTACAAGAACCCGAACAACAAGGGCGTCTGAGCGATGGATTCCAAGCTGTCTTCGAACCTCCCTCACGGACTGGCCTTTTCCGATGCGCTGATGCGCGAGGTGAAGGCGCGCTTCCTGCAGGTCGACCACGACCACCACGGCCGCGAACGACTGTACTTCGACAACGCGGGCGGTTCCTTCCGCCTCAAGGCCGCGGCCGAGCGCTTCGCGCAGGTCGATGCCATTCCCGACAACGCCGAGCGCATCCACGCCACGGCCGTCGAGCTGCAGGACATCCAGGCCAAGGGAAGCGCCGATCTGCGCACCATCCTCAACGCCACCGGCGGCAGCGTGTACGCCTCGCTCACCGCTTCGGGCGCCATGTTCGACATGGTGCGCGCGGTGGCCGAGAACGTGCCGGGCACGAACATGGTCACCACCGCGCTCGAGCACCCCTCGGCCTTCGACGCGATGAGCCTGTATGCCGAGCGGCTCGGCCGCGAGCTGCGCGTGGCGAAGAGCAACCCGGTGACCGGCGGCGTCGACGTGGACGAGATCGTGCGGCTGGTCGATCAGAACACCTGCCTGCTCAACGTGATCTACGCGTCGAACATCTCGGGCGCCAAGCTCGACATGGCCGAGATCGTGCGCCGCGCGCGCGAGATCAAGCCCGACCTGTACATCCTGGTGGACGCCGTGCAGCATGCGCCGCACGGCCTCATCGACCTGCAGAAGACGCCGGTGGACGGCATCAACCTCGCACCCTACAAGTTCTTCGGCTGCCGGGGCTCGGGGCTGTCGTGGATGTCCGAGCGCGCGGCCGTGCTGCCGCACCACAAGCTCGCGGGCAAGAAGACCGACTACTGGGACCTGGGCAGCGCCGCGCCGTGGCAGTTCGCGGTGCTCACGGAAATCGTCGACTACGTGTGCTGGCTCGGCGGACACTTCACCGATGCCGTCGACGCCACCGACCGGCGCGCGTTGTTCGCGGCAGGCATCACGCACATCGAACTGCACGAGCGCGCACTGCTGGCGGTGCTTCTGGACGGCAACGAGAACGCCACCGGCATGCGCAAGCTCGAAGGCGTCAATGTGTTCCTCGACTACCAAGACCTGAGCAAGCGCGACCTGATCCTGGGCATCGGCTTCGACCGCATCGACTGCACGCAGGCGGTGGTCGAGTACGCCAAGCGCGGCGTGACCGTCTACGAGCGGGTGGCGACCAGCATCTACTCAAAGCGCATGCTCGAATCCTTCGGGCTCGCGGGCACGGTGCGGGTGTCGCCGCTGCATTGCAACTCCATCGCGGATGTGGAGAAATTCCTGCGGATCACGCGCGAGATCGCTGCCGACATCTGACTGTCATGAACCGTCATATTCGATAGTTAGTATGTTTCTCTACCCCCGCTTACAGGGGGCGAGGAGCATGAGATTTGGAAATCCGCAAGCTGATCGCACCAGCGCTGGCCGTCGTCCTGCTGGCCGCGGTCGGAGCCGGCGTCTGGTATTCGAACACCCGGCTGCACGATGACTCTGCCACCGCCGCCGCGGCCCGGATCGAGCAGGAGAAGCAGGTCACGCTGCGCGGCCTGATCGGCTCCGAGAAAGAAACCTTCTTCGCCGATCCGCGCGTGCAGAAGGCACTGGCCGCGCAGGGCATCACCGTCACCGTCGAGAAGGCCGGTTCGCGCGCCATTGCCAGCCGCTACGACGCCAGCAAGCTCGACTTCGGCTTTCCCTCGGGCGCGCCCGCCGCGGCGCAGCTCAAGGCGCTGGCCAAGGCGCCGAACGTCTTCAATCCGTTCTACACGCCCATCGTGCTGGCCAGCTGGCGGCCAATAGCGGAAATCCTCGTGGCCAACGGCATCGCGCAGAAGCAGGGCGACTTCTACTACGTGGTCGACCTGCCCGGCCTCATGGCCATGATCGAGAAGGGCACGCGCTGGAAGGAGTTGAAGGCCAGCAGCGCTTTCTCCACCAGCAAGTCGATGCTCATCAACTCGACCGACGTGCGCACCTCCAACTCGGCCGCCATGTACCTCGCGCTCGCGAGCTACCTCGCCAACAGCCAGCAGATCGTGCAGAGCCAGGAGGACGTGGACCGCGTCATGCCCATCGTGGCGCCGCTCTTCCTGCGGCAGGGCTTCCAGGAGCAGTCGTCGGCGGGCCCCTTCGAGGACTATCTTGCGCTCGGCATGGGCAAGGCGCCGCTGCTGGTGGCCTATGAATCGCAGATGGTCGAGTTCTGGCTGAAGAACCCCGACAGGCTCAAGAGCGACATGGTGCTGCTCTACCCCAAGCCCACCGTCTATTCGAAGCACGTGCTGGTGCCCTACACGCAGGGCGGCGCGCGCCTGGGCGCGGCACTGGAGAACGATCTGACGCTGCGCGAGCTCGCGCACGAATACGGCTACCGCACCGGCGGCGACACCAAGGGTCCCGAGACCTGGGCCGCGCGCAGCGTGAAGGTGCCCGACGTGCTGGTCGACGTGATCGATCCGCCGAGCTTCGAGTGGCTCGAACGAATGACCACGGGCATCGAAGCCCGCTTCAAGTGAAAGAACACAGGAACGCCATGAACGCACCCGTCACCACCACTGCAACCGCTACCGCACCCGCTTCCATCGACCTCCAGCCCCCGCAGTCCTTCACCCTCGAGCCGCCAGCGCCCGTCGCGCCGGTGCCTGTGGAGTCGGCCAGCGGCAAGGTGCGCCTGAAGGCCGAGGACGTGGCCGAGCTCGACGCGCAGGTGGACCGCTTCATCGAGGACATCACCGCGCACGACAGCCAGCATCCGCAGTTCAAGGAGGCGGTGGAGCGCATCCACTCCATGGGCAGCAAGGACATCGAGGCCTCGGCATCGGTCTCCAACCGCATGCTCGACCGGCCGGTGGGGTCGCTGCGCAACGGTCTCTTCGACAAGGGCGCGCAGATCGGCCAGTCGCTCATCGACCTGCGCCACCAGGTGGAAGACCTCGACCCGTCGAAGCAGGGCGACCTGTTCTCTGCGCGCAAGCTGCTGGGCCTCATTCCGCTGGGCAACAAGCTGATCGCGTACTTCGAGCGCTACCAGTCGTCGCAGACGCACCTCAACGCCATCATCGAATCGCTCAAGCGCGGCAAGGACGAGCTGCTGCGCGACAACACCGCCATCGAGCAGGAAAAAGTCAATCTCTGGACGCTGATGGAGCGGCTCGAGAAATACGTGCACATCGGCAAGGCCCTCGACGGCAAGCTGGACGCCAAGGCGCGCGAACTCGACGTCACCGACCCCGAGAAGGCCCGCGTGGTCCGCGAGGAAATGCTCTTCTACTCGCGCCAGAAGGTCACCGACCTGCTGACGCAGCTGGCGGTGAACATCCAGGGATACCTGGCGCTGGACATGATCCGCAAGAACAACCTGGAGCTCATGAAGGGTGTGGACCGCGCCACCACCACCACCGTGGCGGCGCTGCGCACCGCGGTGATCGTGGCGCAGGCGCTGTCCAACCAGAAGCTGGTGCTCGACCAGATCAGCGCGCTCAACGCCACCACCGGCAACCTCATCGCCAGTACCAGCGAGATGCTGCGCGACCAGAGCAGCGCCATCCATCAGCAGGCGGCCTCCAGCACCATCGAGATCGCCAAGCTGCAGCAGGCCTTCGCCAACATCTACCAGACCATGGACACCATCGCCGACTTCAAGAGCCGCGCGCTGGACTCCATGCAGACCACGGTGGACACGCTGACCAACGAAGTCGCCAAGAGCCGCACCTACCTCGACCGCGTGCGCCGCCAGGAGGCCACCGAGGCGATGAGCCAGCCGCGCGGCGAGGTCGCGCTGTGAGCCTGTTGTCCCGCCTGCTGGCCCTGGCGGCCCTGGTGCTGGGCCTCGCGGCCTGCGGCAAGGAGGAGCCGCCGCAGGTTGCGAGCGCTGCGCCGGCTCCGGTCGCCGCTGCGGCCTTCACCATCCTCGCGGGCTCCGAACTCAAGGACCTCGAAGCCCCCATCGTCGCCGCCGCGCAGTCGGCCGGTGTCGACGTGAAGTTCTCGTACGCCGGCACGCTCGACATCGTCGAGCGCATCAACGCCGGCGAGCGCTTCGACGCCATCCTGCCGCCCAACGGCGCGTATCCCGCACTCGCATTGCAAACCAAGCCGGTGGCGCGCGACAAGCTCTTCTACTCGCGCATCGCGCTCGGCGTGAAGAGCGCCAAGGCCGCGCAGCTCGGCTGGAACAAGCGCCCGCCGGGCTGGGCCGAGATCGCCAAGGCGGCCGGCGCCGGCCAGCTGCGCTACGGCATGACCAACGCCACCAGCTCCAACACCGGCATGAGCGCGCTCTTCGCCGTGGCCTCCGCGCTGGCCGGCAAGACCGAGGACCTGACGGAGCAGGACGTGGACGAGAAGACGTTGAAAGCCTTCCTCTCCGGCCAGAAGCTCACGGCCGGCAGCTCGGGCTGGTTGTCGGACGCCTATGTGAAGGACCCGTCCGCCATCGACGCGATGGTCAACTACGAGGCGGTGATCCTGCGCGCCAACGAGAAGCTGCCCGCGGCTGACCAGCTCATGCTGATCTACCCGCGCGACGGCATGATCTCGGCCGACTACCCGCTGATGCTGCTCAACGCCGACAAGCGCGATGCGTACACCAAGCTCGTCGCCACGCTGAAGGCCGCGCCGTTCCAGCGCGATGCGCTCTCGGCGGCATTCCTGCGCCCCGCGAACCCCGAGGTCGCGGTCGCCGCCGCGCTGCCCACCGCCGCCGTGGCCGAGCTGGGCTTTCCCAACCGGCTGGAGGTGATCGACGCGGTGCTCGGCACCTACCAGTCGCAATGGCGCAAGCCCGCCACCTCGATCTTCGTGCTCGACCTCAGCGGCTCCATGGCCGGCAAGCGGCTGGCATCGATGCGCGAGGCGCTCAAGCTGCTCTCGGGCGCCGACGAGTCCGCCACCGCGAGCGCGCGTTACAGCGCTTTCCAGAGCCGCGAGCGCGTGGTGCTCATCACCTTCTCCACCGACGTGCAGGAGCCGGTGTGGGTACGCTTCGACGCCGACCACATCGAGGCCGCACGCCAAGAGTTGCGGCGGCAGGCCGACGCGATGCGGGCCGACGGCGGCACCGCCATCTACTCCGCGCTGGCGGCGGCCGAAGAGCTGGCGCGCAAGGAACAGCAGCGCGAGCCCGACCGCTTCGTGAGCATCGTGCTGCTGACCGACGGCGAGAACAACTCGGGCCTGAAGCCGCGCGAGTTCCGCGAGCGCTACGCGGCGGGTGGCCTGCCCGCGCGCATCTTCCCCATCCTCTTCGGCGAGGCCAACGTGAACGAGATGCAGCAGATCGCGCAGCTCTCGGGCGGCCGCGAGTTCGACGGGCGCAGACTGCAGCTGGGCCAGGTATTCAAGGAAATCCGGGGCTACCAGTGATGCCGCAGCGTTCGCTGAAGCTGCGCGCACTGCTGTTTCTCTACGGCAACGGCAACATTCTCGGCTGCGCGTTCGCGCTGCTGGGGCCGGCGCTGCTGTTCGCGAATGTCATCGACCGGGGATGGCTGCCGATCACCGCCGGCCTGTACGTGGCCGGCTGGCTGCTGGGCCGCAGGGCACCCGAACTCGAACGCCGCATTGAAGACAGCCTCAGCGTGGAGCAGACCCTGGAGCGCCTCGACCGCGTGGTCGCGCAGGCCCAGCCGCACCTCACCGACGACATGCGCAAGAGCCTCGACAACGTGCGCGGCTCGGTGGGCGAGGTGCTGCCGCGCCTCGTCGGTGCGCGCTCGCACGGTGACGACCTGTTCACCGTGCGCGAGACCGTGATGCGCTACCTGCCCGAGACGCTAGCCAACTACGTCGCGCTGCCGCCGGCCTTCCGCATCACGCATGCGGTGAAAGACGGCAAGACCGCGCGCCAGCTGCTCGGCGAGCAGCTCGGCCTGCTCGACGCCAAGCTGCGCGAGATCGTCGCCAACGTGGCTTCGAGCGATGCGGCCGCGCTGGTGGCCAACGGGCAGTTTCTCGAAAGGAAGTTCCGCCAGCCGGATTTCCTGGTGGGTTGAGCGACGACAGTGCACGGGGTGCCGCGCGGCGTCGTGAGCGCCCCTTCGTGCGGCAGCCCCAGGGCCGGCTCAGGCAGGCGGCGCCACGCCAACCGGCTGCGCGTTCTGCAGCTGCACCGCGTCGTCCACGCTCCACGGCGCATACACCTCGGCGTGCAGGTCGGGTGAGTCGACCTTGGCCAGCAGGTCGCGCACGCTGTCCTTCACGCGCGCCAGCGTCAGGCGCGTGCCCCGCACGCGCACATAGGCCGCAAAGTCGCACAGCGCCTCGATGCTGGTCGCGTCGAGGTCCGGCGACTCCTCCAGGCTCAGCACCATGCGTTGCAGGCCCGGCGTCGCGTCGATGCGCGCTCGGATCGAGGCAAACACCGCATCGGCGTTGCCGAAGAACAGCGGCACTTCGGGTCGCGCGATGAGCACGCCCGGCGGCACCACGGCCTCGGGGTGGCGTGCCGTGTCGACAAAGTCATGGCTCCCGCCCAGCCGCCCGAGCCAGCTGACGGTGGTGCGCGAGAAGCCGCGCAGCAGCAGCAGCAGGCTCACGCCAATGGCAGCCAGCAAGCCGTCGAGCACACCCAGCAGCAGCACCGCGGCCACCGCCACCAGTGCCACGAGCCGGTCGCGCCGCCACTGGAAGTACGGCCGCAGTGCTGCCGGGTTCAGCGTGTGGCTCACCGCGTGGATCACGATGGCCGCCAGCAGCGGCTCCGGTGTGTGCGCGATCCACGGCAGCAAAGTCAGCACAGCCACCAGCACCACCAGCCCCGCCACGATGCCGGCCGCGCGGCTCTGCGCACCGGCCGATTCGTTGGCCGACGTGGCCGAGTAGCCCGCGCCCACCGGCATGCCCTGGAACAGCGCCGACAGCAGGTTCGCGCCACCGAGCGCCAGCAGGTCGCGGTTGGCCGACACGTTGTCGCCGTGGCGCATCGCGAAGGTGCGGATCGAGCCGTAGGACTCGGCATAGAGGATCAGCGCCATCGCAAAGGCCAGCCCGCCGAGGCTCTGCCATTGCGAGCGGCCGAGCTGCGACACGCCCGGGTGCGAGAAGTCGAGCGAGATCGGCCCTACCGCCGCCACGCCCCAGGCATGGCGCAGCCCGCTCACGTCGAGCGCGATGCCGGCCACGATCACGAGCAGCGCCGCCGGCACCGCGCGCCATCGCGCGAGGCCGCGCAGCAGCACGAGCGCCACCAGCGCCATGGCCGCCCCCGCAAGGTTCCAGTGCCGCCATTGGCCCGCGAGCCCCGCGGCGAGCCGGAAGAAATCGCTGTGCGCCGGTTGCACCGCCAGCACCTTGGGCAGTTGCTTGACCACGATGGTCAGCGCAAGCCCCAGCGCGAAGCCGCGCAGCACCGGCTTGGCGATCAGGCTCGACACCGCGCCAAGCCTGGCCACGCCGGCGATGACAAAGAACACCCCGGCCAGCAGCACAATGCCCGCGCCCATCGCGAGCCGCGTGGCCGCATCGACACCCGTCACCGACATGGTGGCCGCGAACAGCACCGCCGCGGAAGACGAGGTGGCCGAGACGATCGCGAAGCGGCTGCTGCCGAAGAGGCCGTAGACCAGCAGGCCCGCGAACAGTGCGATCACGCCGGCCTGCGGCGGCAGCCCCGCAATGCCCGAATAGGCCACCGCCTCGGGCAGCAGCAGGCCCGCGATGGAGACGCCCGCCACGATGTCGGCAAGGCCGGGGCGGCGAGGGGTGGGCGTGGGCATCGGGGTTGGGGGAGTTTCCTCGGTCATGGGCAAGTGTGCTGTGGCCGCCCCCATGCTGGCAACGGGTGGCGGACCGGAACCTGACGGCGGGGCGCCTGGGGCGCCGCGCGACCGGGCATACTCGCGCGCGCTCCACATTCCAACACTTCACAGCAAGGACCCCATGTCAGGACACGGCTTTCACGTGCACGGCCCGCACGATCACGAACTCGAACACGCCGCGACCGGCGGCCATGGCCACGGCCCCGAAGACAGCGCCACGGCTCAATCAGGCGGCATGAACATGACGAGCAAGATCGCGGTGTGCACCGCCGTGATCGCCACCTTCGGCGCGATCTTCTCGTACATGGGCGGCGCCACCCAGGCGAACGCCGGCCTCTACAAGAACAACGCCGCGATCAAGAAGACCGAGGCATCGAACCAGTGGAATTACTTCCAGTCGAAGAGCACCAAGCAGGCGCTGGCCGAGTTCGCGCGCGACACCGCGGCGGACGACGCTCGCAAGCAGGGCTGGCAGGTCAAGGTGGCGCGCTACGAACAGGAGAAGACAGACATCCAGACGGCAGCGAAGAAGCTGGAGGCCGAGGCCAGCCAGTGGGACGCGCAGTCTGAAGAGCAGATGCACCAGCATCACCGCTGGGCCCAGGCGACCACGGTGCTGCAGGTGTCGATCGCGCTGGCTGCTATTGCGTTGCTGACGAAGAAGAAGTGGCTCGGGCGCGCGATGTTCGGGGTGGCGGCGGCGGGGCTTGTGGTGGGTGGGTTGGCGGCGTTTCACGTTTAGGTGTGGCAGGGCTGGCGAGCATGGCCCGCCGTCCTCTCACCAGCCGCCGCGACCGCTATTACTCCTGCGGCTCCAACGCAACCGGCGGCTGTATCCCGTTCTTCTTCCGAGCCTGGAGCACGAACGAAACCACCTGCCACGCCACAAAGATCCCGATCAGGCTCAGCAGCGTGCCGCTGATGGGCCGCGAGACGAACGTGCCGAAGCTCCCGCGGCTCAGCAGCATCGCGCGGCGGAAGTTCTCCTCCAGCATCGGGCCGAGGATGAAGCCGAGCATGAGCGGCGCGGCGTCCATCTCCAGCCGCATGAACATGTAGCCCATGAGGCCGAAGGCGGCGGTGATGAAGATGTCCTCCATGTTGTTGTTGACGCTGTAAGTGCCGATGCAGCAGAAGAACAGGATCGACGGGAACAGCACGGCGTACGGAATCTTGAACACCGACAGCCAGTAGCGCACCAGCGGCACGTTCAGCACCAGCAAGAAGACGTTGCCGATCCACATGCTGGCCACCAGGCCCCAGAACAGCTCGGGGTGGCTGCCGATCATGTTCGGGCCGGGCTGGATGCCCTTGATGATGAAGGCGGCCAGCATCAGCGCCATGACGGCGTTTTCCGGAATGCCGATGCTCATCAGCGGAATGAAGCTGGTGCGCGCGGCGGCCTCGTCGGCCGCAGCCTGGCCGGCCACGCCTTCGATGCAGCCGGTGCCGATCTCGTGCTTGTACTTGCTGACCTTCTTGTCGAGCGCGTAGGCAGCGAACTGGGCGATGGTCGGTCCGCCGCCGGGCAGGATGCCCAGGAAGGAGCCGATCACGCTGCCGCGCAGGGCGCTCGGAATGATCCGCTTGAACTCCGCCCAGGTCGGAATCAGATTGATCTTGCCGTTGAAGGGCGAGCGCTCCTCGCGCGAGTCGAGGTTCTTGGTGATCTCGGCGATGCCGAAGCAGCCCAGCGCGATGCTCACGATGCCGACGCCGTCCACCAGGAACGGCAGGTCGAGCGTGAAGCGCTGCGCACCGCTGTTCACGTCGGTGCCGATGGTGCCGAGCAGCACGCCGATCATGCACATGGCCAGCCCGTTGAGCAGGCTGCCGGTGGTCACGAAGCTCACGCACACAAAGCCCACCAGCATCATCGCCACGTAGTCCGCGGGGCCGAAGAGGAATGCCACCTCGCCGAGCACGGGCGCCAGAAACGTCAGCACGAGGATCGCGACCGTGCCGCCGATGAAGCTGGAGAAGCCCGCCGTGAATAGCGCCAGCCCCGTCTGCCCTTTGAGCGTCATCGCATATCCGTCTATGCAGGCCACGATGCTGCTCGCATGCGGGATCTTCATCGTGATGGCGCTGACGCTGTCGCCGTATTGCGCGCCGTAGTAGATGCCGGCCAGCATGATGAGCGCGCCGGTCGTGGGAATGGAGTAGGTCAGCGGCAGCAGCAGGCTGATGGTGGCCAGTGGGCCCAGACCGGGCAGCAAGCCGACCAGCGTGCCCACCGTACAGCCGATTGCGCAGAACATGAGGTTCTGCCAGGTGAGGGCGTGCGAAAAACCGAACGCCAGGTTGTTGAGGACTTCCATGGTCTTTCCTTTTTCTCTCTTTTTCTTTTTCTCAGTAGAGCGGCAGGTTGAGACCCAGCAGCTTCTGCAGTGCCAGCGCCATGACGATCAGGCCGGCAGAAACCTTGACGTTGCGCACCCACGAATAGGTGGATGCGGCGAAGCCCGAGCAGAAGACCATGAAGACGATGCCCGCGATCATGTTCAGGTACATCGAGATCACCGCCAGGCCGCAGAGGCTGGCGAGGATCACCGAGATGTTCCTGAAGTTGAACTCCAGCGGCACGCTTTTCACGATGAACGACCGGATCACAGTCGCCACGGCAATGATCAGCAGCATGCCGCTGATCATTGCGGGGAACAAGCCAGCCCCTGCGCGGCTGAAGTCTCCGATGGGGTAGCGAAGCGCGGTCAGGCCGAAGGCCAGCGCGATTGCCATGAGGAAGAGTCCCCTGACAAGATTTCTATTTTTCATACGCTCACGATGTAGTGGGGTTGAATGCGCCCGGCTCCGCTCGAACCGGCCCGGGCCTGTCTCCATCCGGATGTGATTCCGGACGCCCCCGATGCTCTTCGGGCCTGGCTGATCGGAATCTGACGCGTGCGTGAGGGGAACTACGTATGAAGGGGCGCGGAGCAACGGTGGCGCGCGCGACGTGGCCGTCAGGCTGGCCGGGGCAGGCACCGCGAGAGCGGCGCGAGTGCAATTCCGCCACTCCCGGTGCCCGCTGCAAGCACCAACCCGCGCAGCACGGCGTACTCGCGCAACCGGGCGCCGCCGTGCGGGTCGCCGGGCAGGATGCCGGCGGACGGGTGGCACATGAGCACGTCGCCGGTGCGGCAGGCCGATAGCCATTCGGACAGGCGCTGTTCGTGGCGCTGCATGTCGCCCGAGAAATCGTAGACGCCCAGCAGGCGGCTGCTCATGGGAATGCCGCGTTGCGCGGCCAGCGCGGCCAGCCGCGCGCCGCCCAGTGCGTGGATGACCCGGGCCTTCAACCGGCCGGGGCCATGCTGCGCGCCCGGCGCCGTGTTGCGGATCCAGGGCGGCGACGCCGCATAGCGCCGCGCGATTTCCTCCACCAGCAGTTCGCGCACCACCGGAAACTGGTGCACGTGCCGGTGCCCGTCGACGAACACGGGCGCGCGGCCCATGGCGTCCTCGAAGCGCGTCAGCTGGTCGCGTATGTCGGCCTGGAGCCTCGGCGCGAACACCGTGCGCGTGTACGTCCGCGCGAGCAGCCCAAGCAGGCCGGGCTCGGGGTCGCCGGCGAGCGCGGGCCGCGTGAGGTCGAGGTGCAGGCCGACGTCGAGCCGTGCCGGGTCGATGAGCTTCAGCACCTTCGCGCCTTCCTCCCAGGCCTCGCGATGCACCATGCCGCTGGTGGCGGTGATCTTTCCCTGTTCGGCCAGGTCGAACACGGCGGAGTTGATGCCCGCGCTCATGCCGAAATCGTCGGCGCAGATGCAGAGGTAGCGCGTCGCCTCAGTCATCGCCGTTCGTTCCGGAAGCCGGGGCGGGCGCAACGTCCAGGCAGTGCGGATCGCGCGTGGCGCTGCCCGCGAAGCGCCAGGCGGCGGCGCTTTCGTTCACCGCCACCAGCTGCATGCGAAGAAGCCACGGGTTGGTGAGCTGTGCCGTGTTCGAGCCGACGAGCCAGGTGACGCGCGGTACGCACAGCGTGGCCGCGAGCTGCGTGCGGTCGAGCAGCGTGGCTGCGGCGCGCGCGGGCTCGAAGCGGGCGGCGTCCGAGATCTCCTTGCGCCAGTTGTCGCGGGTGTCCCGGGCCGCGGCCTGCCAGTCGTCCGATATCAGCACGGGCTCGCGAAGCTTCCAGTAGAAGGGAATCTCGTAGTAGTAGCTGTCGAGCATCAGCACCTGGTCGCCGGGCGCCACCGCCTGCCCGGGCGGCAGCCGCAGCCGCGCGCCCGGCGGTGACGCCAGGACCGTGACGGCGGCCACGCAGGCGATGCACACGGCGGCGGCGGCCAGCGTCATCGCGCGCACCTTGGGCAGCAGCGTTTCCGGCACACGGCCCGCGAGCACGCGCTGCGCGATCAGGAAGGCCAGCGGCGGCAACGCCGGCAGCACGTAGCCGACGAGCTTGGAGCGCGGCAGCGAGAAGAACACCACGATGACCGCGAGCCAGATCCACATCAGCCAGTCGACATCCGAGCGCTTGGGCCGCGCGGCGCCGTCCTTGCCCCGCGGCACGAACACCCACGCGAACCACGGCAGCGTGAGCCCCGCCAGCACCGGCAGGTAGAACCAGAAGCCGTGCTCGTTGTTGAAGCCCGAGGATGCAAAGCGCCGGAAGTGCTGCGTGATGACGAAGTAGTCGAAGAACTCCGGGTACTTCATCTGCATTGCGACAAACCACGGGCCGGCCACGGCCAGCAGCACCGCCCAGCCGGGCAGCCACAGCGCGAGCCGCAGCGCCGCGAACCTGCGTGTCACCGCACACCAGATCGCGATCACCGCCACAGGCAGCACGAGGCCGATCAGCCCCTTGGCCAGCAGCCCGGCCGCCGCGAACAGGTAGGCGCCCGCAAGCAGCGCCCGCCAGGGCTCCTCGCGCTCCTTCGCCAATGCGGCGCCGGCCGCCAGCAGGATCGTGGCCGAGATGCAGCCGGCCACCAGCATGTCGAGGTTCGCGAACTGAGCGCCCAGGAAGAAGAAGGGCGTGGTCACCAGCACCACGGTCGACAGCAGCGCCAGCTGCACTGTCGACCACCGGCGCAGGAACAGGAACAGCGTTGCCGCCGCCGCGCCCGCGCCCAGCACGGAGGGCAGCCGTGCGGCCCATTCCACCGGCCCCGTCACCGCCATCGCGGCCGCGCCGATCCAGTAGAACAGCGGTGGCTTGTGGAAGAAGGGCAGGCCGTCGAGCCGCGGCACCAGCCAGTCGCCCGAGTGCAGCATCGCGAGCGCGACGCCGCCGTAGCGGCCCTCGTCGGGCGCCATCAGCGGGCGCACCCAGGCCGTGGCCAGCAGCCACGCGAAGAGGGCGGCAATGAGCCACAGTGCCTGCGGCGCAGTCCACCATGCAGGGGCGGGTCGCTTCATGGTTTTTCGGCCGCGAGTCCCGTGCCGCTCTCGCGGCGCACCACGTACAGCGGGCGGCCCTTGACCTCCTCGTAGATGCGCGCGATGTACTCGCCCACGATGCCGGTGGAGATCATCTGGATGCCGATGAAGAACATCAGGCTCACGACGATGGTGGTCCAGCCCGAGACCGCGTTGCCGAACATCAGGTAATCAATCGCCACGAAGGTGCCATAGGCGAAGGCCGGCAGCGCCAGCAGCAGCCCCGCCACGCTGACGATGCGCAGCGGCCAGGTGGTGAAGGCCGTCAGCCCGTCGATGGCCAGGCGCACCAGCCGCCGGGCGTTGAAGGAGCTGTTGCCCGCCGCGCGCGGCGCGGGCGTGTAGGGCAGCGCCACGGCGCGAAAGCCCACCCAGGCGTACAGGCCCTTCATGAAGCGGCTGCGTTCCGGCAGGTTCATGAGCGCGTCGACCACCTTGCGGTCCATCAGGCGGAAGTCGCCCGCGTCTCGGGGCACGGCGAAGCGGTCCGAGGAATTGACGAGGCTGTAGAAGAGCTTGCTGCCGATCTGCTTGAAGCGGCTTTCGTCGCTGCGTTTCTCGCGCACCGCGTACACCACCTCCGCGCCGGCCACCCATTGCGCGACCATCGTGTGGATGAGTTCGGGCGAGTGCTGCAGGTCGCCGTCGAGCAGCACCACCGCGTCGCCGGTGGCCGCGGCGAGGCCCGCGGTGAGCGCTGCCTCTTTGCCGAAATTGCGCGACAGCGAGATGCAGCGAAAGCCGGAGAGCTCGCACCACGCCTCGGCCACGGCGGCGGTGTCGTCGGTGCTGCCGTCGTCCACCACGATGATCTCCCAGCGCATGTGCGTGGCCCAGAGGATGTCTTCGAGCAGTGGCAGCAGGTGGCGCAGGTTGGCCGCTTCGTTGAAGCACGGGATCACGCAGGAAATGCTGCGCGCGCCTGCCTCTGATGCGAGTGGCGTGGCCGTGTGCGGCGCGGGAGCCTCGGCCCGGGGGAGGCCGGCCGGTGCGCGTGAATGCCTGGTGGTGTGGGTCGAGGAGATCATGGATGCCTCCAGAAAGAAGCGGCCGTCGTCTTGTCGTCGCGCGTGCGGCCGGCGTGCGACGTCTGAAAAGATAGGAAATGGCGTACGAACCATTGCGCGGCGGCGAGCACTCCCACGATCGCGCACGCGAGCAGCAGGCCTGCGGCGATGTCGAGCGGGAAATGAACGCCCACGTACACGCGCGCCCACCCGGTAAGGGCCGCCAGCGCCAGCAGAGGCACGCCCAGCCTGCGCAGGCTGGGACGCAGCAGGAAGGCCAGCGCCACCAGGAACATCACCGTTGCGTGCGTGCTGGGCAGAGACCCGCGGCTCGCATGCTCGATATACGACGGTGCCAGCCCCAGCACGAAGGGGCGCGGCATGTTGAGCGACAGCGAGATCGCGTGCGAGGCCATGGAGGCGAGGCCCGCGAGCGCCGCCACGATGCACAGGTAGGCCCGGTCGGCGCGATGCCGCCACAGCGCCACGGCGACCACACCGGCACTCAGCCAGCTGCCCCAGAGCGCGAGGGCCAAGGCCACGGACAGCACCCACGGCGTCGGCTGGCTGCCGGCTGCGAGCCATTGAAAGAGCGTGAGGTTGAGCGCGTTCATGGCGCCACCTTCGATGGACGGGAGAAAACAATGGGCGTGCAGCAGCACCCGGTGGGGTGTGTGCAACAGCAAGAACCGGACATGGTCAAACCTTTCGACGGGACGAGAGAGCCCGCTGCGCGACGCAGCGGACGGCCCGACGCGCGAGGCGTCGTGTCTCAGATCCCGGAAGGTGGTGCGGCAGTGGGCGGCAGGCGTCGCCAGGGTTGCGCGGAGGGTGGAGCACCGCCATGCGGCGGCACGTATTCGATCGCTTTGCGCACGACGGGCACTGCCAGCCGTGCGACTGCAATGGCAAGCGGCAGCAGCGCCAGCACCATCGCCATCAGCATGTCCAGCGCGGAGCCGAAGGCATCGGGGTGGTCGATGCTTGCCGGCGTCTGGGCGAACACGGTGGTCTCGCGGTCGGACGGATGGTCCGCGCGGTCGTCGGCTTCGAACTGGGTGGTGTCGCTGGCGCTGCGCACCCGCAGCATCGGCTCGTCTTCCAGGCCGTCGCAGCGGAAATGGACCGCGATGAAAGGCTGCAGGAAGATCAGCAGAATGCCTGCGACGCACCACGCCCTGTGGTGCGTTTCGGCGAAACGGCGGATGCGTGCGAACAGCATGCGCGAATGCTAGGCCGCTCTTGTGAACGGAACCTGAGCACGCGGGTCAGCATCCCGCAAGGTAGCGCATGACGCGCGTGTGAACGGACCCTAGGGTCTGTCATCAATCAAACGCCCTCGCGCTGGCCCCGCCATGCGGTGGATGTGCGGAGGGCGGCGCGGCCCATGGTCACCCATGGGCAAGCCGGCCGACAAAGCAGACGCCGTATGGCGGGGCCAGCCCGGAGGGAACCCCTGCTGTGCGGTGCATTGCGGCGTTGCCCTTCACTTGCGTGGCGATGCTACGCGGCGTTCAGGGCGCCTTGCACTGCACCGCGCAGCAGGGGTTCGCGAGGGCGTTTGATTGATGACAGACCCTAGAGCACGAACGGAATGAAGCGCCGCGTGCCGCGCATATACGCGCGATAGGCGTCGCCGAAATGCGCGATGCACTCCTTCTCGTCGCGCAGGGCAGTCAGGAACAGCAGCACCGTGGCCGCGAGCACCAGCGCCAGCGTGAACCAGGTGAACTGCTTGAGGAAGGCACCCCAGGCCAGCAGCATCAGTGCCGTGTACATCGGATGTCGTATGTACCGGAAGGCGCCGGTGGTGACGATGGACGATGTTTTCTCGAAACCGTACAGCGCGGGGTCGTCGCTGCGCGCCTCGGTCGGCTTGCCCTGCGCCTTCAGCAGCCGCACCGCGTGGATCGGCAGCCAGATCGACAGCACGAAGAAGAGCGAGGAGACGATCTGCCTCGCCGAAAACGGATCGTCATGCCACACGGGCAGGTTCACCACGACCAGCACCAGCATGCATTCCCACGCGAAGAAGCGGTAGAAGCCGTGCGAGCCGGGCCGGCTCAGCGGGCCGCGCGACACGTACAGCAGCGCCGCGGTGCCGGCGACGAAAAGGAAGAGCTGGAACCAGAAGAGCATGGCGGGCGAATTTACACGGCCTTGCCCGCTTCACGGCGCATCAAGAGGCCGCTGCCAAGGGTTTCTTGGAAACCAGCGTCAGGATGTCGTAGCTGGCGACCAGCTCGCCATCCTGGTTCGTCACCTCCACGTCCCATGCGACCACCCCTTGGCCCTGGCCGCTCGCGTCCTTCCTGTTGCGGTCGATCTTGCGCTTGCAGGTCAGGCGCGCCTGGATGGTGTCGCCGATGCCCACGGGCTTGGTGAAGCGCAGCGTGTCCAGCCCGTAGTTGGCGAGCACCGGGCCCGGCGACGGCGACACGAACAGGCCGGCCGCGGCCGACAGCACGAAGTAGCCGTGCGCGATGCGCTTGCCGAACGGCGACTGCTGCGCGGCCACCTCGTCGAAGTGCATATAGAAGTAGTCGCCCGAGATGCCGCCGAAGGCGACGATGTCGGCCTCGCCCACGGTGCGGCGGTGCGTGAGCAGCGAGTCGCCGACGCGCAGGTCCTCGAAGTAGCGGCGGAAGGGGTGCACCTCGCTCTCGCGCACGGCCGCGCCGCGCACGTGTTCGCCGGTGATGGCGGCAAGCATGGTGGGCGAGCCTTGCACCGCGGCGCGCTGCAGGTAGTGCTTCACGGCGCGCAGGCCGCCGAGCTCTTCGCCGCCGCCCGCGCGGCCGGGGCCGCCGTGTTTGAGCTGCGGCAGCGGCGAGCCGTGGCCTGTCGATTCGGCGGCGGCCTCGCGGTCGAGCACCAGCAGGCGGCCATGCCACGCGGCAGCCACCGGAATGGCCTTGGCCGCAATGGTCGGGTCGCGCGTGACCAGCGTGCCGACGAGGCTGCCGCGGCCGCGCGCCGCCAGCGCCAGGGCTTCGTCGATGCCGTCGTAGGGCATCAGCGTGCTGACGGGGCCGAAGGCTTCCACGTCGTGTGCCGCGTCGTGTTCGAGCGGCTTGCGGCTCAGCAGCAGCGTAGGCGCGAAGAACGCGCCATCGGCCACGCCGTCGCCAATCGGCGAGAAGCCGTCGCGCTCGCCGTAGACCAGCTCGGCGCCCTGCAGCAGCGTGGCGACACGCGCGGCCACGTCGGCCTGCTGGTCGCGCGAGGCGAGGGCGCCCATGCGCACTTCTTCGCGCGACGGATCGCCCACCACCGTCTTCGCGAGCCGCGCTCGCAGCCGGTCGGCTACCGCATCGAGGTGCTGGCGCGGCACGATCGCGCGGCGGATGGCCGTGCATTTCTGGCCGGCCTTGGTCGTCATCTCGCGCGCCACTTCCTTCACGAAGAGATCGAACTCCTCGTCGTCGGGCGTCACGTCGGGCGCGAGGATCGCGCAGTTGAGCGAGTCGGCCTCGGCATTGAACGGAATCGACTGGCGCACGATGTTAGGGTGCACGCGCAACTTGGCCGCTGTGTCGGCTGAGCCGGTGAAGGTGACCACGTCGGGCCCTTCGAGCCGGTCGAGCAGGTCGCCCGTGCCGCCGATGACGAGCTGCAGCGCGCCCGCAGGCAGGATGCCCGACTGCACGATGAGCCGCACTAGCGCCTCGGTGAGGTAGCTGGTGGCCGTGGCCGGTTTGCCGATGCAGGGCATGCCCGCGAGGAAGCTGGGTGCGAACTTCTCGAGCAGGCCCCACACCGGGAAATTGAACGCATCGATATGCACCGCCACGCCGCCGCGCGGCACCAGGATGTGCGTGCCCGCGAAGCCGCCCTTCTTGCCGAGCGGGAAGGCCGGGCCTTCGTGCACGAGATTGCCGGAGGGCAACTCGTTGGCTCCGATGCCGGCGTAGGCGCTCAGCGTGCCCGCGCCGCCCTCGATGTCGATCCAGCTGTCGGCGCGCGTCGCACCCGTGTGGGCCGAGATGGCGTAGAGCGTTTCCTTGTTCGCGGCGATGTACTTGGCCAGCGCCTTCAGGCGCTCCGCGCGCTGCTGGAAGTCGAGCGCCATCAGCGCGGGAATGCCGGTGCGGCGCGCGTACTGCAGCGCTTCGGCGAAGTCGATGACCTCGGAGTGCGTCGCCGCCACGGGCTGGCCGTTGATGGCGCTGCGCAGTTGCTGGGCGGCCTGCTGGCCGATCCAGCGGCCGGCGATGTAGCTTTGGAGGGTGGTGATCATGAAGGGTGTCCTTGTGTGGCTCCTTCCCCCTTTGGGGGAAGGCTGGGATGGGGGCAGCGCCCAACGGGCGTTGCGTTTCGTTCGAGGCCGTCGTGCCCCCACCCCAACCCTCCCCCGGAAGGGGAGGGAGCAAGGCAGGGCAGCGCGCGGGTCATTCCTTCTTTCCTATGCCGAGGTACGTGTCGATGATTCGCTGGTCGTGCAGCAGGTCGCGCGCCTTGCCTTCGAGCGCCACGGCGCCCATCTCCAGCACGTAGGCGCGGTCGGCCACCTGCAGCGCGGCGCGTGCGTTCTGCTCCACGAGCAGCACCGACACGCCATGGCTGCGCAGCTGCGACACCACGCGCAGCACCTCGCGCACCACCAGCGGGGCGAGTCCCAGCGAGGGTTCGTCGAGCATCAGCAAACGCGGCCGCGCCATCAGCGCGCGGCCGATGGCCAGCATCTGGCGTTCGCCGCCCGAAAGCGTGGAAGCCATCTGTGGGCGGCGTTCGCGCAGGCGCGGGAAGATCCCGAAGACTTCGTCCATGCGCGCGCGCTGGTCGCGCTTGCCCTTGCGCCATTGGTAGAAGCCGCCGAGCAGCAGGTTGTCTTCCACCGACATCTCGCCGAACAGCTCGCGCCGCTCGGGCACCAGCGCGACGCCGCGCGCCACCATCGTCTCGACGCTGGGGCGTGCGATGTGCTCGCCGTTCAGCATCAGCTGGCCGGTGGATGGCAGCAGGCCCATGGCGGCGCACAGCAGCGTGGTCTTGCCGGCGCCGTTGGGGCCGATCACGGTGACGATCTCGCCCTCGTTCACCTGCAGGCGCACGCTGTGCACCGCTTCCACGGTGCGGTAGGCGACGCAGAAGCCGTCGAGTTGAAGCAAAGGATGGCTCATCGGGTGTCTTCCAGCAGTTCGTCGTCGGCGCCGCCGAGGTAGGCCTCCAGCACGCGCGGGTTGGCCTGCACTTCGGCCGGCGTGCCGGTGGCGATGACGGTGCCGAATTCGAGCACCGTGATGCGGTCGGCGAGGTTCATCACGAACTCCATGTCGTGCTCCACCACAAGGATGCCGAGGCCCTCGGCGCGCAGCTGACTCAGGAGCACCGAGAGCGCGCGCTTTTCAAGATGGCGCAGGCCGGCCGCGGGTTCGTCGAGCAGCAGCACCGAGGGCTGGCCGGCGAGCGCGCGGGCGATCTCCACCACGCGCTGCTGGCCGAGCGAAAGCGACGCCGCAGGCGTGTCGGCATGCGCGCCGAGGCCGCAGCGTTCGATTTGCCTGCGCGCCTCGGCCATCAGCGCGGCTTCTTCGGCGCGGTCCAGCCGCAGCATCGCGGCAAGCCAGCCGCGCTTCGCACGCAGGTGCGCGCCGAGCGCGACGTTCTCGGCCACGCTGCGCTGCCCGAGCAGGCGCACGTGCTGGAAGGTGCGGCCCAGGCCCAGCGCCGCGAAGGCGCGCGAAGGCTTGGCCGCCATCGGCTGGCCGGCGAGCTTCACCTCGCCCGAGGTCGGGTCGTCCACGCCCGAGATCATGTTGAAGAAGGTGCTCTTGCCGGCGCCGTTCGGGCCGATCAGCGCATGGATCTCGCCGGCCTTCAGCGTCATCGAGATCGCGTTGTTGGCCACGAGTCCGCCGAATCGCTTGCTCACGTCGCTGGCTTGCAGCAGCAGTTCGCCACTCGCGGGCAGCGTGCGCTGCGCGAGCTGCACCGTCGGCGCCTTCGATGCGGGAGCCGGCGCCTTGCGCGCCGCATCGCTGCGCACCCAGCGACGCGTGATGCGCGCCAGCGTGGGCCACAGGCCGTCGGAAAAGCGCTGCAGCACGAAGAGCATCAGCAGCCCGAACACGATCACCTCGAAGTTGCCGCTGCTGCCGAGCAGCGAGGGCAGCACGTCCTGCAGCTTCTCCTTCAGCAGCGTGATCAGCGCGGCGCCCAGCACCGCACCCCACAGGTGGCCCGCGCCGCCGACCACCGCCATGAACAGCAGCTCGATGCCGATGTTCAGGTTGAACGGCGTCGGGTTCACGAAGCGCTGCAGGTGCGCATAGAGCCAGCCCGACACCGCCGCGAGCAGCGCGGCCAGCACGAACAGCTTGATGCGGTGGCGCGCCGTGTCCACGCCCATCGACTCGGCCATCAGCCGTCCGCCCTTGAGTGCGCGGATGGCGCGGCCTTCGCGCGAATCCAGCAGGTTGTGCAGCGCCCACAGCGCGAGCAGCAGCACGGCCCAGATCACGACGCCCAGCGCGCGCGGCGTGGCCAGCGACACGCCGAACACCACCAGCGGCGGCACACCCGTGATGCCGGTCTGCCCGCCCAGGAAGTCCATGTTGCCCAGCAGGTAGTACAGGCTCAGGCCCCAGGCGATGGTGCACAGCGGCAGGTAGTGGCCCGAGAGCTTGAGCGTGACCGCGCCGAGCATCCAGGCCAGCGCGAAGGTGAAGGCCAGGCCCAGCAGCAAGCCGTCCCACGGCAACAGCGCAGGGCCGACTGCGCCACCCAGCCAGGCGGCAGCAGTGGGCGAGGTGCAGATCCACGCGGTGGCGTAGGCGCCCATGCCGACGAACGCGGCCTGCCCGAAGGAGGTCATGCCGCCCACGCCGGTGAGCATGACCAGCCCGGCCGCGACCAGCGCATACAGGCCGATGTTGCTGAGCACCGAGACGGTGAATTCGGGCAGGAAGCCCCAGGCCAGCGCCAGCAGCACCACGCACACCAGCGTGAGCTGGCGCGGAGTGACCAGCGGCTTGCCTTCGGGAGGTGTGCTCAGGGTCGCGGGATTCGAAGACGCGCTCATTCCTCGTCCTCCACGTGGCGGCTGTGGAGCGAACGCCACCACAGCACCGGAATGATCAGCGTGAACACCAGCACTTCCTTGAACGGGCTGGCCCAGAACGAGGCGAAGGCTTCGAGCTGCCCCACCAGCAGCGCCCCGGCCAGCGCCAGCGGATAGCTCGCAAGCCCGCCGACGATGGCGGCGACGAAGCCCTTCAGGCCAATGAGAAAGCCGGTGTCGTAATACACCGTGGTGATCGGCGCGATCAGCAACCCCGAGACGGCGCCGATGAGCGCCGCGAGCGCGAAGCTCAGGTCGCCCGAGAGCTCGGTCGGAATGCCCGACAGCCGCGCACCTACCCTGTTGATGGCGGTGGCGCGCAGCGCCTTGCCGACCATCGAGCGGCCGAAGAACAGGAACATGGCAATCACCAGCAGCAGCGTGACGCCGACCACCACCAGCGACTGTCCGCCGACTGGAATGCCACCGATGTCGAAGCGCGCTTCGGAGAACGACGCGGTGCGCGAACCTTCGGCGCCGAAGAACAGCAGGCCCAGCCCGACCAGCACGCCATGCAGCGCCACCGAGACGATCAGCAGCATCAGCACGTTGGCATCCGCCAGCGGCCGGTAGGCAAGCCGATAGAGCAGCGGCCCGAGCGGCATGATGAGCACCAGCGTGGTGAGCGTCTGGCCCGTCATCGACGTGGGCTTGAGCAGCAGCACCAGTGCGGCCGCCGCCGCCGGCAACACCACGCACCATGCGAGCGCGGAGGCCCAGTCGACCACCGCGCCGCGCTTCCAGCGCCAGATTTCCACCAGCAGCACCGCGACCGCAAGCACCAGCAGCAGCCACAGCGTGGCCGGCACACGGCCGGCCTGCAGCATCGCCATCGAAAGCGCCCCGAAGGCGACGAACTCACCCTGGGGAATGAAGATGACGCGCGTGACTGAAAACACCAGCACCAGTGCGAGCGCCATCAAACCGTAGACGGCACCGTTGACGATGCCGTCCTGCCCCAGAAGAAGGGCGATCTGCGAATCCATAAAAAACTTTCGGGCTTGGCCCATGTGTCTCTGCGCTGTCTCGCTCCGTCCCCCTCTGAGGGAAGGCTGGGATGGGGGCTGCCCCCGCATTCACGGCCGCGCGGCGGTCAATGCTGTCGTGCCCCCACCCCGGCCCTCCCCCGGGAGGGGAGGGAGCAAGGCCGGGATCAGGGCTGGTATTTCCAGGTGCCGTTTTCGATCTTGACCATCACGCGCGCGCGCTGGTCGAGACCCAGGTGGTCCTTCTCGGTCATGCTGAACACGCCGTGCGCGCCCGACACTTCCTTGACCTGCTCCAGCGCATCACGCAGCGCGGCGCGGAATTCCGGCGTGCCGGGCTGCGCCTTCTTCAGTGCGGCGGGCACGGCCGAGGTCATCAGCAGGCCGGCGTCCCAGGCGTGTGCGCCGAAGGTCGACACGGTGCCCTTGCCGTAGGCGGCTTCGTAGGCGCTGACGTAAGCCAGTGCAGATTTCTTCACCGGGTTGCTGGCGGGCAGCTGCTCGGCCACCAGCACGGGGCCGGCGGGCAGGAAGGTGCCTTCCACGTCCTTGCCGCCCACGCGCAGGAAGTCGGCGTTCGCCACGCCGTGCGTCTGGTACATCTTGCCGGCGTAGCCGCGTTCCTTGAGCGTCTTCTGCGGCAGCGCGGCCGGGGTGCCCGAGCCCGCGACCAGCACCGCGTCGGCCTTGCTGGCCATGATCTTCAGCGCCTGGCCGGTCACCGAGGTGTCTGTGCGGGAGTAGCGCTCGTTGGCCACGATGGTGATCTTCTTCAGCGCGGCGGCCTTGGCGAATTCTTCAGACCAGCCTTCGCCGTATGCGTCGGAGAAGCCGATGAAGGCCACGGTCTTCACGCCGTTGGCGGCCATGTGCTCGGCGATGGCAAGCGACATCATGATGTCGTTCTGCGGCGTCTTGAACACCCACTTCTTCTTGGCGTCCATCGGCTCGATGATGCGGGCCGAGGCGGCGATGGAGATCATCGGCACCTTGGCTTCGCTCACCACGTCGATCATGGCCAGCGAGTTGGGCGTGGTGGTGGAGCCCAGCACGACGTCGACCTTGTTCTCCGCGATGAGCTTGCGCGTGTTGGCCACGGCCGCGGTGGTGTCCGAGGCATCGTCGAGCACGATGTAGTTGATCTTCTGGCCGCCGATGGTCTTGGGCATCAGCGCGATGGTGTTCTTCTCCGGAATGCCGAGCGAGGCGGCCGGGCCGGTGGCCGAGAGCGTCACGCCGACATTGACGTCGGCCCACGCCGCGGCGGCGGTGGCGCACAGCGCGGCGATCAGCAGGGGCTTGAAGAAGAGTTTCATTGGTCTTGTCTCCGGTTGAATAATCTTTGAAGTTCTAGCGCTCGTCGAATGAGAGCGTGACGCGTTCGGTCAGGGGGTGTGCCTGGCAGGTCAGCACGAAACCTGCTGCCACTTCATTCTTGTCGAGCGCAAAATTTCTTTCCATGCGGACTTCCCCGTCCACGCATTTCGCGCGACAGGTGCCGCACACGCCGGAGGTGCACGAGAACGGTACTTCGAGCCCCGCGGCCGAAGCCGCATCGAGGATGCTCGGCTGGCCTTCGGTGTAGGTGATCTCGCGCTGCAGCCCGTCGCGCACGATGACGATGCGTGCCTGCCTGGCGTCGCCGGGCTGCGCCTCGTGCACCACCGCGCCGACTTGCGTGGCCGACGGCAGCGCCACGCCGAAGCGTTCGATGTGGATGCGTTCCTCGGGCACGCCGGCCGCGAGCAATGCGGCCTCGGCCTCGTCGTTCATCTGGAACGGGCCGCAGACGTAGACATGGTCGATCGTCTTCGCGGGCACCACCGACGCCAGGAACTCGCCGATCTTCTCGCGGTTCATCACGCCGAAGCCCAGCGGCGAATCGGTGTGCTCGTCGGAGAACACGTGCTGCAGCACCAGCCGCGTCATGTAGCGGTTCTTCAGGTCTTCGATTTCCTCCTTGAACATCGTGGACTGCAGCTGGCGGTTGCCGTAGATCAGCGTGAAGCGGCTCAGTGGCTCGCGCGCCAGCACCGTCTTCATGATCGACAGGATCGGCGTGATGCCGCTGCCGCCCGCGATGCCGACGTGGTGGCGTGCCGAAGCCGGCTCGATGGGCACGAAGAAGCGGCCCTGCGGCGCCATCACCTGCAGGGTATCGCCCGGCTGCAGATGGGCGTTGATCCAGTTGGAGAACACGCCGCCGCGCACCTTGCGCACACCGACGCGCAGCTCGCCATCGTCGAGGCCGGCGCAGATCGAATAGGAGCGGCGCAGGTCCTGGCCGTCGATGTCATGGCGCAGCGTGAGGTACTGGCCCTGCGTGAAGCCGAAGACCTGCTGCAGGTCGGCGGGCACTTCGAACGAGACGACGACGGCCTCGGCCGTGTCGGGCTCGATGGCCTTCACGCGCAGCGGGTGGAAGAGGGTGCTCATGCCGTGTGCTCCAGATTGTTCGGTGCCTTTCCAGGGCTGCCGTGGAACCGGCTTTGCCGGGCCACTGGCAGCGCCCCCTTGAGGGGGTGGGAGAAGCGACACGAAGTGCGCGGAGCCTGGGGGTGTTGCTTCATATCGGCTTGAAATGTTCGAAGGGTTCGCGGCAGGCCATGCAGCGGTACAGCGCCTTGCAGGCGGTGGAGCCGAAGGCGGAGAGGCGCTCGGTGCGCTCGCTGGCGCAGCGTGGGCAGGCGATGCGTTCGCCGGCGATGCGGCCGAAGAGCTTGATCGGCATGGCGGTGTCGGCCGCCTGCTGGGCGTTCAGGTGCGCGGGCGGTGCGATGCCATAGGCCTTGAGCTTGGCGCGGCCTTCGTCGCTGATCCAGTCGCTGGTCCAAGCGGGCGCGCGGCGCAGCGTGGCGCGCGCGCGGCCGAGGCCGGCCTGCTCGATGGCGGCCAGCACGTCGTGCTCGATGGCTTCGGTGGCCGGGCAGCCGGAGTAGGTAGGCGTGAGCACGATCTCGAGACTGTCGTCGTGTTCGATCACGTCGCGCACGATGCCGAGGTCGCAGACCGACACGGCCGGCACCTCGGGGTCGGGCACGGTGTGCAGCACCGCCCATGCCGCGTCGACGCGCGAGGCGAGGGCGTTCGTCACCACACGCCTCCGGGATAGGTGCGCTGCAGGTGCTGCATCTCCGCGAGGATGTAGCCCATGTGCTCGCTGTGCACGCCGTGCTTGCCGGTGCTGCGGAAGGCGGCTTCCTTCGGCATGGCGAGGCCGGCGGCGTCGAGCACCTGTTGCATTTCGGCGAGCCAGGGTTCGCGCAGTTCGCTCCACGCCGGGCCGAGGCCGCTGGCGCTGGCTTCGGCATCGACCTCGTCACTGAAGAAGAGCTCGGGCATGTAGAGCCACAGCTGCTTGAGCGCCTTTTCGGTGCGGCGGCGCGATTCGTCGGTGCCGTCGCCCAGCCGCACCATCCAGTCGCCCGAATGCTGCTGGTGATAGCGCGCTTCCTTCACGGCCTTGCCGGCGATGGCGGCCACTTCGGGGTCGTTCGAAGCGGCCAGGCGCTGCCACAGCAGCTTGAGCAAGGTCGACACCATGGTGTTGCGCACCACGGCGAATGCGAAGTCGCCGCGCGGCAGTTCGGCGATGGTGAGGTTGAAGTAGTCGCGTTCGTCGCGCAGGTAGGCGAGCTGGTCTTCGTCGTGTTCGCGGCCTTCGATACGGCCCGCGTGTGTCAGCAGCGCGCGCGCCTGTCCGACGAGGTCGAGCGCGATGTTGGCCATCGCGATGTCTTCCTCCAGCACGGGTGCGTGGCCGCACCATTCGCCGAGGCGCTGCGCGAGCACGAGGCATGTGTCGCCGATGCGCAGCAGGTATTGCACGGCGGGTGTTCGGTTCAATTCGATCGAGGCTTGCATGGCGTGCCGCTCACATGTGGTCCACGGACTTGGGCAGCGCGTAGAAAGTCGGATGCCGATAGACCTTGTCCTCCGCCGGATCGAAGAACATGTCCTTGTCCCCCGGATCGCTCGCCACGATCTGGTCCGAGCGCACCACCCAGATGCTGCTGCCTTCCTGGCGGCGCGTGTACACGTCGCGCGCCATCTGGATCGCCATCTTCGGATCGGCCGCGTGCAGGCTGCCGCAATGCTTGTGATCGAGCCCGGCCTTGCTGCGCACGAACACTTCCCACAAGGGCCACTCTTGCTTCTGTTCGACGGTCATGCCGCCTCCTTCATCGGTTGTTTGTTGGCGTGGGACATCGCGGCTTCGCGCACCCACGCGCCTTCTTCCCAGGCGTCGACACGGGCCTGCAGCCGTTCGCGGTTGCAGGGGCCGTCGCCGCCGATCACGCGCCAGAACTCGCTCCAGTCGATCGCGCCGAAGTCGTGCGCCTGGCGCTCTTCGTTCCACTTGAGGTCGGGGTCGGGCAAGGTCACGCCGAGGATGGCGGCCTGCTCGACGGCAGCGTCGATGAATTTCTGGCGCAGCTCGTCGTTGCTGAAGCGCTTGATGCCCCAGCGCATCGACTGCGCGCTGTTGGGCGACTGGTCGTCGGGCGGGCCGAACATCATGATCGACGGCCACCACCAGCGGTTGACCGCGTCCTGCACCATCGCCTTCTGCGCCTCGGTGCCGTGGGTCATCAAGGTCAGCAAGGCTTCGTAGCCCTGGCGTTGGTGAAAGCTCTCCTCGCGGCAGATGCGGATCATGGCGCGCGCATACGGCGCGTATGAGCAGCGGCAGATCGGCACCTGGTTCATGATGGCCGCGCCATCGACCAGCCAGCCGATGGTGCCCATGTCGGCCCAGGTCAGCGTGGGGTAGTTGAAGATCGAGCTGTACTTGGCCTTGCCGCTGTGCAGCGCGTCGAACATCTGGTCGCGCGAGGTGCCCAGCGTTTCGGCGGCGGCATACAGGTAGAGGCCGTGGCCGCCTTCGTCCTGCACCTTGGCCAGCAGGATGGCCTTGCGCTTGAGCGTGGGCGCACGGCTGATCCAGTTGCCTTCGGGCAGCATGCCGACGATTTCCGAATGCGCGTGCTGGCTGATCTGCCGCACCAGCGTCTTGCGGTAGTGCTCGGGCATCCAGTCCTTCGCCTCGATGAAGTCGCCGGCGTCGATGTGCGCGTCGAAGCGCTCTTCGAGCTTCATCTCCTCGGCGGAGCGCACGGCCTTCTGCTTGCCGTCGCCTGCGTCCTTGCCCATGGTGTCCATTGCCTGGGTGTACATGTGCGTGTCCTTTCGGTGAATGGATGTGGAATGGCTTCAGCGCGGGCGCGTGTCGATCACGCGGCGGGCCTTGCCGGTCTGCGTGCGCTCCATCTCGTCGGGGCCGTGCACGACCACACGGGCGGAGATGCCGATCAGCGTCTTCACGCGGTGCTGCACCCACTCGGAGATGGCGCTGCGGTCGGCCGCAGCAGCCTCGTGGGGCGTCAGTTCGCAGTGCACCTCGACCTGGTCGAGCAGGCCCTCGCGGCTCACGCGCACCTGGTAGAGGCCGGTGAGGGCGCTGTGCGCGAGCACGATCTCTTCCACCTGCGTGGGGAAGACGTTGACGCCGCGGATGATCATCATGTCGTCGCTGCGCCCGACGATCTTGCCCATGCGGCGGAACGAGCGCGAGGTGGGCGGCAACAGGCGCGTGAGATCGCGCGTGCGGTAGCGCACGATGGGCATGGCCTCCTTGCTCAGCGAGGTGAAGACGAGTTCGCCTTCTTCGCCGTCGGCCTTCAGCTCGCCGGTCTCGGGGTCGATGATCTCGGGGTAGAAGTGGTCTTCCCAGATGACGGGGCCGTCCTTGCTCTCGACGCATTCGCTGGCCACGCCCGGGCCCATCACTTCCGATAGGCCGTAGATGTCGACCGCGTCGATGCCGGCCTTGGCCTCGATGTCGCGGCGCATGGCTTCGGTCCACGGCTCGGCGCCGAAGATGCCGACCTTGAGCGAGCTGTCTTTCGCGTCCAGGCCCTGGCGCTCGAACTGCTCGATGATCACCTGCATGTAGCTGGGCGTGACCATGATGATGTCGGGCTTGAAGTCCTGGATGAGCTGGACCTGCTTCTCGGTCTGGCCGCCCGACATCGGGATGACAGTGCAGCCCGCGCGCTCGGCACCGTAGTGCGCGCCGAGGCCGCCGGTGAACAGGCCGTAGCCGTACGACACATGCACCATGTCGCCGGGCCGTCCGCCCGCGGCGCGGATGGAACGGGCGACGAGGTCGGCCCAGGTGTCGATGTCCTTCAGCGTGTAGCCGACCACGGTCGGCTTGCCGGTGGTGCCCGACGAGGCGTGGATGCGCGCCACCTTCTCGCGCGGCACGGCGAACATGCCGAAGGGGTAGTTGTCGCGCAGGTCGCTCTTCACCGTGAACGGGAACTTCGACAGGTCGGCGAGCGACTTCAGGTCGTCGGGGTGCACACCCTTGGCGTCGAAGGCCTTGCGGTAGTGCGGCACGTTGTCGTAGGCGCGCTGCAGCGTGGCGCGCAGGCGCTGGATCTGCAGCGCGGTGATTTCGTCGCGGCTCGCGGTTTCGATCGGCTCGAGGTCGCCGGGGGCGGGGCGTTTGACGGTCATGTGTCTTGTCTCCTCAGGCAGCAACGGCGGGACGGCCCTTGGCGGTGTAGGAGCGGCCGCGGAACATCGCGATGCGCTCGCCGCGCTGGTTGGTGATTTCGGTGTCGTACACGCCGGTGCGGCCGGCCTTCGATACTTCGTGGCAGCGCGCGGTGAGCACGTCGCTCTCCCGCGCAGGGGCGATGAAGTCGATGGAGAAGCCCGAGGCCACGGTCAGTTCGTTGTACGAGTTGCAGGCAAAGGCGAAGGTCGAGTCGGCCAGCACGGCCATGAAGCCGCCATGGCAGGTGGCGTGGCCGTTGAGCATGTCAGGGCGCACCTTCATCTCTATGGTGGCTTGGCCGGGGCCGACCTCGACGATGCGCATGCCGAGGCCCTGGGTGGCGTTGTCGTTCGCAAGCATGCCGTCGCGGACGTACTCGGCCGTTTGTTGAGGAGTGCGGGTGGGGGCGGTCATCTTTTTTCAGCTGGCTCGAAGTTGCGTATTTGGGTTCGGGGCGCGTGCACAGGCCACCGGGTACTCCCCTCCGCGAATGTCCCCCGGCCTTCGGCCTCCTCCTTTATTTCGCTGCGGGGAGCACCCGATGTCCTGTGCACAGGGCACGCGGCTGGTTTGCGGCCGATCAACCAGTGCTCTGAACGATCACGTCGATGGTGGGCTTCTTTTCGCGAAATAAAGGAGGAGGCCGAAGGCCGGGGGACATTCGAGAAAAGAAGCACGCCGTCGGCGTGAGCGCGCCCCGAAGAGCGACGCACTTCACGCACACCGGAAAGATCAGAAAGGCAGGAATGCATCTCAGCGGTCCTTGAACACCGGCGCACGCTTCGCGCGGAAGGCTTCGACGCCTTCGCGGTAATCGTTGGCATTGCCCATGACGCGCTGCAGTCGGGCTTCTTCGTCGAGCGCCGTCCGCAGGTCCATGCCCTGTGCATCGGCCATGGCCTGACGCGTGGCGACGAGGGCGCGGGTCGGCATGGCCGCCAGCTTCGATGCGAGGGCTGCCGCGGTTTCGGCCAGCGCCGCGTCGTCCACGCACTGCCAGATCAGGCCGATGCGCGCAGCCTCTTCGGCCGGCAGCTTGTCGCCCAGCATCGCGATGCCGAGCGCGCGGGCCGAACCCACGAGGCGCGGCAGCAGCCATGTGCCGCCGGTGTCGGGCACGAGGCCGATCTTGGTGAAGGCCTGGATGAAGCTGGCCGAGCGGCCGGCCACGACGAGGTCGCAGCACAGCGCGAGGTTGGCGCCCGCTCCGGCCGCAACGCCGTTCACCGCAGCGACCACCGGCACCGGCATCGAACGCAGGCGCGCGACGAGCGGGGCGTAGTACGTGGAGATGACGTGGCCCAGGTCCTTGGGCGCGGCGCCCGGCGTCGGGTCGGGCGCGACAGAGGGATCGGCAAGGTCCTGGCCGGCACAGAAGGCGCGGCCGGCGCCCGTGAGCACCACGCAGCGCACGCTCTCGTCCTGCGCTGCGGCTTCCAGCGCTGCCATCAACTCCGCATGCAGCTCGGTCGTGAAGCTGTTGAGCGCCGCAGGGCGGTTGAGGCTCAACGTGCGAACGGTGCCGGCGTTGCCGGTGAGTACCAAAGGCTCAGGCATGGCGTGTCTCTTTCATCCTCTGTGGGGGGTGGATCGGTGTGCAAACACTATTGACCGACCGTTCGGTTGATTTTAGGATCGACCTCAATCCCGGCACAAGCGGGGTTGGTTCAGGGCAAACCCTGAGTCACGGAAAAAGGAGCCCGACCCAATGCCCAGCTATTCCATCGACGGCGTGATTCCCGTCGTCGACCCGAGCGCGTACGTGCACCCCACGGCGGTGCTGATCGGCGACGTGATCGTCGGCCCGAACTGCTACGTGGGTCCCTGCGCCAGCCTGCGCGGCGACTTCGGCCGCATCGTGCTGGAGGAGGGCTCGAACGTGCAGGACCATTGCTGCGTGCACGGCTTTCCCGACAACGACACGGTGATCGAGGTCAATGGCCACATCGGCCACGGCGCGATCCTGCACAGCTGTATCGTGCGGCGCGACGCGCTGGTGGGCATGAACGCGGTGGTGATGGACGAGGCCGAGATCGGCGAGAAGGCCATCGTCGCGGCCTGCGCCTTCGTGCCGGCCGGCATGAAGGTGCCGGCGCGCTCGCTGGTCGCGGGCATTCCGGCGAAGGTGAAGCGCGAATTGAGCGAGGACGAGATCGACTGGAAACTCGAGGGCACGCAGACCTACCAGGCGCTCACGGTGCGCAGCCTCGCGAGCCTGCATGAAGTGGCGCCGCTCGCGCAGGTGGAGCCGCACCGCCCGCGCCTGCCGGCCACAGAAGTGCGTTCGCTCATCGCCACGAAGCGGGGCTGATCCGGCTCGCGCTTCGTGCAAGATCGCCCGTTGCCCTCAACAGTCCAACCCAGGAACAAGAACCGATGCCGCGTGGAAGATCCGCCACCTACGACGACCAGCGTGAACTGATCCTCGCGCAGGCCGCCCAGCTGTTCGCACGCAGCGGCTATCCCGCCACCTCGATGAACCAGGTGGCCGAGGCCTGCGGGCTCTCGAAGGCGACGCTCTACCACTACTACAAGGACAAGAGCAGCCTGCTGATCAGCATCGCCGAGACGCATGTGTCCAAGCTGGCGGCGCTGGTGGCCGAGGAAGAGGCATCGACGCACACCGACGAGCAGCGCCTGCGCCGCTTCATCTACCGCATCGTCGAGGAATACGCCGGCGCGCAGGACGCGCACCGCGTGCTCACCGACGACGTGCGCTTTCTCGAAGAGGCCGATCGCGAGCGCGTGCTCGACAAGGAGCGCGAGGTGGTCGCGGGCTTTGCGCGCGCCGTGTCGGCGCTGCGCCCCGGTGCACCGAGCGACGACCTCGCCAAGCCGCTGACCATGCTGCTGTTCGGCATGATCAACTGGATGTTCACCTGGATGAAACCCGATGGCCGGCTCGACCACGCGGCCATCGCGCCGATCGTGGCCGACCTGTTCCTGGGAGGCATCGGCGCGGTCAAGTCGCCCGATGCGCCGGCGGCCGTGCCGCGCGGGCCTAGAGAATCCGATTGAACCAGAGCAGCGACAGCCCCGCAGACAGCAACGTGAGCACCGCGGCGCCCAGCGCGAACAGCGCCGAGATCTCGGTTTCCTTTTTCTCCACGGTGAGCTTGGAGCTGAGCGTCTCATAGACCTTCTTCAGGTCGTTCGCCGTGCCGGCGTAGAAGTACTCGGCGTTCGTCTTGTTGGCGATGGCCTTGAGCGTTTCCTCGTCGAGCCGCACGCGCATCGACCAGCCCTCGAAGCCGATGGTCTCGCCGTCGACCGTGCCCACGCCCACCGTGTAGATGCGCACGCCGCGGTCGGCCGCGGCCTTGGCTGCGTCGAGCGGGTCGACGCCGGTGGTGCGCTGCCCGTCGGTCAGCATGATGATCGCGGCCGAGGTGAAAGAGCCCGGCGCCACGGGCGTGAACTCCTTGAGCTTCCTCTCGTTCTGGTCGATGGCCGCGCCGCGTTGGCGGCTCGGCGCGCTGAACTGCTCGACGTCGATGCCCGCGTCGGGGAACAGCGTGGCCAGCGAAACCACGATGGCATTGCCCGTGGCGGTGGCGCGCTGCAGCTGGAAGCTGTCGATGGCGGTCACCAGGTCCTCGTGGTTGGTGGTGGGCAGCTGCGCCACCTGCGCGCTGCCCGCGAAGGCGACGATGCCCACCTTCACGCTGCGCGGCAAGTCCTTGATGAAGCTCTTGGCCGCCTCCTGCGCCGCCACGAGCCGGTTGGGCTGCACGTCGGCCGCGCGCATGCTGCCCGACACGTCCATCGCCAGGATGATGGTCTGCTGGTTCGACGGCAGCACCACCACCGCCATGGGACGCGCCGCGGCCACCAGCATCGCGGCCATGGCCAGCAGGAACAGCGCGGGCGGCAGATGCCGCCGCATGCTCTGCCCGGCACCCATGGCCTCGCGCACGATCGACAGGCTCGCATAGCGCACCGCCAGCTTCTTCTTGCGGCGCAGCAGCCAGAGGTAGAGCAGGATCAGCAGCGGCAGGGCCGCCAGCAGCCATAGGAATTGAGGCCAGAGAAAAGTCATGCTGCCACCGCCTTCATGCCTGCCGGGCCGATGCGCGCGCGGCGCTTGCGCAGATCGGCGAAACGAACGATGGCTTCCACCAGGTCGTCATTGGTCGAGAGTTCGAGCGCGTCGACGCCGGCCCTGGCCAGTGCCTCGCGCAGTGCGGTTTCACGTTCGGACGCCAGGCGCGCGAAGCGCTTGCGAAAGCCCGCGTCGTGGGTGTCGACCCACAGCTGCTCGCCGGTCTCGGCGTCGCGCAGCGGCACCAGGCCGAGGTCGGGCAGCTCGAGTTCGAGCGGGTCGAACAGGCGCACTGCGATCACCTCGTGGCGCTGCACCAGCTGGCCGAGCGGGCGCTCCCAGCCGGGCTCGCTCAGGAAGTCGGACACCACGAACACGGTGGAGCGGCGCGGCATCAGCGTGGCGGCCGACTTGAGCAGCTCGGCCAGGCGCGTCATGCCTTTCTGCGTGGGCGCGGCCTCGGCCTTTTCAGCGCGCTTCTCCATCGCGTGCAGAAGGTGCAGCACGTGGCGCCGTCCGGTGCGCGGCGGAATCACCGCTTCGAGATCGCTGCCGTAGACCAGCGCGCCCACCCGGTTGCCGTGCCGCGTGAGCAACCGCGCCAGCACGCCGACGAAACCCGCCGAGACCTCGCGCTTGGCCTTCAGGCCCGAGCCGAAATCGACCGAGCGGCTCAGGTCGAGCACGAACCACGCAGCCATCTCGCGGTCTTCGGTGAACACGCGCACGTGCGGCGTCTGCAGCCGCGCGGTGACGTTCCAGTCGATGTGGCGCACGTCGTCGTGGTGCTGGTACTCGCGCAGGTCGGCCAGGTCGAGGCCGGTGCCGCGCATAAGCGTGCGGTAGTCGCCCTGCAGCAGGCCGTCGAGGCGGCGAATGACAGTCCATTCGAGCCGGCGCAGCGCGCGTTCGGCCCCGCCGGCTTCTGCGGTGAGCCGTTCGTCGTTCGCGGCCGCGGGGGCCTTACGCCACCAGCTTTTCATGTTCGAGAGGTTTGGGTGGAGCGGGAACCGCACGCATGATCTTCTCGACCAGTCCGTCGGGCGTCAGGCCCTCGGACAGGCCTTCGTAGGAAAGCGTCACGCGGTGGCGCAGCACGTCGGGCACCAGCGCCGTCATGTCTTCCGGCAGCGCGTAGCTGCGGCCGCGCAGCAGCGCCAGGGCGCGCGCGCCCTCGGTCAGGCTGATGCTGGCGCGCGGGCTGGCACCGAAGGTGATGAAGCGGCGCAAGTCCTTCAGGCCATGCTTCTCGGGCGTGCGCGTGGCCGACACCAGCTTCACTGCGTACTGGATCAGCGAAGGGTCGACATACACGCGCCGCGCCTCGGCCTGCAGCGCCGCGAGCTGCTCGGTGGTGGCCACAGGCGTGGCGTTGACGGGCGGGCCTATCACGCGCTGGACGATGACGAATTCTTCCTCGTCGCTCGGGTAGTCGACCAGCACCTTCATCATGAAGCGGTCGACCTGCGCCTCGGGCAGCGGGTAGGTGCCCTCGGTCTCGATGGGGTTCTGCGTGGCCATCACGAGGAAGGGGCGCGGCACCTTGTGCGTCTCGCCGGCGATGGTCACCTGGCGCTCCTGCATCACTTCGAGCAGCGCGCTCTGCACCTTGGCCGGCGCGCGGTTGATTTCGTCGGCCAGCAGCAGGTTGGCGAACACCGGTCCCAGCGAGGTGCTGAACTCGCCCGTCTTCTGGTTGTAGATGCGCGTGCCCACGAGGTCGGCGGGCACGAGGTCGGGCGTGAACTGGATGCGCTTGAACTGGCCGCGCACGATGTCGGCCAGCGTCTTGACGGTGAGCGTCTTTGCCAGGCCGGGCACGCCCTCGACCAGCAGGTGCCCGCCTGCGAGCATGGCGACCATCACGCGCTCGAGAAAGCGGTCCTGGCCCACGACCACGCGCTTCACCTCGTAGAGGATCTGCTCCATCAGTTCGGCGGTGCCGGCGGGCGTGGGATTGACGGTTTCTGAGCTCATGCGAAGGACTTTCGAAAAAGAATCGTCAGAACGGCGGCGAACCCGCGGCGGACGCGGCGTTCTCGATGGGCACCGCGAAGCCGATGCCGATGAAGGTGCGCTGCTGTGTCGGGTTGAGGATGGCGGTCACGATGCCGAGCACCTCGCCGTCCATGTTGATCAGCGGCCCGCCCGAATTGCCGGGGTTGGCGGCCGCGTCGAACTGGATCAGGTTGCCCAGCTCCTGCTTGCCCTCGGGCGAGCGGAACGAGCGCTTCAGGCCCGACACCACGCCGGCCGACACGGAAGGCCCGATGCCGAACGGAAAGCCCACGGCCGCCACCTGGTCGCCGGGCCGCAGGTCGGCGGTCGAGCGCATGGTGGCGGGGATCAGGTCGTCGGGAATCTTCTGCGCCTGCAGCACGGCAAGGTCGTTTTCGGGTTGCACGCCGGTGATGGTGGCCACGGCCTCCAGGCCGTCGAAGAAGGTGACCTTGATCTTGTCGGCGCCCGCGACCACGTGCAGGTTGGTCAGGATCACGCCCTTGTCGACGATCACCACCCCCGTGCCCACGCCGCGCTCGACCTCCCCTGGGGCCACGCCGTCGTTGGGAGCCTCGGGCGGCTTGCCCTTGGCCATGTTTCGGCCGCGCTTCTGGATCTTGGCTTCGGGCGTGTTCTTTTCTTCGCCGTAGCTCACCACCCGCACCACCGAGGGCCGGATGATGTCCGCGGCCTTGGCGGCCGGTGAGGGCAGGGTGTTGGTCTGCAGCGTGCGCAGCACGGCCGCGTCGATGTCTTTCTGCGTGAGGGCCTTGGGGCCCGGACGCGGGACCCACAGCGCAGCGCCGGTGACCAGCGCGGCCGACAGCACGACCAGCATCGCGAAGCTGCGGCGGCCGGGTTGCCAGCCGGTCTTCTTTGCGGGGGCGGCTTGCAGCGCAGGGCCCGCGCCGATCGCTTCGGGCGAGGCTGGCGCCCCTGCCCGTTCGGCCGCCTCGTCTGCGGCCGGTGGCAGCGTGCGGGGCGAATGGCTGTAGACACCTGGCCTGCGCATCGGAGCACCTCCGGCAAAAAAATCGCGTGAAGGAGTTCACAGTAGCACGCTTTCCACGCCTGCGCATCCCATCGGGCATCATCGCGCGATGGCTACCTTCGTCGATACCCACTGCCACCTGGATGCGCCTGAATTCGGTGCCGAGATGCCCGTCCTGCGCGCCCGCGCCGCCGCGCGGGGCGTGGCGATGTGCGTGATCCCGGCGGTGGCCGCCTTCAACTTCGCCGCCGTGCGTGAACTGGCCCATGCGCAGGGCGATGCCTACGCGCTGGGCATCCACCCGCTGTGCACCGGCGAGGCGAAAGACGAAGACCTCGAAACCCTCGATGCCGAGCTGGCCGCGCGGCGCGGCGACCCGCGGCTGGTGGCGGTCGGCGAGGTCGGGCTCGACTACTTCGTCGAGGGGCTCGACGGCGAGAAGCAGGAGCGGTTTTTTCACACTCAGTTGCAACTGGCACGCAGGCACGGGTTACCCGTGCTGATCCATGTGCGGCGCTCGGTCGACAAGGTGCTCAAGCACCTGCGGCAGACGGCAGCCGGCAAGCCATGGCAGGGCATTGCGCATGCCTTCAACGGCAGCGAGCAGCAGGCGCATGCGTGCATCGAGCTCGGGTTGAAGCTCGGCTTCGGCGGCGCGGTGACCTTCGAACGCGCGCTGCAGCTGCGGCGGCTGGCCGCCACCTTGCCGCTCGGATCGATCGTGATGGAAACCGATGCGCCCGACATCCAGCCGCACTGGCTGTACCGCACGCAGGCCCAGCGCGATGCCGGCGAGCCGCAGGGCCGCAACGAGCCGGCCGAGCTGCCGCGCATTGCCGAAGTGGTGGCCGGCCTGCGCGGCATCGGCCTCGACGGGCTGGCCGCAGCCACCACCCGGAATGCGCTCGAAGCGCTGCCGCGTCTGGAAAATCTCATGGCCATGTCGGCGCGTCCGCCGCACCCCGCGTAGGCCAATGCCCCGTCCTGCCCGCATGCGGGCAGATGCCGCGGATTTGCTGTCATCCTCGGGCGCCACCAGTTCGTTGCTGGTTCAGTGGCAAGCAAGTCACTCAAAACTTCATCCAACAAGGAGCTTTTACATGAGCACGTCTTTCGTTCGCACCATGCCCGTCGTCCTCGCACTGGCACTCGCCTCCATCGGCGTGTCGGCCGTGGCCCAGACCACCGCGCCTGCAGCCGCGCCGGCCCCCGTCGTGGTCCCGGCCGAGCCCACAACCACCGAGAAGATGAAAGAGACTGGCAAGGAAGCCGTCGACGCCACCAAGCGCACGACCAAGAAGGCTGTCGCCGCCACCGAGAGCGGCACCAAGAAGGCCTGGAATGCCACCAAGCGCACCACCAAGAAGGCCACCAACGCCACCAAGAAGGCAGCCACCAAGACCGGCGAAGCCGTCGAGAACGCCGGCCACAAGACGGCCGACGGCATGCGCAGCACCGGCAAGGCCATCGGCGAGAAGATCCCCGGCACGGCCGAGAACGAAGCCGCCAAGAAGTAAGTGATCCCGGGCTTGTCCCGGCCTTCGCGAAAAAACCCGCTTCGGCGGGTTTTTTCATGGGCGGTGCAAGTGCGCGCGCGACGGTGGCACGATTGCCGCCCATGAATCCACCCGCCGCATCCGCTGCCGCCGCGAGCACGCTGCTCACGGGGCTCGCACCCATCGTGTCGCCCGCCACCGTCGTGCTGATCCTCGGCAGCTTCCCCGGGGTCAAGTCGCTCGAACGGCAGCAGTACTATGCACACCCCCAAAACCAGTTCTGGAAGATCTTGCAAGCCGTCTGGCCCGAAGTCCCCTTGCCGTCGGGCATAGACAGCTACGCGCAGCGCTGCCGGTGGCTGCTCGACCGCGGCCTGGGCGTGTGGGACGTGTACGGCGCCTGCGAGCGCGAGGGCAGCCTCGATTCGGCCATCCGCGCGCCCGTGGCGAACGACATCGCCGGGCTGCACCTGCCAAAGCTCGCGGCCATCGCGCACAACGGCGGCGAGAGCTTCAGGCACGCACGGCACACGCGCACCCTCGGCGTGCCGGTCTACCCGCTGCCTTCCACCAGTCCCGCCAATGCGTCGTGGAGCTTCGAGCGCAAGCTCGCGGCCTGGCGCGAGGTCTTCGCCGCCCACCAACTCGTCTGATGGCATCCAGCAAAATTCCCGCCGTTCTTCCTGAAGTCAATTTCTCCGACTGGGGCGACATCCGCTACCTGCACCTGGGCACCGAATGGGTCCAGGGCTCGATGAAGCTCGACGCCCCCTTCGAGATCGAACTCGAATACGTGCAGCGCATGATGGCCTGGTTGCTGTTCGCCGACAGCAAGACCGTGGCCAGCCGCCATGCGATGCAGCTCGGTCTGGGCGCGGCCACGCTCACCAAGTTCAGCCGCAAGATCCTGCGCATGCGCACCACCGCGATCGAGCTCAATCCGCAGGTGGTGTCGGCCTGCCGCGGCTGGTTCAAGCTGCCGCCGGACGACCCGAAGCTGCGCGTGGTGATCGCCGATGCGGCCGCCGAGATCCGCAAACCCGAATGGCACGGCACGGTCGATGCGCTGCAGGTCGACCTGTACGACCACGAGGCCGCCGCACCCGTGCTCGACAGCGAAGACTTCTATGCCGACTGCCGCGCGCTGCTCACCGAGGACGGCTGCATGACGGTCAACCTCTTCGGCCGCTCGTCGAGCTATGAGCGCAGCCTCGAAAAGATCGCCGGCGCCTTCGGTGCCGATGCCGTCTGGGCCTTCAGGCCGACGCGCGAAGGCAACACGGTGGTGCTCGCGCAGCGCACGCCGAGCCGCCCGAAGCGCGAGGCGCTTGCCGAGCGCGCCCAAACGATCCAGACTCGCTGGAGCCTGCCCGCGCCGAAATGGCTGCGGGTCTTCAAGCCCCTGAATATTTCACTTACCCGACCTGCCGGCTCATGAGCGTTGTTCCCGCTGTTTCTGCTCCCGCCCCCCTGGCTGCTCGCCACGAAGGCCCGCTCGACCTGCGCCGCCTGATCGAATGGCTGGCTACCGACGGCGTGATCTCGCCCATGGAGGCCAAGCGCACCATCGCGCGCTGCGCCCAGGCCGAAAGCCGGCAGGCGCCGCTGGTGCGGCTGGCCAACGTGGCCATGACGCGCGAGGGCGACGGCAAGCCGCTCGATCTCGAAATGCTCACGCAATGGCTCGCGGGTCGCGCCGGGCTCACGTACCTGCGCATCGATCCGCTCAAGGTCGACGTGGGCAAGGTGGCCGACACCATGAGCGCTGCGTATGCCGAGCGTCACAAAGTGCTGCCGGTGCAGGTGCTGCCCAACGAGGTGGTGGTGGCCACGGCCGAGCCCTTTCTCACCGACTGGATCGCCGAGGTCGAGCGCCAGTCGCGCCGCGCGGTGCGCCGCGTGGTCGCCAACCCGGCCGACATCCAGCGCTACACGGCCGAGTTCTTCGCGCTCGCGAAGTCGGTGCGCGCCGCGCAGAAGGCCGGCGGCAACACCGGCGGCGCGAGCTTCGAGCAGCTGGTGGAGCTCGGCAAGAGCAACAAGCAGCTCGACGCCAACGACCAGAGCGTGGTGCAGGTGGTCGACTGGCTCTGGCAGTACGCCTTCGACCAGCGTGCGAGCGACATCCACCTGGAGCCGCGCCGCGAGCAGGGCGTGATCCGCTTTCGCATCGACGGCATCCTGCATCCGGCCTACCAGATGCCGATGGGCGTGATGAACGCGATGGTCGCGCGCATCAAGCTGCTGGGCCGCATGGACGTGGTGGAAAAGCGCCGTCCGCTCGATGGCCGCATCAAGACCCGCAACATGCGCGGCGACGAAGTCGAAATGCGCCTGTCGACCCTGCCGACCGCGTTCGGCGAGAAGATGGTGATGCGCATCTTCGACCCCGACACCGCAGTGAAGGACCTCGACGCGCTGGGCTTCTCGCAGCACGACGCGCAGCGCTGGGAGCAGCTGGTGACGCGGCCCAACGGCATCATCCTGGTGACCGGCCCCACGGGCTCGGGCAAGACCACCACGCTGTACTCCACGCTCAAGCGCGTGGCGACCGAAGAGGTCAACGTGAGCACGGTGGAAGACCCGATCGAAATGATCGAGCCGTCGTTCAACCAGACGCAGGTGCAGCCGCAGCTCGACTTCGGCTTCACCGAAGGCCTGCGCGCGCTGATGCGGCAGGACCCGGACATCATCATGGTCGGCGAAATCCGCGACCTCGCCACCGCCGAGATGGCGGTGCAGGCCGCGCTCACCGGCCACCTCGTGTTCAGCACGCTGCACACCAACGATGCGCCGAGCGCCATCACGCGGCTGATGGAGCTGGGCGTGCCCTCGTACCTCATCAACGCGGTGATGCTGGGCGTGCTCGCGCAGCGGCTGGTGCGCACGCTGTGCCCCAACTGCAAGCAGCCCGACGACACCGTCACGCGCGAGAAGCTCGAGACCATCGTCAAGCCGTGGCAGATCACGGGCTCGGTGCGCGCGTACAAGCCCGTGGGCTGCGTCGATTGCCGCATGACCGGGTACATGGGGCGCATGGGCCTCTACGAACTGCTGAGCATCAGCGAGGCGTTCAAGGGCAACGTGACCAAGGAGCCCAACCTCGCGGGTCTGCGCCGCCAGGCCGTGATCGACGGCATGCGTCCGCTGCGGCTGGCCGGCGCGCTGCGCGTGGCCGAGGGCGTGACCACCATCGAGGAAGTGCTGAGCGCCACACCGCCACTGGAATAGTCTTCCGCCCCAGGACCCTGAGTCCTTTCGGGTTATCCCTAGGCCTTTCGTTAGTGGAATCCACATCAGGCTGACCGGAGGCTGACTCGACAATCCCGCATCGAAATTTGTTCGAGGAGACTGTTCGTGAAGATCAAGAGTCAGAAAGACTTTTTCTCGGGCCTGATGTTCACGGTGGTGGGTGTGGCGTTCGCATGGGGCGCCACCACCTACACCGTGGGCAGCGGAGCCCGCATGGGTCCGGGTTATTTCCCGTTGATGCTCGGCATCCTGATGGCCCTCATCGGCCTCGGGATCATGTTCAGCGGGCTCACCGTTGAAACCACCGACGGCGAGAAGATCGGCAAGTGGGCCTGGAAGCAGGTGGTGTTCATCCTGGGCGCCAACCTTGCATTCGGCATCCTGCTCGGCGGCCTGCCGAGCATCGGCGTTCCCGCCATGGGCATGATCATCGCCATCTACGCGCTGGTGATCATCTCCAGCCTTGCGGGCCATGAGTTCAAGCTGCCCAGCGTGCTGATCCTGGCCACCGTGCTGGCCATTGGCAGCTATGTCGCATTCATCTGGGCGCTGAAGCTCCAGATCCAGGTCTGGCCGACCTTCATCACCGGCTGAGAAGAAAGCTGCTCACATCATGGAATTGGTTGAACACCTCTCGATGGGTTTTGGCGTTGCCTTTACCTTCACCAACCTGCTGTACTGCCTGATCGGCTGCATCCTGGGCACGCTGATCGGCGTGCTCCCGGGCATCGGCCCGGTCGCGACCATCGCGATGCTGCTGCCCGCCACGTACGCGCTGCCGCCCGTGTCGGCGCTGATCATGCTGGCCGGCATCTACTACGGCGCGCAATACGGCGGCTCCACCACCGCGATTCTGGTCAACCTGCCCGGCGAGTCTTCGTCGGTGGTGACCGTGATCGACGGCTACCAGATGGCGCGCAAGGGCCGTGCGGGGCCCGCACTCGCCGCTGCCGGCCTGGGTTCGTTCTTCGCGGGTTGCGTCGGCACGCTGATCCTGGCGGCCTTCGCACCGCCGCTGACCGAACTGGCCTTCAAGTTCGGTCCGGCCGAATACTTCTCGCTGATGATCCTGGGCCTGATCGGCGCCGTGGTGCTGGCTTCGGGCTCGCTGCTCAAGGCCATCGCGATGATCGTGCTGGGCCTGCTGCTGGGTCTGGTCGGCACCGACGTGAATTCGGGCGTGGCGCGCTACAGCTTCGACATTCCGGAGTTGACCGACGGCATTGGTTTCGTGGCCATCGCCATGGGCGTGTTCGGCTATGGCGAAATCATTGCCAACCTTTCGCGCCCCGACGACGAGCGTGAAGTGTTCACCGCCAAGGTCTCGGGCCTGTTCCCGACCAAGGAAGACTTCAAGCGCATGCTGCCCGCGGTGCTTCGCGGCACGGCACTGGGCGCGGCACTGGGCATCCTGCCCGGCGGCGGCGCGCTGCTGGCAGCCTTCGCGGCCTACACGATCGAGAAGAAGACCAAGCTGAAGCCGGGCGAAGTGCCCTTCGGCAAGGGCAACATCCGCGGCGTGGCGGCCCCCGAGTCGGCCAACAACGCCGGTGCGCAAACCTCCTTCATCCCGCTGCTGACGCTGGGCATTCCGCCCAACGCGGTGATGGCGCTGATGGTGGGCGCCATGACGATCCACAACATCCAGCCCGGCCCGCAGGTCATGACCAGCAACCCCGAGCTGTTCTGGGGGCTGATCGCCTCGATGTGGATCGGCAACGCGATGCTGATCATCCTGAACCTGCCGTTGATCGGCATGTGGATCAAGCTGCTGTCGGTGCCGTACAAGTACCTGTTCCCGGCGATCGTGCTGTTCTGCGCGATCGGCGTGTACTCGACCAACAACAACACCTTCGACATCTGGATGGTGGGCATCTTCGGTCTGGTGGGCTACAGCTTCTTCAAGCTGGGTTGCGAGCCTGCTCCGCTGCTGCTGGGTTTCATCCTGGGCCCGATGATGGAAGAGAACCTGCGCCGCTCGCTGCTGCTGTCGCGTGGCGACTGGAGCGTGTTCGTGACGCGCCCGATCTCGGCGAGCCTGCTGGCTGCGGCTGCGCTGCTGCTGATCATCGTGCTGCTTCCGGCTGTGAAGTCGAAGCGAGAAGAAGCCTTCGTCGAGGAGTGACGGACAGAGTTCCCTCGCGGGACTTCGGAAAAAACGGCGCTTCGAGCGCCGTTTTTCATTTCTGTGTGCATCGCTTCGGGGCGCGTGTGCAGGCCACCGGGTAACTCCCTCCGCGAATGTCCCCCGGCCTGCGGCCTCCTCCTTTATTTCGCTGCGTGAGTCACCCGATGCCCTGCGCACGAGGGCACGCTGCTGATGCTCGCCGATCAAAACCCGGGTCATGTCCTACGGCCTGCTCGCCCGTGGCGGCTTCATGTGCTGTCGCGCCATCGCCAGGAAGGCCATCCCCGCCGGGCTCAGCGGATGCTTGGCCAACCGCACGGCGACCACCGGGTACTCCAGCGTGGGCCGCGTCACGCCCACGGCGCGCAGGTTGGCTGGCATCAGCACCTCCACGTAGCGCGGCAGCAGCGCCACCCCCGCGCCTGACTGGATGAGGCCGAACGCCGTCGACAGCATCGACACGTGATGCACCACGCGCGGGTACACGTTGGCCATGCTTGCGAGCTGGCGGCTCACGGCGCGCCACACGTTGGCGTCGGGGTTGACGTGGATGAAAGGCAGCGCTTCCAGGTGCCGGGCCTCGACCGTGGCGTGTTGTGCCAATGGATGGTCGTCCCGCACGAAGAGCGCCATGCGCTCCGAGAACAGCGGCTCCGTCGCCAGCTCCGAATGCTTCTGGCCGATGTCCGAGCCGAAGCCCAGGTCGGCCTCCTGCGAGAGGATGCGCGAGATCATCTGCTCCGCCGTGCTGTCGAGCAGCGTGGTCGCGAGCGTCGGATGCTTCTGCGAAAAGCGCCCGAGCAGCGGCGGCAGCAGGGCGCCGGCCGTGAGGTGGCCCACCGCGAGCACGATGCGGCCTTCGCGCAGCTGCGATTGCGAGCGGCAGGCGCCCACGGATTCATCGATCAGCCGCAGCGCCCGCACCGCCGTGTCGACCATCATCTGGCCCGCGTTGGTCATGCGGATGCGGCGCCCGCGCACCACCAGCGGCTGCGCCAGCTCTTCTTCCAGCCGCTTGATCAGGTGGCTGATGGCGGGCTGCGTGAGCTGCAATGCCTCGGCCGCGAGCGTGAAGCTGCCCGTCTCGGCCACCGCCGCCAGCGCCCGCAGCTGCTGCAGCGAGATCTCTTCCGCGGTGCTTCTTGTCATAAGCAGTGTTTATAGTTGAATAAGCGGAATTATCTGGCTTGATGCGCCGCTGCTGCATAGCATCAACTTCTCGTTCACAGGCACAGATCCCGCACATGAAACGCCTCCAGTTCCTCCAGGTGCTTGCCGTCGCACTCGGCGTGGCCGCCTCGTCCACCAGCCTCGCGCAGGGCTATCCGAACAAGCCGATCCGCCTGATCGTGCCGTTCCCGGCGGCCGGCGCCACCGACCTCTTCGCCCGTACGCTGGGGCAGAAGATGGGCGACAAGCTCGGCACCACGCTGGTGGTCGACAACAAGCCCGGCGCGGGCGGCGCCATCGGCTCCGACCAGGCCGCCAAGGCCGCGCCCGACGGCTACACGATCCTGCTGGCCACCACCAGCACGCACTCGATCGGCCCGGCCGTCAGCAAGCTGCCCTACGACACGGTGCGCGACTTCACGCCGATCGCGCACGTGGGCGATGCGGCCAGCATCATGCTGGTGCCCGTGAATTCGCCCGCGAAGACGGTGCGCGAGTGGATCGACTACGCGAAGAAGAACCCCGGCAAGCTCAACTACGCGTCGAGCGGCAACGGCACCATCGTGCAGCTCACGGCCGAGCTGTTCAAGGCGCAGGCCGGCGTGTTCGTCACGCACATTCCCTACAAGGGCACGGCGCTGGCCATTCCTGACCTGATCAGCGGCAAGGTCGACGTGCTGTTCGATTCGCTGCCCACCGGCATGCCGCACGTGCGCGACGGCCGTCTGCGCGCGCTGGGCGTCACCTCGCTCAAGCGCAGCCCGCTGGCGCCCGAGCTGCCGCCCATCGCCGATACGCTGCCGGGCTACGAGTCGAACACATGGTTCGGCTTCTATGGCCCGAAGAACCTGCCGGCGGACATCGTCGCGAAAATCAACAAGGCGGCCAACGAGGCGCTGGCCGACCCCGAGGTGAAGGAAAAGCTCGCACGCCTGGGCATCGAGTCCGCGGCGCCGGGCACGCCCGAGCAGTTCGCGAAGATGGTGGCAGCAGACGCCGCCAAGTGGAAGAAGATCGTGGTCGACCGCAAGATCACCAACGAATAAGGCAAGGCACACCGACATGAACTTCGACTTCAACAATCCGTACCTCTCCACCCGCATCCCGATCTTCGCGCGCAACGTGGTGTCGACCTCGCATCCACTGGCCTCGCAGGCAGGACTGCGCATCCTGCAGCAGGGCGGCAACGCGGTCGATGCCGCCATCGCCACCGCCGCCGTGATGACGCTGGTCGAGCCCGTGAGCAACGGCCTGGGCAGCGACGCCTTCTGCATCCTGTGGGACGGCAAGGAACTGCACGGCCTGAACGCCTCGGGCCCCGCGCCCAAGGCCTGGACGCCCGAATACTTCAAGGCCAAGTACGGCGCTGACGCCACGACGCCGCCGATGCGCGGCATCGACTCGGTCACGGTGCCGGGCGCGGTGCGCGGCTGGGTCGCGATGAGCGATCGCTTCGGCAAGCTGCCGTTCGCCGACCTGCTCGCGCCGGCCATCGACATCGCCGAGCGCGGCTACCTCGTGCCGCCGGTGGTGCAGGGCAAGTGGGCCGCGGCCACGCCGGTGCTGCAGTCGCAGCCGGGCTTTGCGCAGACCTTCCTGCCCTGGGGCCGTGCGCCCGAGATCGGCGAGCTGTTCCGCTTCACGGCCGCTGCGCGGGCGCTGAAGGCCATCGCCCGCACCAAGGGCGAGGCCTACTACAACGGCGAGATCGCCGAGGCGCTCGCGAAGTTCTCGAAGGAGCAGGGCGGCGCGCTTACCGTGGCCGATCTCGCGGCCTACCAGCCCGAGTGGGTCAAGCCGATCTCGCGCGACTACCGCGGCCACACGCTGCACGAGATTCCGCCCAACGGCCAGGGCATTGCGGCGCTGATCGCGCTGGGCATCCTCGAGAAGTTCGACATCGCCTCGCTGCCGGTCGACTCGGTCGCCTCGCAGCATCTGCAGATCGAGGCCATGAAGCTGGCCTTTGCCGACGTGTACCGCTACGTGTCGGAGCCATCGTCGATGACGGTGACCCCCGCGCAAATGCTCGATGACGCCTACCTCGCATCGCGTGCGAGACTCATCGACGTGAAAAAGGCTCAGGACTTCAAGGCCGGCAACCCCGTGAAGGGCGGCACCATCTACCTCACCGCGGCGGACGAGCGCGGCATGATGGTGAGCTTCATCCAGAGCAACTACATGGGCTTCGGCTCGGGCTGCGTGGAGCCCGAGTTCGGCATCAGCCTGCAGAACCGTGGCCACGGCTTCAGCCTCAAGGCCGAGAGCCCGAACGTGGTGGCGCCGGGCAAGCGGCCGTTCCACACCATCATCCCGGCCTTCCTCACGAAGGACGGCCAGCCGGTGATGAGCTTCGGCGTGATGGGCGGCAACATGCAGCCTCAGGGCCACATGCAGACGCTGGTGCGCATGCTCGACTACGGGCAGAACCCGCAGGCCGCGTGCGATGCGCCGCGCTGGCGCTTCAACGCGGGGCTCGAGATCAACGTCGAGGCCGCGATGAACCCGGCCACGGTGCAGGGCTTGCGCGACCTGGGCCACCACCTCGACGTGATCGACGATTCGTACCAGGACTTCGGCGCCGGCCAGTTCATCTGGCGCGCGGGCGAGCCGTCGGTCGAAGGCTACGTGGCCGCGAGCGACCCGCGCCGCGACGGTCTCGCTGCAGGCTACTGAGGATCAAGGGATGATCGGGGAATGAACAAGACAGCCGCATCGATCGGCATTCCCCCTCACCAGGGCGCAAAGAAAGGCGTTGCGTCCGGCCTGATCCTCGCCACGCTGGGCGCTATCGCATTCAGCGGCAAGGCCATCATCGTCAAACTCGCGTACCGCTACGGCGTGGACGCCGTGACGCTCATCATGCTGCGCATGCTGTTCGCACTGCCGCTGTTCGCGCTCATGGCGTGGTGGGCGGGGCGCGGCAAGCCGGCGCTCACCGGCCGCGACTGGATCGGCGTGATCGGGCTCGGCTTCTCGGGCTACTACCTCGCGAGCTTTCTCGACTTTGCCGGGCTGGCCTACATCTCGGCCGGCTTCGAGCGGCTGATCCTGTATCTCAACCCCACGCTGGTGCTGTTCTTCGGCTGGCTGCTGTACCGGCGCCATCCGACGCGCCCGCAGGTGCTGGGTATGCTTGTGAGCTATGCCGGCGTGCTGCTGGTGTTCGGCCACGAACTCTGGACCGGCGGTGGCGGCAAGGGCGGCGGCGCGGCGGCCTGGGGCGCGTTCCTGGTCTTCCTGAGCGCGGTGAGCTATGCGGGCTATCTGGTCTACAGCGGCGAGTTCGTCAAGCGCCTCGGGTCGCTCAGGCTCGTGGGCCTGGCGACCACCGTGGCTTGCCTGCTGTGCATCCTGCAGTTCGTGCTGACGAGGCCGATGAGCGCGGCGATGCAGGTGGCGCCCGAGGTGATCTGGCTGTCGGTGCTCAACGCCACGCTGTGCACGGCGGTGCCCGTCCTCATGGTGATGATGGCCATCGAGCGCATCGGCCCTGCGGTGGCCGCGCAAACCGGCATGATCGGGCCGCTGTCGACCATCCTCATGGGGGTGGTCATACTCGGCGAGCCGTTCACCGCGTGGATCGCGGCCGGCACGGTGCTCGTGATCGCGGGCATCTTCGTTTTCACACGCAAGGGGCGCGAAGCCCCTGCACGATAGGAGCGACAACATGGATCTGGGTATCGCAGGCAAGACCGCGCTGGTATGCGGCGCGAGCAAGGGCCTCGGCTACGGCTGCGCCGAAGCGCTGGTGCGCGAAGGCGTCAACGTGGTGATCGTGGCACGCGGTGCCGAGGCGCTGGAAGCGGCGGCGAAGAAGCTGGCCGAAGCGGCGGGTGCATCGGGCGCTGCGTTCGTCAAGCACGTGGCGGCCGACATCACGACCGAAGCCGGCCGCGCGGCCGTGTTCGCGCTCGGCCACGACTTCGACATCGTCGTCACCAACGCGGGCGGCCCGCCGCCGGGTGACTTCCGCAACTGGGACCGCGAGGCCTGGATCAAGGCGGTCGACGCGAACATGCTGACGCCGATCGAGCTCATCAAGGCCACGGTCGATGGCATGGCCAAGCGCGGCTTCGGACGCATCGTCAACATCACCTCGAGCTCGGTGAAGTCGCCCATCGACATCCTCGGCCTGTCGAACGGCGCGCGCAGCGGCCTGACCGGCTTCGTGGCCGGCGTGGCGCGCACGCCCATCGCGGCGCAGGGCGTGACCATCAACAACCTGCTGCCGGGCTCGTTCGACACCGACCGCCTCAAGGGCACGATGGCCGGCGCCGCGCAGAAGTCGGGCCAGGACTTCGACACCGTGTGGGAAGCCCGCAAGAAGAACATCCCGGCCAGACGCTTCGGCACGCCGGCCGAGTTCGGCGCCATCTGTGCCTTTCTCTGCAGCATGCAGGCCGGCTACATGACCGGCCAGAACGTGCTGGCCGACGGCGGGGCCTACCCGGGCACGTATTGAGCTCGCCCCCAGGCTTCGCGCACTTCGTGTCGCTTCGCCTTCCCCCTACCGGGGGCAACACCAGCGGCCCGGCAAAGCCGGTTCCGCGGTGTTCGCTTGAAGAGGGCGTTGTTGAATCAGCGCCGTGACGATACCGCGATCCCGGCCACGATCAGCAGGAACGCCGCGCCGTGGTACCAGTGCGGCGGCTCGCGCAGGAAGGCTGCCGAAAGCACTGCCGCGAACAGCGGCGTGAGGTTCATGAAGATGCTCGCCGCCTGCGGACCCGCGCGCTGCACGCCGGTGCCCCAGCAGCGGTAGGCCACCACCGCGGGGCCGATGCCGATGAACAGCATCGCGGCAATGAGCGGCCAGCCCAGGTCGATGTGGGCGGGTGTCAGCGTCCATTCGCCGGCGGCCAGCGCGCCCGACCACGCGAGGCCGAACACCAGCTGCGCCATCAGGAACGCGGCCCAGTCCTGCCGCAGGGCCCTGGGCTCGTTCGTGCGTGCCAGCAGCCAGCTGTAGAAGGCCCAGGCGATGGTGCCCAGGATCATGTAGAGGTCGCCCGGCACCAGCCGCAGCCCGAGCAGCTGCCGCCACTCGCCGCGGCTGAGCACCAGCAGCACGCCCGCCATCGACAGCAGCGCGCCGAAGATCTCGCGGGAGCTGACGCGTGCGGCGAAGAACAGCGTGCCCACCGCGAGCATCCACAGCGGCAGGCTGGAGCCGACCAGCGTGACGTTGATGGGTGTGGAGGTCTGCAGTGCGAGGTACTGGAAGGCGTTGTACAGGCCGATGCCGAGCAGCCCGAGCACGGCGTAGCGCTTCCAGTGCGCCCACACCGGGCTGCCGCGGCGCAGCACCGGCGTGGCCAGCGGCAGCAGGAGCGCGAACGCGACGACCCAGCGCACGAAGTTCAGCGTGAGCGGCGAAACCAGCTCTCGCACCAGCCGGCCGACCACGGCATTGCCGGCCCAGAGCAGCGGAGGAACGACAAGCAGGAGGACGGTGGAGGGGGCAAGGCGCCGGTGCTGAGTCTGCATGGCGGCCGACTCTACCCGGGCAATGATGTCCCGCGCCGCCACGGGAAACCCAAACATGGCAGGATGCCCCTCCCTCTTCTTTTCCTGTACGTGGAGACTGCAACGATGATGAGCAAAGCCGTCCGTATCGACCGCAATGGCGGCCCCGAAGAACTGAAGATCGTCGACGTGGAAGTCGGCGAACCCGGCCCCGGCGAGATCCGCATCCGCCACAAGGCCGTGGGCCTGAACTTCATCGACACCTACCAGCGCAGCGGGCTCTACCCGTTCCAGATGCCGCTGCAGCTGGGCATGGAAGCCTCGGGCATCGTCGAGGCGGTGGGCGAGGGCGTGACGCACCTGAAGCCTGGCGATCGCGCAGCCTATGCCAGCCCGCCGCCCGGCGCCTACTGCGAGTTGCGCGTGATGCCCGCCAAGTGCGTGTGCAAGCTGCCCGACGACATCTCCTTCGAGACCGGTGCGGCCATGATGCTCAAGGGCCTGACCACGCAGTACCTGCTGAAGAAGACGCTGCCGGCCGAAGGCCTGCAGGCCGGTGACTTCATCCTGTTCCACGCGGCGGCCGGCGGCGTCGGGCTCATCGCCTGCCAGTGGGCCAGGGCGCTCGGCCTGCAGCTGATCGGCACGGCCGGCAGCGACGCCAAGTGCAAGCTCGCGCTCGACCACGGCGCGGCGCATGCCATCAACTACAGCACCGAAAACTTCGCGGCGCGCGTGAAGGAGATCACCGGCGGCAAGGGCGTGAAGGTGGCATACGACTCGGTCGGCAAGGACACCTACGAAGGCTCGATCGACAGCCTGCGCCCCTTCGGCCTGCTGGCGGTGTTCGGCAACGGCTCGGGACCGGTGCCCCCGATCAACCTCGGCACGCTGGCGTCCAAGGGCTCGCTCTACGTGACGCGGCCGACGCTGTTCACGCACATGGCCACGCGCGAAAGCACGCAGGCGATGGCCGACGACCTGTTCGCGGTGGTGCGCAGCGGCGCGGTGAAGATTCCGATCGGACAGCGCTATGCACTGGCCGACGTGCAGCAGGCGCACCGCGACCTCGAAGCGCGCAGGACCACCGGCTGCACGATCCTCACGCTCTGAATCCGCGGGCGCGGGGGCGCCAGCCTTGTCCTACCCGGCGTGGAGTGTCATACCTTCGACTTGTGCCGGGTGCAGTTTGTAGGCTGTGAGCACAGCGCAGAGGCAAGCCGTCATGACCACCGTTCGCACTTTCATCGTGGAAGACAACCCCACCATCCGCAAGAACCTCATGGGCGCGCTGCGCGAGGTCGCGCGGGTCGATCCTGTGGGCGAAGCAGAGTCGGAAGAGGAGGCCTCGCGCTGGCTCTCATGCAACCTGTCGCAATGGGACCTGGCCATCGTCGACCTGTTCCTGAAGGACGGCACGGGCTTTAGCGTGCTCGAGGCGTGCCGTCACCGCGGGCCGGCGCAGAAGATCGTGGTGCTCAGCAACTTCGCCACGCCCGACATGCGGCGCAGATGCGCCCAGCTCGGTGCCGATGCCGTTTTCGACAAGGCCACCGAGATCGAGGACCTGATGGACTATTGCCTGCGCCGCCGTCAGGCGCAGTTCAGTTCACCGGCCGCACACTGAGGCGGGGGCATTTCTTCGCCGGCCGGCAGCGATGCCGGGCTTCGCCGAAAATTGCCCCCAGGGCGCGAGGAGCACGCGCCGGGCTCCGCGAAGTGGCGACGAGATTCATGCGCGGAAATCACACATTCCCTTGCTGAGTCGGCCTGCGCGCTTGCGGCGCGTGGCGCCCAGGTTCCATTCATGTCCCGCTCCCGCTTCCTTCCCGACAACTTCACCTTCGCGCTGCTCTCGGTGGTGACCCTTGCCAGCTTGCTGCCCGCGAGCGGGAAGCTGGGGCATCTCTTCGAGCTACTCACGAGCACTGCCATCGGCCTGCTGTTCTTCCTGCACGGGGCCAAGCTGTCGCGCGAGGCGATCATGAACGGCCTCATGCACTGGCGGCTGCACCTGCTGGTGTTCGGCAGCACCTTCGTGCTGTTTCCCGTGCTCGGGCTGGCGCTCAAGCCGCTGCTGTCGCCACTGGTGACGCCAGGGCTCTACACCGGCGTGCTCTATCTCTGCGTGCTGCCGGCCACGGTGCAATCGGCGATCGCCTTCACGGCCATGGCGCGGGGCAACATGCCCGCCGCCATCTGCAGCGCATCGGCGTCCACCCTGCTGGGCGTGTTCATCACGCCGGTGCTGGTCAATCTCGTGGTGTTGCCGAATGGTGGCCATGCGAGCTCGTCGCTGGATTCGATCGGCCGCATCCTGCTGCAGCTGATGGCGCCGTTCGTGCTGGGGCACCTGCTGCGGCCGTGGATCGGCAAGTGGATACAGCGCCGCGCTGCGGTGCTGAAGTTCGTCGACCAGGGCTCGATCCTGTTGGTCGTCTACACGGCGTTCAGCGCGGCCGTGATCGAGGGCCTGTGGAAGCAGGTGCCTGCCCACGCGCTGATCGGGCTGCTGGTGGTGTGCGCGGTGGTGCTGGGGCTGGCGCTGAGCCTCACGACCCTGCTGGCGCGCAAGCTGGGTTTCGACACCGAAGACGAGATAACGATCGTGTTCTGCGGCTCCAAGAAGAGCCTGGCCAGCGGTATACCCATGGCCAAGGTGCTGTTCGCCTCTCACGCGGTGGGCGCGATCGTGCTGCCGCTGATGCTGTTCCACCAGATGCAGCTGATGGTGTGCGCCGTGCTGGCGCAGCGGTACGCGCGGCGCGGGCGCGAGGCGGCCCTGTTGAAGACCGCCGAGTAAGACGCTACCCCTCGATCTTCCCGAGCCGCGATTCCCTCAGCCGGCTGGGCGCCAGCGCCCCGGCCGACTCCAGGATTGGGTACGCGATCGAGCAGATGTGCGAGTTGATGCGCTTCAGGTCGCTGATCAGATCGATGTGCAGCGAGCTCGTCTCGATGCTCAGCGTGGTGCGGTCCGACAGCCGGTCGAGGTGGGTCGTCGCATAGGCCCGCTCCAGGTCGCGAAAGCGCACCTTCTCTTCCAGGAGCTTCTGCGCGTCCCGCACGTTGCCGTTCAGGAACACGCTCATGCTCAGCCGCAGGTTGGCCACCAGCCGCCCGTGCAGCTCGACGATCTCCGCCATGCCGGCCTGCGAGAAGTTGCGCTGCGGTTTGATTTTCTTGTCTTCCACATCGATGATCACGCGCTCGATGATGTCGCCGATCTGCTCCATGTTGATCGTGAAGCTGATGATGTCGGTCCAGCGCCGGCTTTCCTCCTCGCCCAGCGCCTCGCGCGAGATGCGGGTCATGTAGTACTTGATGGCCGAGTACAGCTGGTCCACCGTGTCGTCGAGCTGCCTCAGCTCCTGCGCGAGCCTCAGGTCGTTGTGGCGGATCACGTCCAGCGTGCCGATCAGCATGGTCTCGACGATGTCGGCCTGGTGCAGGGCTTCGCGCGCCGCATTGGAGATGGCGAGCGACGGCGTCGACAGCGCCGAAGGATCGAGGTGGTGCGGCCGCGTGGTGCCGGCCGGCTGCTGCGGCACCGGCAGGACGCGCGTCACCAGCCTGGCGACCCACTGCGTGAGGCCGATGAACCCCACGCTGATCACCACGTTGAACGCCAGGTGGAACAGCACCACGCCATGCGTCTGGTTCGGCAGCTCCGGCTGCACGTAGCGGATCCACAGTCCGATGAAGGGCGCGACGATGGCCACGCCCAGTGCCTTGAACAGCAGGTTGCCCACCGTCACCTGCCGCACCGACACGGCCGACTTGGCCGTGGTCAGCACCGCCAGCAGGCCGCTGCCGAGGTTGGCGCCGAGCACCAGGCCGAGCGCCACGTCCAGCGGCACCACGTTCGACGTGGCCATGGCCGCGACCAGCAGCACCACCGCGAGGCTCGAATAGGCCACGATGGCCAGCACCGCGCCGACGGTGATTTCGAGCAGCACGTCGCTGCTGATCGACGCGAGCAGTGCGCGCACGGCCGGCGAGGAGAACAGCGGCTCGGTAGCCTCCACCACCAGCTGCAGCGCGAGCAGCATCAGGCCCAGGCCGATCAGCACCCGGCCCACGCGCCCCGCCACGGTGGCTGAACGCGTGATGAACAGCACCACCCCCACGAAGATGAACATCGGCGAGAGCCACGAGAGGTCCGCCGAGAACAGCACCGAGATCAGCGCCGTGCCCACGTCTGCGCCCCGCATCACCGCCAGCGCCGCCGGCAGCGTGACCAGGCCCTGCCCGACGAAGGACGAGGTCATGAGCGAGGTGGCGGTGCTCGACTGCACCAGCGCCGTCACGCCGATGCCCGAGAGGGCGGCCGTGAAGCGGTTGCGCATGCTCTGGACGAGGATCTTGCGCAGGTTGGCGCCGAACACGCGCAGCACACCGGTGCGGACCAGGTGCGTACCCCACACCAGCAGGGCCACGGCCGCCAGCAGATTCAGGAGATGCTTCATGGGGGGGCGGGTTCTGTCCTTTTCGTTTTGGTTCGTTTCGCCCCCATTTTCCACAAGCGGGCGCTTCAGTCGATCAGGGCTCCGTTGTCGTGGAAAGGATAAGGGCCTTCGAAGCTGCCGGAGGCCGCCAGGTGGGTGACCAGCCGGCGCCCGCGCGCGGACCAGGCGTGCACCCGGAAAGAAGGCGGCTCGAGCGTCCAGGCCGATTCGGCGTCGGGCCCGAGGTCGAGGCAGACCTGGTGGGCTTGCGCCGGAGAGGTCGAGGCGATGGTGCCGCCGAAGCGCACGTCGATGGCCCGGTGCAGGTGGCCGCAGATGATGCGTTCGACGTTCGGGTGGCGCGAGATCAGGGCTTCGAGCGCGTCGGCGCCCTGCAGCAGGCCGATCTCGTCCATGTGGCCGATCAGCGTTTCGAAGGGCGGGTGGTGCATGGCGACCACCACGGGCTCGCCGCGGCAGGCGTCCAGCTGCGCTTCGAGCCAGCCCAGGCGCTTCTCGCACAGCGAGCCATGGCTGGCGCCGGGCACGCAGGTGTCGAGCGTGAGCAGCCGAAGGTCGCCGACGCGCACCGAGTACTGGATGAAGCCGTCGGTGTCGGCGCCCGTGCCGAGATAGGCGTGGCCGGGGAAGCTGCGGCGCAACTGGTCGCGGTCGTCGTGGTTGCCCGGCATCAGGTAGACCGGCATGGTCAGCGGGGCCAGCAGGCGGGCAAGGTGCTCGTATTCGGCGGCACGGCCGAAGTCGGTCAGGTCGCCGGTGATGACCACGGCATCGGGCTGCTGGCGCAGCGCCAGCACCGACTGCACGGCGCGTTCGAGGTACGGCGCGGTGTCGATGCGGCCATAGGCCAGCCGGCCCGGCTCGCGGATGTGCAGGTCGGTCAGCTGGACCAGGAAGGTGTTTTCTGCTGTTGTCGTCATGCGCTGTTCTCCTGCGACGTCATCAGGCGGTCGGGGTGGATGTGAAGGCCCACCGCGTCGCCCGGTCCGAATGGATTGTCCCGCCCCACGTCGGCCATCAGCACGGGCTGGTCTTGAACACGCAGGTGCAGCTGCACGCGGTCACCGAGGAAGGTGCGGCGTTCGACGGTGGCGGCGCCCCAGCCTGGCTGAGGCGCACCGACCTCGATGTCTTCGGGCCGAACGAGCAGCGTCGCATGGCCCCGCCACGCCGACGGGCAGGGCAGGGCTGACCCTCCGAGTCGGACAACGCCTTGCGCGATGGCATCGGCCTCGCGCTCCAGCCGGTTGACCCGGCCCAGGAACTCGGCGACGAAGGGATGCGCGGGCGCGCGGTAGAGGTCTTCGCCGCGGCCCACCTGCACGATGCGGCCGGCGCGCATCACGGCGAGGCGGTCGGCGATGGCCAGCGCTTCCTGCTGATCGTGCGTGACGTGGATGGCCGTGATGTGCAAGCGGCGCAGCAGTTCGGCCAGCTCGTCGCGCAGCGATTCCTTGAGCTTGGCGTCGAGCGCGGCCAGCGGCTCGTCGAGCAGCAGCACGCGCGGGCGCACGGCCACCGCGCGCGCCAGGGCCACGCGCTGGCGCTGGCCGCCGGAAAGCTCGGCGGGGCGCTTGTTCTCCAGTCCGCCGAGGCGCACGAGGTCGACCAGCTCGCCGACGCTGCGCTTTTCTTCATCGGGCGCCACGCCGCGAATGCGCAGCCCGTAGCCGATGTTGGCCGCGACCGTCATCTGCGGAAAGAGCGCATAGCTCTGGAACACCATGCCCACGCCGCGGTGCTCGACCGGGCGCTGCGTGACGTCCTGCCCGCCGAACACGATGCGGCTGCCCGCGTCGGGCGATTCCAGCCCGGCGATCAGCCGCAGCAGCGTGGTCTTGCCGCAGCCCGAGGGACCGAGCAGCGCCAGCACTTCGCCGGCTTCCACGTGCAAGTCGGTGGGCTGCAGGCCGCGCGTGCCGTCGGCGTAGGTCTTCGCACAGTTGGCGATATCGATGGGAATGCGTTCAAGTTCCATGGCGTTTCTGCATCAGGTTGGCAAGGTACTGCAGAGCCCACAGCACCGGAAGAATGACGGCGAAGAAGACCAGCGTGTAGGCCGATCCGATCTCGATGCGCATCGAGGCATAGCTGTCGGCCAGGCCCACGGGCAGCGTGCGCGTGAGCGGCGTGTGCAGCATCCACGTGAGGTTGAATTCGCCCACCGACAGCGTGAACACCATCAGGCTGCCGGCCACGATGGCCGGGAACACCGCGGGCACGAGGATGCCCATGAAGCGCTGGCGGAAGTTCGCGCCCAGCGAGCGGGCCGCCTCCTCGAGTGCGAGCAGGTCGTCGCGCTGGAAGGCCGAACTCACGGTGCGCACCATGAACGGCAGCGTGAACACCATGTGGCCCACGAGGATGAAGGCGAAGCTCTGGCGGAAGGCGGTGAGCTGGCCATAGGCGAGGATCAATGCGAGCGCCGTCGCAAGGCCCGGCACCGCGACCGGCAGCGTCAGCAGCTCCTCGAAGACGCGTGCCGCGCGCGAGCGGCTGCGTGCCAGCGCATAGGCACAGGGCACGCCCAGCAGCACGGTGCCGACGACGCAGGCCACGGCCAGTGCGAGCGACCAGCCGACGGTGCCGCCGTAGTTCTCCCACACTTCGCCGAGCCAGCGCAGCGTGAGGCCGCTCTTGAGGCCCATGCTGTAGTTGTTGACCAGCCCGGCCATCACCGACAGCAGCATCGGCGCGATCATGAAAAGGCTCACGATGACCGTGACGGCGAGCAGGAAGGGCGCTTTGGCCTGGGTGTTGGTTCGCATGGTGCGTGGGCCCTCAGCGTGCGACGGGATTCGCGCCAAAGCGGCGCGCCACGAACAGCACCAGCCAGGTCACGATGCCCAGCGAGATCGACAGCGACGCGGCAAGCGCGAAGTTGGCGTAGTTGGTGAACTCGTTGTAGATGGTGATCGGGATCACTTCGAACTTGCTGGCCAGCGTGAAGGCCGTGCCGAAGGCGCCCATCGAGGTGGCGAAGAGGATGGCGCCGCAGGCCAGCGTGGTAGGTGCAAGCTCGGGCATCCACACGTCACGCGCTACGCGAAGCCGCGAGGCGCCGAGTGAACGCGCGGCTTCTTCGAGCTGCGTGTTCATTGATTCGGCCGCTGCCGCGTAGGTCGCGATGGCGCGCGGCAGCGAGAAGTACAGGTACGCCAGGAACAGCCCGAGCAGGCCGTAGGCGAAGGTGATGCGCTCGCCGAAGAGGCTGTCGCTGAGGTCGGCCACCACGCCTTGGCGCCCGCCGAGCAGGATGACGAAGAAGCCGATGATCACGCCCGGAAATGAAAGCGGCAGCGTGAGCAGCGACAGCAGCACGCGCTTGCCGACGAAGGCATGGCGCGCGAGGTAGATGCCAACGGCCGCGCCCAGCACCAGCGTGGCCAGCGTCACGGCCACCGAGAGCGCGACGGTGTTGGCCATGCTCGTGAGGTAGCGCGCGTCTGTCAGCACCGCGAAGTAGGTGGCCCAGCCCTTGTCGGCGGGCAGCGTGAGAAGACGCACGACCGGCAGCAGCCAGAAGGCCGCGAAGAAGGCGGCCGCGGGTGCCGCGCAGGCCAGCAGGCGCCAGCGTGGGTTCCAGGAGGTGTCGGACTTCATCTCAAATATCGCCTCGCGTTGTGTTTCGGGGTGATTTGTTCAGGGCGCGTGCACAGGCCGCCGGGTACTCCCCTCCGCGAATGTCCCCCGCTTCGCTCCTCCTTTATTTCGCTGCGGGGAGCACCCGACGCCCTGTGCACGAGGGCACGCTGCCGGTGTGCGCCGATAAACCAGTGCTCTGAACGATCACGACGGCGGGGTGCCTTGCGCAGCGAAATAAAGGAGGAGGCCGCAGGCCGGGGGACGTTCGCGGAGCAAGGTACCCCGTCGGCGTGAGCGCGCCCCGAACGAGCGCCGAGGCTTAGCGCACTTCCTTCAGATACTCATCAGAGAAGGCCTTCTGCGCGGCAGCCATCCGCCCGTAGTCCACGCTCTTGGCCCGGGCGTATTCGCTCGCCGGCAGGAACTGCGCTTCGATGTCCTTCGGCATGGCACTCGCGCGCACCGGCCGCAGGTAGGCCTTGGCCCAGATCGCCTGGCCTTCGTCGGACAGCGTGAAGTCGAGCACCTTCTTCGCGTCGGCCGCGTGCGGGGCCTTGGCGACCAGGCTCATGACGTAGGGCACGGCCAGCGTGCCTTCGCTCGGGATCACGAAGGCGACGTTGGCCTTGTCCTTGTACTTGGCGCGGTAGGCGTTGAAGTCGTAGTCGAGCAGGATCGCGATCTCGCCCGACAGCACACGCGCGTACGAGGTCTGCTTCGGCACGATGGGCTCGTTCTTCTGCAGCGCCTTGAAGTAGTCGATGGCCGGCTTGAAGTTGTCGAGCGTGCCGCCGCGCGCCTCGTTCACCGCCACCGCGCCGACGTAACCCACGAAGGCCGAGGCCGGGTCGAGGTAGCCGATCAGGCCCTTGTACTCGGGCTTGAGCAGATCGGCCCACGACTTCGGGATCGGCTTGCCCTTGAGCGCGTCGACGTTGACCATGAAGCCGAGCGTGCCCGAGTGAATGGTGAACCAGTTGCCGGCCGGGTCCTTCAGGCCGTCGGGAATATCTTTCCACGCGGCGGGCTTGTAGGGCTCGACCACGCCGTCTTTCGCGGCCTGCACCGCGAAGGTCACGCCGAGGTAGGTGACGTCGGCCACGGGGCTGGCCTTCTCTGCGACCAGCTGCGCGAGCGACTGGCCCGAGTTCTTGTTGTCGGCCGGCACGGTGATGCCGGTCTTGGCCTTGATGGCCTTCAACTGCGTGCCCCAGTCGGCCCATTCGGTCGGGCAGTTGTAGCAAATGGCGGTCTGGGCCATGGCGCTGCCGGCGGCGAGCGCGGCGGCCAGGATGCCGAGACGAGCCAGGCGGTTGAAGCGAAGTGACATGGTGGGACTCCTTGGATGAATGTGGTCGGAGAACGAGGGGAGGTCAGGGAATCGCGGCGTTGTTGTCCTCGCGCGCCGAAGCGCACGACTCGCCGTCTCGGAAGGCATGGGGAAGCAGCAGGCTCGCGTCGGGCTGCAGCGTCGCGCCCCCGGCGATGGCCGGGATCAGCAGCTCGACGCTGTGGCGGCCGATGTCGCTGTTGGGCTGCGCGATGGTGGTGAGCGCAGGCGTTAGGTCTTCGCCGAGCGCGATGCCGTCGAAGCCGACCACGCTGAGGTCGTCGGGCACCGCGAGGCCGCTCAAGTGCGCGGCGCGGATGCTGCGGATGGCCAGCAGATCGTTCGAGCAGATCAGCGCGGTGGGGCGGCGGCGCGCCTGCAGCTGGCGCGAGAGCGCATCGACCGCGGCTTCGACGAAGGGCACTTCGATCAGCGCGGGCGCGGCGAGCCCGGCTTCGGCCATGCCTTTGCGGTAGCCGCGATAGCGCTGCTGCGCACGGTCCGACGCGGCGAGCGTGCCGCTGACCATCGCGATGCGGCGATGGCCCAGCAGCACGAGGCGCGCGACCGCATCGGCCACGGCGCCTTCGCTGTCGACCGACACGCAGGGATGGTCCGCATGGCGGTTGTAGGCCAGCACGTAAGGCACCCCCGCCACCTGGAGCCGGGGCAGCGCGGCCGACGTCGAAGGATTCGACACCACGAGGATCAGCCCGTCGACATTGCCGGCCAGCAGCAGTTGCACCGCGCGTTCTTCTTCATCGAGCCGGTAGCCCGTGGTGACGGGAATGATCGCGTAGCCGCCCGCGATGGCCGCGCGCGCGATGCCCTGCAGGCACTCGGCGAAGGTCGGGTTGAGCAGTGTGGGGAGCACCACGCCGAGCACGCGGCTGCGCTGGGTGCGCAGCGTGCGCGCGCTGGCGTTCGGCACATAGCTGAGCTCCCGCGCCACGCGCTCCACGAGTTCGCGGGTGACGGGCGTCACCTTGTCGGGAAAGTTGAAGGCCCGCGACACGGTGGCCACGGAGACCCCGGCTTTGGCTGCAACGGCTTGAATGCTCATCGTGCGGTGTTCATGTAATCGATTACATTGGACCGCCGCAGTATGACTTTGTTATGACATTGCGAGAAAGCGGGGAGAAACCCTCGGACTTTCGCGAGAGGGCCGGCCCAAATAAGAAGGGGGCCCGTAGGCCCCCTGAGAAAAGTTACTTGCCCCGGCGAACCCGCCGGATCTCGTCCAGGATCAGGCAGATGGCGCCCAGCGTGATGGCGCTGTCCGCGGCGTTGAAAGCAGGAAAGTACCAGTTGCCGGCGTGGAAGCTCAGGAAGTCCACCACATAGCCGTGCATCATCCGATCGACCACGTTGCCGATGGCGCCGCCCAGGATGCAGGCCATCGAAAACGAAAACAGCTTCTGCCCGGCGTGCGAGCGCAGCATCCAAACGATGAACACAGCAGCCGCCACGCCGATGGCGGTGAACAGCCAGCGCTGCCACCCCGAGTGATCCGCCAGGAACGAGAAAGCCGCCCCCGTGTTGTGCGCGCGCACGACATTGAAGAAGCTCGTCACATAGGTCGCGTCACCGAGCTTGTAGTAGCCCAGGATCAGCGTCTTGGTGAACTGGTCGATGATCACGATGATCACCGCCAGCCCGAGCCAGGGCCAGATGCTGCTGCCGCCGCGTGAACGCGATGCCGACATGGAACGTGCCGCCGCCATCAGGCAACGCTCCGCGATTCGCCGGCGCCGAACAGGTTGCTCGTGCAACGGCCGCAGATGGTGGGATGCGCCGGGTCGTGGCCCACGTCGTCGCGGTAGTGCCAGCAGCGCTCGCACTTCTGCGCGGCGCTCGGCGTGACCACCGTCGACAGCGCATCACCACCGGCAGCCAGTTCGATGGCCGAGGCGATGAAGACGAACTTCAGGTCCTCGCCCAGCGTGTCCAGCAGCGCGAAGTCGTCGGCCGGTGCCGTCAGCTGCAGGTTGGCCTGCAGCGACGAGCCGACCTTGCCTTCGGCGCGCACGGCTTCGATGTCCTTGTTCACCGCGTCGCGGATCTCGCGGATGCGCGTCCACTTGGCGAGCAGGGCTTCGTCAGGTGCGGGGAACTGGCTGTAGGTCTGCGCGAAGATCGACTCGCCCGGCTTGCCCGTGCCCACGATCTTCCAGGCCTCTTCGGCCGTGAAGCTCAGGAACGGCGCCATCCAGCGCAGCATGGCTTGCGAGATGTGCCACAGCGCGGTTTGTGCGCTGCGGCGCGCCAGCGAGCCCGGGGCCGTCGTGTAGAGGCGGTCCTTCAGGATGTCGAGGTAGAAGCCGCCCAGGTCTTCCGAGCAGTAGATCTGCAGCTTGGCCACCACCGGGTGGAACTCGTACACCTTGTAGTGCGCGAGGATCTCGGCCTGGAACTGCGAAGCGCGCGCGAGCGCATAGCGGTCGATCTCGAACAGCTGGTCGAGCGGCACCGCATCCTTCTGGATGTCGAAGTCGCTCGTGTTCGCGAGCAGGAAGCGCAGCGTGTTGCGGATGCGGCGGTACGCATCGACCACGCGCGCCAGGATCTTGTCGTCGCCCGCGATGTCGCCGGAGTAGTCGCTCGCTGCCACCCACAGGCGGATGATTTCCGAGCCCAGCTTGTTGCTGATCTCTTGTGGATCGATGCCGTTCTTGAGCGACTTGCTCATCTTGATGCCCTTGGCATCGACGGTGAAACCGTGCGTGAGCAGGCTCTTGTAGGGCGCGCGGTCTTCCAGCATGCAGGCGATCAGCAGCGACGAATGGAACCACCCGCGATGCTGGTCATGGCCTTCGAGGTACAGGTCGGCCTCGGGGCCGGTGTCGTGGTGCACCGTGGGGTGCGTGCCGCGCAGCACGTGATAGAAGGTCGAGCCCGAGTCGAACCACACCTCCAGGATGTCGGTGCTCTTGGTGTAGTGCGGCGCGTCTTCGGCGCCGAGGATTTCCTCGACCGTCACGCGGCTCCAGGCCTCGATGCCGCCCTTCTCGACGATGTCGGCGGCCTGGTCGAGGATTTCCATGGTGCGCGGATGCAGCTCGCCCGAATCCTTGTGCAGGAAGAACGGGATCGGCACGCCCCAGCTGCGCTGGCGGCTGATGCACCAGTCGGGACGCCCGGCGATCATGTCGTGCAGGCGCGCCTTGCCGTTCTCCGGATAGAAGCTGGTCTCTTCGATGGCGTCGAGCGCGGTCTGGCGCAGCGTCTTGGGCGCCTTGTCCTTGGTGAACACGCCTTCGCCCTCGTCCATGCGCACGAACCACTGCGCGGCCGCGCGGTAGATCACCGGCGTCTTGTGGCGCCAGCAATGCGGATAGCTGTGGGTGATGGTCTCGGTGGTCATCAGCCGGTTGGCGTCGCGCAGCGCGGCAATGATCACCGGCACGGCCTTCCAGATGTTCTGGCCGCCGAAGAGCGGGAAGTCGGGCGCGTAGCTGCCGTTGCCCTGGACCGGGTTCAGGATGTCGTCGTACGCCACGCCGTGGGCGATGCAGGAGTTGAAGTCGTCCACACCGTAGGCGGGCGAGGAGTGGACCAGGCCGGTGCCGTCGGTGGCGGTGGCGTAGTCGGCCAGGTACACGGGCGACAGGCGCTTGTAGCCGGCATCGACGTCATAGAGCGGGTGTTCGAATTCGAGCCCGCCGAGCGCCTCGCCCTTGACCGTGGCCAGCACCTTGCCGTCGAGCGCGTAGCGCGTCATGCACATCTCGACCAGCGAGTTGGCCAGGATCAGCAGGCCGCGCTCGGTGTCGACCAGTGAGTACTCGAGCTCGGGGTTCAGGTTGATCGCCTGGTTGGCCGGGATGGTCCACGCGGTGGTGGTCCAGATCACGGCGAAGATGTCGCCGAGGATCGTGTGGTCGGTGCCGAAGGCCTTGAGCACCTTCTCGCGCTCGTGCGCCTTGAAGGCCACGTCGAGGGTCTGGCTCTTCTTGTCGGCGTACTCGATCTCGAATTCGGCGAGCGAGGAGCCGCAGTCGAAGCACCAGTACACGGGCTTCAGGCCGCGGTACACAAAACCGCGCTCGATCACGCGCTTGAACGCGCGCAGCTCGCCGGCTTCATTGGCGAAGTCCATCGTCTTGTACGGATGGTCCCATTCGCCCAGCACGCCCAGGCGTTGGAAGTCGGCCATCTGCTGGGCGATCTGCTCCGTGGCGTAGGCGCGGCTCTTGGCCTGCATCTCGTCGCGGCTGAGGTTGCGACCGAACTGCTTTTCGATGGCGTTCTCGATCGGCAGGCCGTGGCAGTCCCAGCCGGGCACGTAGAGCGCGTCGAAGCCTTCGAGCTGGCGCGCCTTGGTGATCATGTCCTTCAGGATCTTGTTCACCGCGTGGCCCATGTGGATCTGGCCGTTGGCGTAGGGCGGGCCGTCATGCAGGATGAACTTGGGGGCGCCGTGGCGGGCGTCGCGCAGGCGGTGGTAGCGGCCCTCGTCGTTCCATTCCTTGACCCAGCCCGGCTCGCGCTTGGGCAGGTCGCCGCGCATCGGGAAGGGGGTGTCGGGCAGGTTCAGCGTGGAACGGTAGTCGGTGGAGGTGGCAGCGTCAGACATGTTGGGGTGCGAAACAGGGGCTTCGACAGGCTCGGCCCGAACTGCCCGGAGAAAAAAGGAGCGCGTCGGTGCGGAAGGTAAAGCCGTTCGCCCTGAGCTTGTCGAAGGGCGGCAGCACGGTGCGTGCAGGGCTAAATTCGATCGCGCGTGGTCTGGCGGTGGGTTTCGGCGTGGGTCGATGCAAAGAACGCACGAGCGTCGCGCCCATCCTTCGCGATGCCCGCAGTGAGGGCCTCGAGGCTGGTGTAGCGCAATTCGTCGTGCAGTTTGTGCAGGAGTTCCACGCGGACGATTTTACCGTAGGCCCCTTCGGCGCCCAGATGCGAGGGCCACTCAAGGCAATGCGTCTCCAGCAGAACCCGGCCGGCGTTGACGTCGTTGGCGTCGAGCGAGGGCCGCACGCCGAGGTTGGCCACGCCCGGCAGCGGCTGGTCGGCCAGGCCGTGGACCAGCACCGCGAAGATGCCGCTGGCGGCCGGCTTCCAGTGCTTGAAGCGCAGGTTGAGGGTGCGAAAACCGTCGTCCTTGCCCGGCGCGGAGGCGCCCAGCGCGCGGCCCAGCTTGCGGCCATGGACCACGTGGCCCGAGATGGTGTACGGGCGCCCCAGCAGCGTGTGGGCGTCGGCCATGCGGCCTTCGGCCAGCGCATCGCGCACGGCCGAGCTGGAAACGCGCAGGCCATGCACCTCGTAGCTGTTCATGCGCGCGACGTCGAAGCCGCGGGCCTCGCCGGCCGCGTCGAGCATGGCGTAGTCGCCGGCCCGTTTGGCACCGAAGCGGAAGTCGTCGCCCACCAGCACGTAGCGCGCGCCCAGGCCGTCGATCAGCACATTCTGGATGAACGCCTCGGGCGACTGGGACGCCAGCCGGCCGTCGAACGGCAGCACGATGGTCTGGGCCACGCCGCAGGCCGCCAGCTCGGTCAGCTTGTCGCGCAGCGTGCCGATGCGCGCCGGCGCCAGGTCGGGTTTCCTGGTGACGGCGGCGAAATAGTCGCGAGGGTGCGGCTCGAAGGTGAGCACGCAGCTCGGCAGCCCGCGGTGGCGGGCCTCGGTCTGAAGCAGCGCCAGCATGGCCTGGTGGCCACGGTGGACGCCGTCGAAATTCCCGATCGTGAGGGCGCAGGCCGGAGCTACGCCCGGGTGCCGGAAGCCGCGAAAAACCTGCATCGGTGAGTATCTTTTTGATAGCGCCTTTCGCCCGTCGAATGGGCGAATCAGGCCGATTTGTCACAAAGCCGGTATATTGTGACGCAGTGCGTGGTCTGAAGTGAGTCCCCGATGCACCCCGAGTCTCTGGTCTCTGCGTGGTTTTCTCGTTTCGAGGAGTCGTGTGTGAAGGTCTTGAAGCTGTCGGCCCAAGGGCTGCCCCAGTCATGGATTTCGCTGGAACAGGCGGTGATCCACTACGCGGCGGACGAAGTCCGCTGGGAAGTGGGCGCGCAGGTGGCGGTGTTCCGTGGCGGCCACAACGCGATCACGGGCGAGCAGTCGCAGATCGCGATCAACAGCATCATCGGCACCAAGGGCGTGCCGCGCATCAATCCCTTCACGCAGCGGCCCGGGCTCACCAACAGCAAGCTGTTCTCGCGCGACCGCAACGTTTGTGCTTACTGCGGCGGGCATTTCCATGAAGACGAGCTCACGCGCGAGCACATCATCCCGTTCGCCCAGAGGGGCATCGACACCTGGATGAACGTGGTCACGGCCTGCAAGCCGTGCAACCACCGCAAGAGCAGCCGCACGCCCGAGCAGGCGAACATGCCCTTGCTCTACGCGCCCTACGTGCCCAGCCTCTGGGAAGATTTCATTCTGCGCAACCGCCGCATCCTGGCCGACCAAATGGAATTCCTGATGGCGCACCTGCCCCAGAGTTCGCGGCTTCACGACGGCTAGGCCGAGGCGCTTCGCGCCAGACTGCTCCCACGCGCATCCGCTGCGCCCTCCGACCGGGCGCTCCGTCGTTTTGCCGAACATGGCGGAACTTCTTCCTCCGTCGAGGAGGGGTGCACATGCCAGGAGGCGCCATGAGCATCGCCGTGAAACCGCTCCCCGGCTCCGGCCCCGAGGTGTCGGGTTCGTCCCGTCCGTCGCCAGGCCTTCGCAGCGTCGTGACCTGGGACGTGGACCCGCACGGCTACTGCACCGAGCACGAGCATGCCACGCGCGCTCACTTCGCACGGCGGCTGGCGGCCCTCAAGGGCTGCACTTTCGCGGGCGTCTACGATCCGCGGCAAGCCTACGACAGCGTGCCTTACTTCGTGCCGAGCGACACCCTGACCGATCCGGCGCTGGTGCGCACGATGGGCATCGCCGGCGTGGACGATCTGTTCGGCGGAGTGGTGCCGTACCCCTTCGTCGCCACCAAGGCGCTCACCCATCCGCTGATCGGCGCCGATGCTTCGCGGCCGGCGGGCTGGTCCTTGCGCTTCGCGACCGAGGTCGCGGATGCGGTACTTCCCGGCTATTCGTGCTTCTCACGCGAAGAGGCGCGCAAGGCGGGGCGCATGCTGCTCGACGGCGGCCTCGCACGGGTCAAGCCGGTGATCGCGACCGGTGGACGTGGGCAGGTCGTCGTGGGAAGCGTCGATGCGCTCGACCGCTGTCTCGATGCCATGGACGAAGCCGAGATCACGGCCCGTGGCCTCGTGCTCGAGGAGAACCTCGACCGGCCGAGGACCTACAGCGTCGGACAGGTGAGCGTGGAGCACCTTGTCGCCAGCTATTGCGGCGAGCAGCGTTCGACCCGGGACAACGCCGGGCAGGAGGTCTACGGCGGTTCCGATCTCATGCTCGTGCGCGGCGATTTCGACAGGCTGCTCGCCGTCGTGAATCCGGCGCCGCCGCTTCGCCGTGCGATCGAGCAGGCGCGGCACTACCACCGGGCCGTGTCCGGCTGCTACCCGGGCTTCTTCGCCTCGCGGGTGAACTATGACGTGGCGCAGGGCATGGGCAGCCGGGGCGACTGGCGCTCGGGGGTGCTGGAGCAGTCGTGGCGCGTGGGTGGCGCCACGGGCGCGGAGATCGCGGCGCTCGAAGCGTTCCACGCGCATCCGAAGTGCGACCGCGTGCTCGCGTCCTCTTTCGAGGTCTACGGAGCGGCCGCGCCGCCCGCCGACGCCATCGTGGCCTACCACGGCACCGACAGCGAGATCGGGCGGCTTTCGAAATTCACACTGCTGAAGCGACATGCCGACACGCCATAGCCTCATCGACATTGCCGTGGACGACCAGCACATCCAGGGCACATTGTTTGCCGCGTCGACGATGGTGCCCGGTGTGCTCCTGGTCCACGGCTGGGATGGAAGCCAGGAGCAATACCTGAAGCGGGCCAATGAAATCGCGGCGCTGGGCTGTGTGTGCCTGACCTTCGATCTGCGGGGGCATGCGCGCCACGCGGCACAGCGCCTGGAGGTGACCCGCGAAGACAATCTGCGCGATGTGCTGGCTGCGTACGACGTGCTGGTCGGCCATCCGACCGTCGACCCCGGCGCCATCGCCATCGTCGGCAGCAGCTATGGCGGGTATCTCGCTTCGCTGGTAAGTGCCCTGCGGCCGGTGCGCTGGCTCGCGCTGCGTGCGCCGGCGCTCTACCGCGACCGCGAGTGGGACACGCCCAAGGGAAAGCTGAGCCGGTCCGACCTCGTGGCCTACCGCCGCTCGCTGGTGGGACCGGGTGACAACCGGGCACTGGCGGCATGCGCGGCCTTTGCCGGCGACGTCCTCATCGTCGAGTCGGAGGATGACCAGATCGTCCCCCACCCCGTGGTGGAGAACTATCTGGCTGCCTTCAAGCGGGTGAAATCTGTGACCTACCGCGTGCTCTCCGGTGCGGATCACGCGCTGTCCAAACAGGAGTCGCGCCAGGCCTACGGCTCGTTGCTGGTCTCGTGGATCACCGAAATGACGCTCGGAGCACGGGCGACGGTGACCATCACGAAGCCGGTTGCCAGCAGTTCGGCCTGAGCAGCAGCGTGCCGCCAAGCCGAAAGCCGGCCAGCTACTTTTTCATTGCCTTGACTTCGGCCATGCCCTTGGCCTCGTCGGCCTTGGCCTGCTTCACGCATGCGGACTTCGCATCGCCCTTCTGGTCGTCGCATTTTTCCTTCGCGATGCTGTAGGCCGCTTCCACCTTGGCCTCAGCCACCTTGCGCGCATTGCTGTCGCTGGGCTTCAGCTTCTGGTCGAGTTCAGCCTTGGCGATCTTTTCCTTGCCCTTGGCTTCTTCGACGCAGACGTCCTTGGCGTTGTCCTTCATGGCATCGCATGCTGCCCGGTCGGCCTTGTAGTCGGCGGCGATCTTGTCGCGGCCAGCCTTGAGTTCAGCGATGGCGGGGTCGACGGAGGCCGGCGGTGGCGTGTTCACTTGAGCTTGCGCCGGCAGCATCACAAGGAATGCGACCGCAGCGCAGATCTGCATGAGCTTTTCCATGATCAATCTCCTTGACGTCGGCATCGGATCTCCAGCAACAGGCATGAGGTCCGACACCGAAATCCATCTTAGGAATCGAGGTCATGGAGGCGGTAGGACGCCTTTCGGTGCGGCCGTAAGCGCATGCCGACGGGCAGTGGACTTTCTTCTCAGCGCTTCCAGTCCGGCGGGCGTTTGTCGATGAAAGCTTGCACGCCTTCGAGTGCGCTCTCGTCCATCATGTTGCAGGCCATGGTCTGGCTGGCATCGGCGAGGGCGGCTTCGATGCCGGTTTCGAGCTGGCGGTAGAACAGGGCCTTGCCCAGCGCTAGCGCCTTGCGGGGCTTGGCGACGATGCTGGCCACCAGTGTCTCGACGGCCGCGTCGAGTTCCTCGGGCGGCGCCACGCGGTTGACCAACCCCTTCTCGCGCGCTTCCCGCGCGTCGATGAAATCGCCCGTCACCAGCATCTCGAAGGCTTCCTTGCGGCCGAGGTTGCGCGAAAGCGTGACGCTCGGCGTGGCGCAGAACAGCCCCACGTTCACGCCACTGACTGCGAAGCGCGCCTCGCTCGACGCCACCGCCAGGTCGCAGACCGCGACGAGCTGGCAGCCCGCCGCCGTCGCGATGCCGTGCACGCGCGCAATGACGGGCACCGGCAGCTTCTGGATCGACAGCATCATCGCGCCGCAGCGTTCGAACAGCTGCCGGTAGTAGCCGAGCGAGGGTGCGGCGCGCATTTCCTTCAGGTCGTGGCCCGCGCAGAAGGCCTTGCCCGCCGCCGCGATGACGACCGCGCGAATGCTGTCGTCGGCCGCGATCTCGGCGCGCGCCTGCTCGAGCGCGCCGAGCATGCCTTCCGACAGCGCGTTGAACGAGGCCGGCCGGTTCAGCGTCAGCGTGGCCACGCCGCGGCTGTCGCGCGCCTGCAGGACGAAGGGCGTGCTCGCGTCGTTCATGGCTGGCCTCGCTTCAGTAGGTCAGTTCGAGCACGGTCGTGTGCTCGCTCGCGGCCGGCCAGGTGAGGCCCGTGATGCGCTCGCCGTTGAATTCACCGGTCACCGCGCGCGGGGCGCCACCGCCCTCGATGCGCAGCCGCGAAGTCGAAACGCCCGAGCCCTGGGGTGGCACACCTGTCGGAGGGCTCTTGCCGTCGAAGCGCATGGTGTCGCGCTGTGCGTCGAAGTAGCCGCGCGGCCGCGTGAACACGACGACCGCGCTGGCCCCGTTGTCGGCCGGAATGATGCGCTCCGGCCGCAGGTTCACGACGCTGCTGCTGCGCGGAAAGGGGCTGCGGTAGATGTGCGTGGTGCCGTAGCTCGGCGTGGCCAGGACGAACTCGTAGGCCGCGTCGCCGCGCGCCTTGAAAGGCCCCCAGCGGCCGTCGGCGCCGACCGACTTGGTGAAGACGGCCTCGCCGAGCCGCGCGCCGGTGGCGGGGTCGACGGCATACACGGTGACCTTCGCGCCGTTCAGCGGAAGGTTTTCCGCACCGAGCGCACGGCCGTTGAGCACGACATCCGCCTCGGCCGCAACGTCGGTGCTGCGCGGCGCCTGCCCGGTCAGGAACTGCCAGGTCGCGGCGAACGCCGCGGGCGAGAACGAGGTCTCGCGATGATCGACGCGCGGCAGCACCACATTGGTCGCGCCCTTGAGCGCCGGCCCGTCGAAGCCGATGTTCGTCGGCTTGCCGGGCGCGCCGATCCACACGCCATCGGGCTGTGCATACTTGTCGTTGTTGTCCGAGCGCAGGGTCATCCACTTCACGCCCGGCGTGACCTCCTCGCCGTTCGGCCCCTTCGGCGCATTGAGCTGCTGCATGAAGCCGGACAGTCCCGAGAACTCGTTGTTCTCGCGGAAGCCCTTCACCACCCAGATGCCGTGCGCCGGATTGCCACCCAGCACCACATGGCTCACCACGGCCGCGCCGCCGCCGTTCTGCACGTAGTTGCGGATGGTGTTGCCGCCGCGAGAGTTGCCGATCAGCACGACCTTGCTGGCGCCGGTGGCCTTCAGCACCTTGTCGACCTCGGCCTTCAGGAACACCGCCGAATCGCCGGTCGAGCTGCGCCCGGCCTGGGCCACGGCGTCGTCGTCGCGCGCGACCGGGTTCGGCTGGTCGACCGCGAAGAGCCGCTCGCGCGGCCAGCCATTCGACTCGAAGCGCCAGATCGTCGTCTGCCAGAGCGCGGCCGAGTCGCCGTTGCCGTGCATGAACACGATGGGCGGACGCTCGGTGTACGAGGGCGAAGGAGATGTGGCGCAGGCGGTCAGCATGGCGCTGGCCGTCCCGGCGACGGCCATGGCGGCAAGAAGGGTGCGGCGGGTCTGCATGTTCTGTTCCTGGATTCCTGGAGTAGGGGGCCAAGTGAAAACGCCCGCCAGCGAGAAGCGGCGGGCGTTGGATGCTAGCGGAACACCGCGGAACCGGCTTTGCCGGGCCGCTGGTGTTGCCCCCGGTAGGGGGTTGGCGTAGCGACACGAAGTGCGCGCAGCCTGGGGGCGAGCCTTGTCCTAGGCGAAGACGCCGGCGGTGTCCTGCATGCGGGCTGACACTTCGCCCAGGTGGTGCAGCGTGTCGCCGAAGGTCATTTCCATCTGCGTGAGCTTGCGGAAATAGTGGCTGCCGATGTATTCGTCGGTCACGCCGATGCCGCCGTGCAGCTGCACCGAGTTCGCGGCCACGAAGCGCATCGACACGCCGAGCTGGTACTTGGCGCGTGCCATCGCCTGGCGCCGCTCTTCGGCCGGGGCGTTGAGCTTGAGCGTCGCGTAGTAGCTCATCGAGCGCGCGAGCTCGAGCTGCATCTTCATGTCGGCGACGCGGTGGCGCAGCGCCTGGAAGGTCGAGATGGCCACGCCGAACTGCTTGCGCTGGTTCATGTAGTCGACGGTGACGGCCATGGTCTTGTCCATCACGCCGACGGCTTCGGCGCAGGTGGCGGCAATGCCGACGTCCACGGCGTATTCGAGCGCGGCCAGGCCATCGAGCGTGACCAGCGTCGCATCGGCCTTGTCGAACACCACTTCGGCCGCGCGGCTGCCGTCCTGCGTGCCGTAGCCGCGGGCCTCGACGCCGCTGGCGTTGCGCTCGACCAGGAAGAGGGCGATCTTGCCGCCGACCTTGGCGGGCACTAGGAAGGCGTCGGCCTCGTCGCCCACCGGCACCACGCTCTTGGCGCCGGTCAGCGCATAGCCGTCGCCCGACTTGGCGGCCGTGGCCTCGCACACGTCGAGGCGCCAGCGTGCCTTGCGCTCCTGGTACGCCAGTACCACGATGGCCTGGCCGCCCGCAATGCGCGGCAGCCAGCTGTCCTTGGTGTCTGCGCTGGCATAGCCGCTGAGCACCGCACCGGCGATCAGCGTCTGCGCGAAGGGCTCCAGCACGATGCCGCGCCCCAGTTCTTCCATGACGACCATGCCGGCCACCGGGCCCATGCCCAGTCCGCCGTCGTCTTCGCTGATGTACAGGCCGCCCAGGCCGAGCTCGGCCAGTTCGTCCCAGGCCTCGCGCGAGAAGCCGCCCTTGGCCTCGATGCCGCGGCGACGCTCGAAGTCGTAGCCCTTGTCGACCCACTTGCGAACGGCGTCGCGCAGTTGTTCCTGGTCGTCGGTGAAGTTGAAATCCATGTTCTTGTCTCCTCAGCCCAGAACCGTCTGCGCGACGATGTTGCGTTGCACTTCGTTCGAGCCACCGTAGATGGTGGTCTTGCGCATGTTGAAGAAGGTCGACGTCAGCGGCGCGAGCGCCGGGTTGCCGCCCGGGAAGTTGCCCTGCCAGCCGGCTTCCATCGCCTCGCGGATCAGCGGCAGCGAATACGGGCCGCCGGCCAGCATCATCAGTTCGCTGTAGCGCTGCTGGATCTCGCTGCCGCGGATCTTGAGCAGGCCCGCCACGTCGAGCGAGTTCTTGCCCGAGGTGGCGGCCGACAGCACGCGCAGCACCATCATCTCGAGCGCGACGATGTCGACCTCGAGCTTGGCGATCTCGTCGCGGAAGCGCTGGTCTTCGTAGACGCCTTCGCTCTTCGCGATGCGCTTGAGGCGCTCGAGTTCGCGCTTGGCGCGGTTCACGTCGGCGATGTTGGTGCGCTCGTGCGAGAGCAGGTGCTTGGCGTAGGTCCAGCCCTTGTTCTCCTCGCCGATCAGGTTCTCGGCGGGCACTTCGACGTTGTCGAAGAACACCTCGTTCACCTCATGGCCGCCGTCGAGCAGCTTGATGGGGCGCACGGTGACGCCGGGCGACTTCATGTCGAGCAGCAGGAAGCTGATGCCCGTTTGCGGCTTGCCTTCGTTGCTGGTGCGCACGAGGTTGAACATCCAGTCGCCGTGCTGGCCGAGCGTGGTCCAGGTCTTCTGGCCGTTGACGATGTACTTGTCGCCCTTGCGTTCGGCCTTGGTCTTCACGGAGGCGAGGTCGGAGCCCGAACCCGGTTCGCTGTAGCCCTGGCTCCACCAGACTTCGCCGCTGGCGATGCCGGGGAGAAAGCGCTTCTGTTGTTCGGCATTGCCGAAGGCCATGATCACGGGCGCCACCATCACGGGGCCGAACGGCACGATGCGCGGCGCGCCGGCCAGGGCGGTTTCTTCCTCGAACAGGTGGCGCTGCACGGCGGTCCAGCCCGGGCCGCCGAATTCCTTCGGCCAGCCGTAGCCGAGCCAGCCCTTCTTGCCAAGGATCTTGGCCCAGCCTTGCAGATCGTCGCGCGTCAGCTCGAGCGCGTTGTGCACCTTGTGCGAAATCTCTTGGGGAAGGTTCTCTTTGACCCAGGCGCGAACCTCTTCGCGGAACTTCTGTTCTTCGGGTGTGAAGCTCAAATCCATGCGTGCCTCGCTGTGTTGATCGGTTCACCGCAGACGCGGTGTGTCTCCGGAATCGTGAGTTTTAGCACGGTCGTGCTGTGAAACGGTGTCCGCGCCGCGACAAGCGTGGGCACAGATAATCCCGCCTTCCCATGAAGAACATCGTGATCCTGATTTCCGGCGGCGGCTCCAACATGGCGGCCATCGTGCGCGCCGCCGAGCGCGACCGATGGGCCGAGCGCTTCGGCGCACGCATCGCCGCCGTCGTGAGCAACAAGGCCGAGGCCGGCGGACTGGCAATCGCCAAGGCGCACGGCATCGACACCGCAGTCATCCCGCACAAGGATTTCGCCACCCGCGAAGCCTTCGACGCAGCGCTGGCGACGGCGGTCGACGGCTACGCGCCGGCCCTGGTGGTGCTGGCGGGGTTCATGCGCATCCTGACGCCGGGCTTCGTCGGCCGTTATGCCGGCCGGCTGGTGAACATCCATCCCTCGCTGCTGCCGGCGTTCCCGGGACTTCATACGCACCAGCGCGCCATCGAGGCGGGCTGCAAGGTGGCGGGCGTGACGGTCCATCAGGTGACCACCGAGCTCGACCACGGACCGATCCTGGCCCAGGCCGTCGTGCCCGTGCTGCCCGACGACACGGCAGCCACCCTGGCCGGGCGGGTGCTAGGCCAGGAACATCTGTTGTATCCGCGTGCCATTGCTGCGTGGCTGGCAGATACATCGAGTCACAATCGGTAAAGTTGTTTATATTCGCGGGTTTTCGGGAGCTTAGAGTCAAGTGAAAACCCAATCGTTGCTGCTGGCCGTTGCCAGCGCCGCCCTGATGGCGGCCTGTGCCGCTCCGGCGCCCGCGCCCGCCCCGGCACCTGCCGCGCCGCCGCCTGAACCGGTCTACCAGTGCAACGCCGATGGCGCCCGCTTTGCCGTAGGCCAGCCGCTGACGCCCCAGCTCGAAGCCGCCGCCCGCGTGCGCGCAGCCGCCGGCACGGTGCGCGTGCTGAAGCCCGGCGACGCGGCCACGACAGAACTCAATGGCGGTCGGCTCAATCTCGACGTCGACGCCCGCAGCCGCGTGACGGACGTCCGCTGCGGTTGATGGAACCGGAATTGCTACGAAAAATGTAGCAATTCATTCAGGCAAGGCGGGCATGCACGCCTGCCTGGCTAGATCGGGGTGAATCTTTGCCGGGGCGTGCCGTCGATCTCGATGGTTTCGCCGAACATGGCGGCCGGCCGGACCCAGAGGCCGTGGGCGCCGTACAGGGCGCGATACAGCGTCATCGGCTCCAGCGTCTCGCTGTGGCGCACGGTGCCGATCACCTCGTATTCGCCGCCCTTGTAGTGGCGGTAGCGGCCAGGGGGCGTTTCGATCAGGGGCGGGAGGTCTTCGTCGTTCAACGGGGCTTCTTTCTTCAAAAACTGTCGGGGCTTGATTTGACGGGAGTTGGATGGATCGCGCTGATTTTGTTCACCTGGTTCGACTGAGCGAGCACGCCAGCGCGGACGATGGTGCGCGCTATCGACGCAGCGTCGCGGCCTTTGCCGCGCTCGGCTACCTGTGGGTGCTGGGCTGTCTCGGGCTTTCGGTGGGCATCATTGTCTGGGTGGTTTCCTCGATCGGGGAAGCGCGCTTCAATTTCACGCGGGGCTGGCTGCTGCTGTTCGCCCTGGGGCTGCTGTGGGCCACGCTGCGCGCGCTCTGGGTGCGCTTCGACGAGCCCGAGGGCGTGGAACTCCGCAGGGCAGACGCGCCGGCGCTCTTCGAGGCGCTGGACCGCATCCGCGGCAAGATCAAGGGGCCGCCGGTCCACCACGTCTATCTCGATGACGAATTCAATGCCAGCATCCGGCAGGTGCCGCGCTTCGGGCTGTTTGGCGGCGCCGTCAACTCGCTGAGCATCGGCCTGCCGCTGATGATGATGCTCGACCGGCGGCGGCTGCTGTCGGTGCTGGCGCACGAGTACGGCCATCTGCGCGGCAACCACGGCAAGTTGAGCGCCTGGATCTACCGCACCCGCCTGTCGTGGCTCAAGCTCGATGCCGACCTGCAGCGCAACGAGGGCGTGATGGCGCTGTTTTCGCAGGCATTCTTCCGCTGGTACTTCCCACGCTTCGCGGCCAAGACCTTCGCGCTGGCCCGCCAGGACGAGTACGAGGCCGACCGCATCTCGGGCCGGCTGCTGGGCGCTTCCGTGGCGGCGGCTGCGCTGACCGAGATCGCGATCAAGGGCAACTGGTACGCCAACGAGTTCTGGCCCTGGCATTGGGCCCGCGCCGAGCACGAACCGCAGTCGCCGGGCCCGTTCGAGGCCCTGCGCAAGCGCGTGCACACGCCGCCCGGCGAAGACTTCGCCCGCCAGGCGCTGCGCGAGGCGATGCGCCGCGTCAGCGACCTCGAAGACACCCACCCCGTCTTGCGGGATCGCCTGGAGGCGCTCGACCAGAAGGCGGTCATGCCCGAGTGGTCGATGCGCCCGGCACTCGAGCTGTTGGCCGACGAAAAGCAATGGATCGAGCATTTCGACCAACAATGGCGCCGCGCCCACGCCTCCGACTGGAAGCAGCACCATGCACACCGGTCGCGCATCCGCGAGCGCATCACCGTGCTGGCCGCGCGTGGCGAGCGCAACACGCCCGACGAGATGGTCGAGTGGGCCGATTCCGAACGACGGCTCGATCCCGCTGCCCCCGTGCGCGTGCGCTACGAGAGCGCCCTGCAGATCGCGCCGGAGCATCCAGGCGCGCTGCGCGGGCTGGCCCAGATGCTGCCCGCGAGCGATCGCGAAGCGCGTCTTGCCGTGCTCGAACGGCTGCACGGCTCCGGCGCCGCCAGCCGCTGGTGGGCGGCCAGGAGCGCCGTGGCCTCGCTCGAAGATCCCGACGCGGGGCCGCACGACGAAGAGGCGCTGAAGCTGTGGCGCGGCCGTCTCAAGGAGGCGGAAGAGGCCGAGACGCGTGCCTGGGAAGAGATCACCGGCACGCCGGTCTTCAGCCAGATCTCGCGGCACGACCTGAACGATTTCGAGCTGGGCGAACTGCGGGCCGACCTGGTGCGCTGCCTGCCTGCTTCGCGGGCCTGGCTGGTGCGCAAGAACCTGCACGAATTCCCGTGGCGCCGTGCCTACATCGTGTTCGTCGAGCTACCGGGGCTCGACGACGAAGACCGCTGGAGCCTGTGCCGCCAGCTGGAGCAGACCCTCACGCTGCCGGGCGTCGCGCTGGTGCTGTGGGCTGGCCATTCGCCCAAGCTGGAAGACGTCGAGCGGGAGGCCTTCGGGGCCGTCTGGATGCGCGGCGCATAGCCCTTCGGACTGGACGGGGCGGCGGCTGAGACAATCGGGGGATGCACCCCAAAGCCCTGTTGGAGGCCACCGCCGATCTGGTCGGCCTTGTCCTGAAATTCGATCACCCGGCCGACCAGGTCGTTTCGCGGTTCTTCCGCGACCACCGCGAGTTCGGCCCGCGCGAGCGCGCGACGCTTGCCGAAACCGTCTACACCGTGCTTCGCAAGAAGCTGCTGTTCGATCACCTCTCGCCCTCGGGCAGCGGCTCGAAGGAGCGCCGCATGGCGATCCTGGGCTTTCACGGCCCGCGCGATTTTCTGAAGAGTGCGCTCAACGACACCGAAAAGCGCTGGCTCGACAACTGCGACGCCGTCAAGCCGGACGACCTGCTGGAACGCCATCGCCACAACCTGCCCGAGTGGCTGGTGGCGCCGCTCAAGGCGCAGCTGGGCGACGGTTTCTGGCCGCTGGTCGAAGCCCTGCAGCAGCCCGCACCGCTCGATCTGCGCGTCAATGCGCTGACCGACAAGCGCGCGGATGTGAAGGCGGAGCTTGCGAAGGCTGCTATCAAATCGGAAGCGACCCCGTTCTCGCCCTGGGGCCTGCGCATCGAGGGCAAGCCGGCACTGACCAAGCTGGACGCCTTTGCCCGTGGCGCCATCGAGGTGCAGGACGAAGGCTCCCAACTGCTGGCGCTGCTGCTGGATGCCAAGCGCGGCGAGATGGTGGTCGACTTCTGCGCCGGTGCCGGCGGCAAGACGCTGGCCATCGGCGCGACGATGCGCAACACCGGCCGGCTGTATGCCTTCGACACCTCGGCGCACAGGCTCGACGCGCTCAAGCCGCGGCTGGCGCGCAGCAAGCTCTCGAACGTCCATCCGGCCGCGATCGCGCACGAGCGCGACGACCGCATCAAGCGACTGGCGGGCAAGATCGACCGCGTGCTGGTCGACGCGCCCTGTTCGGGGCTGGGCACGCTGCGGCGCAATCCGGACCTGAAATGGCGCCAGTCGCTCAAATCGGTCGAGGAACTGACGGTCAAGCAGACGGCAATCCTGCAAAGCGCGGCGCGGCTCGTGAAATCGGGCGGCCGTCTGGTTTATGCCACGTGCAGCGTGCTGCCGGAGGAAAACGAGGCGATTGCGGAGGCCTTCGGCGCCGCCAACCCCGATTTCGTGCCCGTGGATGCGGCAGAGTTGTTGCAGGGCCTCAAAGTCGAGGGCTCCGAGGCGCTGTGCGCCGGCGGGGAGGGCGGCCGCCGCTACCTGCGGCTGTGGCCGCACCGTCATTCGACCGACGGTTTCTTCGCCGCGGCGTGGAACCGGAAATAGAGGCGGAACTCCAAACTAGGGTTAATCTGCGCTTTTCTTGAAGGTTTAAAGGCTTTGCTTTAGGCCTGCCGCTTTAAAATCGCGGGTTATCTAAAGGCTGCACCTTCGTGTGGCCATGGAGTACCTGACTCAATGTTGCTTCCTGACTCGGCCGTCCTGAATGCGGCTATCCAATGGCTCGGACACGGCCTGTGGGACCTCGCATGGTGGCAAGTCGTGCTGTACACGCTTGTCACCACGCACATCACGATTGCCGCGGTCACGATCTTCCTGCACCGCACGCAGACGCACCGGGCCATGGATCTGGGCCCGATCCCGTCGCATTTCTTCCGCTTCTGGCTGTGGCTCGGCACCGGCATGGTGACGAAGGAATGGGTCGCCATCCACCGCAAGCACCACGCCAAGTGCGAAACCGTCGACGACCCGCACAGCCCGCAGGTCAAGGGCATCGACGAAGTGCTCTGGCGCGGCGCCGAGCTGTATCGCGCCGAGTCGAAGAACAAGGAAACGATGGAGCGCTACGGTCACGGCACGCCCGATGACTGGATCGAGCGCAACCTGTATACGCGCTACAGCTGGCAGGGCGTGGGCTTGATGCTGGTGATCAACCTGGCGCTGTTCGGTACGCTCGGCATGGCCGTGTGGGCCGTGCAGATGCTCTGGATCCCCATCACCGCCGCCGGCGTCATCAACGGCATCGGCCACTACTGGGGCTATCGCAACTTCGAGGCGCCGGACGCCAGCCGCAACATCATGCCCTGGGGCCTGATCATCGGCGGCGAAGAGCTGCACAACAACCATCACACCTATCCGACCTCGGCCAAGTTCTCGGTCAAGAAGTACGAATTCGACATCGGCTGGATCTACATTCAGGTGTTCCAGAAGCTCGGCTGGGCCAAGGTCAAGAAGGTGCCGCCGAAGATGCTGATGGGCGACATCCAGCCCGTGGCCAACGAGAAGACGCTCGAGGCCGTCATCGCCAACCGCTATGAAGTCATGGCTGGCTATGCGCGCGAAATGCGCCGTGCCACCAGCCAGGAGCTGGACGCGTTGAAGACCAAGGGCGCCGACCTGTCGGTGCTCAAGGCTGCCAAGCGCTGGCTGCACCGCGACGACGACAAGGTGCCTGCCGCGGCCCGTTCGCATGTGGTACAGGCCCGCGCCGCCCACCCCGTGCTCGATAAGATGGCCACGATGCGCGAAGAGTTGCGCCAGCTGTGGCTGAACACCTCCCAGTCGCGCGAGCAGCTGGCGGCCGATCTGGCGGCTTGGTGCCACCGGGCGGAAGCCAGCGGCATTGCCGGCCTGCGCGACTTCTCGACCCGCCTGCGCGCTGCACGCGCCTGACGCGAGCCACGCGCCAATCAAAAAGCCGGCTTGATCGCCGGCTTTTTTACGCCTGTCGTTTCTTGCGGCATGTCCCGCTTTTCCGATGAGGGGTGGGCGAGAGCGAAAACTGCAGGCAACAAAAAACCCGCTGGGTAAGCAGCGGGTTTTTTGTTTGGGAAAACCAGGGAGCCGAATTACTTCAGCTTGATTTCCTTGTATTCGACGTGCTTGCGCGCCTTCGGGTCGAACTTCATGATCGACATCTTTTCAGGCATCGTCTTCTTGTTCTTGCTGGTCGTGTAGAAGTGGCCGGTACCCGCGGTGGATTCCAGCTTGATCTTTTCGCGTCCGCCTTTGCTCGTTGCCA
>Ga0209257_1000413_pt1 | contig 82516 bp, 69 predicted proteins | sample AraplaCvi_mCL_r2_FD_184277 | JGI IMG/M metagenome (GOLD analysis project Ga0209257, IMG submission 184277) | Arabidopsis root microbial communities from North Carolina, USA - plate scrape MF_Cvi_mCL_r2 (SPAdes) (version 2) | ecosystem: Host-associated > Plants > Roots > Endosphere | place: USA...
GCGCGGATTCTTCGTCAATGGCCGGCAGCTGGATCAGCGAGCCGTCCTTCAGTCGAAGATCCCAACGACGGTCATCCACCCGCACCAGCGCTTCCAGACGGTCGCGCAGACGCGGACGCGAGGCCACGGCCGGCAGGATCAGGCCCGCGGCCTGGTCCGCTCCCTGCCCCACCACCAGCGGCAGCTGGGGGAAGCGGGCCGGGTCGGCCTCGCTGATCACCCGGCCTTCGCCGTCGATCACCTTCATGCGGCCCTGGTTCTGCCAGACCGCCAGCGCCGGCCGCTCTTCCACCGCGATCAGCACGGTGTCGGGCAGCATGCGCACGACCTTGGCGTCCTTTACCCAACCCACGCCCTGCACCCGCGCGCGGACGTCATTCAGGTCCAGGCCCAGGGTCGGCTGGTCCAGGTACAGGCCAGAGGCCTTGAGAATATCGGCCTGGGCGGTCGACGACGCGCCCCGGATGTGAACGGTCTTCAGCTTGAAGCCCGCCGAGGCGAAACTGTTGTCGACGCCGTGAGCCATGGACAGGCCGATGCGCTCGGCCCGATGGCCGGTCGCCAGCATCACCACAAGGCCGAGACCCAAGGCCGCGCCCGCCACGCTCAGGGCCACCGTGGGCGACAGGCCCACGCCCTTGGCGGCGTGCAACTTCGCGGCCGGCTGCGCTCCCCTGGGCGCCGGCTTGCCTTTGCTCGGACTTGCGGGCGCTTCGGCCCGGGGTCGCCTAGGCTTAGGCGGTCCCCCCCGCACTACAGCGGGCATAAGCGTCCTCCACGATCCACAAAACTAACTGGTCAAACGGGATCCCGACGTGGGCGGCCTGCTCGGGGGCGAGCGAGGTCGGTGTCATGCCGGGCTGCGTGTTGACCTCTAGAAGGACCAGAAGGTCGTTAATGTCGTCATAACGGAAGTCCGACCGAGTCACGCCTTGGCAACCAAGAGCCGAGTGCGCCAATTCGGCCATCCGCATGGCTCTATCCCTTACAGCGTCAGGGATTGGAGCCGGCAGGACGTGGATCGAACCGCCCTCGGAATACTTGGCCTCGTAGTCGTAGAAACCTGTGGATGCACGGATATCCGTAACCGCGAGCGCCCTGGGACCATTTGACTCACCCAGCACCGCCACGGCCAATTCCAACCCTCGGATGTAGGGTTCGACCATCACTTCCTCGCCGAAAGTCCATGACGGAGAGGCAAGTTCTTCCGGCGGGCGGTTCGCGCCCTCGAACACCAGGAACACCCCGACCGAGGAACCCTCGGCGTTGGGCTTAACGACATAGGGGGGCTGCAACACATGGTCGCGCGCGACATCGTGTCGGTTGTAGAGGCCGCCGCCCGGCACGACGACGCCAGCGGCCGCCAACACGGCCTTGGCCTTGGCCTTGTCCATGGCCAGGGCCGAGGGCAGGACACCCGAGTGGGTATAGGGCAGCTTCAGGGTTTCCAGCACGCCCTGGACACAGCCGTCCTCGCCCCACTCGCCGTGCAGGGCGTTGAAGACAAGATCGGGCTTCGTCGCGGTCAGCACCTGGGCGACGTCCTTGCCCGGGTCGATCCGCGAGACCTTGGCCCCCAGTCGCTCCAGCGCGTCGGCGCAGGCCGCGCCCGAGACCAGACTGACCTTGCGTTCCGACGAAGGGCCGCCGAGCAGGACGGCGATGTGGCGGCCGGCCAATGGGGCGTTCTGGGGCTGGTCGGTCATTGGGCGCTCTATGGGCCCTCCCCCTCGATGGGGGAGGGTTGGGTGTGGGGGTGATGTGGCGTCGAACGCCTCGAGACCCTTCCTAGAGAGGCGGAAAGGCCGTGCCAACACCCCCATCCCTACCCTTCCCCCATCAAGGGGGAAGGGAGAGCGGAAGTTGTGAATATCAGTGCGACGCCGCCGCCGGCGCCGCGGCCTTCAGCTTGCGGAAGTCCACATCGCTGTCGGCCACCAGGTAGATGAAGCTGGCCCAGGCCGCGACGTTCTGCGCCAGCTCGTCCGGACGCACCTTGTTGAGGGTGTCGTCGGCGGTGTGGTGGTAGTCGAAATAGCGGCTGGCGTCCTGCTCAAGCTCGATCGACGGTACGCCAGCCTCCTCCAGGCCCTCGATGTCCGCGCCGCCGTGGGCGGTGGGCGCTCGATTCACATAAATCTTCAGCGGGGCCAGCACGTTGGCGGCGGTCGTCGCCAGCGGGTGGGCCGTTCCCCCGACCGGCAGGCGCAGCGAGAAGATGCGGTCCGCGCCGGTGTCGCTTTCGCCGGCCAGCACGATCTTCGGAACCTCATCCTTGTGAGCCGCCAGATAGGCCTCGGACGAGCCGCCGCTCTCTTCCGAGCCCCACATCACGACGCGGATAGTGCGCTTGGGGTGCTTGGGCAGGTCGCCGATCAGCTTGGCGGCGGCCGTGGTGATGGCGATGCCCGTGGCGTCGTCCAGGGCGCCGGTGCCGACGTCCCAGCTGTCCAGGTGGCCACCGATGACGATGATCTCGTCGGCCTTCTCGGAACCCTTGATCTCGCCCGAGATGTTCCAGGCCACGTCGTTGGGATCGACCGTCGAGGCCAGCTTCAGCTTGATGCGCAGGGTCTTGCCCTGCTTGGCCAGACGCTCCAGCTGCTCGGCCTCCGGCACGCCCATGGCGGCCGACGGGATCGAGACGACGCCGTCGCCGAAGGCGGTGACGCCGGTATGCGGCACGGTCGAATCCGAGGTCGAGACCGACCGGATCAGCAGGGCCACGGCGCCGCGCCTGGCGGCCTCGACCGGGCCCGAACGGCGCGAGATGCCGGCCACGCCGTAGCCGGAGCCGTCCTGAGCCCTGACCATCGGCTGGGTGATGACGACGATCTTGCCCTTCAGAGCGCCCTCCGGGGCGGCGATCATCTCCGCATAGGTGCGGAACAGGGCGACGTCGGCCTCGATGCCTTCCGGCGGGGTCGGCACGGTGCGGCCCAGGCCCACGATGCCCAGCTTCATCGGATAGGGCCCGACCAGCTCGGCGCTCTCCTCGCCGCGCGTCCAGGACGGCTTGGCGAATTGCTCGATCTTGATGTTGGTGAAGCCCAGGGCCTTCAGCTTGGCCGCGCCCCAGTCCTTGGCGCGCTCCATGGCCGGCGAGCCGACCAGGCGCGGGCCGATGGTGGTGGTCAGGTCCTCGGTGATGTCCCAGGCGGTGCGGTCCAGAAGCGCCTTGTCCCGCAGCGCTTCGGCGGTCTTCACATCTTGAGCATGGGCGACGCCCGAAAACAGGGCGAGAGCGGCCGAGGCGGCCAACAGACGACGATACATGAGCAAGGATTCTCCCCAATGGCGCGGGAGTCATAGCACCGGTCCGCGCCAGGGGGAGTCAGCAATGGCGTGAAGCGTGGCGGGCGCCTCTAGACAGGGCGCCCGATCCGCTTGATCTCCCAGTCCAGCTGCACGCCGGTCTTTTCCTTGACGTCGGCGCGGACCGCCTCGCCCAGGCCCTCCAGGTCCGCGGCGGTCGCCTCGCCGGTGTTGATCAGGAAGTTGCTGTGCAGCGGGCTGAACATCGCCCCGCCATACGGCTTTCCGCGCCAGCCGGCCTCGTCGACCAGCTTCCACGACGAGTGGCCCGGCGGGTTCTTGAAGGTCGAGCCGCCGGTCTTCTCGCGGATCGGCTGGGTGGTCTCGCGGCGGGAGGTGATCTCGGCCATGCGGGCCTTGATCGCTGCCGGTTCGTCGGCGGTCCCCTCGTAGATCGCGTCCAGTACGATCAGATCAGCGCCCATCAGGGCGCTGTGGCGATAGGTGTAGCCGAAGCCGTCTCCCGAAATCTCGGAGATCTGGCCCCGGCGGTTCATCACCCGCGCGGACCTGATGACGTTGACGGTCTCGGAGCCGTAGCAGCCGGCGTTCATGATCACGGCGCCGCCGATCGTGCCGGGAATGCCGGCGTAGAATTCCAGCCCGGCGATGCCGGCGTCCGCGGCCTTGCGAGCCAGAATAGCGTCGGGCACGGCGCTGCCGGCCTTGATGCGGTTGTCGCCCAGGGGCTCGACGGTGTTGAAGCCCTTGCCCAGGCGGATGATCACGCCGTCGACGCCGCCGTCACGGACCAGAAGGTTCGAGCCGACGCCGATGGCCAACACCGGCACGGCGGGGTCCAGGGCCTTCAGGAAGTCGGACAGGTCCTGCTCGTCGGCCGGCAGGAACACCACGTCGGCCGGGCCGCCGACCCGGAACCAGGTGAATGGCGCCAGGGCCTCGTCGATCAGCAGCTTGCCGCGAACGGTCGGGAGCGAAGTCTTCCAGCTCACTTGTTGAGCGCTTCCAGTTGACCCGGCAGGGCATAGGCCCAGCTGGTGATGTCGCCCGCGCCGAGTAGAACGACGAGGTCGCCGCTCTGGGCCTCGGTCGCGATCAGGGCCGGCAAGGCTGCGGGGCTCTCCAGCGGCAAGGCGCGGCGGTGGCCGAACTTCTTCAGCCCCTCGACCAGATGATCGCGGTCGACACCCTCGATCGGTTGTTCGCCCGCCGTATAGACGTCGGCGACGATCACCGTGTCGGCGTCGTTGAAGCAGCTGCTGAACTCGGTCATCAGGTCGCGCAGACGCGTGTAGCGGTGCGGCTGGACCACGGCGATGACCTTGCCCGTCGAGACCGCGCGGGCAGCCTTGAGCACGGCGGCGATCTCAACCGGGTGGTGGCCGTAGTCGTCGACCACGCGGACGCCGTTGGCCACGCCCGTGGTGGTGAAGCGGCGCTTGACGCCGCCGAAGCCGGCCAGGCCCTTGCGGATGGCTTCTGGATCGACACCGAGTTCGCGGGCCACAGCGACAGCCGCCGTGGCGTTCAGCACGTTGTGGTGACCCGCCATCGGCATCTTCAGGCCTTCATAGCGGACGACCTCGCCGTCACGCGGCGAGACGGTGACGTCGAAGGTCGCGCCCTCCGGCCCCATTTCGATGTTCGAGACCCGGACCTCGGCCTGAGGATTGGCGCCATAGGTCACCAGGCGGCGGTTCTCAATGCGCGAGGTCAGGGCCTGGACCTCCGGATGGTCGGTGCAGACCGCCGCGAAGCCGTAGAACGGAATGTTCTGGATGAAGTCCTGGAAGCCCTTCTTCACCGCCTCGAAGTCGCCCCAGTGGTCCAGGTGCTCGGCGTCGATATTGGTGACGATCGCCACCGTCGACTTCAGGCGCAGGAACGAGCCGTCGCTCTCGTCGGCCTCGACGACGATCCAGTCACCCTCGCCGACCTTGGCGTTGGTGCCATAGGCGTTGATGATGCCGCCGTTGACCACGGTCGGATCCAGCCCGCCGGCGTCCAGCAGGGTGGCGACCATCGAGGTGGTCGTCGTCTTGCCGTGCGTGCCGCCGACGGCCACCGAAAACTGCAGGCGCATCAGCTCGGCCAGCATCTCGGCGCGCCGGACCAGCGGCAAGCGCTTGTCGCGGCCGGCGACCATTTCCGGGTTATCGGCCTTCACGGCGGTCGAATAGACGATGGCCGAGGCGCCCTCGACGTGCGCGGCGTCGTGGCCGATGAAGATGCGCGCCCCTAGCTTCTCCAGCCGCTCGGTGTTGGCGCTGGCCTTGGCGTCGCTGCCTTGGACGGTGTAGCCGATACGCAGCATGATCTCGGCGATGCCGGACATGCCTATGCCGCCGATGCCGATGAAGTGCACGGGGCCAAGTTCGAAGGGGACGGGGCGTCGACGCTGGATCATGAAGAGCCGATTAGACCAATTCCGCGCGTCGCGAAACGCCCTCCTCGCCCTGGCCGCGAGCGCATCCCCAGCTTGGGCGCAGACGCCCACTCTGGCGCCCTCGCCGGCTCCGCTTGAACTGCGCCTGGCCGATGTCGGCCGCTTCGCCAGCTTCGTGGACCTGACCAGCGTCCAATGGGAAGGCCGCACCGCGAAACTGCGCGTGCTCCAGGTAACCGAGGGTGGCTTCAAGGCCGGCGCGGAAGAATTCTGGGGCGGCTGGCGTCACGAGGTCATCGACTGCGACGCCCGCACGATCGCCCACGCCGGATTCAGCAGCATCCGCGCCGGCGGGCGCGAGGGTCCGGTGACGGGCGACCAGCGCCCGGCCGCGCCCCTGCCGGCGGGCAGCGCGGACGAGGCGGTGGCCAAGCTCGTCTGCGATGGGTGGAAGCCCTTCGCCAAGGCGCCGATCGCGAGCAGCGTCGAGGCCGCGGTCAGCATCGGTCGCCCGCTAATCGAGACGGGGGCGGAGCCTTAAGGCCGCGCCGTCCGCTCCACCAGATCCGCCAGCGCCTCGGCCGCGTTTGGGGTCGCCACCGAGCGCGCGCCCGCCGCCATCCGGCCCAGGCGCTCCGGGTCCTTCAGCAGGGCGTTCAGCGCGCCGGCCATGGCGTCCACCGTCAGTTCGTCCTCAAGGCACACGGCCGCGCCGCCGGCCTCTTCCAGGAGCTTGGCGTTGAAGCGCTGGTGGTCGTCGGCGGCGATCTTCAGCGGCACCAGGATCGACGGCCGCCCGGCCACGGCCAGCTCGGTGCAGGTCGAGGCGCCCGAGCGGCCGATGACCAGGTGCGACTGGCGCAGATAGCCGGCCATGTCGCGGAAAAACGGCGCGACCTCGCAGTCGACCATGGCGTTGCGATAGACCTTGCGGGCCTGCTCCATGCTCTCGGCGCGGGCCTGCTGGAAGACCTTCAGGCGGCTGCGGATGTCCTCGGGCAGCTTGGCCACCGCCTCGGGGACCAGCTCGGACAACAGACGCGCGCCCTGGCTGCCACCGGTGACCAGCAGCCGCAGCTGCACTTCCGGCGCGATGTAGGGCACGTCGTAGAGCGCGCGCACCGGCGGGCGCACGGGATTGCCGACGACATGGGCGCGGGCCTTCACCCTGGGCGTCGCCATCTGCAGCGTCGGAAAGGCGCAGGCGACCTCGTCGACGCGCGGGGCCAGGAAGCGGTTCACGCGGCCCAGCACCGCGTTCTGCTCGTGGATCACGGTCGGGCGCCTCTGGCTGAGCGCCCCCAGCAAGGCGGGCAAGGCGGGGTAACCGCCGAAGCCGACCACGACGGCCGGGTCCAGGCGCTTGAAGGCCGCGCGGGCTTCCATGACGCCTTGCATCACGACAAAGCCGGCCTTGATCATGCCCAGCGGGTCGTTCGACTTGGCCGTGGCGGCCGACAGCGCCAAGCGCTCCTGGGCGGGGAACTTGTCGGCGTACAACGCGCCGCGGTCATCCGTGGCCAGCACGACGCGCCAGCCGCGCTGGGCCAGGACCTCGGCCAAGGCCTGGGCGGGGAACATATGGCCGCCGGTTCCTCCGGCGGCGACGACAGCCAGCTTGCTCATGTCAGGCGAAGGCGCCGGCGCCGAACTCGCCCGTCGCCCCATAGGCGCCGGGGCGCTTGCGCACCAAGGCCAGGGCCATGCCCAGCGTCAAACCCATCGCGAGCATCGAAGAGCCCCCGTAACTGATGAACGGGAGCGTCATGCCCTTGGTCGGGATCATGTTCAAGTTCACCGCGATATTGATGATGGCCTGCTGGCCCACCAGGACGAAGAGACCGGCGGCAGCGACCTGCTCGAACGGGTCGTTCAGCTTCATGGCCTTGTAGAGGCCGCGCACGACCACGAAGGCGAAAAGCGCGATCAGGCACCACGAAAAGATCAGGCCGTATTCCTCGGCGGCCACCGAATAGATGAAGTCGGTGTGCAGGTCCGGCACGTGGCGCTTCATGACCCCCTCGCCCGGGCCGCGCCCGAACAGGCCGCCGGCGCGGATGGCTTCGGCGGCGCGGGTGATCTGGTGGGTGTCGGCCTGGTCCGGGCTGAGGAACTTCTGCACGCGGGCGTGGACGTGATCGAACAGGAAGTAGGTCGAGCCCAGACCCGCCAACGCCACCGCGCCCAGGCCCATGATCCACGAGATCGGCACTCCCGCCATCCAGAACGCCGCCCCGAAGGCGACGGTGATCAGCACCGTCTGCCCGACATCCGGCTGGATCAGCAGCAGGGCCACGGCGATGAAATATAGCAGGAAGGCGATCGAGACGCCGGGCACCCCTTCGCCCTTCTGGCCCTCGGCGAACATCCACGAGACCAGCACGATCAGGGCCGGCTTCATGAACTCGGACGGCTGCAGGGTAAAGCCGCCGAACTGCAGCCAGCGCGTGGCGCCCTTGGCGTTATGGCCGACGAACGGCAGGGCGATCATCACCGCGATGGCGGCGATGTAGATGAAGAAGGCCGCTCGGCGGATGCCCTTGGGCGACAGCATCGACACGGCCAGCATCAGCACCGACGAGGCGCTGGCGAAGAAGCACATGCGGATGGCGAAGTGGAACTGGTCGTCGATGCCGATCCGCTGGGCAGCCGCCGGGCTGGAGGCGAACGACAGCAGCATGCCCAGGGTGACCAGCAGGGCGGTCGCGCCCAGCAGCCAGCGGTCTGTCGTCCACCACCACAGGCCGATCGCGGTGCGGTCGGTGCGGGCGAAGGCATGTGTCGCGTTGGAGGCCATGGCGCGGAGAGTCGGACCGCAGGGTTAATCAAATCTTGCTGCGCCGTTCTACGCCGGTGGACATGCGGCGAAAAGCGCGGATCACGCCTTCATCCCAGCGCGCGCCGGGTCCAATCGACGATCTGGGTCGTGCTCAGCGCCCCGGCCTGACGGGCGATGACCTGGCCGTCGCGGAACAGGATCAAGGTGGGAATGCTGCTGACGTTGAGGGCCCCGGCGGCGGCCTGTTCGGCTTCCGAGTCCAGCTTCAGGAGTCGCGCGGCCGGCTCCAGCCGCCCGGCGGCGGCCTCGAAGGCCGGCGCCATGGTCCGGCAGGGCCCGCACCAGGGCGCCCAGACGTCCAGCAGCAGGGCCGTCCCCTTGGTCAGGCGACGATGGCGGTCCAGCTGGGCGCCGGTCACGGCCGTCGGCGCGCCGATGAACAGGTCGGCCTTGCACTGGCCGCACTTGGCCGACAGCGGATCGCGATCCGGCGGCAGGCGGTTACCGGCGCCGCACGCGACGCACACGACCTGGGATGCGCCATTCGGGGACATCAACTCGGCCTCCTTCGTCATTCGAACACCGCCTTGGAAACCATGTTCCCGTGAAAGACGAACAGCCCAGCTTGAATTCGCCCGCCAGCCAGTGAACATGAGCGCTGGTGGCAGGGGCGTATGGTGGCCGACGAGGGATCTGACAAGACGGTTCTGGAAGGCGCCGGAGCGTATTTCCTGAGCGTGGTCGAGGCCAGCCAGGACTGCATCCGGGTGATCAGCGCCGACGGCGCGGTCGAGTATATGAACGCCCAGGGTCAGTCGCTGTTCGAGATCGACGACTTCGACGGCCGCAACCGCCGCCGCTACTGGCCCGACATGTGGCCCGCCGAGAGCCGCGAGGCGGTCGAGCAGGCCCTGCACGCCGCCCAGGCCGGCCACGCGGTCGCGTTTCGCGCCTTCTGCCCGACGGCCAGGGGCGCGCCGCGCTGGTGGGACACCACCGTCACGCCGATCCTGGAGGACGGCCGCGTCACCCGCGTGCTGGCCACCTCGCGCGACGTCACCGGCGAGCGCACGGCAGAGACCCATCGCCAGCTGCTGGTCAACGAGCTGAACCACCGGGTCAAGAACACCCTCGCGACCGTACAGTCGATCGCCAAGCAGTCGCTGCGCAACGCCGGTGTCGAGCCTTCGGTCCGCGACGCCCTGGAAGGCCGGCTGATGGCCATCGCCGCCACCCACAACGTGCTGACCGACCAGAACTGGTCGGCGGCCAGCCTGCGCCAGATCGTCGACGGGTCGGTCACGCCTTACCGCGCCAATCCCAGCCAGCTGACCATCACCGGCGACGACCTGAAGGTCTCGCCCAAGCCCGCGGTGGTCATGGCCCTGGCCTTCCACGAGTTGGCGATCAACGCCCTGAAGTACGGCGCCCTCTCGGCCCCCAATGGTCACGTGGACATCCGCTGGTCGATCGAGTCGGGCGACCAGCTCTACATCGAATGGGCCGAGCGCGGGGGCCCGGCCGTGCGCCCGCCCGAGCGGCGGGGGTTCGGGTCAAGGATCGTCGAGACGGCCCTGCCCAACGAGCTGGGCGGCGCGGTGGCGGTCGACTATCGTGCGGATGGGCTCCGGTGCTCGATCCGGTCGCCGCTATCGGCGCTGGACAAGGTGGACGCCTTCATGCCGCTGAGCTAGCTGACTTCTCCAGTCAGTTCACGGCGCGCCTTTTCCAGTTCCTCGGCGTAACGGCGGGTGACGTGGGCTTCGGTGATCAGGCCGATCACCTCGCCGCTCGCGTCGACGACGGCCAGTTCGTCGGCGCCGGTTTCGTCGAAGGCGGTCATGATCGCCTTGATCGACAGCTCCGGCGTCAAGGCGACCTTCGCGTGAGCCGCCAGCGCCGAGACCGGCGCCTCGCGCTCAGGCGGCTCGGCATAGACCGTCGCGGTCGAGGCGATGCCGGCGTAGCGGCCGGTCTCGTCGGTCAGCACGGCGCGCTTGGTCGAGCCCAGCGGGAAGCGGCGGCGGAACTCGGCCAGGCTGGTCGCGGCCGGGATCGTCTTGACGTCCCGCCGCATCATCTTGCCGGCGGTCAGGCTGCGCATCCACGACACGTCGTGGGCGCTGCGGATGGTCTCGCCGCGCAGGTGCAGGCGCCAGGTCGAGAACGAATAGCCGAAGGTCTCGCGCACCACGGCGCTGGCGATCAGCGAGGCGGCCAGGGTGGCGGCGGTGATGGTGAAGTCGCCCGTGGCCTCCAGCACCAGGAACGACATGGTGAAGGGTCCGCCGACGATGGCCACGCCCAGCGCGCCCATGCCCACCAGAGACGCGGCGATCGGGTCCAGCCGGCTCGCGCCCGCCGCCAGGTTCACGACGTCGGAGAACGACTGCCCCATCAGCGCGCCCAGAAACAGCGCAGCGAAGAACAGGCCGCCTCGGAAGCCGAAGCTGAGCGAGATGATCGAAGCCGCCGATTTCATCAGGATCAGCATCAGGAGCAGCTTCAGCGGCAGGTCGCCGTTGAGGTCCAGATGCAGCGCCCCGTGGCCGCCGGACAGGGTCTGGGGCGTGACCATGGCCAGCGCCGCCAGCGCCAGGCCGCCGATAGCGGGCCGGCTCCAGCGGGGCAGCGGGGCCCTGGCCGTCCAGCGGTCGGCGACCGCGACGGCGCGCATCAGCGCCACGCCGAACAATGCCGAGATCAGGCCCAACAGGCCGTACAGCAGATAGTCGGTCCAGGACGAGATGGCGACGACCGAGGTCTTGATCAGATAGGGCGTCGAGCCCAACCCCTTGGCCACCAGCACGGCGGCCAGGGCGGCGGCGGCCACGGGCGCGATGTTGGCGACGGTATAGGCGCCGATGACGATCTCGAAGGCGTAGAAGGCCCCGGTCAGCGGCGCGCCGAAAGCCGCCGCGATGGCTGCGCCCGCCCCGGCCCCGACCAGGATCCGCAGATCGCCCCGGCGCAGGTTCAGCCGCTGCCCGACCCACGACGCCACGGCCCCGCCCGCCTGGGCATAGGCGGCCTCCAGCCCGACCGAGGCGCCGCAGCCGTTGGAGATCAGGGTTTGGCCGCAGATGAAGGCGCTGTCGCGCACCGACAATCGTCCGCCATGCAGGGCGTTGGCCTCGACGGGGTCGACGGCGTGGTTGGGGCGGAAGCGAAGGATCGCGGCGGTGAAGAGGCCCAACAGCAGGCCGCCCAGCGGGATCGCCAGCAGGCGCCAGGGCTCGACGGCGGCCTGGGCGGAGAGGCGCTGGTCGGGGTCGAAGCCGAACAGCCGCACCTGGGTCCCGTGGGCGATCTTGGCCTGCAGCACCGCCAGGGCCCCGGCGGCCAGGCCGACCACAGTGGCGACGGCGATGACCGCCAGTTCGGACGAGCGCGTCCGACGACGCAGCCAGGCCAGCCACGGCAGGGCCGTGCGGCCCGCTTCGCGAAAGGCGGCGCGTTCGGTCAGGGCCGTGCGCAGGACATGGCGCCAGGACCGGGACGCGGCGGGATCCTTCTGGGGCTCCGGCCGGTCCATGAGGCCGCTACGCCACCGCCGCCTTGCCGCTCGTCGTCAGGCCGTTGACCGCCGCGCGAAACGCTTCGCCACGGGCCTCGAAGTCGCTGAACTGGTCGAAGGAGGCGCAGGCGGGCGAGAGCAGGACGATGGAGTCCTCGCCGCTGGCTGCGGCGTCGGCATAGGCCTGTTGAACCGCCTTCTCCAGCGTACCGCTCATCACGACCTCGGCCTTGCCGGCCAGGGTCCACGAGAACGGCTGGGCCGCCTCGCCGATCAGATAGGCCTTGGCGATGCGCGGGAAGAGGTCCTTCAGCTCCTCGATGCCGCCGGCTTTCGCGACGCCGCCGGCAATCCAGTAGAACTTGGGATAGCTGGACATCGCCTGGCGGGCGGCGTCGGCGTTGGTGGCCTTACTGTCGTTGACGAAGCGGACCTTGCCAAGCCTGCCGACCGTCTCCATCCGGTGCGCGAGGCCGGGAAAGGTCATCAGGCCGTCGACGGCGTCCGACACCGAGATGCCGATGGCCCGGGCGGCGGCGTAGGCGGCGGCGGCGTTCTGCCAGTTGTGGCGGCCCGGCAAACTTCTCGCTCTTAGAAGATCGGCGACCTCCACGACCCGCTCGCCGGTGGCGTCGTAGAGCACGCCCTGCAAGGCGTAGACGCCCCGGCCCATCGCCTTGCCGGCGCTGATCGGCCAGATGGTCCGGCGGTTGGCGGCGGTGATCTCGGTGCAAATCTGCTGGCACCAGGCATCGTCGACGCCGATGATCGCCGTGTCGCCCTTGCCCTGGTTCAGGAAGATCCGGCGCTTGGCGGCGATGTAGCCGTCCATGCCGCCGTGGCGGTCCAGGTGGTCGGGCGAGATGTTCAGCAGCACCACCGCGTCGGGGTGCAGGCTGGAGGTCAGGTCCAGCTGGTACGAGGACAGCTCCAGCACGTAGACCGCGCCGCCGTGCATGTCCTCCAGGCCCAGAACGCCCAGGCCGATATTGCCGCCGACGCGGGTGTCGCGGCCGGCCGAGGCGCACAGGTGGCCGATCAGGGCCGTGGTGGTCGACTTGCCGTTGGTGCCTGTGATGGCGATGATCTTCGGGCGCTTGTGGACCGGCGCGGCGTTGACCGTGCGGGCGAAGAGCTCAACATCGCCCAGGATCTCGACCCCGGCCGCGCGGGCCTTCTCGACGGTCCAGTGCGGCTTGGGATGGGTCAGCGGCACGCCTGGCGACAGCATCAGGGCGGCGAATTGCGACCAGTCGGCGGCCTCAAGGTCGACAACCGGGAAACCCTCGGCGGCCGCAGCCTCGCGGCTGGCGACCTTCTCGTCCCAAAGGGCGACCTTGGCCCCACCCGCGATCAAGGCGCGCGCCGCCGTCAGGCCGGTGCGGCCCAGGCCGAACACCGCGACGGTCTTGTCCTCGAATCCGCGGACGGGGATCATCTTCCGGCTCTCCCTAGCGCAGCTTCAGCGTGGCGAGGCCGACGAAGGACAGCATCATCGCCACGATCCAGAACCGGATCACGACGGTGGATTCAGCCCAGCCCAGCTTCTCGAAATGGTGGTGGATCGGCGCCATCAGGAAGACTCGCTTGCCGGTCTTCTTGAAGTAGGCGACCTGGATCATGACACTCAGCGCCTCGGCCACGAACAGGCCGCCGACGATGCCCAGGACCAGCTCGTGCTTGGCGCAGACGGCGATCGCGCCCAGCGCGCCGCCCAGGGCCAGCGAACCGGTGTCGCCCATGAAGATCTTGGCCGGCGGGGCGTTGTACCAGAGGAAGCCCATGCCCCCGCCAATGATCGCGCCGCACAGCACCGCCAGCTCGCCGACGCCGGGTGCGAAGTGCAGGTTGAGGTAGTCAGCGAACTTGTAGTTGCCGACCAGGTAGGCGATCAGGCCGAAGGTCGAGGCGGCGAACATCACCGGCACGATGGCCAGGCCGTCCAGGCCGTCGGTCAGGTTCACGGCGTTCGAGAAGCCGGCGATCGTGATCGCTGCGAAGGCGACGTAGAACCAGCCCAGATTGATCACCAGCGCCTTGAAGATCGGGAAGATCAGGCTGGTCTCCATGCCCGGCGTCATCGGCGACTTGGGCGCGAACAGGATCAGGATCACGGTCGCCGCGATGGCGACGATGAATTGGGCGATCAGCTTCTGGACGCTGGAGAGTCCGGCCGTGGTCTGCTTGGTGACCTTGGCGTAGTCGTCCATGAAGCCCAGCACGCCGTAGCTGCCGGTGACCAGCAGCACGACCCAGACGTGGATGTTGCGCAGGTCGGCCCACAGCAGGGCGCCGACGAACAGGCCGGCCAGGATCATGAAGCCGCCCATGGTGGGCGTGCCGGCCTTTTCGGTGACGTGGCGGGCGATGCCGTCGGTGCGGATCGGCTGGCCCTTGCCCTGCTTGGCCTTCATCCAGCGGATGAAGCGCGAGCCCATGGCCACGGCGACGACATAGGCGGTCAGCATGGCCATGCCCGACCGGAAGGTCAGGTATTTCAGGAGGTTCAGCGCCGGGACGTGCTCTTGCGTGCGCGCCAGCCATTCGTACAGGAAGTACAGCATCAGCCCTGTTCCCCAAGGTCGAGCGCGGCCAGGGCGCCGGCGAGAACGCCGGCCCTGGAGCCGTTCGACCCCTTCACCATCACAACGTCACCCGGCTGGATCGCCCCCGCCAGCTGCGCCGTTAACTTTTCGGTAACTTCCGCGTAGCCGCCCCGCCGAGTCGGCGGAAGCGCCTCCCACAGCGATTTCATGTGGACGCCTGCGAGAAAAACCACGTCAACGTTTGCACGCGCGATCGGGCCTGCAAGCTCGGCGTGAAACGCGGCGCTGCCCTCGCCCAGTTCGAGCATGTCGGTCAGCACCGCGACGCGGCGGCCGGCGACCTTGCGCGCGCCCAAGGTCTTCAAGGCGGCCTGCATCGAGACCGGATTGGCGTTGTAGCTCTCGTCGACCAGCGTGAACACGCCGCCGTCGATACGAACGGTCTTCTCGGCCCCGCGCCCCTCGATCGGCGCGAAGGCCGCCAGGGCCGCCAGGGCCGTCTCGCGCGGCACGTCCAGGGCTTCCAGCATCAGGAGGACGCACAGGCTGTTGGGGCCCCAGTGGACGCCGGTCTGACGGATCGGGAAGCTCACGGCCTCGCCGCGAAGCTCGACCGAGACCGTAGCCCCCTCGCCCTCCACGGCGAAATGGGTCAGGCGCGCCGTGGCGCCGGCCGCCTCGCCGAAGCTCCACACCGTTGCGCCGGCCTTTCCGGCCTCGGCCTTCAAGAGCTCGAACCACCTGTTGTCGGCGTTCAGCACCGCCACGCCGCCGGGCTGAAGGCCCGCGAAGATCTCGGCCTTGGCGCGGGCGACGCCTTCCTCGTTGGGGAAGTTCTCCAGGTGCACCGGTCCGACTGTGGTTATCGCCACGGCATGCGGACGGACGAACTGGCTGAGTGGGGTGATTTCATCGGCGTGATTCATGCCGACCTCGAACACGGCGCGTTCCGTGTCGCGCGGCATGCGGGCCAGGGTCAGGGGCACGCCGATGTGGTTGTTGTAGCTCTTCACCGAGGCATGGGCCTTGCCCGCCAGGCGCAGGCCGGCCTCGACGGCGCGGGTGACGCTGGTCTTGCCGACCGAGCCGGTCACCGCTCCGCGCCTGCACTGCGGCGCGCGCTCGCGGGCGGCGACGCCCAGGGCTTCCAGGGCCTTGAAGGTGTCCTCGACCATCACCGCCGGGGCGTCGACCGCCTTGGCGGCCAGCACGCCGGTCGCGCCAGCGGCCACGGCCTGCGGGATGAAGTCGTGGCCGTCGCGCGCGCCGACCAGCGGCACGAACAGGTCGCCCGCCTCGACCGTGCGGGTGTCGATCGAGATCCCCGTGACGGCGAAGTCGCCGGCGACCTTGCCGCCCGTCGCCTTTGCGATCTCGTCAGCGGTCCAGAGCACGTCAGGCATGCACGCCCTCCAGCGCTTCCAGGGTCTCGGCCACGTCGTCGAACGGATGGACGACGCCGGCGACGATCTGGCCCTGCTCGTGGCCCTTGCCGGCGACGACCAGCACGTCGCCCTCGCCCATCAGCTGAACGGCGGCGCGGATGGCGGCGCGGCGGTCGCCGATCTCGCGAGCGCCGGGCGCGGCTTCCAGGATGGCGGCGCGGATCGAGGCGGGCTCTTCCGAACGCGGATTGTCGTCGGTGACAATGGCGATGTCGGCCAGGCGCGCGGCGATGGCGCCCATCAGAGGCCTCTTGCCCCGATCGCGGTCGCCGCCCGCGCCAAACACGGCGATCAGCTTGCCACGCGTGTGCGGGCGCAGGGCCTCCAGCACCGTCTGCAGGCCGTCGGGCGTGTGGGCGTAGTCGACATAGGCCTCGCCGCCGCGCGGCCCACGGCCCACGCGTTGAAGGCGCCCGGCGGCGCCCTCCAGGGTCTCGAGCGCTTTCAGCACCCGCGCCACGTCCTCGCCGGCGGCGACGCACAGGCCCGCGGCGACCAGCACGTTCGAGGCCTGAAAGGCGCCGGCCAGCGGCAGGCGGATGTCGTAGGTCACGCCGTGGGCCTCGACGATCATGTCCTGGCCAGCCGGGGTCGGGGTGCGAGCGATCAGGCGCAGGCCCTGGCCGTCCTCGCCGACCGAGAACACGCTCTGGCCCGAGGTGACGGCGGCGGCGGCGAAGTTAGGGAAGGCGTCGCTGTCGGCGTTCAGCACCGCCGTCGCGCCGTTCGGCGTCAGGGTGTCGAACAGGCGCAGCTTGGCGGCCCGGTACTCTTCCATCGAGCCGTGATAGTCGAGGTGGTCCTGGGTGAAATTGGTGAAGCCGGCGGCGCGCAGCTTCACCCCGTCGACGCGGCGCTGGTCGACGCCGTGCGAGCTGGCCTCGAGCGCCAGGTGGGTGACGCCCATCTCGGCCAGGCGCGCGACCATCTCGGCCACGTCGCCGGCGTCCGGCGTGGTCAGGCCCGGCGGGGTCAGCTGCTGGTCGGGCTTGCCGGCTTCCGAGACGACGACGCCCAGGGTGCCCATACTGGCGGCCTTGTGACCAAGCTTCGCAAAGATCTGGCGGGCGAAGCCCGCGACCGAGGTCTTGCCGTTGGTGCCGGTGACGGCGACGCACATGGCCGGCTGCTTGCCCCAGAAGGCGGCCGAAGCCAGGGCGTAGGCGCGGCGGGCGTCCTCTGACCGGACCACCGGCACGCCCAGTCCTTCCAGCCCGCCCTCGGGGGCCAGCACGGCGGCGGCGCCCTTGGACACCGCGCCCGGCGCGAAGTCGCGGCCGTCGACCTTGGTCCCTGGCAGGGCGGCGAACAGCCAGCCAGCCGTGACCTTCCGGCTATCGGCGGTGACGCCGGCGATCAGCGGGTCGTTGGCGAAGGGACGATGGAACAGGTCCGACAGAAGTCTGGTCATAGCCCCGCCTCCGGTGTGGCGTTCTTCGGTTCGCTGGCGATGGTCACCAGCTCGGTCTTGCGTTGCACGCCCAGGAACGGCGCGATGCGTTCGATCACCTTGCCGGCCGGCGGCGCCCCGACCCAGCCGCCGGTCGAGAAGCCGGCCGACTTGGCCGTGCCGTGGGGCTCGTCCATCAGGATCAGCACGAAGTAGCGATCGGCCTCCAGCGGCCCGTCGGTCGGGAACACCGCCGCGAACGACGAGACCTGACGCTGGTGATTATAGCCCCGGATCGACGGGTCGTACTTCTCGCCGGTGCCGGTCTTGCCGCCGACCGACAGGCCCGGCACGTCGGCCTTGCCGCCGCTGCCGCCCTCGCCCGGGATGACGTTGGCGCGCATGATCTTCAGCATCTCGGCCGAGGTGCTTTCCGACAGCACGCGCTTGCCCTCGGGACGCACGCCGTCCGGCAGCTTGCGGATGGTCAGCGGGCGGAAGATCCCGCCATTGACCAGGGTGTTCATCGCCTGGGCCAGGGCCAGCGGGCTAACGTTCATGCCGTGACCGAACGAGGTGGAGGCCACGGCGTCCATGTCCCACTTGCGCGGGGTCAGCGGTCGGGCCGACTCCCGCAGCTCGACCTGGGCGGGCTTGGTCAGGCCCAAGGCCGTGAAGTAGTGCGACAGCCGCTCGCCGCCGATCCGCTCGGCCAGGATGGCCGTGCCGATGTTCGACGAGTGCTTGAACACCTCGACCAGGGTCAGGATGGCCTTGGCGGCATGGTAGTCATGGATCGTGCGGTAGCCCAGCTTGTAGGGCTGGCGCGCGTCGAAGGTCGAGGCCGGCGTGGCGACGCCGGTGTCCAGGCCGATCGCCACGGTGAAGGCCTTGAAGGTCGAGCCCATCTCGTAGACCGAGGCGGCGGCGCGGTTCAGGCGCTGGTCGTCGGTGGCCTCGCCGGCCTTGTTGGCGTCGTAGTCGGGCAGGCTGGCCAGGCCCAGGATCTCGCCAGTATGGACGTTGGTGACCAGGCCCACCGCGCCCTTCGGCGTGAAGTCAGCGGCGGCCTTGCGCAGCTCGTCCTCAAGCGCCGCCTGGATGCGGATGTCAATCGACAGCTGGGTGGGGCCGCCCTCGCCGCCGGCGGCCTTGCGGATCGGATCGTCCAGGGCGCGCTCGGCGCCGGCCAGGCCCTTGCCGCCGCTGTCGACGAAGCCGACCAGGTGCGCGGCCGTCGGCCCCAGCGGATACATCCGCCGCTCCTGCTCCTCGAAGGAGACTCCCGGCAGGCCCAGGTTGAAGATCGCATCCTTATCGTCGGGCGTCAGACCGCCCAGCACGAAGGCGCGATGATCGCCGAACACGGCCTTGTCCAGGCGCTTGCCCGGAACCTGCGGCAGGGCCTTGCCCAGGGCGCGACGCACTTCCTTGGCGTCCCAGACCTCCTTGGGGTCGACGTAGAGCGCGTAGTGGGCAAGATCGACGGCCAGCAGCTTGCCGTTGCGGTCCACGAGGTCGCCGCGCGCGCCCTCGACGCCCTGGGCGTAGCCGACGCCCTTGCCGGCGTTCGAGAACAGCGCCGCCCAGCCCGCGCCCAGGCTCACGCCGATGAAGCACAGCGAGAAGAAGCCCATCACCAGGAAGATGCGGATGCGGGTGTCGTCCTCGGGCTTGGCGGCGGCGCGCGAGCGCTCGAACGCGTGCTCCAGGCGCCAGACGCGCTCGATCAGCCACCGCCAGAGCGGAGACTGGAAGCCGCCAGGACCGAGGTTGGACAGGCTCATCGCTGGGCCTCCGGCGGAGGCGGCGCGGCGGCGTCGTCCGGCAGGGGCTCCGGCGCATCGGCGGCCAGGGCCTCGGGCGCGACCGGAGCGGCGGCGATCGGGGCGCGCGGCAGCTCGCGGCGCCGCGCAACGTCAATCAGGGCGTCCTCAGTGATCTCGTGGTCCGGAGCGATCGGCTTCAGCTGCATCATCAGCGCCAGCTGCTCGATGCGGCGCGGCTGCTCCAGGTGGGCGACCTCGGCCTCCAGCAGGCGCTTGCGCGTGGCCTCGTCGTCGATCTGCTGCTCGATGCGGCTGATCTCCTGCAGCTCACGCCCGGCGAAGGTCTTGGCCAGGTACACGCTGGTGAACAGGGTCAGCAGGATGCCGCCGCCGACGACCTCGACGACGCGAAAACCGCGGACGCGCCGATTGAAGAGGTCCGACAGGCTCATGCCGCGGCCTCCCAGACAGGCGCGTCAGTGCGCACGGCGGCGCGCAGCTTGGACGAGCGGGCGCGCGGATTGACGGCCAGCTCGGCCTCGCCTGGGGCGATGGCCTTGTTGGAGATCAGCTGGAAGCTGGGCGCGGCGGCGGCCGCGACCGGCGGAGCGTGGCGCGAACCGCCGGGCGTGCGCCCCGCCCGCTCGGCCAGGAACGCCTTGACGATGCGGTCTTCCAGCGAATGGAAGGTCACCACGACCAGACGTCCACCCGGCTTCAGCACGCGCTCGGCGGCGTCGAGGCCGGCTTCCAGCTCGCCCAGTTCGTCATTGACCGCGATGCGCAGCCCCTGGAACGAGCGGGTGGCCGGATGGACCTTGGCGCCCTTGCGGCCGCCAACCGCGCGCTCGATGACCTCAGCCAGGTCCAGGGTGCGCTCGAAAGGCCGCTCCTCGCGACGCCGGACAATGAAGCTGGCGATACGGCGCGAGGCGTGCTCCTCGCCATAGACGTAGAGAATACGGGCCAGCTCGGCCTGATCCAGCGTGTTGACCAGGTCGGCGGCGGTCGGGCCGGCGTCGCCCATCCGCATGTCCAGCGGACCGTCGCGCATGAAGGAAAAGCCGCGCTCGGCCTGGTCCAGCTGCATGGACGAGACGCCCAGGTCCAGCATGACGCCGTCGACGCTCGCGGGCCCCAGCTCGTCCAGCATCTCGGAGAAACGCGCCTGGACCAGCCGGAAGCGGTCGGCGGGCAGGCCGGTGGTGAAGGGCTGGACCGTCGGATCGCGATCGAAGGCGACGATGCTGGCGCCGGTGGGCAGGACCGCGCGAGTGTAGCCGCCCGCCCCGAAGGTGCCATCGACCACGACGTCGCCCGGCTTGGCGTTCAGCGCCTCGACGACCTCGTCGAGAAGAACCGAGATGTGCGGAGCGTCGCTCACGACGCCGCCCCCAGCTTGGCCGCGCGTTGCTGGGCGCGCAGGCTGGCCAGCCCTTCCCGAGCCAGATCGCGCTGGGCCGCGCGATGGGCCTGGAAGGCCTCGCGGGACCAGATCTGAAAACGCTCACCCATACCGACGACGGTCACCCAATCCGTGAGACCGCACATTTCGCACAGGTGATCAGGAAGCGTAATGCGACCAGCTGTATCAAACGACAGCTTGGCCATGCCGCCCAGGACGCTGGTCTCCAGGGCCGAGCGGATCGGATCGCCGAACGGCAGCTCCTCGATCACGCCCATGTAGCGGTCGAACAAGGCCTTGCCGCCCGCTTCCAGACAGTCGGCCTCGATCGAGGGAAAGCAGAAGATTCCGTCGAACATGCCGGAAACGGCCGCGCGGAATTCCTGCGGCACAACGATGCGCCGCTTGCTGTCGAGCTGTTTCTCGAACGTCGAGAGAAACACTGAAGCTTAACCCCGCCAAACCCAAGCCGGTCGGCGAGCCATCCTCTCGCCCCGACGCGAATTGGGTTAACATGGGATGAATTGGGAGACAATGACACCGGATGCCGTTTCATCGAGAATTCAAAGGTGTCGCGGCCGTTCTTCACTGGCCGTGATAGTTAATCCACAGAACATACACAGAACTCATGACGCGAACGTCTTGGCCGGCGTCATCGCGGCCCAATGAAGGTCAGTTTTGGGGACAGTGTGCGCGAGCGCGCCCTCCCGTTGCGGGGAGGGTGGGGACCAGACAGTCTGTAAGCCGGGTTCTGTTCCACCCCGAAGGGTGGCGACGATCATTCCTCTAGGCCGGCCATTGCTGGACGGCTCTCGCGACCTACCCGGACCCTCTCGGCCAGTGACGGCCTATCCGACGCGAGGCCGGCGCGGGGTCCCTATTCGGTCTTGCTCCAGGCGGGGCTTGCCATGCCGTCCCTGTCGCCAGGTCCGCGGTGGGCTCTTACCCCACCCTTTCACCCTTACCGCCGGCGAACCGGAGGCGGTTTGCTTTCTGTGGCGCTATCCCTGGGATCGCTCCCGGTGGGCGTTACCCACCGCCTTGTCACCGTGGAGCCCGGACTTTCCTCGGCGTCCGAAGACGACGCGACCGCCCGACCATCTGGTCCGAGGGGTTCAATGGCCTCGCAAGGCCTGAAGGTCAACGTTCATGTGGCGTCACTCGGCCGCGGCGCGCAGCAACCCGACCAGCCGAGCCCGGGTTTCGCCGTCGGCGACGCCGTCGAAGCGGCTCTGCAGCCAGTGGCGCTGGAAGGCGCCGACCACCGTCGCTGTCCAGTCATCGTACTTGCCGGTTGGGGCGCAGTCGAAGCCCAGGCGGGTCAAGCCGGCCTGCAGGGCGAAGACGCCGGTCCCCTCCTCGCCCGGCCCCAGCGGCGCGCCGGGCGAAGGCGGTGGTTCGATCCACAGACCGTGGCCGCTTTCGGCGAGGCGCTTCCAGGGGAACAGCTCGCCCGGATCGATCTTGCGGGCGGGGGCGATGTCGGAGTGACCCAGGATGCGGCTGTCGGGGATCATCCAGCGCGAGCGCACGTCGGCCAGCAGGTTGATCACCGCCGCGATCTGGGCTTCGGGAAAAGGGCGATACCCGAACTCGTGGCCGGGATTGACGATTTCGACGCCGATCGAGGCCGAGTTGATGTCCTTGACGCCCTTCCAGAAGGCCGCGCCCGCGTGCCAGGCGCGGCGCTCTTCCGGCACGAGCCGGAAGATGCGGCCGTCTTCCTCGACGCAATAGTGGGCCGAGACCTTGGCTTCGGGATCGCGCAGGCGGTCGATCGCCGCTTCGCCCGTCTCCATGCCGGTATAGTGCAGGACGATCGTGTCGGGCACGGCCTTGCGGGCGTCGAAGTTCGGCGACGGGGCCTCGATGACTCTAAGGCTCATTGGCAAGGCTCATTGGGCGCGGTTTCGGATCGACATCAGCAAGGGCATGACCTGATTCCGCCGAAGCGCGATGATCAGAACACCCAGCAGCGCCAGGGCTGCGCCGATCCCCATCCGCAGATCGAAATGATCGTGCGTGATCAGGACGCCGAGCAGGATGGTGAACAGCGGGGTCAGCAGGGTGAGCGGAGCGATCAGATTGGCCTCGTAGCGCTGGATCAGTCCGTAATAGGCCGTATGGGCCACGACTGAAACCACCAGGGCCGAGAACAGCACCGCGCCGACGAACGGCCAGCCCGCGTGAAGACCCGCCGCGACTTGGCCAGGCTCCATGAAGCCGCTCATCACGGCCAGCGGCCAGAAGGACGAGAAGCCCACCCAGGCCTGGAACTGCAAGGGTTTAACACCCTCGACCTGCTTCATCATCACCGCCCCTAGCGAGCCGGTGAAGGCCGCCGCGACGATCAGCCAGAGCCCGGCCGACAGTTCCAGGCCGTGCGGACTCCACATCACGACCACCGCGCCCAGCAGGGTCAGGGCGATGCCGACGCCGCGCCGCCAGCGGATCTTCTCGCCCAGGATCAGCACCGACAGCAGGGTCGTGAACGGCACCCCCACCTGGATCACCACCGAGGCGGCCGAGGGCGAGGCGGTCTGGAAGCCCATGAACAGCAGGGCGAAATTGCCGCCGCCCATCAAGAGGCCCACCAGCACCATCCGCCAGGTCGGCCGGGGCGCGGGCAGTAGCCACGGCAGGGTCAGGATCGCCACCACCGCGAAGCGAACGGCGGCGTAGTACAGCGGCGGCACGCCCCAGTGGGCCACCACCAGCTTGGAGATGATGTTGCTGCTGGCCCAGACCAGACAGACGAGAACCAGGACGCCGAAGTCGCGAAGGGACATGAAGTCATCCGATAGGCCGCAGTTGACGTTCGGTCAAAACGGTCGTTTGTTGGTGAACACTGTTCACATACGTTCACGGCAGGTCAACCGCCGGGCGGAAAACAGGGGGGCGGAAACGGATGGCCATGGAACATGTCGACGTGCTGATCGTGGGCGCTGGCCTGTCGGGGATCGGCGCGGCCTATCACCTGAAGAAGCACTGCCCGGGCAAGACCTACGCGATCCTCGAAGGCCGCGAGGCGATCGGCGGCACCTGGGACCTGTTCCGCTATCCCGGAATCCGCTCCGACAGCGACATGTACACCCTGGGCTACAGCTTCAAGCCGTGGAAGGCGGCCAAGGCCATCGCCGACGGGCCGTCGATCCTGAGCTACGTGCGCGAGACCGCTCGCGAGAATGACATCGAGCGCCACATCCGCTTCCGGCACATGGTGAAACGGGCCAGTTGGTCCAGCGAGACCGCCACCTGGACCGTCGAGGCCGAGCATGACGGCCAGACGGTGACGTTCAGCTGCGGCTTCCTCTATATGTGCTCGGGCTACTATCGCTATTCGGCGGGCTACACGCCGGATTTCCCGGGCGCCGGGCGCTTCAAGGGCCGGATCGTCCACCCGCAGCACTGGCCGGAAGACCTGGACTACGCCGGCAAGAAGGTCGTGGTGATCGGCAGCGGCGCGACCGCCGTGACCCTCGTGCCCGAGATGGCCAAAACCGCCGCCCACGTGACCATGCTGCAGCGCTCGCCGACCTATGTGGTTTCCCGCCCGGCCGAGGATGGCGTCGCCAACTGGCTGCGGTCCAAGCTGCCGGCCATGACGGCCTACGGCATCACGCGCTGGAAGAACGTCCTCTTCCAGATGCTGTTCTTCAACCTGGCGCGGAAGAAGCCCGAAAAGACCAAGGAGCGGCTGCTGGGCCTGGTGCGCGAGCATCTGGGACCGGACTACGACGTCGCCACCCACTTCACGCCGCGCTACAACCCGTGGGACCAGCGCCTGTGCCTAGTGCCCGACGCCGACCTCTTCGACTCGATCAAGGCCGGAACCAGCTCGGTGGTCACCGACCACATCGAGACCTTCACCGAGACCGGAATCCAGCTGAAGTCGGGCAAGACCCTGGAAGGCGACATCATCGTCACCGCCACGGGCCTGCAGATGCAGCTCCTGAGCGGCATGGAGGTCGTGGTCGACGGCCAGGTCGCGAACCTGGCCCGGTCGATGAGCTACAAGGGCATGATGTTCAGCGACGTGCCGAACCTGGCCTCGGCGTTCGGCTACACCAACGCCAGCTGGACGCTGAAGGCCGACCTGACCAGCGAATATGTCTGCCGCCTGATCAACCACATGGACCGTGCGGGCGTCGACTACTGCGTGCCGCGCCAGGACGGCGACATCGAGCTCGCGCCGTGGCTGGACTTCTCCTCCGGCTACGTCACCCGCGCCATGGACCAGTTCCCCAAGCAGGGCCTGCGCAAGCCCTGGAAGGTTCACCAGAACTACGCGCTCGACCTCGTCGCCCTGCGCTTCGGCAAGGTCGACGACGGGGTGATGACGTTCGGGCGGAAGACGGGGGTGGCGGCGCTAAGGCCCAAGGAAGCCGCCTAGAATACAGTGTCTCCCTAGGCCTTGTGCCTAGGGCCCAGCGTTCCGCTGGTTCCGGGCCTGATCGATCAATGCCGAGGCGGCGGCGCCTTGGGTCCTCGCCACGGGGGCGAGGAAGGCAGAATTAAAAAACTCACTCATCGTCGAACGCTTTGTCCGCCGCCGGCCTGGCCGCCTTCGGCGCCTTCCGCTTCACGAACCGCAGCGCCGTGTGCGTCTGCGAGAACGCGCAGACCTTGGTGTCGACGAAGCCCAGGCCGCGCACGGCCTCCAGGATCTCGACGTCCTTCAGCGGCGCGCCCTTGCCCTTCTGGGCCACGATCCAGACCGCGCCCTTGGTCGCCAGCGCGCCTTGCCAATCCTCCAGCCGGTCGAAGTCGGCCAGATCCTCGGCCGCCAGGAACAGGAGGTCGATCCCCTCCTCGGCCTCGCCCAGTTCGACGCGGGTCTCGAGCTCGGCGATAAACGCCTCATCCTCGACGCCGTCGACCACCACGGTCATGCCAGGCTTCACGCCCAGCTTGTCCAGGCGCGAGGGCGGGTTCTGGATGGCGTACAGCCACTTCTCGGCCTGTCCCGGTTCGAGGGTGAAGCGCGTGCCGTCGCTCAGGACCAGGTCGTCGCCCTCGACGCGCAGGTTCCGCAGGGCGTGACCCTGATAGATCCCGCGCACCGCGCCGCGGAAGATCAGCTTGGGCGGCTCCCACAGCAGCTTGCCCTCGCTCTCGCCGTCCGTCAGCTGGCCCCAGACGCCGCTCGCTTCCTTGCCCATGCCTACTTGCCTTCGAATTTCGGCTGACGCTTCTCGAGGATCGCATCGACGCCTTCCATGTGGTCCTCGGTGAGATGGGCGATGGCCTGAGCGGCGGCGCTCATCTCCATCAGGGTGTCGTAGCTGGCGCTCGCGCCGTGCTTGAGCAGGCTCTTGGCCATGCGCAAGGCGTGCGGCGGCTGCTGAGCGATCCGGTTCGCCAGGGCCAACGCCTCGTCCATCAGCGTCTCGGCCGGGACGGCCTTGCTGATCAGCCCCCACTCGGCCGCCCTGGCCGCGTCGATCACGTCGCCGGTAAACAAGAGCTCGGCCGCCCGGCTCATGCCGATCGTGCGCGGCATCAGCCAGGCGCCGCCATCGCCCGGAATCAGACCCAGCTTCAGGAAGGTCACCCCGAACTTGGCGGTGTCCGCGGCGATGCGGATGTCGGTCATGCAGGCTACGTCGCAGCCCAGGCCGATCGCCGCTCCATTCACTGCTGCGATCGACGGAACTTCCAGGCCATAGATCGCCCGGACGATGCGATGGATGTTCTTGCGATAGCCGTCGCGCAAGGCCACGCCGTTGCCGCCGAACGCGCCCTCGCGGGCCTTCATCGCCTTGACGTCGCCCCCGGCCGAGAAGGCCTTGCCGGCGCCGGTCAGGATTACGCAGCGGATGTCCTGGTCGTCGTTGATCGCCTCGCAGGCGGCCGCCACCTGGTCTCCGTCGCCAGGCGCGCCCAGGGCGTTCATGGCCTCAGGCCGGTTCAGGGTGAGAATGGCGACGTGACCGCGCTTCTCGGTGAGGATCAGGGACTGGGACATTGAGAAGGGACGCTCCTGCCGTTTCTTTGGTTTTGTCCATGCATAGCCTGCTTTCCGCCGCAGTGCAGCACGCCCGCCTGATACAACCAACGCGATCAAGCCGATCACGGAAACGCGATTGGCGCACGGCCCCGCGCCGCCGTTGAAATGTCTTCTGGGACGAGGACGAAGGCTACGGCGAATGACCGAGCACGCGAAGGCCCGACACGTGTTGATTATCGAGGATGAAATCCTCGTCGCGTTCGAGGTCGAAGCTCTTCTGGCGGAGATGGGCTTCACGAGTTTCGATATCGCCGACAGCGCGGCCGACGCGCTGCAGCTGGCCCTCGCCAATCCCCCTGACCTGATCACCGCCGACTACCGCATCGTGGGCGGCACCGGCGTCGAGGCCGTCGAAGCCATCCAGAATCAACTGGGGCGCATCCCCGTCGTCTATGTCACCGGCAACGCCGACCAACTGCAGGGTCGCGTGACCCCCATTGTCGACAAGCCGATCTCAGCGCGGATTCTGGCCGAGGCCTGCGCGCGAGCCGCCGCCGCCTGAGGTTGTCCCGGCCTCCCGCGCGGCCTAGAAGCTGGGCCACGGGAGGATGCGATGCATCAGATCACCACCCTCGACCAGTTGGAGGCGCTGTATCAGCCCGCCCCGCTGCCCGCCTCGACCGTCAAGATCACCGACCACATCACCCCTGACTACGCGGCGCTGATCCAGGCCTCGCCGTTCGTGGCCCTGGCCACCGTGGGGCCCGAGGGTCTGGACTGCAGCCCGCGCGGCGACCTGCCCGGCTTCGTCCGCATCGCCGATCCCAAGACGCTGATGCTGCCCGACCGGCGCGGCAACAACCGCACCGACAGCCTGCGTAACCTCGTCCGCGATCCGCGCGTGGCCCTGCTGTTCCTGATTCCCGGCTCGGGAACGACCTTCCGGGTCAACGGTCGTGCGGTGTTGAGCGCCGATCCCGACCTGCTGGACAGTTTCGCCGTCGACGGCAAAGCGCCGCGCACAGTGACGATCATCACCGTCGAAGAGGCCTATTTCCAGTGCGCCCGCGCCATCGTCCGCTCGGGGATCTGGAAGCCCGAAACCTATGTCGATCCCAAGTCCATTCCCTCTCCCGGCGCCATGCTTGCGACCATCACGGCGGGCGAGGTCGGCGGCGAGGCCTATGACCAGGCATGGCCCGAGCGCGCGGCTAAGACGCTGTGGTGAGAACGATCAGCTCTCCTCGATCTGGCGCTCGTCCTCGCGGCTGATCGAGACCTCCTCGAAGTCCAACTCCTCCTGAAGGACGAGGAAGCTGTCGGCCCCGACCACGCCGCTGTCGCGCAGTTCCTCCAGCCGCACGCGCTGGCGACGGATCGCCTTGAGGCCTACGGCGCGACGGGCCTCCAGCGGTCCGGTGGCGACCGGGACCTGGGTCGGCACGGTCGAGAAGCGATAGCGCCAGTGATCGGCGGCCTCGCCGGTCTTGCCCTCCAGCGCCGCCAGGCCCGCGGCCGCGAGATCGGCGCGGGCGCGGACCAGTTCTTCGTCCAGTCCGTCGCCGCCGTCGCCGCCCAGCCGCTTGATCAGCGGCGTCAGGGTCAGGCCTTGCAGGACCAGCGTCGCCAGCACCACAGCGAAGGCGGTCAGCACGACCAGGTCCCGCTGCGGGAAGTTCGTCGGCAGGGCGAAGGCGGTGGCCAGGGTGACCAGGCCGCGCATGCCGCACCAGCCGACCAGGACGCCCTGTCCCAGGCTGGGCGTCGGATAGCCGCCCCGCAGGCTGCGAAACCGCTGGGCCAGACGGATATAGATCAGCACCCAGACCATCCGCACGGCGACCAGGCAGCCGACGACAGCCGAGGCGAACACCGCGGCCTGGAGCAGCCGCTCGCGATCCATGCCGGCGACGATGGTCCGCGCCTGCAGGCCCATCAGCAGGAAGGCCAGCACGTTCAGCAGGAACACCGCCGAGGTCCAGACGGCGAAACTGTGAATGCGCATGCGCGGCGGCGTGCGCAGGCCCGCGCCCCTGGCGACGGTCATGGCGAAAGCGACGACGCACAGGACCGCCGACAGGCCCAGCCGCTCGGCCACCACCCAGGCGCCGAACGCCACGACGAACTCGAAGACGTTGCCGCCCAGGGTGCCGGTCACGAACGGGGTGAGAAACCGCAGTAGCTTGGCCAGCAGGATGCCGAGCAGGATCCCGCCCGGCGCGGCGAGGCCGAGCTTCAAGGCCAGGGCGCCGTCGATGCCGCCTTGCGCCTGGAAAGCCAAGGCCGCCGAGAACAGCAGCAGGGCTGAGGCGTCGTTCAGAAGGCTTTCGCCCTTCAACACCGCAATCGAGCCGCGCGGCATGCGCACGCTGCTGAGGATGGCGGTGGCCGCCGCCGCGTCCGGCGGGGCGACGATGGCGCCCAGCGCCAGGGCCGCGGCGATCGGCAGGCCGGCCATGGCCACGCCGATCCAGGCGACCGCGCCGGCGCTCAGCAGCACCGCCACCACGACCAGGGCGAACAGCGGCCGCCACAGGCGGCGGATGTCGACGATCGGAAAGTCGAACGCCGCGTCGACCAGGGCAGGCGCCAGGAACAGGGCGAGCGCGGTATGCGGCTCGATCGAGATCTGCGGCGCGCCCGGCATCAGCGCCAGACAGACGCCGGCGGCGGCCAGCATGGTAGGGTATGGCGCCTTGATGCGGCGTGACACCTGCAGTAGCAGCACGGCCGCCGCCACGAGGGCAAGAAGGCTCTCGAAAAAGCTCAAGCAACGATCTCCAACCGACGCTCGAAGCTTAGACGGCGTCTGCGCCCTTCACACAACGATGTTTGGACTGTCTCAGTTCTGCGCCACTTCTCGCCTTGTCCTTTCCACCCGTCTGGCGCGGCCAGCCGGCTCCGCCGAGTCTCGACAGTGAACGACGTCGACAATCGACGCCACGGGGAAACCAGGAAAGGACACCACGCCATGGCCAAGACGATGAAGGCCGCCGTCGTGCGCGAATTCGGCAAGCCGCTGGTGATCGAGGACGCGCCGATCCCCGAGCCCGGCCCCGGCCTGATCCAGGTGCGGATCCAGGCCTCTGGCGTCTGTCATACCGACCTCCATGCGGCCGAAGGCGACTGGCCGGTCAAGCCGAACCCGCCCTTCATTCCGGGCCACGAAGGCGTCGGCTACGTCTCCGGCGTCGGCGCCGGGGTCAAGCACGTCAAGGAAGGCGACCGCGTCGGCGTGCCCTGGCTCTACACGACCTGCGGCCACTGCAAGCACTGCCTGGGCGGCTGGGAGACGCTCTGCGAAAGCCAGCTGAACACCGGCTATTCCGTGAACGGCGGCTTCGCCGAGTATGTGGTCGCCGACCCGAACTTCGTGGGCCATCTGCCCAAGGCGGTCGGCTTCAACGAGATCGCGCCGGTGCTGTGCGCGGGCGTCACGGTCTACAAGGGCCTGAAGGTGACGGACACCAAGCCGGGCGACTGGGTGGTGATCTCCGGCGTCGGCGGCTTGGGCCACATGGCCGTGCAGTACGCCAAGGCCATGGGCCTGAACGTCGCCGCGGTCGATATCGATGACGCCAAGCTGGCCCTTGCGCGCCAGCTGGGCGCGACCGTCACCGTCAACGCCAGGGCCAGCGCCGATCCGGCCGCCGATATCAAGAAACAGACCGACGGCGGCGCCCAGGGCGTGCTGGTCACGGCCGTCTCGCCGATCGCCTTCCGCCAGGCGCTGGGCATGGTGTCGCGCGGCGGCACGGTGGCGCTGAACGGCCTGCCGCCCGGCGACTTCCCGCTGTCGATCTTCGACATGGTGCTAAACGGAGTGACCGTGCGCGGCTCGATCGTCGGCACGCGCCTGGACCTGCAGGAAGCGCTGGACTTCGCCGCCGACGGCAAGGTCAAGGCCACCGTCAGCACCGCGCGACTGGACGACGTCAACGACGTGTTCCAGCGCATGCACAAAGGCCAGATCGAAGGCCGGGTCGTCCTGGACCTGACGCAGTAGGCCCAGGGGCGCCTCGGCCCCAAAGACAAGAACGGCCCGGGACATTGTCGCCCCGGGCCGTTCGAAACACATCAGTCCCCCTGCGGAGGCCGCTCTAGTCGTCGCGGTGGACGCGTTCGCGGCGCTCGTGCCGTTCCTGGGCTTCCAGGCTGAGCGTCGCCGTTGGGCGGGCGTCCAGCCGGGCCAGGCCGATGGGCTCACCCGTCTCCTCGCAATAGCCATAGGAGCCGTCCTCGACGCGGCGCAGGGCCTGGTCGATCTTGGAGATCAGCTTCCGTTGGCGGTCGCGGGTACGGAGTTCAAGAGCCCGGTCGGTTTCCGAGGACGCGCGATCGGCGAGATCGGCGTGGTTCTCGGTTTCTTTCTGGAGATGGGAGACCGTCTCGCGAGATTCGCGGAGGATCTCTTCTTTCCAGGCCAGCAGCTTGTTCTTGAAATATTCAAGCTGCCGTTCGTTCATAAAAGGCTCGTCCTCGGAAGGACGATAGTCAGACTTATCGACAAGAACAGTGGCCGTTTGCATCAACGCCTCACGCCCCAATGAACTCAGCCCTAGAAGGCTGCGTGCTTATAGCAAAAGGTGAGCCGCGTTCAATGAACCTCGCGTGAGCGGCGCGTTCAGGCCGCGCCCCTCGCTCGCCAGGGCCATTTCCACGACGTGGACAGGTGTAAAACGCGCGAGCGGGCCAAGCGTGGCGGGAGAGAACGACGTTCTTGTTCCCTGCCCCATTCTTGACGGCTCGGGCCATGGTCAGCCGCCCCGCGCCTGAAGCTTGGCCAGCTCGACGGCGGCCCGCGTCTCGATCTCGTTGAGGACGCCTTCCAGGCCGGGATCCTCGGTATTCTCGCGCTGCTCGCGGATGGCGCGTTGCAGCCGGTCCAGGGTGGCGGGCGCGATGTCGCCGTCGATCAGCGCCACGCGCACGTCGCCCAGCAGATCCAGGATGTGCTCGGCGCGGCGGACCGCGCGCTTGCGGCGCTCCAGAGGGCCGCCGACGGCGCCCATTTCCTGCAGCGCCAGCAAGGCGTCGACCGAGCCGACCCCGGTCAGCCCGCCGACCGCGGCCGTGCTGGCCGCGCCGCTGGCGGCGTTCACCGATGGCAGGCTGAAGCTGGACGAGCCGCCCGTGGGCTTGGCCCGCGATGCGCCAGTCGCCCCCACGCCCCCCGTGCCTGAAACCTTCATCGGCCGCTCCAACAAGCTCTTGCGCGCGAGTCACTCTTCTCGTCGCACAAACATAGTCCCTTGGCGCGCTTGAAGTATGGTTAATGCCGGGCAGAATCTGCCGCGAGGCGCCGGGCGGACTGCCGCGAAATCCGGAATCCCTTGAGTCACAAGGGTCTAAACGTAATCAAGAAAGTGGCCCGCTTCTGGCATGGGGCGGCGCGGGGACGTTTCCCCGCATCGGGACTGCCATGCCGCGTTCATTCTTTCGCACCGTTTTGACCGCCCTGGTCGCCGTGTCGGCATTCGTTGCCGCCCCGGCGTTCGCCAAGTCGCGGATCAAGGACATCGTCGCCTTCGAGGGCGTGCGGGACAACCAGCTGATCGGCTACGGCGTCGTCGTCGGCCTGAACGGCTCGGGCGACAGCCTGCGCAACGCCCCGATGACCAAGCAGAGCCTCGAGGCCATGCTGGAGCGCCAGGGCGTCAATGTCCGCGACGCGACCTTGAACACCAAGAACACCGCCACGGTCATGGTCACCGCCAACCTGCCGCCGTTCGCCGCGGCCGGCTCGAAGCTGGACGTCACCGTCTCGGCCTTGGGCGACGCCAAGAGCCTGCTGGGCGGCACCCTGCTGGTCACCAGCCTGCAAGGCGCGGACGGCCAGACCTACGCCGTGGCCCAAGGCACCGTGCAGACCGGCTCGGTCTCGGCCGGGGGCGCCTCGGGCAGCTCGGTCACCAAGGGCGTGCCGACGGCCGGCCGCATCTCGAGCGGCGGCATCATCGAGCGCGAGACCGGCTTCCAGATGGTCAATATGGACATCATGCGCCTGACTCTGCGCAATCCTGACTTCACCACCGCCCGCCGCATCGCCGACGCCATCAACGCCAAGTTCCCCGGCTGCGCCCAGGCCCAGAACCCGACCATCGTCGCCACCCGCGCGCCCGCCGGCACGGACATGATCACCTTCATGACCAATGTCGAGAACCTGGAAGTCGAGCCCGACAGCCCGGCCAAGGTGGTGATCGACGAAGTGGCCGGCGTCATCGTCATGGGCGACGACGTCCGCATCAGCCAGGTGGCGATCGCCCAGGGCAACCTGACCATCACCGTCCAGGAAAACCCGGCCGTCAGCCAGCCCGCGCCGTTCAGCCAGGGCCGGACCGCGGTCGTCCCGCAGTCGACGGTCAGCGTCGACGAGGAGAAGGGCAAAAAGCTGATCACCCTGGGCGGCTCGCCCTCGCTGAAGAGCCTGGTCGGCGGCCTGAACGCCTTGGGCGTCACGCCCCGCGACATGATCTCGATCCTGCAGGCGGTGAAGGCCGCCGGCGCCCTGCAAGCCGACATCGAGGTGATGTGATGAGCGCCCTCTCGCAACTCTCCAGCCTGGTTCCGCAGCTCGGCGCGACCACCGCCTCGATCAAGACGGCGGCCCAGGCGGTGAAGTCGGCGGCGTCCTCGATCGAGGACACCGCCAAGGACGCGGCCAAACGCGCCAAGATCAAGGAAACGGCCACGACGTTCGAGGCCTCGTTCCTGTCGGTGATGATGCAGCAGATGTTCGAGGGCGTGAAAACCTCCGAACCCTTCGGCGGCGGCAACGGCGAGGAGATGTTCAAGTCGATGCTGACGGACGCGATGTCCAAGCAGGTGACCAAGGCCGGCGGCGTCGGCCTGGCCGCCACGATCCAGCGCGAGATGCTGAAAATGCAAGGTCTGAAGGAGTAACGAGCCATGGCCATCGCCGCCGTCGACGCCGACGATCGCGTCCATCAGCTGACCCTGCTGACCGAGCGCCTGACCGACCTGATCGCCAAGGAGGCCACCGCCTTCGAAAGCCACCGTCCGCACGAGGCGGCGCAGTATGTCGAGGAGACGGCCAAGCTGGCCAATGTCTACCGGCACGAGTCGATGCGCGTGCGCGCCAATGTCGCCCTGGTCGAGGCTGCCCGGCCCGAGCTGCGCCAGCGCCTGCTGCGCGCCACCGAGGCGTTCGACGCCGTCCTGGCCCGCCAAGCGCGCGCCGTGAACGCGGCCAGGACGGTGACCGAGGGCCTGGTCCACGCCGTCGCCTCCGAGATCGCCAACCAGCGCGCCGCCCCGGCCACCACCTACGGCGCCGGCGGCATGGTCAACGACCGCCCCGCCATGGGCGCGGCGATCACCCTGAACCGCAAGGCCTAGCCGACCAGCTCGAACACCGCCGCCGCCCGCGTCGCGCCGGCCGGATCTCCGTAGTCCGCCACCGGATATTCGGCCACGACTCGCAGGCGCTCGCCCGGCAACGGCGCGCGCCAGGGGTCCCCGATCAGCACCGCGACCCCGGCGGCCACGCAGCGCCGCAGGAAAGCCTCGACCCGCGTCGCCAGCACCGGGTCGTAGAAGAGATCGCCCACCAGCATCACGTCGACATCCGGCGCCTCGCCCGCCGTCAGGTCTCTCAGGATCGTTTCGACCACGACGCCATTGGCGGCGGCGTTCAGGCGCGTGGCGGTGATCGCGTAGGGATCGACGTCGACCGCCCTCGCCTCGCCCGCCCCGGCCAGGGCGGCTGCGATGGCGACCAGGCCCGAGCCCGCGCCGAGATCCAGCACGCGCTTGCCGGCGACGGTCTTCGGGTGGTCGAGGACGTGCCGCGCCAGAGCCAGCCCTCCGCCCCAGGTCCGCGCCCAGTACGGCGAACCGAAGTCCGGATCGGCGTCGGCCAATCGCATTAACCCGCTGCGCGGTCCCGCGCGGTGCAGGCGGATCTCCGGGACGCCCGGAACGGGCTCCAGCGGCAAGCGATCGCGGATGAAGGCTTCACGGTCCAAGCGGGGACTAAGCGCCTAAGGCGCCTCGCCGATCAACCGCTTCTTGCGGCGGTGCAGGCTGGCGGCGACGGCGATCAGCACCAGCGGGACCAGGGCCGACAGCAGGTGCTCGCCAAGGCCGGGCCAGCCGTGCAGCCAGGGCTTCAACAGGTAACCCAAAAGGCCCAGCACGTAGTAGCCGACGGCGAAGATCGACAGCCCCTCGACCAGTCCTTGAAGCTTGGTCTGCAACTGCAGGCTGGCGTCCATGCCGCGCAGCGTCTCTTGGTTCTGGCGGTCCTGGGCCAGGCCGAGCTTGGTGCGCAAGAGGTCGCCGCTGCGGGCGATGCGCACGGAAAGATCGTCCAGCCGACGGTCGGCCGCCTCGCGCGTGCGCATGGCCGGCAGCAGGCGACGGGCGATGAACTCGCTCATGGTCGAGTGGCCGGGGACGCGCCGCTCGCGCAAGGCCTCCAGCCGGTCCAGGGTCAGGCGGTGGTAGGACTCGGTGGCCCCGCGCCGGAAGCGGCTCCTGGCCGCGCGCAGCTCGACCTCGGCCGACAGGGCCAGCAGGCGGTCCAGCACGGCTTGGCTGTCCTCGCCGGCCGCGAGACCGCTGGTGATCGAGGCCAGCCGCGCCTCGGCCCCGTCCAGCCAGGCCAGCAGCTCGCGGGCCGGCGGGAAGCCGATCAGGGCCAGCTTCCGGTAGTTGCCGATCTCCAGCAGGGTCTGGACCAGGCGCGAGACCTCGTCATTGGCCAGGGAGCGGTTCTGGACGTGGATGCGCCCCGTCCCGCCTTCGCGCAGCCGAAAGTCGGTCCAGATTCGCGCCGCGCCGTCGAACACCTCGCACGAGACGCAGCGGGCCAGATCGATCTGGCGGCCGAGGTCCGGCTCGGACGGCGGCTCGGCGCCTGGGGCCGAGACCGAGATCTCGACGCCCCGGAACACCTGGCCGGGCGCGCCGTCCAGCCAGAAGGCGATGCTTTCCGGCAGTGGCTGAAAACCGAGGTCGCGTCCCAGGGGCTCGTAGGCGAACCCCGTCCAGGTCGAGAACTCCTGGTGACGTTCCCACAGCCAGCCGCCACCCTCGTTCGCGACGAGCGCGCGACCCAGCGCGGGGTCCTGCCCCGGTGCGAACAGGGAGACGAAGGCCGCCTCCGCCTCCCGCGCATCGGGCTCGACCAGGAACACCCACTGGCGCAGGCGGACCGGCGCGCGGTCCAGCGGCAGGGCCCGCAGGTGCATCAGTTCGCTCAATGTCACCCGAAGGGGGTGGTCCCGACCGCCGTCCATCTCGTCTTGCCTGCGCTCCTGGCCCTGCGACGCCGGGTCATCGGATCATGTCCAATGTTACCGGTCACATAAACTTAGCCGAGGGTGATCCGCCGTTCAATGCCGATCGCCTCCAGGAAGTCGGCGTCGTGGCTGACCACCAGCAGCGCCCCATCATAGGCGGACAGCGCCGTCTCAATGGCCTCGATCGAAGCAATGTCCAGGTGGTTGGTCGGCTCGTCCAGGATCAGGAGTTGCGGCGGCGTGGCGGCGTCAAGCACGCAGGCCAAGGCCGCGCGCAGGCGCTCGCCGCCGCTCAAGGTTCCGGTGGCCTGGTGGGCGGCGGTGTTGCGAAACAGGAACCGCGCCAGGGCCGCATGGGCGTCGTTCTGGCTGGCGGTCGGGTTCAGGCGGCGGAAGGTCTCCAGAATCGTCTCGTCGTCGTGCAGCAGCGTCGCCCGCTGGTCCAGCAGGGCGACGGGGACCGACAGCCTCACCGCGCCCGAGGTCGGTGCAAGGTCGCCGGTCGCGAGGCGGATCAGGGTGGTCTTGCCCGTCCCGTTCGGACCAGCGACCGCGACGCGTTCCGGCCCCACGATGCGGAGCGATAGCCCGTTGATCAGCGGCGCTCCGCCGGGCCAGGCGAAGACGACGTCCTCGAACGTCAGCACCGTCCGTCCCTCGGGCAGGCCGCTGGACGGCAGGTCGAAGCCCAGGGTGCGGGCGCGTTCGACGCGGGCTTGTGCGCTGGCCTTGGCCTCCGCCGCCTGCGTCGCCAGCTTGTCGGCCAGCTTGCCTTCGCGCGCCCCGGAGTTCTCCGCCCGCTCGGCCATCATGCCCAGCATGATCTTCGGCGTGCCGCCGCGATCGGCGAACCTGCGGCCGGCGGCGTCGCGGCGATCCTTGCGCTCGCGGGCGACCTGGACCTCGCGGGCGACGCGGCGGACCTCCTTTTCAGCATGGGCCAGGTCGCGCTGGGCGGCCTGCGCCGCCTCGGCCTTGCGCTCGGCATACAGATCCCAGCCGCCGCCGTAGGTTTGCGCGCCCAAGGACGACAGCTCGACGATGCGGTCCATGCCGCGCAGCAGCGACCGATCGTGGCTGACCACGACCACCCCGCCCTTCCAGCGCGACAGCACACGGGCCACGATCGCCCTGGCCTCGACATCCAGGTTGTTGGTCGGCTCGTCCAGCAGCAGCACGTCGGGCCGGGCGATCAGCAGCCGCGCCAGGCCCGCCCGCGTCGCCTGGCCGCCCGACAGGGACGCCGTCAGCCGCTCAGGGCGGAAACCGGCGAGGCCGACGTCTGCCAGGGCCTGATCCAGTCGCGCCGGCAGATCCCAGTCCGCATCGGAAAGGTCGATCTCGTCGCCCTCCCCGCGCTCGATCCGTGACAAGCGATCCCAGCCCGCGCCGACGCCCAGCAGATCGACCAGCCGCGCCCCATCCGAAACGTCCGGCGTCTGGTCCAGGGTCGCGACCGTTCCGGTCCGCGCGACGGTTCCGGCCAGCGGCGGACGCGCGCCGGCGATCAGCGCCAGCAAGGTCGACTTGCCCACGCCGTTGCGGCCCACCAGACCGATACGCTCGGCTCCGATGGAAAGGTTCAGATTTTCGAAGAGCAGCCGGCCGTCAGGCGTGGCGGCGGAAACAGAGTCCAGGGTGACGAAGGACATGCGACCCCACGGTCAGGGAAACGGGAAGGACGAAGCGGTCTTCCGTCTTGCTGATCATGGGAGCCTCCATAGGGTGGGAAGGTCGGTTTCTACGCGTCCGCGTCCGACGCGGCAAGCGTGGGCGGAGACCCTAGGTCGGGGCCATCGCGTGCAGCACCCAGACCAGCGAGCCGATCCCGCCGCAGAACACCAGGGTGTCGATCACGATCGAACGCGGCTTCCCGCCTTTCAGGGCGTCGAACGCCTGCTGCTTGGCTTCTTGCTTTCCGCTCTCGGCGGCCTTCTTCGCCACGACTGGCTCCACGCTAAGGTCGAGCTTGGCCCGATCGTGGGCGTTAGATCATGCGTGGACTGAAGATCCCGCTTCCAAACAGGGTTTAGGAACTCCGAACGGCGAAGGTCAGAAGCGCAAAAGCGCGGCTGTCGAGACTAGCGGATATCAGAAGCAACCGCTCTCGCGCAGGGGCGGCGGCGGCTTGCCGGTTGAGTCCAGGTTCCGTTCGCTGAAGCCCGGCGTGCGTCCGCGCCGATAGTCACGGCAGTGCGCCTGGCGCGCAACGTCCTGGTCGTAGATCGAAGGCGTCTTCGGCGCGCTCTGGTGATCCTGCCACTTGGTCTCGTCCACCGGACCGACGAAGCTGGAAGACGGACGCCTGTCGCGCGTTCCGCCGCCCCAGCCGCCATAGCACCGTTCCTTCTCGTCCGACGTCAGGTGCTCGCTGCTGAGACCCTTGCAAGCGCGATAGTACCGACCCCCATCCCCCTTCGGGCGCGCCTTCGGTGATCCGCCAGCGGTCGATCGCCTTTTGGTCGATGCGCCACTCGGGATCGATAGCGGTCGGCGCGGCGGAGGTCGGCGCGGTCTCGCCAGGCCCCGAGCTCTGGGAGACCGAGGCCGCCGCCTTGGCGTTTGGCGAAGCCGGGACAGACGCTCTGGCCAGCGTCCGTTCGCGTCGCTGCGCCGGCCGAAGCCGCTGGAGGCTTTCCAGGTCCAGCAGGATCACCGGCGGTTCCTCGACCAGCGGCGGCGGCTCCTCGATCAGCGCAAGGGCGCCCAGGATCAAGCCATTGACGAGCATGCCGCCCGAGGCGGCGATCCATCGCCGGGTCCACACGCTCCGCGCCATCTTCCGCCCCGCCCGCCACCTGTGGTCAAGCTGGCCGGCACGACGCGCGCCAATGGCGCCGCTTTCGAGGCCGCCGAGTGGCCGCGCGGCGCCCTCTGGCGAGCCCGGCTGCTGACATTGGCTGTCAGCAGTCGCCCCGCCGCGCGTGCGCGACATTTGTTCGCATCTTGTTCTTGTGTTAATTCGCGCCTTGAGCCCTACATATAGCCGCTGCGCCCGCCACCAATCAGGCGGCCCAACGTTCCGGAAAACATGGCTGAGCAACTGAACTTCATCCGCGTTCGCGGCGCCCGTGAGCACAATCTGAAGGACGTCAGCGTCGACATCCCGCGCGGCGAGCTGGTCGTGCTGACCGGCCTGTCGGGCTCGGGCAAGTCGTCGCTCGCCTTCGACACGATCTATGCCGAGGGCCAGCGCCGCTACGTGGAGAGCCTGTCGGCCTATGCCCGCCAGTTCCTGGAGCTGATGAGCAAGCCCGACGTCGACCTGATCGAGGGCCTGTCGCCGGCCATCTCGATCGAACAGAAGACTACGTCGCGTAACCCGCGCTCGACCGTCGGCACGGTGACCGAGATCCACGATTACATGCGCCTTTTGTGGGCGCGGGTCGGGGTTCCCTACTCGCCCGCCACCGGTCTGCCGATCGAGAGCCAGACCATCAGCCAGATGGTCGACAAGATCACCGCGCTACCGGAAGGCACGCGTCTCTACCTGCTGGCTCCGGTCGTCCGCGACCGCAAGGGCGAATACAAGAAGGAGATCGCCGAGTGGCAGAAGGCCGGCTTCCAGCGGCTGAAGATTGACGGCGAATTCTATCCGATCGAGGACGCCCCGGCCCTCGACAAGAAGTTCAAGCACGACATCGACGTGGTCGTGGACCGCGTGGTGACCAAGCCCGACATGGAGCAGCGCCTGGCCGATTCCATCGAACAGGCCCTGCGCTTGGCCGATGGCCTGGCGGTCGCCGAGTTCGCCACCATCGAGGAAGGCGAGAAGGAGCCCCGCAGGATCCTGTTCTCGGAACGCTTCGCCTGCCCGGTCAGCGGCTTCACCATCGCCGAGATCGAGCCGCGGCTGTTCTCGTTCAACAACCCGGCGGGCGCCTGCCCGGTCTGCGACGGCCTGGGCGCCAAGCTGGCCTTCGACGCCGACCTCGTCATCCCCGACAAGGACAAGAGCTTGCACAAGGGCGCGGTCGCGCCTTGGGCGAAAGGACCTTCTCCGCTCTACACCCAGACCCTGCAGGCCCTGGCGCGGCACTACGGCTTCTCGATGGATGAGCCCTGGCACAAGCTGTCGACTGACGCGCGCGACGTGGTGCTGAACGGGTCCAAGGGGACCAAGATCAAGTTCGTCTACGACGACAACGCCCGCAAGTACGAGGTCGAGAAGCCCTTCGAGGGCGTGCTGCCGAACCTGGAGCGCCGGTGGCGCGAGACGGACTCGAGCTGGGTGCGCGAGGAGTTGGGCCGCTACCAGTCCGACACGCCCTGCGAGACCTGCCACGGCAAGCGCCTGAAGCCCGAAGCCCTGGCCGTGAAGGTCGACGGCAAAGACATCGCCGAGGTCTCGAACCTGGCGATCCGTCCGGCCCGCGACTGGTTCACCAGCCTGGAAGGCCGGCTGACCGGGAAGCAGATGGAGATCGCCCGCCGGATCCTGAAGGAAATCAACGACCGCCTTCGGTTCCTGGTCGACGTCGGCCTGGACTATCTCAACCTGTCGCGCGGCTCGGGCACCCTGTCAGGCGGCGAGAGCCAGCGCATCCGCCTGGCCAGCCAGATCGGCTCGGGCCTGACCGGCGTGCTGTACGTGCTGGACGAGCCGTCGATCGGCCTGCACCAGCGCGACAACACGCGCCTGCTGACCTCGCTGCAGGGCCTGCGGGACCTGGGCAATTCGGTGCTGGTCGTCGAGCACGACGAGGAAGCCATCCTCACCGCCGACTACGTGATCGATATGGGCCCGGCCGCTGGCGTCCACGGCGGCGAAATCGTCGCCCAGGGCACGCCCCAGCAGATCATGGACAATCCCAGCAGCGTCACCGGCCAGTACCTGACCGGCGCGCGCGAGATCGAGGTGCCGGAAGAGCGCCGGCCGATCAACAAGAAGAAGGTGCTGAAGGTCGTCGGCGCGACCGGCAACAACCTCAAGAACGTCACGGCCGAGATCCCGGTCGGAACCTTCACCTGCATCACCGGCGTGTCGGGCGGCGGCAAGTCGACGTTCACGATCGAGACCCTGTACAAGGCCGCCGCGCGGCGCCTGAACAACGCCAGCGACGCCCCCGCCCCGCACGAGCGGATCGAGGGGCTGGAGCAGTTCGACAAGGTCATCGACATCGACCAGTCGCCGATCGGCCGCACCCCGCGCTCGAACCCGGCGACCTATACCGGCGCCTTCGGCCCGATCCGCGATTGGTTCGCCGGCCTGCCGGAGAGCAAGGCGCGCGGCTACGGCCCCGGTCGCTTCAGCTTCAACGTCAAGGGCGGCCGCTGCGAGGCCTGCCAGGGCGACGGCGTCATCAAGATCGAGATGCACTTCCTGCCCGACGTCTACGTCACCTGCGACGTCTGCAAGGGCAAGCGCTACAATCGCGAGACCCTGGACGTGGTCTTCAAGGGCAAGACCATCGCCGACGTGCTGGACATGACCGTCGAAGAGGCCGCCGACTTCTTCAAGGCCGTGCCGCCGATCCGCGACAAGATGGAGACGCTGAAGCGCGTGGGCCTCAGCTACATCAAGGTCGGCCAGCAGGCCACGACCCTGTCGGGCGGCGAGGCGCAGCGGGTGAAGCTGTCCAAGGAGCTGTCGCGCCGGGCCACCGGCCGGACGCTGTATATCCTGGACGAGCCGACCACGGGCCTGCATTTCGAGGACACCAAGAAGCTGCTGGAGGTGCTGCATGAGCTGGCCGACCAGGGCAACACCGTGGTGGTCATCGAGCATAACCTGGACGTGGTGAAGACCGCCGACTGGCTGATCGATTTCGGTCCCGAGGGCGGCGACGGCGGCGGTCAGATCGTCGCCACCGGCTCGCCCCAGGACGTGGCCAAGGTCGAGGCGTCCTGGACCGGCCGCTACCTGAAGGAGTTGCTGGACCGCCACGAGGACCGCCGCAAGGCGCGGGTGGCCGAACTGAAGAAGGCTAAACGAGCCTAGAAACGGAAAGCCCCGGAGAGCGATCTCCGGGGCTTCTTGTTTCGAGCAGACGCTCGCCTACCAGCCGCCGTTCTCCTCGCCCGTCCCCTCGCCCTCGCGCAGCGTCTTGTAGATGGTCGGGGCGGGCGCGAAGATGATCAGCGTCGTCAGCACCGACATCAGGCCCGAGAAGGCCGTCTGCGCGATGCCCATCGGCGTGAAGAACGCCTTCAGCGAGCTGCTGTCGGCCTGCATCAGACGGCCGGCGGCGCTGAGATCGCCCGACAGGATGGTCGCCACCGCCGAGACGATCGTGAACAGCAGCAGGAACACGATCACGCACATCACCACCGCCAGGAAGTAGGCCCCCAGCAGCGGCCAGAACAGCCCCTTGGTCAGCGGCATCGAGCGCAGGAACACGATCTTGCCCGCGTCGAACGTGGCGGCCGACGACAGCGACAGGCGAATGGCCAGATAGACCAGCGCGCCCAGCATGCCGACATTGACCAGCAGGGCCAGCATCACGCCGATCCCGTCCTTCATGACGCCGAAAAAGGCCGAAAGGATGCCGCCCAGCAGGAACACGCCGAACAGGGTCAGGTTGAACAGCACCCAGACGCCGGCCTGACGCAGTTCGTCGCCGCCCAGCCGCAGGCGCAGCAGCCCCCCCTCCTGGGGCCGCAGGATCAGGCGGTTCACGCCGGCGAAGATCACCGCGTTCACCACGATCAGATAGGGCAGCGACACCAGGCTGGCCGGGGCGATCCTGGCCAGCACCGCGGCGGCCTCGTTCGGATCGGGATCGCCGCCCGCCGACTGGATGTAGGACGAGAAGGCGTTCATCTCGGGTCCGAACAGCTGGATCATCACGACGCTGTAGGCGATCGAGACGACCGTCATGATCAGCACCCAGACGCCCACCGTCTTGAGGTTCTCCCGCACCACTCGAAAACCGGAGAAGGCCGCGTCGGAGGCCGAGAACTTTGACATGGCGGGCCCTTGCAGGAGACGAACGGATACGGAGCGAACAGGGGTAGGCCTAACAAGGTTCGCGACGCTTCGACAGTCTCGAACGCGGCTTTTTCGCCCGGGGTTGCGGCAAGGCCCGCGCCGCCTCTAACATCCGTTTGAACCGCGCGATCGCCGTGGGGGAGGATAGGATGAAGCTCTATGGCGAGGCCATGCCCGCGCCCAATCCCCGCCGGGTGCGTATCTTCCTGGCCGAGAAGGGGATCGAGGTCCCAGAGATTCACATCGGCCTGCGCCAGGGCGGCCACCGCACGCCCGAGCATCTGGCGCGCAACAGCCTGGGCCAGGTGCCGGTGCTGGAGCTGGACGACGGGACCACGATCAGCGAGACCGTCGCCATCTGCCGCTATTTCGAGGTGCTGCGGCCCGATCCGCCGCTGTTCGGGGTCTCGGCGCTGGAGCAGGCCCATGTCGAGATGTGGACGCGCCGGATCGAGTTCCGCCTGATGGTCCCGGTCGGCCTGTTCTGGCGGCACGCCCACCCGCTGACCGCGCGTCTCCTGAAGCAGAACACCGAGTTCGGCGAATCGAACCGCGAGGTCGTCGAGAAGGCGCAACTGTGGCTGGACCGCGAGCTGGCCGACGGCCGTCCCTACCTGACCGGCGAGACCTTCACGATCGCCGACATCGCCGGACAGACGACCCTGGACTTCGCCGACTTCACGGGACTGCACACGCCGGCTGAAGCCAAGCACGTACTGGCGTGGCGCGAACGGATGGCGGCGAGGCCTTCCGCGGGAGCCTGATTCTAGTCGTGCAAGCCCGCGTCGATCTCGTCCTGGTTCAGCTGGGCGAACGCCTTGGCCGGCGCGGCGACCAGGATCACGGTCTGCAGGGTGAGGAAGATCGGCGCCAGGAGCAGGTTGGCCAGCAGCACCAGAATCAGCCGTGGATGGCTGGCCACCACGTCGCCGCCGCTCAGCGGGTCAACGCCCCCGCCGATGACATTGCCGATGATCGTCGAGACCGCCGCGCCGATGATCGACACCAGGAAGCTGAGCCCGATCGCCAGGATGTACATGCCCAACAGGCGGAAGAACTGGCCGTGGGTCTGGACCCAAGCCTCGCGGATGTCGATGTGATGGTGCGAGAAGGCGTGCGGGCCCAGGAGCGACAGACGCACGACCACCCAGAGCGACAGCCCGATCACGGCCAGGGCGCCCAGAAAGGCGAACCAACCCGCGGCCGCGCCCGACAGCAGCGACGTCCCCAGCACCACAGCGCCCGACGGGATGACCGTCACGCCCAGCGCCGCGGCCCAGGTGATCAGCGACACGATCAGCAGCTGCAGCTCCTCCTTGCCTACGCGCAGATAGGCGAAGCGGTCGTTTCGGGGCTCGATGACCGAGCGGATGATCGCCGCCTGCAGCACTGAGGCCAGGGCCAGGGCGACGGCGATCAGCAGCACCATCACCCCGCCCAGGTGGGTGATGAGATCCAGCAGCTCGCGCGGGTCGGCCGAGCCATTGCGCGCGGCCAGGGCCGCCCGGCCCTCGTCGCCCAGCACGATCTTGGCGAAGAGGCCCAGGATCGGCAGCATGACGAGCGAGAAGGTTGCCCAGGCCAAGACCGGCAACGGCTTGCGCCGCATGGTCCGCAGGCCTTCGAGGGCGGCGTCGACGGGGCGAACAGACATCTAGGCGTCCTGCGAGACCGCGCTGTGGCGGTAAAGATGAACCAGTGCGCCCGCCCAGGCCGGCGCCAGCAACAGATAGGTGATGATCGCGCCCGCCGCCGTGACGCCGGCTCCGCGCGCGGGCGCCAGGCCCAGCAGGCTGGCCAATAGCAGCGGCGCAACCAGCGCCAGGGCGATCATCAGCAGCTTCGGAACCTTGCCCTTGGTCAGCGGGAAGGCGCTCAGCACCCGCATGCGCGACTGCTCGATCGTCGCCGGCGCCGTGAAGGAAAGGCGCAGACCCAGCCAGACCAGGACGGCCAGTCCAGCCACGGGAGCAAGACCGACCACCACGCCGCCGGGACCGGCGGTGGCCAGGGCGCTCTTCCAGGCCTCGGCGGAACCGACATCGAGATTGGGCGCGCTGGCGCGGGCGACACCCAGGGCGATGGCGCCGATCAGCACCAGCAGGATCGAGCCGATCAGCAGCAACAGGCCCAGCACCATCAGGCAGCCGCCCAGCAGCCGCCACTCGTCGCGGCCCCAGCGCAAGCCCTTCAGCCCTGGGGCGCGTCCGAACGCGCGGCGGAACAGCGCGCCCTGGGCGATGACCAGCGCGGCCAGCAGGGCCTGCAGACGCAAGCCCGGCGGCAGGTAGCCGGCGGCCAGGGTCAGGACGATGGCCGCCAACAACGCCGCCCAACACGCCCGGATCGAAGCGCCGAGGTCGGACACGCCCGCGCGCAAGGCGCCGCCGACGCTGGCCGATCCGTCCGTCATCCGATCAATCCCTCTCCACGCCCGACGACGAGTCGTCGCCAGCCCCTGCAATCTATGGCCTCGCCGCGGTTCTGGCGATGGTGTCGCGCGGAGGCAATCGGATTTCGATCCAGGCCGTCGCCGGACCGCTAAGCCTGGGACGGAACCGGCTCGCGCAGCGCGCGATAGGCCGCCGCCCAAGGCGCGCAGAACACGGTCAGCACCAGGGTCGACAGCACCACCCATGCAAAGCCGGCGATGCTGATCACCGGTCCCAACCTGCGGACGATCTCCATCGGCGGCTGGCGGACCAGGGCCTCGACCGCACCAGGCTCGAACAGCCAGCTCATCTGGCCGCCCAGCGCGAAGATTCCGCCCAGGACCAGCGCGCCGAACACCACCTGCATGCCAATCAGGAACACCATCAGCAGCAGGGTCACGCCCAGCAGCTGGCCGACATGGCCCTTGGTGAAGCTCCAGGATTCGAACAGCCGGAACTGACGATCGACGAAGGTCATCGGCGCGGCCATCGACAGCTTCAGCGCCACCCACACGAAGAGAGCCAGCGCCGCAAGGCCGACCACGATCGCTGTCCCGATTGTGGCGGGGCCCTGGCCGCCGCCGCCGACCGAGACGACCGCCACGACCACCACGCCCAGCAGCATGACGACGAGGAAGGCGATGTAGGCCAGCACGTATTCGACCAGGAACAGCAGCGTCAGCCAGCCCTCGCGCGCGCCCAGCCGCAGATAGCCGAAGCGCGAATCCGCCGGCTCCAGCACGGCTCGGAACACCGCCGAGCAGATCACCGCCTTCACGGCCGTCGACCACAGCCAGAACAGCAGCTGGAACAGCATTATCCCCGACTGGATCCGCATGATCTGCTCGACCATCCGGGGATCCTGGGCGTCGGTGGTCTGGGCGCTCAGCTGCATGATGGCCGCCAGCTGGGGGCCAGCGATCCAGACAAGAATATAGGTCGGCAAGACGGCCGCGATCAGCAGCGCCAGGCCCCACGCCAGCACCGCCAACGGCTTGCGCGCGATGACGCCGAAGCCGGCGGTCGCCGCTTCGCCCACGGAAAACCTGGCCATGCTCCCTCCCATGTCCGCCAGGCGCCCGGCCCGGCTCAGTTGCGCGAGCCTACACGCAGGTTTCGCCAAGCGACAGCCGGAGGTATAGGGCGCCCCATGACCATGAATTCGTCGTCCTCGCCCGCCCCCTTCGAGCCCGTGCACATCATCGGCGGCGGCCTCGCCGGCTCCGAAGCCGCCTGGCAGGTCGCCCAGAGCGGCGTGCCGGTCATCCTGCACGAGATGCGCAAGGACGATGCGAGCGGCAAGGTCATCACCGACGCTCACCAGACCGATGGGCTGGCCGAGATGGTCTGCTCCAACTCGTTCCGCTCGGACGACTGGCAGTTCAACGCCGTGGGGCTGCTGCACGCCGAAATGCGCAAGCTGGACAGCCTGATCATGTCGTGCGCCGACCAGCACCAGGTGCCGGCCGGCGGCGCCCTGGCCGTCGACCGCGACGGCTTCTCGGCCGAGGTCACCCGCCGCCTCGAAGCCCATCCGCTGGTCGCCATCGTCCGCGAGGAGATCGCCGGCCTGCCGCCGCAAGACTGGGACAACGTCATCGTCGCCACCGGTCCCCTCACCTCGCCGGCCCTGGCTCAGGCGATCCTGGACCTGTCGGGCGAAGGCCAGCTGTCCTTCTTCGACGCCATCGCGCCGATCATCCACTTCGACTCCATCAACATGGACGTCGCCTGGCGCCAGTCGCGCTATGACAAGGAAGGCCCCGGCGGCGACGCGGCCGCCTATATCAACTGCCCCATGAACAAGGCGCAGTACGAGGCCTTCATCGACGCGCTGCTCGCCGGCCCGAAGTCCGAGTTCAAGGAGTGGGAGAACGTCCCGTATTTCGACGGCTGCCTGCCGATCGAAGTGATGGCCGAGCGTGGCCGCGAGACCCTGCGCCACGGCCCGATGAAGCCGGTTGGCCTGACCAACCCGCGCGACCCGACCGTCAAGGCTTACGCCATCGTCCAGCTGCGCCAGGACAACGCGCTGGGCACGCTGTGGAACATGGTCGGCTTCCAGACCAAGCTGAAGCACGGCGTCCAGGCCGAGACCTTCCGGATGATCCCGGGGCTGGAGAACGCCCAGTTCGCCCGCCTGGGCGGCCTGCATCGCAACACCTTCATCAACTCGCCCAAGCTGCTGGACAAGTCGTTGCGCATGAAGGTCCAGCCGCGCCTGCGCTTCGCCGGCCAGGTCACCGGCGTCGAGGGTTATGTCGAGAGCGCCGCCATGGGCCTCTTGACCGGCCGCTTCGCCGCCGCCGACCGCAAGGGCGCGCCGATCGACGCCCCGCCCCCGACAACGGCTCTCGGAGCCTTGGTCGAGCACATCACCGGCGGCCACCTGGAAGCGGGCAATGGTCCGGGCAGCTTCCAGCCGATGAACATCAACTATGGCTTGCTGCCGCCGCTGGAGGCTCCAAAGGTCGACGAGGACGGTAAGAAGATCCCGCTGAAGGAACGCGGCCGCGCCAAGAAGCGGTTGATGAGCCTGCGGGCGCTGAAGGATCTGGAAACCTGGGCGGGGCTGTAGGGCCCTTCGCGGCCCCGTCCCGCGCCATCACGGCCGCCCCCCCGCAGACGCCGGGGAGGAAGGGCAATCGCACCGCCGCTCCCCCTCCGAGCCCTTAAGGGCCGCCCTTGCGCGCGAGGTCGCCGGGGCCCGTAGAAGGCTTCGATATCACTGGTCTCCACTAGAAGTTTCAACCCCTTGGTCGGCATGTAGCCGGTTATTTGAACCGATCCGAACGCGGCCTTATTGCAGCACCCGGTTTCGTTTCAGGCGATACGATCGCAAATGACACCGGTTTCTCTTGCCTATGACACCGGTAACCGCTAGCGCTATGGGCCATTGGGGGACCGACCACACGTCTAGAAGAGCCGGGCCCCTTTCGACTTTCTGGGAGGGAACCGTGCAAAATCATTCCAAGCATCGTCGCGCTCGTGCGCTGCTGGCTCAAACCTCGCTGGGCGCGCTGACGCTCGCCGCCGCCCTGAGCGTCTCGGGCGTCGCCCTGGCCCAGGAGCAGGCCGCTCAGCCCGCGCCCGCCGAAGCCGAGCCGGCTGAAGTCGAAGCCGTCGTCGTCACGGGCTACCGCGCCGCCGTGCAGAGCGCGCTGAACCTGAAGCGCAACTCGAACACGATGGTCGACGCGATCAACGCAGACGACATCGCCGACTTTCCCGACGCCAACCTCGCCGAGTCCCTGCAGCGCCTGCCCGGCGTCTCGATCGATCGCGAGAACGGCGAAGGCCGCACCATCACCGTCCGCGGCCTGGGCAGCGACTTCACCCGCGTCCGCCTGAACGGCCTGGAAGCCTTGTCGACCGCCGGTCCGTCGAACTCGGGCGACAGCGCCAACCGCTCGCGCGGCTTCGACTTCAACACCTTCGCCTCGGAGCTGTTCAACGCCCTGAAGGTCCAGAAGACCGCCTCGGCCGAGACCGACGAAGGTTCGCTGGGCGCGACGGTCGACCTGGAGACCGGCCGTCCCCTGAACTACAAGGGCCGCCGCATGGCCCTGTCGGTGCAGGACGCCTACTACAAGAACGGCGGCTCCCACGCACCGCGCGTCGCCGCCCTGGTCTCGGACCGGTGGGACACCAACTGGGGCCAGTTCGGCGCCCTGTTCTCGGTCGCCTACAACAAGCGCAGCCAGATCATCGACAGCTACCAGCGCCAGGCGGGCCAATCGGACTACGCCTATCGCCAGGCCACGTTCCTGGGTACGGGCTCGACCACTTCCACGCCGCGCCGCCAGGGCTTCGCCGCCCCGACGGGCACGTCGTGCAACAACGGCGTGATCCCGGGCGTCAACATCACCAACTCGGCCGTCTGCGCCGCGCTGGTGGGCTCCGACCCGACCGCCTACAACCTGGTCAACAATCCCTCGAGCGCCACGGTCGTCGGCTCGGGCATCACCGCGCCCGGCGCCCTGACCCGCATCCCGGCCCTGGCCACATTGAACCAGCAGGACCTGGACCAGAAACGCACCGGCCTGACCGGCGCCCTGCAATGGCGTCCGACCAGCCGCACCACCGTGTCGCTGGACTGGGCGTATTCGGAGCTGGAGCAGTCCTCGATCAACTATCAGGTCCAGACCGTCGGCCTGAACCGCAACAACACCAACGCCGCCCTGAACACCATCACTGCCGGCGCCACCGCCGCCGCCAAGCGCGCCCTCTACGCCAGCTGCACGGCTCGCGCGGCCAGCGCCATCCAGGACGCCATCGACTGCGGCCAGGCCCAGAACGGCGGCGCGCTCGTCGCCGGCATGAGCAACAGCTACAACCCGTTCAACCTGGATCCCTACGACTACTACAACAACCCGGCGTCGGTGGGTTATGTGGCCGATCCGACCGGCACGGCCATGCTGACCCAGTTCATCGGCCGCCCCTCGGTCAAGCTGATCGACGCCGCCCTGTCGCCCACCGGCGCTAACGCCGACTATCTGAAGCTGGGCAATGTCGACCTGCGTTCGGCCGCCGACGCCTCGTTCTTCACGACCTACTTCCGCCAGACGTCGCTGCGCCTGGACCACGAGTTCAACGACAACTTCTCGATGTCGGCCATCTACGGCAAGTCGTCGTCGAACAATAAGACGCAAGGCCTGCTGGCCGACTTCATCCGCCTGGACAGCGGCCAGGGTGTGGCCGGCAACGACTATGTGACCTACGACGCCCGCGGCGGCGGCGACATGCCGGTGCTGAACCTGGGCTTCGACGCCACCCAGGCCAGCGCCTGGGACTTCGTGAAGGGCTATTCGGCGCTGCGCAACTACATGCGCTATACACGTAACGACTACGAGACGATGCGCGTCGACTTCAAGTACGACCTGGACAGCAACACCGCCGTCAAGTTCGGCGTGAGCCAGCGCAAATATGGCTTCGGCACCTCGGAATATCGCCGCCTGACCGGCGAGACGCTGAACCCCAGCCTCAAGGAGGCCGGCTCGAACGTCGCGGCGGTCAGCAAGGTCATCAACTGGGGCACGGGCCTGAAGGTCCCGGAAGGCACGACGACCGCCTTCCTGGCGCCCGACCTGAAGAAGATGACCGATCTGATCGGCTTCGACTGCAACTGCATCAACAAGTATGGCGACTGGCGCCTGTCGTACCTGGCCAGCGCGGCCAACCGCTATTCGGTCGACGAGAAGGACACCAGCGCCTACGTCCAGTTCGACTACGACACCGAGTTGTTCGGTCGCGAGCTGCGGGGCAATGTCGGAACGCGCTACGCCCTGACCGAGGTCGACTCGGATGGTCTGACCAACACCTCGCGTCCGATCTCGGGCTCGAACAAGTACCACGACATCCTGCCCTCGCTGAACGTGTCGTACGAGGTCTACGACAACATGCTGTTGCGCTTCGGCGCGGCCAAGGTCATGGCCCGTCCGCTGCTGTCCAACCTGGCCCCGAACGTAACCGCGATCAGCGTGCCGACCAACGGGGCCACGGTCGGCGGCTCGCTGACGGTCGGCAATCCCAAGCTGGATCCGTTCCGCGCCACCAATCTGGACCTGTCGCTGGAGTGGTACTTCGCGCCCGGCGCCCTGGTCTCGGTGGCCGTGTTCAACAAGGACATCTCGAGCTTCCCGCAGACCCTGGTGTCGTCGGCCTCGCTCAGCTCGTTCCTGGACGCCGACGCTATCGCGGCCCTGCGCGCGGCCCAGACCAACGCCCTGGCCGTGTCATATATCGACAACAACAACCCGTTCGACGTCCGTCAGTTCGGCAACGCCCCGGGCGGCTACATCCGCGGCATCGAGTTCAACTACCAGCAGGACCTGACCTTCCTGCCCTGGTACTTCAAGAACCTGGGCGTGCAGTTCAACGCCACCCACCTGGAGTCGGAACTCGAATACATCGTGACCCCGGCCAACGCCCGCCTGGGCACGCCGGCCGTAACGGCCAAGGGCCCGTTCACGGGCGCCTCGCCCGACGCCTTCAACTTCACGGTCTACTACGAGGTCGAGAAGTTCAGCGCCCGCCTGTCGTCGGCCTACCGCGCCAAGTACCGGACGCAGTACCCGATCGCGACCGGCACCTGCGAGCCGGGCTTCTGCGACAGCCCGCTGGTCAACGACTTCCTGGGCAACAGCAGCACGTTCAACCTGGATGGCTCGATGACCTACAAGTTCAACAAGTACATGACCTTGTCGATCGACGCCCTGAACCTGACCAACCAGACCGAGAACCGCTGGGCCTATCAGAACGACCCGGTCGTCACGCGCTACGCCGCCGTGGGCCGCTCGATCTTCGCCGGCATCCGGTTCGTCTATTAAGCGTTATTTCCTCCCAACGCTTGACTGGGGGCCGCGTCATCGACGCGGCCCTTTCTTTTGGCCTCGATCGGACGGCGAAGACCGCGCGTGGCGGGGTCCTGGGGGATGTAGCGGAAACCCTTCAGCACGATCTTCAGGGCCTCCCAGTGGATCGCCGCCAGCACGCCGGCGACCTGCCAGGGATGTGCGGCCAGCGCCTTCCAGATCCCCGCGTCGGTCAGGTCCCGGCGCTCGCCCGAGAAGGTTGCGGCCAGCACCAGTCCTGCCTCGTCCGCAACGTCCACGCCGACATGCACGACGTCGCCCGGCGGCCGGATCTCGAACGCGTAGTCCAGGTCCATGGGCAGAAACGGCGAGACGTAGAAGGCCTTGCGCGCGCCCTGCTCCACCCAGCCGCCCCGCACCCGGTCGGCGGACAGGACATAGTCATGGCGCTGGCCGAAGGTGTTGCGCACGGCGTGGAGCGTCGCCACCAGCCGCCCCGTCTCGTCATGGCAGAAGAACACGCTCAGCGGATTGAAGCCCTTGCCCAGGATGCGCGGCATGGCCAGCACGCTGACCCGCGAAGCCTCCAGACCGCGCGCCCGCGCCTTGGCCAGCACCTCGTCCTTCAGAGAAGCCGCAGGATCGTCCAGATGATCGCGATCGTGGAAGCCGATCAGGTTGAAGCGCCCGCGCGAGAACCGCTTCAGCCGCGCGTCCAGGGCGTTGATCTCGTCCAAGTCGAGCAGCAGCATGAAGACGCGATAGCGCAGGCGGTGGCGCCGTGGCCGCGCGCGGTCGTGGACCACATGGCCGGCGTACAGCGCCGAGCGGATCACGCGACCAGCTCCCGCTCCGGCTCGACCTCGTGACCGTCGAGGAAGATGCGGCCCGACGGATCGGGCGTCAGCCAGGGGCGATGCACGCCGCCCAGCTGCTCGGCCACGGCCAGCCCCGCCTGCAGTCCGTCCTCGTGGAAGCCCGAACCAAAATAGGCCCCGCAGAACCAGGTCCGACGCCGCCCCTGCAGCGACCACAGCCGCCGCTGGGCCAGCATGGCCGGGCCGTCGAACAGCGGATGCTCGTACACCTGGTCGTGCAGCGCGCCGGCGGGATCCCGCTCGGGGTTCAGCGACAGGAAGAACGGCGCGTCGCCGCCCAGCGGCTGCAGCAGGTTCATCCAGTAGGTGACGCCGCCGTCGTCGCCTCGGCGCCCCACATGATTCCAGCTGGCCCAGGCAGAACGGCGGCGCGGCATCAGCTCGGGGTCACGATGCAGGACGGCGCGGTTGCGGCTGTAGCGGAACGCGCCCAGCAGGTCGCGCTCCTCGGCCGACGGCGTGGCCAGCATCCGCAGCGCCTGGTCGGCGTGGGCGGCGATCACCACCTGGTCGAAGCCGCGGACATCGCCTGTGGCGTCCTCGATGCCGGCGCCCTCGGGCCCGCGATGGATCGCCTTCACCGGCCGCCCCAGCAGGATCTCGCCCGAGACGCCGGCGGCCAGCTTCTCGACATAGCGCGCGCTGCCGCCGACCACGGTCCGCCAGATCGGGCGCTTATTGATCGGCAACATCAGGCCGTGATTGTCGAAGAACCGTAGCAGGGCCGCGGCCGGGAACTCGCGGATGTCGCGCAGCGAGGCCGACCAGATCGCCGCGGCCTGGGGCAGCAGGTGATCCTCCTGGAACGCGCGTCCGAAGCCCTGGCGGCGCAGATACTCGTCCAGGCGGCACAGGCCGCCGGTCTCCAGCTCGGGCGGGATGCGACGACCCTCGCGGTAGAACCGCATGACGTCCAGCAGCATCTTCAGGAAGCGCGGGTTCACGGCGTTGCGCTTCTGGGCCAGAAGCCTGGTGCTGGAATATTCCAGCGCGCCGCCGTCCAGCGAGACGCCGAACGACATGTCACTGGGCGCGGTCTCCACGTCCAGATGCCGGAACAGAGCCGTCAGGTTCGGATAGTTCGGCTCGTTATAGACGATGAAGCCGGTGTCCACGGCCACACCGTCCGCCGTCACCGTATGGGCGTGGCCGCCCAGGCGGCTGTCGGCCTCGTACACGGTCACGTCGTGGCGGCGCGAGAGCAGCCAGGCGGCGGACAGGCCCGAGATCCCGGACCCGACGACGGCGATGGACAGGCGAGGACTAGCGGGGGCCAAGGCGATCTCCCAAGGGCGTCGGAGCGACGCTTTGAAAGCAGCTACGAAGAAGCCGGACGAATGGACGCATCTGTTGGCGAGGCCCGTCCGTAGCTGCTTGCGAGACCCACCGGAGGACGGAGCCCATGAGCCTGGTGAAGGCGGCGATCCATGCGTTCGAGGACGCCCCAGTGCCCGACATGGTCGCTCGCAAGGCGATCGATATGCTGGTCGGCGATGCGCGGCGACGGCTGAGCCGCGCGCCGACCGACGCCAGCCTCCTGTTCGCGCGCGCCATGGAGCGCCACCCGATCGCGACCCACACCGACGAGGCCAACGCCCAGCATTACGAGCTGCCCGCCGCCTTCTTCGAGGCCGTGCTGGGGCCACACCTGAAGTACTCCAGCGCCCTCTATCCGCCGGGCGCCACGAAGCTGGAACACGCCGAGGCCGAGGCGCTACGCGAGACCTGCCTGCACGCCGACCTGCGCGACGGCCAGGACGTGCTGGAGCTGGGCTGCGGCTGGGGCTCGCTGTCGCTCTGGATGGCCGAGCGCTATCCGTCCTCGCGGATTGTCAGCGTCTCGAACTCGGCCTCTCAACGCGCCTTCATCATGGCGCGCGCGGCGCAGCGAGGCCTGGCCAATCTGACGGTCGTCACCGCCGACATGAACGACTTCGATACGACGCGACGCTTCGACCGCGTGGTCTCGGTCGAGATGTTCGAGCACATGTCCAACTGGCGCGCCCTGCTGACGCGCGTGCGGGACTGGCTCAAGTCCGACGGCCGGCTGTTCCTGCACGTCTTCACCCATCGCACCACGCCCTACCGCTTCGAAGCCGACGACCCGGCCGACTGGATCGCTCAGTACTTCTTCAGCGGCGGCGTGATGCCCAGTCACGACCTGGCCGGCCAGTTTCCCGACCTGTTCGCGGTCGAGGCCGACTGGCGCTGGAGCGGTCAGCACTATGCCCGCACCGCCCGCCAATGGCTGGAGAACTTCGACGCCAATCGCGCGAGGATCGATCCGGTGCTGGCCGAGGTCTACGGCCCGCGCGCGGCGATCTGGCGGCGGCGCTGGAGGCTCTTCTTCCTGGCCACCGCCGGCCTGTTCGGTCATCGCGGCGGCCAGGAGTGGGGCGTCAGCCATTACCGCCTGCGTCCTGTTTCGGAGAGCGTCCGATGATCAAGTTCGCCGCCGGCTATGCCGCCGCCGCCCTCACCATGTTGATCCTGGACGGGATCTGGCTGACCCAGGCCGTACCGCGCCTGTACCAGCCTCGCATCGGCGAACTGCTGGCCGCCAAGCCATCGCTGCCGCCGGCCGTGGCGTTCTATCTGCTGTACGTCACCGCCATCGTGGTGCTGGCCATTATGCCAGCCCTCGGCCAGGGCGGCTGGCGGCGGTTGCTGGTCCATGCCGCGGTGTTCGGCCTGGTCGCCTATGCGACCTACGACCTCACCAACCAGGCGACTCTGAAGACGTGGTCGACCACCATCACGCTGGTCGACATGGCCTGGGGAACCCTGGTGACCACCGCCGCGGCCTCCGCCGGCTATGCGGTGATGCGCTGGCTATCGGCGCGTTAGGGGGCGGAGCCTTCCGGGCGCCGATGCGTTCGGCCGGTCATGGAACAGCTGAAGACCTGGTTCGCCGACGCCGCCCTGCTGCTCGGCTGGGCGCCGCCTTGGCTGGTCAGCACGCTGCTGATCGCCTTGGCCGTCGCCGTCGCCGTTTCGATCCATGCCGTCGTGGTCCAGCTGGTGCGGCGCGCTATCTCGCGGCACAGCGCCTTCTGGCAGCCGCTGATCGCGCGAACGCGGCGGCCGACGCGCCTGGCGTTCATCGTCGCCGCTCTCGGCCCCGCGGTCAGCGCCGCGCCGCTGACCGCCGGTCAGGCCGCGAGCGCCAAGCACGTGCTGATCGTGCTGTTCATCCTGCTTCTGGGCTGGATGGCCATGACGGCTCTGGACATCGGCGCGGCCCTCTATCTCAGGGGGTTCAAGGTCGACGTCGAGGACAACCTGCTGGCCCGCAAGCACGTCACCCAGGTGCGGATCCTGCGGCGGGCCATGGCCATACTGGTCGGGATTGTTACCCTGGCCCTGGCGCTGATGACCATTCCCGGCGTGCGCCAATGGGGCGTCAGCCTGCTGGCGGCCGGCGGCGCGGCCTCGCTGATCGTCGGCCTGGCCCTGCAGCCGCTTCTGACCAACCTGATCGCCGGCATCCAGATCGCCGTCACCCAGCCGATCCGCATCGACGACGCCGTGATCGTCGAGAAGGAATGGGGGAACATCGAGGAGATCAACGCCACCTATGTCGTCGTGCGCCTGTGGGACTGGCGGCGAATGGTGCTGCCCCTCAGCTACTTCATCCAGAACCCGTTCCAGAACTGGACGCGTGAAAGCTCGGCCCTGATCGGCACGGCCATGCTCTATGTCGATCCCGCCGCGCCCGTGGATCGCCTGCGCGCCAAGCTGGAGGAGATCGCCAAGGCCTCGCCCCTGTGGGACGGAAAGGTCGTCAATCTGGCCGTCACCGACCTGACCGCCGAGGTCATGGAGGTCCGCTGTCTGGTCAGCGCCCGCAACGCCGGCAAGACCTTCGATCTGCGCTGCGAGGTGCGCGAGAAGATGATGGCCTTCCTGCGCGACGAGCTGCCGGAAGCCTTCCCGCGCCGGCGCCTGGCCCTGGCGGCGGGCGAGGCGTAAAGGCCTCACCCCTTCCGCAAGTAAGAAAATTATGACTTAACAGGAGGCGCCGCGGCCACGAGATGGCGCGCGGTCGGGCGCCTGGGCGGAACTTCGCCTCCGGGCGCTTGTCGCGGAAGCGCGGCGAGCGCAGCCTGCTAGGGTTCGGGGATGGAGGCGAAAGCGGACGTGATCGGGGGTTTCGATATCGGGACCAGGGCCAAGGCGCGCTGCGACGCGCTGGGCGCACCCCCGTACAGCGAGGTCGAGGGCCAGCTCACGCGCCGCTTCCTGACGCCCGCCCATGCCGCCGCCCTGGAAGCGCTCGAAGGCTGGATGCGCGACGCCGGCATGGCCACGCGCCGCGACGCCGCCGCCAATCTGATCGGCCGCTACGAGGGCGGGACGCCGGGCGCCAAGGCCCTGATCATCGGCTCGCACATCGACAGCGTCCGCAACGGCGGACGCTACGACGGCCCCCTGGGGATCATGCTGGGCGTCGATGTGGTCGAGACGCTGCATCGCGCCGGTCGCCGCCTGCCGTTCGCGATCGAGGTCGTCGCGTTCGGCGACGAGGAAGGCTCGCGCTTCCCCGCGTCGATGAGCTGCAGCCGCGCCATCGCCGGGACGCTGGACCTCATGGCCCTGGAGATGAAAGACGCCGACGGCGTATCCGTCGCCCAGGCCCTGGCGGCGTTCGGCGGCGCCCCGGACCGCATCGTCTCCGCGGCGCGCAAGCCGGGCGATGTGCTGGCCTTCCTGGAGGCCCATATCGAACAAGGGCCCGTGCTGGAGGCCGAGGGTCTGGCGCTGGGCGTCGTCACCGCCATCGCCGCCCAGAAGCGGCTGATGGTAAAGATCATCGGGTCCGCCGGCCATGCCGGCACGACGCCGATGAACCTGCGCAAGGACCCCGGCCCCGCCGCCGCCGAGTGCATGCTGGCCCTGGAGCGGATCTGCCGCGCCGGGACCGACGGCCTGGTCGGCACGGTCGGCCGCATGACCGCCCTCCCCGGCGCGTTCAACGTTATTCCCGGCGCGGTCGAGTTCTCGATGGACATCCGCGCCGAGACCTCGGCGACGCGCGACGAGGCCGTGATGACCATCAGCGCCGAGATCCAAGCCATCGCCGCCCGGCGGGATCTGGTCGCCGAGATTCACCTGATGCAGGCCCTGGCCGAGAGCCCCTGCGACCCGTCGCTGACGGGCCTGCTTGAAGACGCCTTGGCGGATCTGTCCCTGCCCGCGCGCCGCCTGCCTTCGGGCGCTGGCCACGACGCCATGGTCATGGCCGACCTCACCCCTGTCGCCATGCTGTTCATCCGTTGCGAGGGCGGGATCAGCCATAACCCGGCCGAAGCCGTGACCGAGGCCGATTGCGCCCTGGCGGCGCGGGCCATGCTCCATTTCATCGACAAGCTAGAACGACGCGAACGCGCATGACCGAGACATTCAGAGAGCTAGACCACCCCGCCCGCCTGTTGATGGGTCCAGGCCCCATCAACGTCCATCCTCGCGTGCTGCGGGCCATGTCGGTGCAACTGCTGGGCCAGTTCGATCCCGAGTTCACCGGCTACATGAACGAGGTCATGGCGCTGTATCGCGGCGTCTTCCAGACCTCGAACCGCTGGACCTTCGTGGTCGACGGCACCTCGCGCGCGGGCATCGAGGCGGCGCTGGTCTCGACGCTTTGCCCCGGCGACGACGTGGTGGTGGTCAATGCCGGGCGCTTCGGCCTGCTGCTGGCCGAGATCGCCGAGCGGTGCGACGCCAAGGTGACCTTCGTCGAGGGCGAATGGGGCAAGGCCGTCGATCCCCAGCGGGTCGAGGACGCCGTCGCCCGCGTCAAGCCGCGCCTGGTGGCCTGCGTGCACGGCGACACCTCGACCACCATCGCCCAGCCGATTGAGGCCATCGGCGAAATTTGCCGCCGCCACGAGGCCCTGCTCTATGTCGACGCTACCGCGACCCTGGGCGGGATGGACGTTCCGGTCGACGCCTGGCGGGCCGACATCGTTACGGCCGGCCTGCAGAAGTGCCTGGGCGGCCCCTCGGGCTCGGCCCCGATCACGATCAGCGACCGCGCCGCCGACCATATCTTTGGTCGCCGCCATGTGGAAAAGGGCCTGGCTGGCCCCGGCGCGACGGGCGCAGGCCGCCGGATCGCCTCCAACTACTTCGACCTGGCCATGATCATGGACTACTGGTCCGACAAGCGGCTGAACCACCATACCGAGGCCGCCAGCATGCTGTTCGCGGCGCGGGAATGCGCCCGGATCGTACTGGAGGAGGGTCTCGAAGCCCGCTTCGCTCGGCATGCCCGGGCCGGCGCGGCGATGGTCGCCGGGATTGAGGCGCTGGGACTGCCCGTCTATGGCGACAAGGCCCACAAGATGACCAACGTCACCGGCGTGATCGCGCCCGCCGGCGTCGACTACGACCGGGTCAAGGCCCGCATGCGCACCGAGTTCGAGATCGAGATCGGCGCGGCGTTCGGCCCCCTGGCCGGCAAGATCTGGCGCATCGGGACCATGGGCGTGAACGCCCGCAAGCACGCGGTTCTCCAGACCCTGGCGGCGCTGGAGGCGGTGCTGCGCTGGGAGGGCTTCCGGGCCCCGGCCGGCGCGGGCGTCGACGCGGCGGCGAAGGTGTTCGGATGAGCTATCCGAGAGACCTCGTCGGCTACGGTGAACATCCGCCGCACGCCCATTGGCCGAACGGCGCCCGCGTGGCCGTGCAGTTCGTGCTGAACTACGAGGAAGGCGCCGAGCGGTCGGTCCTGCACGGCGATCCGGTCAGCGAGTTCTTCCTGTCGGAGATGGTCGGCGCCCAGCCCATCCAGGGCATGCGGCACATGTCGATGGAGAGCCTGTACGAATACGGCTCGCGCGCCGGCTTCTGGCGCATCCGCCGGCTGTTCGACGACTACCAGCTGCCGTTGACCGTGTTCGGCGTCGCCCAGGCCATGGAACGCCATCCCGACGCCGTCGAGGCGATGATGAAATCGGGCTGGGAGATCGCCAGCCACGGCTATCGCTGGATCGACTACCAGCACTTCACGCCCGAGCAGGAGCTGGAGCACATCCAGCAGGCCATCGAGATTCAGAGGCAACTGACCGGCGAGCGCCCCTTGGGCTGGTACCAGGGCCGCACCAGCCCCAACACCGCCCGGCTGGTCGCCGAGGAGGGCGGCTTCGTCTACGACGCCGACAGCTATGCCGACGACCTGCCTTATTGGGACGACCAGCACGGCCGGCCACAACTGATCGTTCCCTACACGCTGGAAGCCAACGACATGCGCTTCACGGCGGCCCAGGGCTTCAACACCGGCGAGCAGTTCTTCACCTATCTGCGCGACGCCTTCGACGCCCTCTATCTGGAGGGCGAGACCGCGCCGAAGATGATGAGCGTGGGCCTGCACTGCCGCGTGGTCGGCAAGCCCGGCCGCATCGGAGCCATGCGGCGTTTCCTGGAACACATCACCAAGCACGATCGCGTCTGGGTGGCCAAACGCATCGACATCGCCCGCCACTGGATCGCGATGCATCCGTACGGGACCGCCAAATGAGCCCCACCAATCAAATCCCGTCATCCCGCGACTTGTTCGCGGGACCCATGGTGCAGCTTGCGAGTGAGGGCGTGATCCCCTCCGCACCTGCGACGGATAAATGGGTCCCGCGCATGAAGCGCGGGATGACGACGCGGGGAGGTGTTTTGTGAGCTCCGCCCCTCCCCTCTCTCTCAAACTCCTCAACAGCATGAACCAGACGGGCTTCACCACCGCCCTGGGGTTCGCGTTCGAGCTGTCGCTCTGGGTCGTCGAGCGCGCCTGGAGCGAACGGCCCTTCGCCAGCGTCGAGGCCCTGCATGGCGCGATGATGGCCGTGCTGGACGCCGCCCCGCTCGAAGACAAGCTGGCCCTGATCCGCGCTCACCCGGAACTTGCCGGCAAGGCCGCGATCGCCAAGCAGCTGACCGCCGAGAGCAATGCCGAACAGGCCAGCGCCGGCCTCGACAGGCTGACGCCCGAGGAGTTCGCCCGCTTCCACCAGCTGAACGCCGCTTACAACGCGCGCTTCGGCTTTCCCTTCATCATCGCCGTGCGCCTGAACGACAAGGCCTCGATCCTGCGGGCCATGGAAACACGCGCGGCCAACGATGAGGCGGCCGAGATCGCCGAAGCGATCAGCCAGATCGGCCTGATCTCGAAACTCCGACTGCTCGACGCGGTGACCGATTGATGGATTACGATTTCGCCGCCTGGGCCGGCATGGCGCTGCGCTGGCTGCACGTGGTCGCGGGCGTGGCCTGGATCGGCGCGTCCTTCTACTTCGTCTGGCTGGACAACAATCTGCGTGACCCGGATCCCCCGAAGGACGGCGTAAAGGGCGAGCTGTGGGCCGTGCACGGCGGCGGCTTCTACCATTCGCAGAAGTACATGGTGGCTCCGGCGCATATGCCCGATCACCTGCACTGGTTCAAATGGGAGGCCTACACCACCTGGCTGTCGGGCTTCGCCCTGCTGACCGTGCTCTACTATGTCGGCGCGCCGGTCTATCTGATCGACCCGGCCAGGCACGCCTTCACCCAAGCCCAAGCCATCGGCGTCGGACTGGCCTTCATCTTCGGCGGCCTGCTGGTCTACGAGGCCCTGTGCCGCTCGCCGCTAGGCAAGAACGGCAAGCTGTTCGGTCTCGTCTGGTTCGCAGTGCTGACCGCGGCGACCTGGGCGCTGACCCAGCTGTTCTCGGACCGCGGCGCCTTCATCCACGTGGGCGCGATCATCGGCACCTGCATGGTCGGCAACGTCTTCCTGATCATCATCCCCAACCAGCGCCGAATCGTCGCGGACATGCTGGCCGGCCGGCCCGTCGACCCGCGCCTCGGGGCCATGGGCAAGCAACGGTCGGTGCACAACACCCACATGACCCTGCCGGTCATCTTCATCATGATCAGCAACCACTATCCGGCGATCTCGGGACACCCGAAGGCCTGGTTGTTGCTGGCCATGATCAGCGCGGGCGCGATCTCGATCCGCTACTTCTTCATCCAGCGCCATTTCGGCCGGATCCGCCACGAATTCCTGTTCTACGGGGCGATGCTGGTCTTCGGGGCGACGGCGACCGCCTCGATGAAACCCAAGGACAAGGTCGAGGTCTCCGACGTCGTGCCCTTCACCACCGCCGAAGCGATCATCCAGAAGCACTGCGTCATGTGCCACGGCGCCAGACCGACTCACCCCGGCTTTTCAGCGCCGCCCTTGGGCGCGACCTTCGACACGCCTGCGCATATCCAGGCCTACGCGCCGAAAATTCACGAGCGCGCGGTGGCTTCCACCAGCATGCCCCTTGGCAACGAGACCGGCATGACCGATGAGGAGCGGGCCCAGCTGGGCGCCTGGATCAAGCAGGGAGCCAAGATCCCGTGACGACCGACGCCGTCCTGGACGCGCAAGCCAAGACCGACTCCGAGGCCGCCCCGCGCAAGCGCAACGCCGAGCGGACGCGCAAGGCGATCCTCGCCGCGGCGCTCAAGGAGTTCGCCCAGGCCGGCTTCGCCGGGGCCCGGATCGAGAAGATCGTCAAGGCCGCCAAGTGCAACATCCGGATGCTGTACCACTACTTCGGGGACAAGAAGGGCCTGTACATGGCCGTCCTCGAGAGCGCCTACATGGACCTGCGGGCCCGCGAGGCCGAGCTGAAGATCGATTTCGATAAGCCGCTGGAAGGCTTCCTGGAGCTGCAGCGCTTCACCTTCGACTATTTCGAGAAGAACCCGCGCTTCGAGGGGCTGCTGCGCAACGAGAACCTGCAGCACGGCAAGTTCGCCGCCCAGTCGCGGGTGGTGACCGAGACCGCCTTCCCCCTGCGCCGCACGATCGAAAAGCTGATCGAGAGCGGCCAGGCCAAGGGTCTGTTCGGGCCGGACCTGGATCCTGTGCAGATCTACGTGACCATCGCGGCCATGAGCCGCTTCCACCTGGCCAACGGCTATTCGCTGTCGGCCACGCTGGACACCGACATGAGCGCCCCCGAGTGGCGCAAGGCGCGGCTGGACCACGCCCTGGCGCTGCTCGAAGGCTATCTCACGCGCGGCGCGCGTTAAGGCTTGGCGGGCGCCGCTGCGGCCGGGGCGGTCGCGAGCGGCGGGCCGCTGAACTCGGCCTCAATAGCGACTTGGACCTCGTCGCCGACGCCCATGGTCGTGCCGGGCGCGGGCACGCCGAAGGCGATACCGAAGTCCGAGCGCTTGAACGTTCCCTTGGCCGAGAAGCCGACGCGGGCGTGCGGGTCCATCGGATGACCGGCATAGCCGCCGTTGTAGGTGACATCCAGGGTCACCGGCTTGGTCACGCCGTGCAGGGTCAGGTCGCCGGTCACCTTGCCGGTGTCGGGCCCGGTTGTCTCGATCCTGGTCGATTTGAAGGTGATGGCCGGATAGGTCGCGGCGTTCAGCCACTGCGGGCCGGTCAGCTCGGCCAGGAAGCCCTCGGGCGGCGCCGGCAGGGTCAGGGACTTGGGATCGATCGTCGCCTCCAGCGTGCTGGCGCCGGCGTTGTTCTGGTCGAAACGCAGCTTGGCGTCGAAGTCGGCGAAGGCGGCCGTGTAGTTCGAGAAGCCGAGGTGGCTGACCTGGAACACCAGGGTCGCGTGGTGCTTGTCCAGGGTGTAGTCGCCGGCCGGAATATCGGCCTTGGGCGGCTTGGGCGCGGTATTGGCGGGAGGCGCGGCGACGACGGGCGGGTCGGCCTTCTTGTCGGCGGGCTGCGGCGAACAGGCGGCGAGCGCCAGCAGGGCCACGATGGGCAGGATCGATCTCATGCGGTTCCCTCCGATGGTTCCCGACTTGTCGCCGGCCGTCCGGCTGGAGCGCTGCGCCCCTACGCCGACGTAGCGTCAACGTGGGGGCGCGATGCGGGTTGCGGAAGAGGGCCGCGGTCAGGCCGCCGTGAACATGTCGGCCGTGACGAGGGACGAGGTCACGCCCTTGAGCAGGACCACCTGGTCATATCCCGCATGCGCCGCATCGTTGTCGGCGACGACAAAGGTGTCGAAGCCGGCGCTGATGATCAGGTACTTTTGACTGAGACCGCCCGCTTGGTACTGGGTGTGGTAGGCGTCGATCAGCAAGGCCGAGCTTTCGCTGATCTTGCCGGTATTGAAGTTAAAGTCCGCCGTCAGCCGCAGGATGTCGCTGTCCTTGACCGTCGCCGGCGCGCCGGAGAAGGCCAGCTTGTCGCCGGGGCCAAAGTCGAGGACCACATCGCGGAAGACCAGACTGGACGTGAACTGACCATCTCCCGCCATGAACTTGAAGACATCCGCGCCCGCGCCGCCAACCAAGGTGTCGTTGCCCTTGCCGCCGTTGAGGATGTCGTCGCCCGCACCGCCGTTCAGCAGATCCGGGTCATCCGCGCCGACCAAGACGTCCGCGCCGCCGGCGTCGATCACGCCGCCGGTCGGCTTCAGATCGAGCATGTTGACCGAAACGATGCTGGAATAGCCGAAGATGATCATCCGGCCGCCGTCATCGCTGAGCGTCACGAGATTCCCGAGAAGACCGTTATAGGGTCCTGCGCCGATGTCCGCGCCAACGGCGAAGACCTGTTCCAACGCCCAGGTTTTGGCTGAGAACTTAAAGATCTTATCGCTGGCTGCATCGACGACGAACAGGTGCTGCCCATCCGCGCTGAAGTCCAGGCCATAGACACTGGTCATTTCTGGGTAGGAGGCTTTGAGATTGAACTGGTATTGCAGATACTGGTCGTAGATCTGGATTCCACCCCCGGCATATTGCGCCGTGACCAGTCCATTGTTGGAGACCGCCATGACGCCGGAATTGCTGCCCAAGCCGCTGGCGTAGACGCCACGCTCGGCGATCTGCTGCGGCAAGGCGTTCAGCAGGGCTAGCGGCGCGTCCGATAGTCCGGCCGGTCCGACCAGCGCATACATGCCGTCGTGGCTCGTGGTCAGGGTCGCGCTCTGATAGTAGTCCGCCGCCCCCCGCGAGAACACGCCCACATAAGGGTTGAACGAGGTGATCGGCGTCCAGCCGCTGCCGCCGAAGTCCTGCGTCAGGACGATCGTGTTCCCCGCCAGGAACGCTGCGTCCGCGAAACCGCGGTCATAGCCGTTCGCCTTGGTCGTGTAGTCAGTCACCACGCCGGTGTTCAGGTTCAGGACGTGGACCCTGGCCGTCGCCGAATAGTCCCACTGCTCGCCCACGGCGTTCGTGACCTCGCGTTCGGCCGCCACCAGGAACTGACCGTCCCTGGAGACATCAATGCCGCCCAGCTGCGTACCGACCTTGATGCGCGCCGTGACCTCGCCGCTCTGGGCGTTGATGGCCGTTATGTAGCCGTCCTTGTCGGAGACGTAGACGGTGCGGCCGTCGGCCGAGATCACCGCGTCGCGGAAATCGCTGTTCGCGGAGGTGGCGATCACCTTGGTCTTGGCCACGTCATCGACGGTCGCCGTCGTCGACGACGACGTCAGCGTCACCGTCTTGTCGGCGAACTGCAGCCTCTCGACGTTCAGCAGGGTGTCGACGCCCTCGGCACCGCGCACGGTCCAGGTCCCGTTGGCGTTCTTGGTCCAGGTGTAGTCCTTCGACGCGCCGCGGTAGATCGCCGTGTCGGTTCCGGCCCCGCCGTCGATGATGTCGTCGCCCTTGCCGCCCTCGAAGGTGTCATCCTGGACGCCGCCGATCAGGATGTCGCAGAAGGCCGATCCCTTCAGGCCCTCGATGTTCACCAAGGTGTCCACGCCCGCGCCCAGGGTGTCTTGCGCCACACCGACCTTGGCGAGATCGACCCGCACCGCCGCGAAGGAGGAGTCGTACGAGGCGACGTCGATGCCCGCGCCGCCGTCGATCAGATCGTCGCCCGTGTAGCCGTCCAGAACATTGTTCTGGGCGTCGCCCTTGATCTTGTCGTTGAAGGACGTGCCGATGACGTTCTCGACGCCGTCCACCGTGGCATAGGCTTGATAGCCGGTTTGCTGGCGGGTTGTGATCGACAGATCGATTTCCGCGCCCTGGCCGTTGGTGTTGTAGCCATTCAGCAGTTGAAGCGTGTCCGACCCGGCGCCGCCGTGCACAATGGCGTCACTGAACATGCCGGACAGTAGCAGAAGGTCGTCTCCGTCGTCGCCGTACAGCGTCGCCGTACCAGAGCCCAACATGACCACCCGATCATTGCCGGCGCCGCCGATCAGGATCTCGTCGTTGCTGGTGTGGCTGCTGACGACACGGTCGTCGCCGTCGCCGCCGTCCAGCGTATCGTTGCCGCCCGAAGCGACCAGCATGTCGTCGCCGGCGTCGCCAAACAGGTAGTTCTCGGCCGCGTTGCCATAAATGATGTCGTCATAGGCTGAGCCCATCACGGCTTCGATCGAGTTCAGCGTGTCGCTGATAGTCATCGTGCCGTCGCGGCTTCTGGTCTTGTTGACATCCAGTTCGACCACCACCGCGCGGTCGCTGAACGCGTAGTCGACCGTGTCGAAGCCGTCGCCGCCGTCGATGATGTTGACGCCCGCGCCGCCCGAAAGGTGGTCATCGCCCGCCCCGCCGACGAGCTTGTCGTCGCCCGCGTCGCCCCACAGGTAGTTGTCCTTGGCGTCGCCGGTCAGCACGTCGTTGAACTTGCTGCCATACAGATGCTCGACGCCGGTGATCGTGTCGGTCCCGCTGCCGCCGGTGTTCTGGGCCGTGGTCTTGTTCAGGTCGACGGTGACGCCGGCCGTGGCGTCCTCGTAGGACGACCAGTCCCAGCCCGCCCCGCCCTTGATCACGTCGTCGCCCGCGCCGCCGACCAGATAGTCGTCGCCGTCGCCGCCATCCAGCGTGTCATTGCCGGCCGAGCCCCACAGGGTGTCGTCGCCCTTGCCGCCGCTGACGGTGTCATTGCCCGCCCCGCCGACCAACATGTTGGCCTCGGCGTTGCCGGTCAGGGTGTCGTTGAAGGCCGAGCCGTAGAGGTTCTCGATGCTGGTCAGCTTGTCGGTTCCGGCCCCGACGGTGTTCTGGGTTCCGGTGAGGTTGAGGTCGACCTTCACGCCGGCCGCGGCGTCCTCGTAGGCCGCCCAGTCGTTGCCGGTCCCGCCGTCGAGGGTGTCGTTTCCGGCCCCGCCCAGGATGTAGTCGTCGCCGTCGCCGCCCTGCAGGATGTCATTGCCGTCGTTGCCGGCCAGGACGTCGTCGCCCGCCCCGCCCTTCAGCGTGTCATTGCCGCCATAGCCGTAGATCGTGTCGCTGTCCGCGCCGCCCGTCAGGGAGTCCGCACCTTGCGTGCCTTGCAATTCCATCTTTGCCACTCCCCGAATAGGACACAACCGAAGCGTGACCTAAGGGGTGCAAGGGCGGCGCCGTAGCGCATTCAGCTTTTTGGCGAACATTAAGGACGTGGCGGCTCGCGCACGGCGGGAACTGTGTCGCTTCGATACAGGAAGGCCCTTTGCTACAAGGGCTCGGACCTTACGGCAGCTCATTTCGGGAAGTGCGCGGCGCGCGACGATCCGCAACCTGGGACCGCCGAGACGCCACGCGCGCAGGTAGAGCTAGACGCCCAGGATCGAACCGGCGTCGATCGCCGAGAGGTTGCTTCCCGTCAGGACAATGATGTTGTCGTAGCTCGCGCCCTCCTCGCCGAGGTCGGTAAAGAGCGTCACGTCGTTCCCCATCTGAACGGCCACATAGCGCACGCCGTCCCCGGCGAAGAGCGCTTCGATCGCCGAGAAGTCCAGCGTGGGCATTTCGACATAGTTGGCGCTGGAGCCGGCCGGACCGTCGGTGAACACGATATGGTCGTCCGGGGTCATGTCGGCGATGGTGTCGACGCCATAGTAGGGCGCGTCCCCGTCCGCGAAGACGAAGGTGTCCGCGCCGGCGCCGCCGGTCAGCCAGTCCGCGCCAAGTCCCCCGACCAAGGTGTCGTCGCCCGCTCCGCCGTTCAGGGTATTGGCGTTCGCATCGCCGTACAGAACGTCGGCGGCGCTGGAGCCAACGACATTCTCGACGTTTGACACCGTCAGGACGACGCCTGGCGCAACCGTCTGGGCCGTCGTCACGCCCAGATCAAAAATGACACCGCTCGAATAGGCAGCGAAACCGCCGGTGAACGTCACCGTATCGACGCCCTCGCCGCCATCGACGATGCGAGTGGTCGCATAATCGTGGATCTGGAAGGTGTCGTTCCCGGCGTCCCCATGCATGGTGTCGTTGGAGTTGCCGCTCCGGAAGCTGTCATCGCCGTCGCCGCCCGACATCAGGGACCCAGGCTGCAGGCTCGTCACGCCGATGTCGGTCCCGAACGAGTCGTTCCCTTCCCCGCCGTCCAGCACGTCGGCGCCGCCGCCGCCATTCAAGATATCGTTCCCCGCGCCGCCCTGCAGGTGGTTGTCTCCGGCGCTGCCGATCAGCCAATCCGCGCCCGATGACCCGACGGCGTTTTCGATGGAGACCAGGGTGTCCAGCAACGTCGCCACCGGACCGATGATCGAGACAGACTGGCTTGCGAGGTTGATCATAAGGAAGCTGAACATTGGCACGGCGATATTCGTATCGGCGAAACTCACCGTGTCGCCGCCCGCCCCGCCATCCAGCGTATTGTGGCCCGCCCCGCCCATCAGCAGGTCATCACCGTCGCCGCCTTGCAGGATGTCGTCGCCACCCAAGCCCACCAGCGTATCGGCGTCGGCCGTGCCGATCAGGATGTCGTCGCCCTCGGTTCCCGTCAGATACATGAGCAGCCTCCCAACTCCGGAAGTGGAGCTCGGCCATTCACGATCAACCCAAGCGTGACCTCAAGTGAATTTTTCTCGCTTTACACGATAACCATAAAAAGCAACTTCAAGTTAAGCGCAGTCAGAACAGCAGCCCCTTCTTGAGCAGGGCGTGGACGCCCTTCTCGCCATTGACGGTCTGGGTGACGCGGAAGTCCACGGCCAGGGAGCAGAATTGGTAGGCCTGCACACGCGTCAGGCTGGATCGCGCCGTGATGAAGTCGATCGTCTGGCGCAGGGCCTGCTTCATCGCCAGGTCCAGATCTTCGTTGAAGCCCATCAGAATGTAGTGGGTCGGGGTCTCGGCCCGGGGCCAGGTGAACCGCTCGCCATCCGTGGCCGCCTTGTGTAGCAGGAAGGTGAAGGTCCCGGTCAGGCCCATCTCCAGGGCGTTGACGCAGACCTCGCCGTCGCCCTGCCGGCCATGGCCGTCGCCGACCGAGAAGTTCGCGCCCGGAACCCAGACCGGCAAATGGAGGCTCGAGCCGGCCACCAGCTCCTTGTTGTCCATATTGCCGCCGTGCTCGCGCGGCTCGCGGCTGGAGAGGCGGCCGTACCGGGACGGCGGGGCCACGCCCATGGTGCCGAAGAACGGAGCCAGCGGCAGCTCGGGCCCCCATTCGGGCTTGCAGACGCCGCGCGCCGCGTCGACGGCGATGTGGCTGACATAGCGTTCGGGGAAGTCCTCGGGAAGCGTGCCCGCCAGCGGACGGACGGCGCAGTAGCCCCAGTCGTTGTTCGGCGCGATCGCCTCGATCCGCACCTCCAGCCTGTCGCCCGGCTCGGCGCCGACGATGGCGACGGGCCCCGTGAGAATGTGCGGGCCGATGCGTTCGGGCTTGCTGTCGTGGATCGCCTGCAGCGCCGGCGGAATAGCGTAGGGCGAGCCCGCCGGCGGCATCACCTCAGGTCCTCCCGACACGCACTCGAAGGTGACGCTGTCGCCCGAGTTTACCGTCAGCACGGGATCGAAGGCCGCGTCGAACATGCCGAAGCGGACGGTGTCGGGGCTGGAGACCAGTCGGTGATGCGCCATCAAGTAAGCCTTTCCTTACCTGCACATCTCGCCCGCTTACGGGCTTTCGCCCAACAACGGCCGTGTCCGGCGGCGCACGATCGCTCACGCCTGCTTGTCCGGCAGGCGATCCGCGTCCGGACTGACGCGGTGTTGGGCGCTTGGCCATGACCGGCCAAGCGGGACTGGCGCGCTGGACGAACCCGGGTGTATGAAGTTTTTTCTTACTTGCGGAGCGTGATCGGCATGGCTTTGGACGCGGAGACGAAGGCCTTCCTGGATCTGGAGGACGCCGAGGTCGGCCCCTGGACCGCGGCCCGCGCCGTCGAACGGGATCTTCCGCTGCCGCACGCCATCCTGCCGGGGGTCATCGACAACGTCGCCCTGCTGAAGAGCCAGACGGCCCTGTTCGTCGCCGCGCTGCCGGAAGGATTTGGCGCGGCCGCCGGCGAAGCGCCGGAGACGTTCCAGCCGTGAGCTTCTGCAGCATCGTCGAGATCGCCGGCGAGGTCCGCGCCGGCCGCGTCACCGCCCGGGCTGTCACCGAGGCTGCGCTGTCGCGCATCGCCCGGCTGGACGGCGACATCAACGCCTTCACCGCCGTGACCGGTCACCGGGCCTTGGCCGCCGCCGACGCAATCGACGCCGACCTGGCGGCGGGGCGCCCCGTCGGCCCGCTGGCCGGCGCGCCGTTCGCGGTCAAGAACCTGTTCGACATCGAAGGTCGGCCCACCGTCGCCGGCTCGAAGATCCGCCGCGACGCCGCCCCGCCCGTGCGCGACGCCACGCTGGTCCAGCGCCTGTGCGCCGCGGGGGCCATCCTGGTCGGGGCGCTGAACATGGACGAGTTCGCCTATGGTTTCGTCACCGAGAACGCCCATGACGGGCCGGTCCGCAATCCGCACGACCTCAGCCGCATCGCCGGCGGCTCGTCCGGCGGCTCGGCGGCGGCGGTGGCGGCGGGCCTGGTCCCCCTGACCCTGGGCTCGGACACCAACGGCTCCATCCGCATCCCGGCCGGCCTGTGCGGTGTGTTCGGCCTCAAGCCCACCTATGGCCGCCTGTCGCGCCAGGGCGTCTTCCCGTTCGTCGAGAGCCTGGACCATGTCGGCCCGTTCGCGCGCTCGGTCGAGGACCTTGCCCTGGCCTATGACGTGATGCAGGGCCCCGATCCCGAGGGCGATCCGATCTGCGTACGCGAGGCCGAGCCTTTGAGCGAAAGGCTGAACAGCCTGGCCGAACGCCCGCTGCGCGTCGGCGTGCTGGGCGGCTGGTTCCAGCAGGGCGCCTTCCCCGAGGTGCTGGAGGCCCTGGGCCGCGTGGCCGTGGCGCTGAAGGCCGAAGACATCGTCACCCTGCCCGGCGCCCAGGCCGCCCGCGCTGCCGCCTTCTGCCTGACCGCGTTCGAGGGCGGCGCGCTACATCACGACGACCTGGTCGCCCGCGCGATGGACTATGATCCGGCCGTGCGCGACCGCCTGCTGGCCGGAGCCCTGCTGCCGAAAGGCGTGCACGAGGCCGCCCAGCGCTATCGCACGATCTTCCGCGACGCGGTGCGCGAGGCCTTCCAGCGCTACGATGTCCTGCTGGCTCCGTCGTCGGTCTGCCCCGCCCCGCCGATCGGCCAGGCGACCATGGAGATGGACGGCGTCCCCGTCTCGGTCCGCAAGAACCTGGGCGCCTTCACCCAGCCTATCAGCTATGTCGGCCTGCCGGTGCTGGCCGCGCCAGTGAACCGCCCGGGCCAGCTGCCGATCGGCGTGCAGATCATCGCCCCGGCCTGGCGCGAGGACCTGGCCTTCGCCGCGGCCCTGCGGCTGCAGCGCGACGGCGTCGTGGCTGCGCACGCTCCGAAAGGCGTCCTATGATTATCAACGACTCCACGATTCTGGCCGAGGTCACCGACGCCGTCGAGGCCTACGAGACGGCGCTGATGAGCAACGACGTCGAGGCGCTGGACGGAGCGTTCTGGAACTCACCGCATACCGTGCGCCTGGGCGTGGCTGAGAACCTTTGGGGCTTTGCCGAAATCGCCGCCTTCCGCGTCGGCCGGGCCGGCGGCTCGCCGCCCCGCACGCGCCTGCGGACCGAGATCACCGCGTTCGGCTCGGACTTCGCCGTGGCCCATGTCGAATTCCGCCGCGACGACACCGGCAAGATCGGTCGCCAGAGCCAGACGTGGATCCGCACCGCCGACGGCTGGAAGGTCGCCTCGGCCCACGTGTCCCTGATGCAGGGCGGGGTCGACCAGCGCCTCGCCTCGAACGATGAAAAGCGCTAGAGCCTCCGAATGACGACCCCGACCATGATCATCTTCGACACCGATCCCGGCATCGACGACGCGATGGCCCTGCTGTTCATCGAGGCGAGCCCCGCGCTTGACCTGATCGCGGTGACGACCATCTTCGGCAATTCCGACATCGACACCACGACGCGCAACGCGTTGTACCTGAAGGACCGCTTTGGCCTTAAGGCGCCGGTTTTCAAGGGGACGGACAAGCCGCTGGCTCGGCCACGCAACCCCTCGCCGACCTTCGTGCACGGCGAAAACGGCCTGGGCGACGTCGAGTTGACGGGCCTGACGCCCGCCCAGCCGGAAGCCAAGCCGGCCCACCAGGCGATCATCGACCTGGCCCGGCAGTATCCGGGCGAGGTGGTGCTGTGCGCCGTCGGTCCGCTGACCAACCTGGCCCTGGCGCTGCAGGCCGATCCCGAGGTCGCGAGCCTGCTGAAGTCCGTGGTGATCATGGGCGGCGCGTTCGGCGTGGCGGGTAAGCCCGGCAACGTCACGCCCGTGGCCGAGGCCAACATCTGGAACGATCCGGAGGCCGCCGACCAGGTCTTCACCGCCCCGTGGAGCCTGACCGCCGTCAGCCTGGACGTGACGACCCAGGTGGTGATGTCGCCCGAGTATATGGAGGCGCTGGCGGCTGGCGGCAGCGACGCCGGCGTGTTCCTGAACGAAATCTCCAAGCCCTATGCAGCGTTCTACGGCGGCCGCGACGGCATCGTCGGCTGCTGCGTCCACGACGCCGCGGCCGTGGCGTTCGTGATTGATCCCAGCCTGTTCAAGGTGCGCCGCGGCGCGGTGCGCGTGGTGACCGAGGGCATCACCCTGGGCCAGACCTGCCAGAGCCCCGAGGGCGAACTGTTCGGCCCGTCGGCATGGGATGACCAGCCGATCCAGGCAGCGACCGTGGCGGTGGATGGGGATCGGCTGCTGAAGCTGTATGCGGAGACGATGAAGGCGGCGCACGGGTAACTCCCTCCGGGAGGAGCGAAGCGCGGAGGGGGCAAGTTTCAGAACTACCCCCGCCGCCACCGCTCCACGCCCGCCAGGTACGTCCGCGCCACGACCCGATCATCCCCCAGCACCGTCAGCGCGAAGAGCTTGTTCTCCAGGCTGCGCGTCTCGGCCAGCCGGCGCGTGAGCAGCGGCGTCGCGGCCAGGTCCAGCACCACGAAGTCGGCCTCCTTGCCCGGGGCCAGGTTGCCGATCCTGTCGCCCAGATCCAGCGCCCGCGCCCCGCCCAGGGTGGCCAGGTACAGAGCGTGGAACGGGTCCAGCGCGTCGCCGCGCAGCTGGCCGACCTTGTAGGCCTCGCCCAGCGTATGGAGGATCGAGAAGCTGGTGCCGGCCCCGACGTCGGTGCCCATGCCGACCTTGACCCCGTGCGAGCAGGCCTCCTCCAGCGGGAACAGGCCCGAGCCCAGGAACAGGTTTGAGGTCGGACAGAAGGCCACCGCCCCGCCCTTGGCCGCCAGGCGCTGGAAAGCCTCGCCCTTCAGGTGGACGCAGTGGGCGAACACCGAGCGCTGGCGCAGCAGGCCGAAGCGATCGTAGACGTCCAGATAGTCCTTGGCCTTGGGGAAGAGGCGCGCCGTTTCCTTGATTTCGTGGACGTTCTCCGACAGGTGGGTCTGCATCCAGACATCGGGATGCTGGGCCAGGAGATCGCCGGCCATGGCCAGTTGGGCGTCGCTGCAGCTGATCGCGAAGCGCGGCGTGACCGCGTAGCCCAGCCGCCCCTTGCCGTGCCACTCGGTGATCAGGTCTTCCATATCGGCGCGGCTGCTCTCGACCGTGTCGGTCAGGCCGTCGGGCGCGTTGCGGTCCATCAGCGCCTTGCCGGCGATCAGCCGCATGTTCCGTTCGAACGCTTCGGCGAACAGGGCGTCGACCGAGACCTTGTGCACCGAGCCGAACACCAGGGCCGTGGTCGTGCCGTTGCGCAGCAGTTCGTCCAGGAAGAAGGCCGCCGCGTCGGCCGCGTGCTTGGGATCGGCGAACGCCGCCTCGGCCGGGAAGGTGTGCTGCTCCAGCCAGTCCAAGAGCTGCTTGCCGTGGGCGGCGATGACATCGACCTGCGGGAAGTGGATGTGGGTGTCGACGAAGCCGGGCGTAATCAGACGGCCGGTCAGATTCTCCGGCTCCGCGCCGCCCAGCCACGGCGCGAGTTCGTCGTACTCGCCGCAGCCGACCACATGGCCGTCCTCGACCAGCAGCAGGCCGTCCTTGTGGAAGGCGACCGCGCCCTCCGCGTTCTTGGTCGGATCATCCAATAGATGGAGGATCGACGCCCTATAGGCTTGCACTGGCGCTCTCGTCGTTACGGATCCGCGCCGCTTCCTGGCGCATCAGGAGGTCGGCCGCCACCGAGACCGCGATCACCTCCGGCGCCTTGCTCTTCAGGTGCGGCAGGCCGATGGGACAGGTCAGGCGGGTCAGCACGGCCTCCGAGAAACCATCGTCGCGTAACCGGCTCATGAAACGGGCGCGCTTGGTCTTCGAACCGATGACCCCGAAGTACGAAAACCCGCCGCCAGCCAAGCCGGCCGACACCAGGGCGTAGTCCAGGGCGTGGTCATGGGTCAGCACCAGGCCATAGGCGTCGGGGTCGGCGCCCATGGCCTTGGCGGCCAGCTCGGCGGGCGGCAGCACGGTGACGCCGGGAAGATCGGCGGTCTCGGGACGGCTGTCGTACCAGGCCAGGCGGAAAGGCAGAGGCTCGAAGGCCTTGGCGATCGCCTGGCCGACATGGCCGGCGCCGAACAGCAGCAGCGGCGGGCGCGGCGCATCGGCGCGCTCGATCATCACGTCGCCCAGCGCAGGGCGCGCCCCCCGCGCGGTCGCCGCGGCGTCGCCGAACGCGACAGCGGGGCCCTCCGTGTCGGTGGCCAGGATCGGGGCGACCACCTTGGTCAGCAGGCCGGGCTCGAAGCGGGTGCGGACCTCGAACGGCTGGGCCGCGTCCATCCGCTTGGCGGCCTCGGTCAGCCAGTCGCGGCTGTTGTCGTTCAGGCGCTCCAGGAACAGGCGAACCCGGCCGCCGCAGCACTGGGCCAGCAACGGGCCCAGCGGATAGTCCTGGATTGCGAAATGGGCCTGGCCGCCATCCAGCATCCGCCGGGCCTGGTCGGCGACGCGGTATTCCAGATTGCCGCCGCCGATGGTGCCCGATTGGCCCTCGCGCCAGACGACCATCTTGGTCCCGGCCTCGCGGGGGACCGAGCCTTCCGTCGCCAGCACGGTGACCAGAGCGGCCTCGTCCCGGACGTCCAGGCGAGCCAAGGCGGCGCGAGCCCAGTTACGCACCGCGCGCCCTCGCCCGCACATCCTCGCAAGCCATCAGGATCGCCTCCGGCGTCGCCGGCGCGTCCAGTTGCGGGAAGACCTTGTAGCCGCCGACGCTGGCGACCGCGTGGTTGATCGCCGAGTGCACCGAGATCGCCAGCATCAGCGGCGGCTCGCCGACCGCCTTGGAGCGGTGAACCGTGGCCTCGACATTGCGGCCGGCTTTCCACAGGCGGACGTCCAGATGCGCCGGGCGGTCGCCGCAGGTCGGAATCTTGTAGGTCGAAGGCGCGTGGGTCCGCAGGCGCCCTTGGGCGTCGTAGACCAGCTCCTCGGTCGTCAGCCAGCCCATGCCCTGGACGAAGCCGCCTTCAATCTGACCCAGATCGATGGCCGGATTCAGCGACTTGCCGACGTCGTGCAGGATGTCGGCGCGCGTCACCTTCATCTCGCCGGTCAGGGTGTCGATCAGCACCTCGCTGCAGGCCGCGCCATAGGCGAAGTAGTAGAATGGCCGGCCGGTGTGGGTGGCGCGGTCATAGTGGATCTTGGGCGTCGCGTAATAGCCGGTCGAGGACAGCGAGATCCGCGCCAGGTAGGCTTGGCGGATGAACCAGTCGAACGCGAAGGTCTCGGACCCGACGCGGACGCCGGCCGGGGTGAAGGCGACTTCGTTGGGCTCGACGCCCCACTTGCTGGCGGCGAACTCCACTAGACGCCCCTTGATGGTTTCGGCCGCGTTCAGCGCCGCCATGCCGTTCAGGTCCGCGCCCGATGAGGCGGCGGTGGCCGAGGTGTTGGGCACCTTGTCGGTGACGGTGGAGGTGATCTTCACACGGCCGATGTCGACCTGGAAGGCTTGAGCGACGATCTGGGCGATCTTGACGTTCAGCCCCTGCCCCATCTCGGTCCCACCGTGGTTGAGCATGATCGAGCCGTCGGCATAGAGGTGGATCAGGGCTCCAGCCTGGTTCAGGAAGGTGGTCGTGAAAGAGATGCCGAACTTCACCGGCGTCAGGGCGATGCCCTTCTTCAGCACCGGGCTCGTCCGGTTGAACGCCTCGATCTCGCGACGCCGGACATCGTAGGCGCACGAGGCGGCCAGTTCGTCGATCAGCTGCGGCGCGACATTGTCCTCGACCACCTGGTGGTAGGGCGTCAGGTTCCGGCCCTCGCCGCCATAGAGATTGCGACGACGAACCTCCAGCGGGTCCAGGCCCGTGGCCGCGGCTACGGCGTCCATGACGCGCTCGATGGCGATCATGCCCTGGGGTCCGCCAAAGCCTCGGAAGGCTGTGTTGGATACCGTGTGCGTCCGATAGCGATGCGAAACGATCTCCACCGCCGGCAGGAAATAGGCGTTGTCGGCGTGGAACATCGCCCGGTCGTTGATCGCCATCGAGAGGTCCGTCGTCGCCCCACAGCGCGAGGCCAGTTCCAGCGACAGGCCGAGCAGCCGCCCCTCGTCGTCGAAGCCCACGTCATAGGCCGCCTCGAAGTCATGCCGCTTGCCGGTCATGACCATGTCCTCGTCGCGGTCCGGACGCGCCTTGGCGGGGCGACCAGTCTTCACGGCCACCAGGGCGGCGGCGGCGGCAAACAGCGAGGCCTGCGTCTCCTTGCCGCCAAAGCCCCCGCCCATGCGGCGCACCTCGACGGTGACGCAGTGGTCGGGCTTACCAAGCACGCGGGCGATCAGGTGCTGCACCTCGGTCGGATGCTGGGTCGAGGACCAGACGTGGACATCGCCATCTTCGCGCGGCGTGGCCAGGGCGATCTGCCCCTCGAGATAGAAGTGATCCTGGCCGCCGATCACGAACTTTCCCTGCACGCGACGCGGAGACGCCGCCAGCGCAGCCCGGGCGTCGCCGCGCGCCATGCGCTGGCTGGCCTCAATCGTCAGATCCATCGCACGCGCGCTGGCGATATCGATGGCGGCGGGCAGGTCCTCGTATTCGACCACGGCCTTGCCCGCGGCGGCGCGGGCGGCGGCGATCGAGGTGGCGGCCACGGCGAACAGGCTCTGGCCGACGCAATAAACTTCGTCGGCCGCGAACAGGCGGTCGTCATGGATCACGGGGCTGACGTCGTTCTCGCCGGGAATGTCGTCGGCCGATAGCACCAGCACCACGCCCGGCGCGGCGCGGACGGCCGACAGGTCCAGGCTGACGATCCTGGCATGCGCCTTGGCGCTCAGACCGAAAGCCACATGCAGCAGGCCGGTCGGCTCGGGCAGGTCGTCGATATAGATCGCGGAGCCCGCTACGTGGCGGGCGGCGCTGTCGTGCGGCAAGGCCGCGTGCACGGCTTCGAAGGCGGCGCTCTGAACGGGCGCGGCAGCGGCGGAGTCAGCCATGAGCGCTCTCCGGAAGCACGCGGGTTTCGATGTCCTGGCTCTCCAGGAACACCTTTCGCAGCATATTCCTGGCCGCCAGCGACCGGTAGGCCGCCGAGGCGCGCATGTCGCTCATCGGCGTATAGTCCGTCCCAAGCGCCACCATCGCAGCTTCGACCGTCGCCTCGGTCCAGGGCCGGCCGATCAGCGCCGTCTCGCAAGCCTTAGCCCGCTTGGGCGTGCCGGCCATGCCGCCAAAGGCGATCCGAGCGTCGGCGACCACCCCGCCCTCCACCGCCAAAGAGAACGCGCCGCACATGGCCGAGATGTCCTGGTCGAACCGCTTCGACAGCTTGAACACCTTGAAAATCCGGTCGGCGTCCAGCTTGGGCGCGATCACCGTCTCGACGAATTCGCCCGGCCGGCGGTCCTGCTTGCCGTAGTCGAGGAAGAAGTCCTCCAGCGCCAGCTCGCGCCGTTCGTCGGCCCGGCGCAGCACCAGCCGGGCGCCGGCCGCGATCAGGGCCGGCGGCATGTCGCCGATCGGCGAGCCGTTGGCGATGTTGCCGCCGATCGTGCCGCTGTTGCGGACCTGGGTCGAACCCAGCCGCCGCATCATGGCGCCCAGGTCGGGATAGAGCCTGGCTATCGCCTCGATCGCGTCGACATAGCGGACGCCCGCGCCGATCCTTAAGGCTTCGGTGGTCTCGTCCAGCGCCTTCAGCTCGGCGACCTCGGATACGCTGATCAGGGTCGGCAGCGGTCGTCGCTGCTTGGTCACCCACAGGCCGACATCGGTCGCGCCCGCCACGATGGTCGCGTCGGGGTGGGCCAGATAGGCCGCCGCCAGCTCGTCGACCGTGCGCGGCGCCAGCCACGTCCGGGTGACGCCGTGGATCTCGTCCTCGAAGCTGAGGCTCAGCATGGTCTCGTCGCGCACCGCCGACAGGTCGACCGCCGGCGCGGCCTCGGCGCCGACGCCCTTGGCGACCTCGATGATCGGGCCATAGCCGGTGCAGCGGCACAGGTTCCCGGCCAGCACCTCACCGACCGGCGCGGCCGCGCCCTTGGCGGCGATCGCGCGGCCATACAGCGACATGACGATGCCCGGCGTGCAGAAGCCGCACTGCGAGCCGTGCTCGTCGACCATGGCCTGCTGCACGGGATGCAACTCACCGTTCCTGGCCAGACTCTCGACCGTGATCAGCGCCTTGCCGTGCAGCATGGGCAGGAACTGGATGCAGGCGTTGACCGCCCGCCAAGCGACGCCGTCCCCCCCGTCTTCCTCGCCGACCAGCACCGTGCACGAGCCGCAATCGCCCTCGGCGCAGCCCTCCTTGGTCCCGGTGCGCCGCAGGGGGCCGCGCAGATGTTCCAGCAGGGTCGTCGTCGGGTTCGCCCCACGGACTTCCTGAACCTGGCCATCCAGCAGGAAGCGGATCGTTTCGCCCATCAGCTGCCCCGATAGGTGGAATAGCCGTACGGCGAGACCAGCAGCGGCACATGCCAGTGCTGATCGACATTGGAGACCGCGAAATCGATCACCACGACGTCCAGGAACGGTGGATCGGTGACCGGCAGATTCGAGCCCTTGAAGTGCTCACCGATCGCGAACTCCAGGCGGTAGACGCCGATCTTCAGCGCCTCTCCGACGACAAGTCGCGCGCGGCCGTCCGCGTCCGTGCGGGTTTCCGCCATCGGTATGATGTCAACGCCCTCGCGTCGCGACACACGCACCAAGACCCCGGCCGCCGGCTTGCCGGCCGCCTGGTCGAGGATATGTGTCGTCAGTCCGCTCATGCTCCGCCCTCTGATCGCTTGACCGAGCCGATGCTCGGTCGCTCCGGACGCCCTGTCCAGCGCCTTGCCCCACCCGGTGGCGCGGGAAGGAGAAGCGCCGAGGAAGGCGGCGGCAGGCGCCCGAAGCGGAGGCATTATATAATAGATTTATTACTTGTGAGAGCCGGAATTGCACATCGGCGGACGGAACAACTGGTACCGGTACCAACAAAAATGGCCGCGAGGAGGGGTAAGGGGTTGGAATTGCCGCGCCAACCCCGCTAGCAAGGCTGCTGACGCTTCGCGCTGGAAGACGAAGTGCTGAACCGCGCCGCGCAGGCCCCAGAGGAACGATCGATGGACGAGGATTTCCGCAAAGCCGCTCTGGACTACCACCGGCTGCCGCGACCCGGGAAGCTGGCGATCGAGGCGACCAAGCGGATGGCTACCCAGCGCGACCTGGCCCTCGCCTACTCCCCTGGCGTCGCCGCCCCCTGCGTGGCCATCGCCGAGAACCCCGACCTGGCCCGCGACTACACCGCGCGCGGCAATCTGGTGGCCGTCATCTCGAACGGCACCGCCGTGCTGGGCCTGGGCGATATCGGCCCCCTGGCCTCTAAGCCGGTGATGGAGGGCAAGGCGGTCCTCTTCAAGAAGTTCGCCGGCATCGACGTGTTCGACATCGAGGTGGACGCCAAGGATCCCGACCGCTTCATCGAAGTGGTGGCGGCGCTGGAGCCGACCTTCGGCGGCGTCAATCTGGAAGACATCAAGGCGCCCGAGTGCTTCGTCATCGAACGCAAGCTGCGCGAGCGGATGAACATTCCGGTCTTCCACGACGACCAGCACGGCACCGCCATCGTCTGCGCCGCCGCCGTCCGCAACGCGCTGCTCGTCCAGGGCAAGGCGCTGAAGGACGTCAAGCTGGTCACCTCGGGCGCCGGCGCGGCCGCCCTGGCCTGCGTCGACCTGCTGGTCTCGATGGGCCTGCCCGTCGAGAACGTCACCCTGACCGACATCAAGGGCGTGGTGCACGCCGGCCGCGAGCCGGACATGCCCGACAACATGGCCCGCTACGCCCGCCACACCGACGCCCGCACCCTGCCGGAAGTTCTGCCCGGCGCCGACATCTTCCTGGGCCTATCAGCCCCACGCGTCTTCAAGCCGGAATGGCTGCCGCTGCTGGCCGAGAAGCCGCTGATCCTGGCCATGGCCAATCCGGATCCGGAGATCCTGCCCGAGCTGGTCTACGCCGCGCGCCCCGACGCCATCATGGCCACCGGCCGCAGCGACTACGCCAACCAGGTCAACAACGTCCTCTGCTTCCCGTTCATCTTCCGGGGCGCCCTGGACGTCGGCGCGTCGGAGATCAACGAGGCGATGAAGGTCGCCGCCGTCGAGGCCATCGCCGAGCTGGCCCGCGCCGAGGCCTCCGAGGTCGTCGCCTCGGCCTATGGCGGCGTCGCCCCGGTGTTCGGCCCGCAGTACATCATCCCCAAACCCTTCGACCCGCGCCTGATCCTGCAGATCGCCCCGGCCGTGGCCAAGGCGGCCATGGACAGCGGCGTCGCCACGCGTCCGATCGAGGATTTCGACGCCTATCGCCAGGAGCTGGAGCTGTTCGTCTACCGCTCGGGCCAGCTGATGCGGCCGGTGTTCGAGCGGGCCCGCAAGGCGCCGGTCAAGGTCGCCTATGCCGAGGCCGAGGACGAGCGCGTGCTGCGCGCGGTCCAGACCGTGGTCGACGAGGGCCTGGCCCGGCCGGTGCTGGTCGGCCGTCGCGACGTCATCACCGCCAAGATCGACGAGCTGGGCCTGCGCCTTGACGTCGGCGGCGCGGTCGAGATCGTCGACCCCTATGCCGACAAGGACCTGTTCGCGCCCCTGGTCGCCGACTACCAGCGCCTGGTCGGCCGGCGCGGCGTGCCGCCGATCGCCGCCGAGCGCCGCGTCCAGGGCCGCCGCACCGTCGCGGCCTCCATGCTGCTGTCGTCCGGCTATGTCGAGGCCGCCCTGGTGGGCGGCAGCGGCGACTGGTGGCAGCACATGACCTACGCCCTGCCGATCATCCCCAAGCGCGAGAACGTCAGCCGCGTCTACGCCATGTCGTCGCTGATCCTGGACAACGGCACGCTGTTCTTCTGCGACACCCACGTCAATGTCGACCCGACCGCCGAACAGATCGCCGAGTGCACGCAATTGGCCGCCGAGGCCGTGCGGCGTTTCGGCCTGACGCCCAAGGCCGCCCTGCTCTCGCATTCGTCGTTCGGCGCCAGCAACTCGCCGACCGCCCGCAAGATGCGCGAGGCCCTGGGCCTGATCCGCGAGCAGGCGCCCGACCTCGAGGTGGATGGCGAAATGCACGCGGACGCCGCCCTTAGCCAGCACCTGCGCGACCGCCTGGTGGCCGACAGCCCGCTGAAGGGCTCGGCCAACCTCCTGGTCATGCCGACCCTGGACGCGGCCAATATTGGCCTGACCCTGCTCAGCGCCGCCACCGAGAGCCTGCTGGTCGGCCCGCTCCTGCTGGGCATGGCCAAGCCGCTGCACGTACTGATCCCCAGTGTCACGGCCCGCGGCATCGTCAATCTGACGGCGCTGGCGGTGAATCAGGCGGCCTCCGAACGAGCGCGCCCCGCCTGATCTAGGGCGCCCGATCCTCGGCGTTTAAGATAAGGCCGAGCCCGAACGACGAGGCCCCCGCCGATCGACGTCGGCGGGGGCTTTTTGATGCATGGCGCGAAGCGTTCAGAAGGCCTTTGAGAGGTCGAGGCGTAGCGCGGAGGCCCCTCCCCGAGCGCAGAAAGGCCCCGTCCGACGTTTCGGCGTCGGCGGGGCCTTGCGAAAGTCTGGCGAAAAGGACCGACCGTCCGGACGGCCCTTCTCTAGGACGCAGCCTTAGAGGATGCGCAGGTTGCCGGCCGAGGTCTTGCCCGAGCGGCGGTCCTGTTCAAGCTCGTAACCGACTTGCTGGCCTTCGTTCAGGCCGCGCAGGCCGGCGCGTTCCACGGCCGAGATGTGCACGAACACGTCGCCGCCGCCGTTGTCCGGCTGGATGAAGCCGAAGCCCTTGGTGGTGTTGAACCACTTCACCACGCCGGTGCCGCTTTCGCCGGTGCCGGCCGAGAAGCCGCCACCGCCGCCGCGGGGACCGTCGAAGCTGCGCGGGGGACGGGGACCGCGAGCGCCGCCGCCACCGCCGGCCGGAACAGCGCCGTGGCCGGTGACGCGCAGTTGGCCGGCCGAGGTCTTGCCCGAGCGGCGGTCTTCTTCCAGTTCGTACGCGACTTGATCACCTTCGTTCAGGCCCGCCAGGCCCGAGCGTTCAACCGCGGCGATGTGGACGAACACGTCCTGGCCGCCGTCCTCGGGCTGAATGAAGCCAAAGCCCTTGGCCGGGTTGAACCACTTAACGACACCGTTCGCCATATTATCCTCAAACACCTCAATCGACGGGCTGATAGTCGGCCCGCGTCCTTCCAACGGAAGTCATGACGCAAAACCGCGCCATGCGCTATGGGCTTTGAACGGAGAAAGTCGGCTGGAACGCGGCCAAGGGCGGAAAAATTCGCGCTTCAGGCAGCGAGCGTTGCGCAAATGCCACTCTAAATTGCACGTTCGGATATAGAAAAACCCCGACCGCAATCGGACGGGGTGTCGATATCTGGGACCTTGGGTGCGGGGACAGGATTTGAACCTGTGACCTTCAGGTTATGAGCCTGACGAGCTACCGGGCTGCTCCACCCCGCGTCAGGGTGTTTTGATTGTGTTGGCAGGGTTGGACTTAGTGGCGAGAT
>Ga0209257_1000415_pt1 | contig 82486 bp, 78 predicted proteins | sample AraplaCvi_mCL_r2_FD_184277 | JGI IMG/M metagenome (GOLD analysis project Ga0209257, IMG submission 184277) | Arabidopsis root microbial communities from North Carolina, USA - plate scrape MF_Cvi_mCL_r2 (SPAdes) (version 2) | ecosystem: Host-associated > Plants > Roots > Endosphere | place: USA...
CCACGCTGGCTCGCCGCGCGTCTCTGCCGAACTCCCGGAGACCGGCGAGCGCTTCGAAGGGCTGTTGCCGCCGGTGGTGGCAGCGCCGACCTTCGCCATCCGGAAGCCCGCCGTCGCGGTGTTCACACTTCACGATTATGCCACCGCCGGTATCATGTCGGACCTCTCGGCCGAGATCCTCCGCTGCGCAGTGTCCGAGCGGAAAAATATTCTGGTGGCCGGCGGTACCGGTACCGGAAAAACTACGCTTACCAACGCATTGCTCGCGGAAGTTGCGAAGACGTCGGATCGTATCGTTCTGATCGAAGACACGCGCGAGCTTCAATGCGCCGCGCCCAATCTCGTCGCGATGCGAACGAAGGACGGCGTGGCGACGCTCGCGGACCTCGTGCGCTCTTCGCTCCGTCTACGGCCTGATCGCATCCCGATCGGCGAAGTCCGGGGAGCGGAGGCGCTTGAGCTTCTGAAGGCGTGGGGCACCGGTCACCCCGGCGGTATCGGCACGATCCATGCGGGGACCGCACTCGGCTCGCTGCGCCGGATGGAGCAACTCATTCAGGAGGCCGTGGTGACGGTCCCGCGCGCGCTGCTCGCCGAGACGATCGACCTTGTCGCCGTGCTGGTACGCGACGGCACCGGGCGCCGCCTTTCCGAACTTGCCCGTGTCGATGGCCTCGATCCTGTGACCGGCCAGTTCTGCATCACCCCGCTCATCCCCGAAGGAGAAATATGATGACCCATGCCTTCCGGCATGGCGCCCGTCGCGCCATGCTCTGCTCTACCGCGCTGTTCGTCGCGCTGGTCGTTTCCGCCCCGGCGCATGCCGGCGGTTCGTCGATGCCGTGGGAAGCGCCGCTGCAATCGATCCTCGAGAGCATCGAGGGGCCGGTCGCCAAGATCGTTGCGGTGATCATCATCATCGTGACGGGCCTCAGCCTCGCATTCGGCGACACGTCGGGCGGGTTCCGCCGCCTCGTCCAGATCGTGTTCGGTCTGTCGATCGCATTCGCGGCGTCGAGTTTCTTCCTGTCCTTCTTTTCCTTCGGCGGCGGAGCGCTGATCTGATGGAGGCGGTTCCGGGCTTCTTCGCCCCGGTTCACCGGGCGCTCGCCGAGCCGATCTTGCTCGGCGGCGCGCCGCGGTCGCTCGCGATCGTCAACGGCACGCTTGCCGGGGCGATCGGACTCGGACTTCGCCTTTGGATCGCAGGCATCGCCATCTGGGCGATCGGCCATGCGCTCTCGGTCTGGGCGGCGCGCCGCGATCCCCTCTTCGTCGACGTCGCAAGGCGTCACCTCAAATATCCTGTCTGGATGCGGCCATGATGAACCTTGCCGAATATCGCTCGAAATCCGCCTGCCTTGCCGATTTTCTCCCATGGGTCGCGCTGGTGGGCGAGGGCGTGGTGCTGAACAAGGACGGATCGCTGCAGCGCACGGCGCGCTTCCGCGGCCCCGATCTCGACAGCGCCACGCGCGCCGAACTGGTCGCGGTGACCTCACGCCTCAACAATACGCTGCGGCGCCTCGGCTCGGGCTGGGCGGTGTTCGTCGAGGCCCAGCGGTTGCCGGCGAGCGACTATCCGCAGTCGGAGTTTCCCGATCCGGCGTCCGCGCTTGTCGACATGGAGCGGCAGGAGCAGTTCCGGGAGGAAGGGGCGCATTTCGAGAGCCGCTATTTCCTGACTCTTTTGTGGATGCCGCCGGCGGAGGATGCCTCGCGCGCGGAAGGGTGGCTCTATGAAGGGATGGCGCGCTCGGGCGTGGACCCGCGCGAACATGTCGCGAGCTTCACCGACCGGACGAACCGCGTCCTCCATCTCGTCGAAGGCTTCATGCCCGAGGCCGAATGGCTCGATGACGGCGAGACGCTGACCTACCTCCATTCGACCGTCTCGACCAAGCGGCAGCGCGTCCGCGTGCCCGAGACGCCGGTCTATCTCGATGCGCTGCTCACCGACGAGCCGCTCGTCGGTGGGCTCGAGCCGCGCCTTGGGACGTCGCACCTGCGGACGCTGACGATTACCGGCTTCCCGTCGGCGACTTGGCCGGGGCTGCTCGACGAGCTCAACCGGCTCGCCTTCGCCTACCGCTGGTCGACGCGCGCGATCATGCTCGACAAGGCCGATGCGACCAAGCTGCTGACGAAGATCCGGCGGCAATGGTTCGCGAAGCGCAAGTCGATCGCGGCGATCCTGAAGGAGGTGATGACCAACGAGCAGTCGGTGCTCATGGACAGCGACGCCTCGAACAAGGCCGCCGACGCCGATGTGGCGCTGCAGGAACTCGGCGCCGATCATGCGGGCATCGCTTATGTGACTGCGACTGTGACCGTGTGGGACGTCGATCCGGCGCTCGCGGCCGAGAAGCTTCGTCTCGTCGAGAAGGTCATCCAGGGTCGCGACTTCACCTGCACGATCGAGGGCATGAACGCGATCGAGGCCTGGCTCGGTGGGCTGCCCGGCCATGTCTATGCCAATGTCCGCCAGCCTCCTGTTTCGACGCTCAATCTCGCCCACATGATCCCCCTATCTGCGGTGTGGGCGGGGGCGGAACGGGACGAGCATTTCGGTGATGCCCCCTTGCTGTACGGCAAGACCGAAGGCTCGACCCCGTTCCGCCTTTCCCTTCATGTCGGCGATGTCGGCCACTGCCTCGTCGTCGGCCCGACCGGTGCCGGCAAGTCGGTGCTGCTCGCCACCATGGCAATGCAGTTCCGCCGCTATCCGCGGGCGCAAATATTCGCCTTCGACTTTGGCGGCTCGATCCGCGCTGCTGCGCTCGCGATGGGCGGCGACTGGCAGGATCTCGGCGGTGCGCTGCACGACGCAGAAGGCGGGGTGGCGCTGCAGCCGCTCGCGCGGATCGACGAAGCGGCCGAGCGGAGCTGGGCGGCCGAATGGCTCGCCGCGATGCTCGCGGGCGAGGGCGTGGAGATCGATCCCGCGGCGAAGGAGCACCTCTGGACGGCGCTGACGTCGCTCTCAACCGCGCCGGTCGGGGAGCGGACGCTCACCGGTCTGGCCGTGCTGCTCCAGTCGATCGAACTCAAGCAGGCATTGGCGCCCTATCTCGTCGGCGGTCCTTGGGGCCGGCTGCTCGATGCCGACGAGGAAAGGCTCGGCGACGCGTTCGTGCAGGTCTTCGAGACCGAGGGACTCGTCGGCGCCTCGTCAGCGGGCGCTGTGCTCTCCTATCTCTTCCACCGCATCTCAGGGCGTCTCGACGGGTCCCCCACGCTGATCATCATCGACGAAGGCTGGCTCGTTCTCGACAGCCCGGCCTTCGCCGCGCAGCTCCGCGAATGGCTCAAGACGCTGCGCAAGAAAAACGCCAGCGTCGTCTTCGCGACGCAGAGCCTCGCCGATATAGAGACGTCGAGCATCGCGCCTGCGATCATCGAGAGCTGTCCCACCCGCATCTTCTTGCCGAACGAGCGTGCGCTCGAGCCGCAGATCGCCCGCATCTACGAACGGTTCGGGCTCAACGACCGGCAGATCGAGATATTGAGCCGGGCGACGCCGAAGCGCGATTATTATTGCCAGTCGCGCCGCGGCAACCGCCTCTTCGACCTGGGCCTCGGCGACATTGCACTCGCCTTCACGGCCGCCTCCTCGAAGACCGACCAGACCCGCATCGGCGAGCTCTTCGCCGCGCACGGCCGCGACGGGTTCGCGGCCGCCTGGCTCTCCCACCGCAAGCTCGAATGGGCGGCCGAGCTGCTTCCCCCCACCGTCGCCCCCAACCAGGAGTACCCCCGATGAAGAAGAATATCGTTCGCGTTCTGGCTGCGGCGCTGCTCGCGTCCGCCGCCGGTCCGATGATCGCGGCGCCGGTGAGCGCGCAGGTCGGCGGTATAGTCCACGATCCGCGCAACTATTCGCAGAATATCCTCACTGCCGCGCGCACGCTCGAGCAGATCAACAACCAGATCAAGCAGCTCCAGAACCAGGCGACCTCGCTGCTCAACGAGGCGCGCAACCTGCAGAGCCTGCCGGTCTCGACGCTCGGCGAACTCCAGGCGCAGATCGACCAGACGAAGCAGCTGCTGAGCGAGGCCGAAGGCATTGCCTATGACGTCGCCGACATCCGCAAGGGCTTCGAGCAGCGCTACAAGGGCACCGCCTTTTCGGGCCCGACGTCGGCGCTCGTCGCCAACGCCGAAGCGCGCTGGAAGGACAGCGTCGGCGCCTTCGAGGACGCCATGAAGGTGCAGGCCGGCATCGTTTCGAACATGGGCGGGACGCGGACGTCGATCTCGACTGTCGTCGGCGCCAGCCAGTCGGCCACCGGCGCGCTGCAGGCCGCGCAGGCGGGCAATCAGCTGCTCGCGATCCAGTCGCAGCAGATCGCCGACCTTGCCGCCGTCATGACGGCGCAGGGGCGCGCCGAGATGCTCGATGCCGCGCGCGCGGCCGCTGCCGAAGCCGAAGGCCGCGAACGCTTCCGCCGCTTCCGCAAGGGCAATTGAGATGGGCCGGGCGGGCGGGCTGGTGATGGCGGCAATCGTCCTGGGTCTTGCGCTGACCCTTGCCCTCATCGCCGCGCTCGAACCGCCCGCGCCCCGTGCGTCCACTCCCCAGATCTCCGGAGCGGACGCACCCCCCGACTATGGCGACACGCTGCGTCGCTGCCGAACCGCCACCCAGACCGATCCCGAGTGCGAGGCGGCGTGGGAAGCGAGACAGCGCCATTTCTTTCGTTCTGGAAAGCCCGAGCAATGAACGACACCGGTGTTATCGACAATTTCCTGTCGGTCTTCTCGACCTATATCGACAGCGGCTTTGGGCTGCTCGGCGGCGAGGTCGGCTTCCTCTCCTCGACGCTGATCGTGATCGACGTGACGATAGCCGCGCTCTTCTGGGCGTGGGGTACTGACGAGGATGTGCTGCAGCGGCTCATCAAGAAGACGCTCTATATCGGTGTTTTCGCCTTCATCATCGGCAACTTCCAGGCGCTGAGCGTCATCCTGCTTGAAAGCTTCGCGGGCCTCGGATTGAAGGCGAGCGGCGGGGCGATGGCGATCGGCGACTTCATGCGCCCGGGCATGATCGCTGCGACGGGGCTCGATGCCGCCGAACCCTTGCTCGATGCAACCGCCGATCTCGTCGGCCCGGTCGGGCTTTTCACCAACTTCGTCCAGATCCTGATCCTGCTGATCGCGTGGGTAATCGTGGTGCTCGCCTTCTTCATCCTCGCGGTGCAGGTGTTCGTCACGATCCTGGAATTCAAGCTCGTGACGCTCGCGGGCTTCGTCCTGCTGCCGTTCGCCTTCTTCAATCGCACGGCCTTCATGGCCGAGCGTGTGCTCGGCCATGTCATCTCGTCGGGTATCAAGCTGCTTGTCCTCGCGGTCATCACCGGCATCGGCGTCACCCTGTTCGAGCGCTTCATGGAGGCCGGACTCGGCACCGAACCCGACATTCGGGAGGTGATGGCGATCGCACTCGGCGCGCTGACGCTGCTCGGTCTCGGCATCTTCGGTCCGAGCGTCGCCAACGGCATCGTTGCCGGCGGACCGCAGCTCGGTGCAGGCGCCGCCGCCGGAACCACGCTCGCCGCCGGTGCGACGATCGCCGCCGGCGCCGCCGGGGCGACCCTTGCAACAGGTGCCGCCGCGTCGATGGCCGGGAAGGGAGCGGCGGGAGCTTCTCGGGCCGCCGGCGCGGCCTCGGCCTCCTATGCCCACGGCGCTGCCGGCAAGTCGGGGATGCGGGCCTTCGGTTCGGGCATGGCCAATGTCGCGCGCGACGCTGCGAGCAGCGCTGGCTCGCCGCTGCGGCAGGCGGCCGCCAAGCTCCGCCAGAATTATGCCGAGGGGCAGGCCGGGAAAGCCGCGCCCGCAGCTGCCGGGGCGGAGACCTCCGGTCAGCCGGCCTGGGCGGCCGCGATGAAGCGGCGGCAGGCGATCACCTCGGGCGCCACGGTCGCCGCGCAGACCCTGAAGCAAGGCGACAGCCACGGCGCCGGTTCAGCCCCCGACATCAGCCAGAAGGATTGAGATCATGTTCCGACGACCCCAACAACATTATGGCAAGTCGCCCGAGCCGGTGACGCCCTACCAGTGTGCCGCCCAGATCTGGGACGACCGCATCGGCTCCGCGCGGATTCAGGCGAAGAACTGGCGGCTCGCCTTCTTCGGCTGCCTCGCGCTCTCGGGCGGGCTCGCCTCGGCGCTCGTCTGGCAGTCGCTGCGCGGCACGATCACCCCTTGGGTGGTCGAGATCGACAAGCTCGGCGAGGCCAGGACGGTCGCGCCGGCGGATGCCGACTATGCGCCGACCGATCCGCAGGTCGCCTTCCATCTCGCGCGCTTCATCGAGCATATCCGCTCGATCCCGGCGGATCCCGTGGTGCTGCGTGCGAACTGGCTCAGCGCTTATGATTTTGCGGCTACTTCGGGGGCGCAGGCGCTCAACGACTATGCGCGGCACAACGACCCGTTCGCCGAAGTCGGCAAGCGGCAGGTCGCAGTCGACGTATCGAGCGTGATACGCGCGTCGAAGGACAGCTTCCGCATCGCCTGGACCGAGCGCCATTATCAGGACGGCGGCCTCATCGAGACCTCGCGCTGGTCGGCGATCGTGACGGTCACGATCGTGCCGCCGCGCACCCCCGAAGCCTTGCAGAAAAATCCCCTCGGTCTCCGGGTGACCGCGATCAATCTTTCGAAGGAGCTCAATCAATGATGAGGATTTCCCTGCTTGCGAGGGCTGCCCTGCTCGCCATTCCGCTTCATGCCGCACCCGGCGATCCGCGCGCTCAGGTCGGCCGCGCCAATGATGCGGCGCGCGTGCAGCCCGAGCGTACGACCTTCCTTAATGCGATCCAGCAATATGCCTGGGCCGAAGGCGCGCTGTTCCAGATTTATACGGCGCCGGGACAGGTCACAGATATCGCCTTGCAGGAAGGCGAGGAATTGGTCGGACCCGGTCCGGTCGCCGCGGGCGATACGGTTCGATGGATCATCGGCGACACGCTGAGCGGCGAGGGCGCGAAGCGGCGCGTTCATATCCTCGTGAAACCAACGCGGCCCGACATTGTTACAAATCTGATCATCAACACGAGCCGCCGAACTTACCACATTGAACTGCGCGCGACGCCTTCGACCTATATGGCCGCAGTCTCGTGGCGCTATCCGCAGGACGAGCTGATCGCGCTTCGCGCGGCCGATGCCGAGCGTGTGAGGGCCGCGCCCGTCGCCAGTGGGATCAATCTGCCGTCGCTCAACTTCGCCTACCGGATCAGTGGCGACAAGGTGGCATGGCGACCGGTGCGCGTGTTCGACGACGGCCGACAGCTCTTTGTCGAGTTCAGCCCCTCGATCGCGACCGGCGAAATGCCGCCGCTCTTTGCGGTCGGCGAGAAGGGGGCGGCCGAGCTTCTGAACTACCGCGTCGACGGCCGCTTCATGATCGTCGATCGGCTGTTCGATAGCGGAGAGCTTCGCTTGGGCGCCGGAAAGGCGGCGAAGAAGGTCCGTATCGTTCGCGATGCGTCGGCTGCGCGGGTACGCCCGTGAGCCGGCCCGAGGACGCCGAAGGCGAGGCTCCGACCGCTGAAATGGCACCTGACGCGGCAGTGGTGGCGCCTGCGAGCCCCGACGGCTTTCGTCTTGAGGGCGAACTGCCTCGCGTCATGCGCCTTTCGCGCAAGACGCTTGCGGTGCTCGGCGGCACCGCCGGGATCGCAATCGGCGGCGCGCTTCTCTGGGCGTTGCGCCCGGTCGATCCGAAGGCGGCGCAGGAGCTCTACGAGGTTACGTCGCCGAACCGGTCCGAGGCCGTGACCGGGGCGCCCGCAGACTATGGCGCCGTCCCAAGCTCGGGCCGCCGCTCCCCGGGGACCTCGGTCGGCCGATTGTGTCGGCGCAAAAGGCGGGCGAGCCTGTTCCCGTCCCGGCGATGGGGCCGCCAACGCCTGATCCCCGGCAAATCGCGCGGGAGCAGGCGAGGCAGCGCGCACTGCAGGAGCGCGAGGCGGCCGAGGGAAGCCGCCTGTTTCTGGGCGGCGGAAGCGCAGTGGTCGCCGCGCCCGAAATTCTTGATGCCCAGCCGACAGCCGCGGAACCGGACAGGGAGACGGGTACACCTACGGCGGCGCGCAAAGCCTTTCTTGCCGGCGGGCCGCAGCGCGCGTTCGAAAGCTCCGAGCGGGTCGTCGCGCCGAGTTCGGCGGCCGTGGTTCAGGCTGGCACGGTTATCCCCGCCGCACTGATCACGGGAATCCGTTCCGACCTCCCTGGCCAGATTACCGCGCAGGTCACGCAGAATGTTTACGATAGCCCGACTGGGCGGCTGCTCCTCATTCCGCAAGGCGCACGGCTTGTCGGCGAGTATGACAGCGACGTGGCGGCGGGCCAGCGCCGCGTCCTGCTTGCATGGGATCGTCCCATTCTTCCGGGCGGCGGGTCGATCCGGCTCGATCGCGAGCCGGCGGGCGACGCCTCGGGTATGGCCGGTGCCGAGGACCGGGTGAACAATCACTGGGGCCGGATGCTTCGGGCAGCGTTGGTGTCATCGTTCCTTGGGATCGGAACGGAGCTTGCCGCGGACAGCGATGGTGACCTCGTCCGGGCCCTACGCTCGGGTTTGCAGGACAGCACGAACGAGGCCGGGCGTCGGCTCGTCGAACGCGAACTTTCCGTTCCGCCGACGCTCACAGTGCGGCCGGGCTTCTCCTTGCGAGTGATCGTGACCCGAGATCTTATTCTCGAGAAACAGCTGGCGAGGAGCCGGCGATGAGCAAGCTGCGCCTCGGTCCGGTCGTCGAGGAGCGGCCGGTCAAGCTGACTGTCGAGCTGCCAGGATCCCTCGTGCGCGATCTTGCGGACTATGCGGCCATCCACGCAAGATTAAACGGGTTGGCCACCCCGCTGGCGCCCGAAAAGCTAATCGCGCCGATGGTGGAACGGTTCATCGGGAGTGATCGGGAGTTCAGCAAACAACGCCGGAGGAAAGCATGAGCGGCGGAACGGACCGACTCGTACGCCTCCCAACGGTTATTTCGCGAACGGGACTGTCGCGATCGACGATCTACGAGAAAATCGCTGAAGGGACTTTCCCGAAGCAAATCCGTCTGAGCAAAAGCTCGGTCGGTTGGCGTGAGTCCCAGCTTGATCAATGGATTGAAGACCCACCTTCATACCGAGCCGACATCTGAAAGCAGGTTGCCGCGTGCCTTCTCACCCGGATGGATAGTTGATCGCCTGACGATAAGGCTCGGCCATCACTAAGCCGCATTCATGCGGCGTTTCTGGCGCGCGCGAGACATGCACTGCCCGGCTGTCTCCATACGGCGCATCATCCGGTCCGCGCGGTCGCCGTAACTCTCGGGTCTGCCCGAATGGTCGCCGCAACACTCCCCAGCAGAAATCGATCGCAGGCTGTCGCTGCCCACTCGTCGACGGGTGTTCCGGCCGGAGCAACGCTGTGACGAGTCGGGCTCATTCTCATCGGTTGCATTGATCAGCCGAGCGAGTGTTCTCTCATTCGAAACGGGGGTTGATCGAGACGAGATTTTCCACGAAAATGGATGCGGTTCTAAATACGGTCGTTCGAATCTTTTCGCCTAATGAACGAAAGTGTGGGGGGAAGTGTGGGGGAATCAAGCCCTCTTGACGACCTAACCTATTGATAAATAAGACGCTAAATTTTGCGTTCGATTCAAGCCCTGCCACCAGGGGGTGTTCCCCACGAGACCGAGCGCATCCACAGAAGCCAAGCGCTTGCGGGGCTTCCGGGTTTCGCGTCCCCACACGTCCATACCGATCCGGACGCGTCAAATTTCTCCTGTGTAAGAAATGTGGGAAAAAAGAACATGCCAAATCTAACTGCCGCGAGAGTATAATCGGAAGATCAGCAAGGTCGCGACGGCGACGGCGATGGCCTTTTTCTAGTCGTGTCGGCGAGCGGGTCGAAGAGCTGGGTCTGCCGCGTCCAGAAATTCGGGCGGCGACATGACTTCGGTCTGGGCAGCGCATCGAAGGTTCCGCTCACTCGTGCCCGCGAGATGGCACGCGAGACCCGCATCTGGGTGGAGGCCCGACTGGATCCGCGATACGAGCGCAGGAAAGCGGCGGGTATTCCGACGTTCAGCGAAGCCGCGGGCAAAGTCTTTGCCAGCCACAGCAAGGGCTGGCGCAATGCCAAGCATAATTGGCAATGGCTGCGTTCGCTGGAGATGTTCGTCTACCCTCGGATTGGGGCACGGCGCGTTTCGGAAATCACCGGCCCGATGGTGCACGATGTGCTGTCGGAAATCTGGATGACGAAGCCCGAGACCGCGCGTCGTGTACGGCAACGGATCGGAGTCGTTCTCGATTGGGCATTCTCAAAGGGGTATCGCGAGAGCGAACTCTCGATGAAGTCGGTCACCCGGGGCCTGCCACGGCAACCGAAGAACGGCCAGCACTACGCCGCGATGCCCTTCTCGGATATTTCGGCCTTCCTGACAAAGCTTCGCGAGAAGGAGAAGATGGGCAGGCTTGCTTTCGAATTCGCCATCGCGACCGCTGCCCGATCGGGAGAGGTGAGGGGGGGGGCTGTCTGGGATGAGGTTGATCTCGAAAGCCGCCTCTGGATTGTCCCGCCTGAACGCATGAAGGCCGGTCGCGAGCACATTGTTCCGCTCACCGACCATGCCTGCCGGATCATCAAGCGTTGTTGGCAACTGCGCTGCGAAGGGGCGGACTTGATATTCTATGGCGCTAAACATCGCGTGCCCATGTCCGATATGACACTCGTGAAGGTCCTGCGCGACATGGACGAGCCTTTCACGCCACACGGTTTTCGCTCGGCCTTTCGGGACTGGGCGAGCGAAACGACGGATTTTCCCGACCGTGTTGTCGAGGCGGCCTTGGCGCATGCGGTGGAGGATAAAGCGGAGGCGGCTTATCGGCGCGGCGCACTGCTGGAAAAGCGGCGCCATCTCATGTCGGCGTGGAGCGACTACTGCACAACGGGTACGAAATAGCGGAACTGCGGTGCTGGTTGGCTGAAGGTAAGTTCGCCGTTTCTACTAAATGTTGGATTCTGCGACTGCTTTGCGCCTCATTCCAGACATCTAATACAATCTAGGCCTCACTCGAAGGAGGACATCAATCTGCTCTCACGAGAACAGCGGCAACTAGACCAGTTTTCCCACGGCGGCATAGACCGCAGGCCAATTTCAATTTGCGCATACGGGAATCCACATTTCGATCATCATAGGTTCTAACGCGAAGGAATGCATAAGGGGGGACGGGGTCACCGCATGATTGATGCCGACGCCATTGACGACTGGTTCTGCCGGGAGGTCCTGCCTCTCGAGCCGGCATTAACCCACTATATCCGGCGCAACTGGCGAGTGGCGGAGGATGTTTTCGACCTGCTGCACGACGTCTACGCACTCGCGCTCGGCAGTGCGCAGGGAAGCCTTCCGGACTATACGCGAGGCTATGTGTTCACAATCGCGCGTAATCTGTTGGCGCAGCGGTCGCGGCGGGCGCGGATCGTGTCGCTGGAACTGGTCGCAGATCTCGAAAATGTGGCGCCCGACGTGGATATCTTTTCCATCGACCGCGGTATGATCGCCCGGGACGATTTGCGCCGGGTCCAGGCGGGGATCGACAATCTTCCGCCACGCTGTCGGGAGGTGGTGCGGCTGCGCAAGGTGGAAGGGCTGACGACGCGAGAGGCGGCCGATCGGCTCGGTGTCGGCATCGACGCGATCGAGCAGCAGCTGACCAAGGGCATGCGGGCGCTCGCCGATTTCATGCTGGGCGGCTCCGGCCGGATCGGCAGAGCTTCGGACGCGCCGCGCCAAAGGAGGTCGAAATGAACGGACCGGCTCATCAGGCGAGTGATCGCGCGGCGTTGTGGATTCTTCGGCAGGAAGAGGCGGACTGGAATGATGCGCAGCAGGAGGAATTCGAGACTTGGCTCCAGGAATCGGTGCTGCACCGCGTTGCTTACCTTCGGCTGCGGCATAGCTGGCGACAGGCTGACGCGATCACGCGGGACGATGCATGCTCCGAGTCGACGATCGGCGGAGCCACCCATGCGAGAATCCCGGGACGGCGCTGGCAGCCATGGGCATTGGCGGCTTCACTTGTGGCCCTGATCGGCGTTGGAAGCTCCAGCCTGTGGCATGAGCCCACTCCGGTGGCGGTCGTAGCCTATTCGACGCCGGTGGGCGCACATGAGACCATCGCCTTGTCCGATGGCAGCAAGTTGGAACTGAACACCGCCACGCAGGTCCGCACTGCCATCTCGAACGCCGCGCGCGAGATCTGGCTCGATCGGGGTGAGGCCTATTTCGAGGTCGCGCGCCGCGATGGGCAACCCTTCATTGTGCATGCCGGTGATCGCAAGGTCACCGTGCTTGGAACCAAATTCTCCGTGCGCCGGGACGGCGAAAAGATTTCCGTCGCCGTTGTGGAGGGACGCGTCCGCGTCGACGATGCGCGCAATCCCGCCGCCGTACGCTCAGCCATCATAAATGGCGGCGATCTCGCGATAGCGCGGGGGCCATCCGCCTTGATCGCCGTCCGCGCAGAGGACAAGGTTGCAGAAGCACTTGCCTGGCGTGACGGAATGCTGAGCTTTTCGGATACGACGCTGGCGGATGCAGCGGCGGAGTTCAGCCGGTACGGCGGCCGCCCGATTCTGGTGACCGACCAGCAGGTCGCTGCGATCCGGATCGACGGAGCATTCCGGGCCGACAATGTCGATGCCTTTCTCCGTCTGCTGAGTGATGCTTATGACCTTCGCGTCGAAGAGAATTCTAAAGAGGTCAGAATTTCCAGATAGAAGCATACGGGTTCAGCGCCGTAGAGTCTCTTGAACCACCGAACAGGCTATTAACGGCTATTCGGGGGAGAGGATATGAACAGGACTTTGGTGACGGCGCTGGCAACCGGAACATGTATCGCCGTGACGGCGACGCCGGCAATGGCTCAGAGCCGCAATTTCAACATCCCCGCGGGCAGCCTCAAGGCCGCGCTCGGCGCCTATGTGCGCCAATCGGGGCGTCAACTCATCTTCAGGGGAGACGAGATGGCCGGCGTCCGCTCCAACGGCGCTCGCGGCGCGATGTCCGCAGAGGCGGCGCTCCGCGCGATTCTCGCCGGTTCGGGTTTTACGGTGAAGGTGGACGCCTCGGGCGCCTCCGCGATAGTCCGGGCATCCAGCACAGGCGTCTCGCCGAACCAGACCCGGGATCGCGACATCGCCGCCGGGAACGAGCACGACAGCGAGATCGTTGTGACCGCGCAGAAACGCGCAGAAACGCTGGTCGAGATTCCCCAGTCTATTTCCGTCGTCGGCGGCAAGGAGCTCGAACGGCGGAATGCCACAAGCCTTGAGGACCTGCCCGCGCTGATCCCGGGGCTGGCCGTGAATACTTCGGGTACCCCGGGTGTCGCGCGGATCATCCTGCGCGGCATTAATACGGGAGGGTCGAACGCGACGGTCGGCGTCTATGTCGACGAAACTCCGTTCGGGTCGAGTACCAGTCTGGCGAGCGGAGGTGTCACCGCGGGAGATTTTGACACGTTCGACGTGGCGCGCGTCGAGGTTCTGCGCGGTCCTCAAGGGACGCTCTATGGTGCAAGCTCGCTCGGCGGCGTCCTCAAATATGTCACCAACGAGCCAAGTTTGACCCGGGTCGAGGCACGCGGCCGCGCGAGTGCGGAAAATACCAAAGGCGGCGACCTCGGCTACTCGGGCACGGCGATGGTCAACGTCCCGCTTGATGATGCATTGGCAATACGCGCCAGCGGTTTTTATCGACGCAATGGCGGATTTATCGATTTGATCGGAACCGCCGGATCACGCGTCGAGGATAATTATAATAGTTCGGAGATTTATGGCGGCCGCATTTCCGCGCTGTTCGAGCCATAGGATCACCTCTCCGTTCGGCTTTCAGCGATGATGCAGAACCTCGACGGCCATGGCTCGAGTGTCATCGAGGTCGATCCCGAAACACTTGTACCACTTTACGGCAGATCGAGTTTTTCAGAGTTTGTGCCGACGTTCAGCAATACGCGCTACCGGCTGTACAATATGGCCGCAAGCCACGACCTGGGCTTCGCGGACCTGGTGTCTTCGACGAGCTACGGCACCCTCGACATGAAGTCCCACGCGAATGCCATATTGCCGTTCAGGGCGCTCGTTACCCAATTATTCGGCGATCCGGCGACGCGGCCGCTCGACATGTTCCCGAGCGTGGTTAACAACCAGCGCAAATTCACCCAGGAACTGCGTCTTGCGTCGCCTGCGAACAACCGGTTCGAATGGCTCGTGGGTCTTTACTACACCCGCGAAACCGCAGGGCTCCGCCAAGCCTATAATGTGTTCGACATATTGGCGAAGAAGCCCGCGACTGATGTGCCGAGTCCGATACGCGTGAGCATCGATTCGGTGTATAAGGAATATGCGGGTTTTGCGAACTTCACCTGGCATATCAGCGACCGCGTCGACCTTTCATTTGGCGGACGCTTCAGCCGAAACGAACAGCTCGCGCGCCAGGCGGCCGAAGGCATATTGAATAGTGGCCCAACCGAATATCCCGACGGCCTTTCGTCGGAGAACGTCGTTACCTATTCGATCGCACCGCACTACAAGCTTGGCGACAATGCCGCGATCTATGCCCGCGTCGCAAAGGGTTACCGGCCGGGCGGTCCGAACATCCTGCCTCTGACGCAGCCGACGGGAATACCGAGGACGTTCGCCTCGGATACGCTGGTCAGCCATGAGGTCGGATTGAAAGCCGATCTGCTCGATCGCACCTTTTCCATCGATGCGTCCGCCTTTTATCTGCGATGGAAGGATATCCAGCTGATCACGGTGGTCGATACGTATGCGATCAACGACAACGGAAAAACCGCAACCAGCAAGGGCGCCGAATTCACCGCGACGTTCCGTCCGACCAAGGGGCTGACGGTTTCGATCAATGGCGCCTATACCAATGCGCGCCTGACTGCAGATACATCGGCCTTTCTGGGTGGACTTGAGGGGGACCGCCTGCCGGTCACGCCGGAATGGGCGTTCAATACCCATGTGAACTACGAGTGGGCGCTCTCTGGTTCCGCCACGGCCTTTGTCGGTGGCGGTTTGCGTTTTGTCGGGAAGCAGCCGGTCAATTTCGACAAGGATTATCGGGCTACGCATGGGCGCCTGCGCATGCTGCCTTCCTATGAGGTGATCGATATGTCCGTCGGCGTGGATTTCGGCCGCTGGACGATAGAGGCGTTCGCCAGAAATCTGGGCAACTCGCATGGCCGGACTGCCGTCTCGACTGAAGCGGAGCGCGCCGGAATCGTGAACGGGGCCGCACTCTCTTCCATCATCCAGCCACGCTCGATCGGCCTGACGTTCGGCGCCGATTTTTAATCGGTGTCACACGCTCGCATATCGTTCCATCCTGGAAACTTTTGAAATGAAACTCTCCACCTCTGACGCAATTGGCGGTTCGGTCGGGTCCCGGATCCGTCTCTGGGGCAAACGAATTGCTTTCGGCCTGCTTGCACTGCTTCTGGCGATCACACTGCTGGGCGCCGGATATGAAGCCCTCTCCCGATACCAGGCGGCAACCGGATATCCTCCCAGAGGGAAGCTGGTGGAGATCGGCGACGGGCGCCGGATTCATCTCGATTGTCGGGGACGCGGCGCCCCCACAGTGGTTTTCGAATCGGGTTTCGACAATTTCGGCTCCCTGAGCTGGACAAGAGTTCATGACGCTGTCGCACGCGACACCCGCGCCTGCGCCTATGATCGAGCCGGGATCATGTGGAGCGATCCGAAAAATGCGCCGCAGGACGGAAAGGCGATCGCGAAAGATCTTCACACAGCCCTGTCTGTCGCGGGTGAGCGGGCCCCGTTCGTGCTTGTCGGCCATTCGTTCGGCGGCCCCCTCTCGGTGATTCATGTCGGCCAGTATCCCGACCAGACCGCGGGTTTGGTGCTCGTCGATCCAGGGCATCCCAATCAGATCGCCCAGATCGAGCGTTATCCGGGAATGAAGGCGGCCAACAAGAGCGGGCACGCGATGCGGAAACTCGTTTCATGGCTGGCATGGACGGGATTGATACGGCTGTTGTCGCCGGATGAAGGCCCGGCCAATATGCCCGAACCGATTTTCAAACGCGCAAATGCCTTTCTCCCGACATCCCTGTCCGGAATGCAGGCCGAAGACGACGCGGTCGGGCAGACACTCGCGGAAGCTGCCGCTTCGCATGACTTGGGCGATCGCCCTTTGATCGTACTCAGCGCTGAGAAATTCCTGACGAGACAGATGATTTCACAAATCGGCTGGTCCGACGCAATTGGCGCGCGGTTCAACGCCGACTGGCGCAGATTTCACGAGGAAGAAGCGTCTTGGTCGACACGCGGCCAGCATCGCATTGCCACCAATACGAGTCATTTTATTCAGCTCGATCGACCCGATGCCGTGATCGTCGCAATCCGCGACGTGGTGGCGATGGTTCGGGATGCGGCCAAGGAATGAGGCTTGTCCGCTTGCCTCGTTCAGCTCCGAGAAGCGGACTGTCTCAAAACGGCCACTCTTTTCTTGCATGGGGGAGGATTGGAGTCCTTGTGATCTGCCCGTCTCGCAGCTGACAGCGTGTTACCCACCATTCGGCCAGGGGCATCGTGTCGGTTCGCGCTATAACGAGTTCGGATAGCTAGTTAGAACGCGGAACCAGCTCATTGCGCAGTTCGGCGAGCGCCGAGCAGACGGTCGCGAGTTCTTCATCGGTCCGTGATCCTGCGACGCATGAAGCTGTAAGACAAAAACCTGGTGAGACCTCGGTAATTGCGGCCGCGGCGGTATAAACCCCTCGATGCGCGTAGCCGCGATCGAACGCAAATCCCTTTTCTGCCGCCTCTTTGACTTGGCGGGAGTAGGTGGCCAACGAAAGCGTGGACTGCCAGCGAACCGATGCAAAGCGTCGCTCCAGTTCGGTGCTGTCGACCGCCTGCGCTGCTGCGATCGCACGCCCGGCAGCCCCCGCGCCTAGCGGTTGGCGTTGGTTATCGGCAAGCGTGAGCCGCATTCCCGCGTCGCTTTGCGCGTGGGCGACGAGTTGCATCCGGTCGCGCGAGACAATGCGCCACAGTCCGACGGCCATTTCGAACGAATGCGCGAAATGTGCCATGCCGGGTCGCGCGCGATCGATCAATCGCATCGCCCTGCTGTCGGACGAAATTCCCGTCTCGAGCCAGGCGGGGGTCAAGCGATAGCGCTTCTTGAGATCTTCGCGCTCAATCGCACCTTCTGCAGAAAGGGTTTTCAGCAAGTTCAGGCAGCTGGATGGGCTGATCCCGACCGTCCGTGCGATGTCGGACAACGGGAGTGGTTTTGAATCAGCGAGCAGGCGAAGGATCGCGAAAGCTTGCGCAACAGAACGAACCGGGCCAGTCATTAGCACGTCATAATTTCATATATATGAAAAAACAATTCTGGATGTTGAAATTGTAGAAAGAATGGATATCGCAATCGGGACGGGAATCGGACGGGAGAACAGCCATGAACGGATGTCTGAACGGAAAGGTCGTTGCGATTACAGGCGCCGGGCGTGGCATCGGCCGCGAGCTCGCGCTGCATTGTGCAGCGCAGGGCGCGGCGGTCATCGTTAACGATCCGGGTGTCGCGCAGGCGGGCGACGGAGGCGACGCCGCTCCGGCTGAGACCACCGTGAAGGACATCATCGCCGCAGGCGGCAAGGCGGCGGCGAACTTCGGCAACGTTGCCGACCCCAAGGAAGCTGCCGTAATCATCGAGGATGCGGTCGCGAAGTTCGGCCGCATCGACGCCGTTGTGAACAACGCCGGCATCCTCCGCGATACCATCTGGCACAAGATGAGCTACGAGGACTGGAAGAGCGTCATCGAGGTCAATTTGACCGGCGTCTTCAACGTTTCGAAGGCCGCGACACCCTACTTTCGGGAACAGCAGTCGGGCAGCTTCATCCACTTCACCTCGACCAGCGGGCTGATCGGCAACGTCGGGCAGGCGAATTATTCCGCCGCGAAGCTTGGCGTCGTCGCACTCTCGCAGTCCATCGCGCTCGACATGGCGCGCGTCGGCGTGCGCTCGAACTGCATCGCGCCCTTTGCATGGAGCCGCATGACCTCGTCGATCCCCGCGGCAACGCCGGCCGAGCAGGAGCGCGTCAAGCGCCTCCAGTCCATGTCGGCCGACAAGATCGCGCCGCTCGTCGCCTATCTCGCCTCCGACCTTTCGAACGATGTCACGAACCAGATTTTCAGCGTGCGCAAGAACGAAATATTGCTCTTCTCGAAACCGCGTCCCGTGCGTTCGATGGCGAAGCTCGAGGGCTGGACCGCCGAAGCGATTGCCAGCGAGCTGATTCCCGCATTTCGCCCCGATTTCGCGCGCCCTGACGAGGTTTCGGCGCACGTCTTTCCCTATGACCCGATTTGAGGAACAGGCCATGAGCAACCCCGGTATGGACTCCGACGTCTTTGAACAGTTCATCGAACAGCTTGAGCGTTATGTGCGCGATCGCCTCCTCCCCGCCGAAAAGGAGATCATAGAAAGCGATGCGATCCCGGACGATATCCTCTCCGAAATGCGCGACATGGGGCTGTTCGGCCTGACGATCCCCGAAGAATTTGGCGGCGCGGGGATGAACGTCAGCCAGTATATCAAGACGATCCACACCATCAGTTACGCGATGCCGGCGTTCCGCTCGATCATCTCGATTAACATCGGCATGTTCGCGTCGGCCCTGAAAAATGGCGGGACCGAGGCGCAGAAGGTCGAGTGGCTGCCGCGCGTCGCATCGGGCGAGATCGCCTGCTTCGGCCTGACCGAGCCTGGATCGGGATCAGACTCGGCGGGGCTTCAGACCACTGCGACGCAGACTGACAACGGCTGGGTGCTCAATGGCACCAAGCGCTACATCACCAACTCGCCCTTCGCGAAGGTCGGCCTGATCATGGCGCGGACGAGCAAGGAGAATCTGCCAAAGAACGCGCATGTTTCGGCGTTCGTCGTGCCTTTCGACGCCCCCGGCATCACGATCGGCAAGTCGGACAAGAAGATGGGGCAGTCGGGCAGCCATATCGCCGACGTCATCATGGAGGATGTCCGCGTTGGCGGCGAGGCGCTACTCGGCGGCGAACTTGGCAAGGGCTTCGCTTTTGCGATGATGAGCCTCGACAATGGCCGCATGTCGGTTGGCGCGGCCGCCACAGCCTATGCCCGCCGCGCGCTGGACTCCGCGACGCGCTACGCGACTGAGCGAAAGGCGTTCGGCGAGTCGATCGCTAATTTCCAGCTTATCCAGCAGATGCTCGCACAGAGCGAGATCGACATCTATGCCGCAGAATGCATGATGGAGGATGTCACGCGCCGCGCCGACGCGGGCGAGAATGTCCTGCGCAAGGCCGCGGCATTCAAGGTCTTCGCCAGCGAAATGTGCGGCCGCGTCGTCGATGCTTGCGTCCAGGTCTATGGCGGCGCAGGCTATCTGGCCGAATATGACGCCGAGCGTTTCTTCCGCGATGCGCGCATCTATCGCATCTACGAAGGCACGACGCAGATCCTGCAGCTCCAGATCGCGAAGCATATGCTGCGCGAATTTGCGGCGGCGAATTGATCGACGCCGATCTTCTACCTTATTCCTGACCGGAGACCTCAAGCCATGACCCTTCGCCGCGCCGCCATCGTCGCCCCGATCCGCACCGCCGTCGGCAAGTTCGGCGGCAGCCTGTCCGCGCTGACCGCGGGCGAACTGGGTGCGGTGATCCTGAAGGCGCTGGTCGAGCGCACAAAGATCGATCCGGCGCGCGTCGACGACGTCGTGTTTTCGCAAGGCTATGGCAATGGGGAGGCGCCGAGCATCGGCCATTGGTCTTGGCTTGCCGCGGGCCTGCCGCTCGAGGTTCCGGGCTATCAACTCGACCGCCGATGCGGGTCGGGACTTCAGGCGGTGATCAACGCCGCGATGATGGTCCAGACGGGGATGTCCGACGTCGTCGTCGCGGGCGGCGTCGAATCGATGTCCAATGTCGAACATTACAGCACCGATATCCGCAAGGGCGTCCGCGCCGGCAACCTGACGCTGCACGACCGGCTGACGCGCGGGCGCGTGATGTCGCAGCCGGTCGAGCGTTTCGGCGTCATCACCGGGATGATCGAGACCGCCGAAAATCTGGCGAAGGATTATGACATCAGCCGCGAGGCGTGCGACGCCTATGCGGTGCGCAGCCATCAGCGCGCGGCGGCCGCGTGGGCGAACGGGCTGTTCGACGACGAGCTGGTCCCGGTGTCGGTGCCGCAGAAAAAGGGCGATCCCGTGATCTTTGCGCATGACGAAGGCTATCGGGCCGACGCGACGTTGGAGACACTCGGCAAGCTGCGCCCGCTCGAAGGCGGTGTCGTCACCGCGGGCAATGCGAGCCAGCAGAATGACGCCGCGGCGGCCTGTCTGGTGGTTGCCGAAGACAAGCTCGACGAACTCGGGCTCACGCCCATCGCCTGGTATCACAGCTCGGCCGCGGCGGGCTGCGACCCGAGCCGCATGGGCATCGGACCCGTTCCGGCGGTCGAGCGGTTGTTCGCACGCAACGGGCTCGGCTGGGGCGATCTCGACCTCGTCGAACTCAACGAAGCCTTCGCGCCGCAGGTGCTCGCAGTGCTGAAGGGTTGGGGCTGGTCGGAGGGCGACAGCCGCGACGAGATTTTGAACGTCAACGGATCGGGCATTTCGCTCGGCCACCCAATCGGCGCTACCGGCGGCCGCATCCTCGCGAACCTGACGCGCGAGCTGGTGCGCCGCGACGGCCGTTACGGGCTCGAGACGATGTGCATCGGCGGTGGGCAGGGCATCGCCGCGATCTTCGAGCGCGCCGCCTGACCATGGCCGATTTGCGCGAGGCGCTCGCGGCGGCGCAGGCCTATCGCGCCGCGGCCGAGGCGGCGCTCGCCGAAAGGCTGGCGCAGGCGCCGATCGATCGCGAACAGCGCGCGGCGCATGGCTTTGCGTGGGTTGCGACGACGGTCGCGGCACTGGAAGCGGTGCTTGCGTGGTGCGAGGCCGGCCGGGACTCGAACCCCCTCGATGCGAAGGTCGCGACGCTCGCCTTTGCCGAGGGGATCGGCCAGCTCGTCGGCGGGCTGCCGATGGGGCAGAATGAGATATTCCGCCCCGCGGATCTTGGCCTCGGCGTGGCGGCACGAGTTCTGGCTGACGCTTGCGCGGATTTGCTCGACACCGACCATGCCACAATGCGCGCGGATGTGGCCGCCGCGCTCGCCGAAGGCCATTGGCCCAGCGAGACGCTGCACGACGCCGACCTCGATTCGATCCGCGACCAGTATCGCCGCTTCACTGACGCCGAGATTATTCCGCGCGCGCACAGCTGGCATCTCGCCAATGATCTGATCCCCGACGCGACGGTGCAGGCGATGGCCGACCTCGGAACCTTTGGCGTGTGCATCCCGGAAGAATTTGGTGGGCTCGGCCTGTCGAAGCTGGTGATGTGCCTCGTCACCGAGGAATTATCGCGCGGGTGGATCGGCGCGGGCTCGCTCGGCACGCGGTCGGAGATTGCAGGCGAGCTGATCGCGACGGGCGGCACCGATGCGCAGAAGGCCGAGTGGTTGCCGCGGATTGCGAGCGGCGAGATCCTGCCGACGGCGGTGTTTACCGAGCCCGATGTCGGATCGGACCTTGGGTCCTTGCAGACGCACGCGCGGCGCGATGCCGATGGCTGGGCGATCGACGGTGCGAAAACGTGGATCACTCATGCTGTGCGCTCGGACCTGATGACGCTGCTCGCGCGGACGCTTCCCGACGCGAAGGGTTATTCCGGTCTGTCGATGCTGCTCGTGCCCAAGCCGCGCGGGACTGAGGGTAACTCGTTCCCCGCCGAGGGCATGAGCGGTAGTGAGATTGAAGTGCTCGGTTACCGCGGGATGCGCGAATATGCGTTGCAGTTCGACGCGATGAGAGCGCCCGCCGACGCGCTTCTTGGCGGCGAAGAGGGGCAGGGGTTCAAACAATTGATGCGAACCTTCGAGGGCGCGCGCATCCAGACGGCGGCGCGCGCGGTCGGGGTCGCGCGACGCGCGCTCGAACTCGGGCTCGATTATGCGTTAAACCGCAAGCAGTTCGGCAAGGCGATCGTTCACTTCCCGCGCGTCGCCGACAAGCTCGCGATGAGCCTCGTTGACTTCGTGACGGCACGCGAGCTGAGCTATGCCGCGGCGCGCGCGAAGGACAGCGGCAAGCGCTGCGACATCGAGGCGGGCATGGCGAAGCTGCTTGCGGCGCGCGCGGCGTGGTCGAACGCCGATGCGAGCCTGCAGATCCACGGCGGCAACGGCTATGCACTTGAATATGAAATCAGCCGTGTGCTCTGCGATGCGCGCATCCTGAATATCTTCGAGGGCGCGGCGGAGATTCAGGCACAGGTAATCGCGCGCGGGCTGGTCGGAGGACGCAACTAGAGCCAGAGCAAGGGCTGGCGCACGGGGAAATTGCGCACGACCTCGCCGATCGCGGGATCGGGATTCAGGCGCTGCCAGAGGTCCAGCCAGTCGCGGCGCTTTTGCGCAAGACCGCCGAAGAGCAGGCTCGGCTGGCGCACCGGGAAGCCATCCCAATATTCGATATCGGGCGCGAGCGGCCATTTCGTCTTGTCGGCGATATAGGGCGCCATCCACGCGATCGCGCCGCCGATCGAGCGGCCGTCGGGGGTTTTCCAATCGATGAGTTCGCGACCGCCGAGCAGCCACGCCGCCGCGGCGAGGACGTCGAGGTTGAAGAGCGAATAGGCGTAGGCTTTGGTCCGTGCGAGTTCGAGCGGCTGGCGGCCGTCGGGCTCGATCTGGGTCGGGACGATGATCGTCCGGAGCCGGCGGCGCGCGTCGTCGAGGATATCGGTACGGCCGAGCAAGGTGGCGAAGGAGGCCGCCTGCAATAGCCAACAGGTGCCGTGGTTGTTTTTCTCGTCGCGTTCGGTCGTGCCGAAAGGCGAGGTGGTGAGCCAGGTCAGATATTCGGCAAACCAACCTTCGACGCCCGCGCGGATCGCGGCATAGCCTAGCGCTTCATCACGCGCGAAAAAGGCCGCCGCGCGCGCGACCTCGACGATCTGCAGCGTGTCGATGACGCCGATCGCGCGGCCGCTGTTCACTCCGATTATTGCCTGCGCATGGTTGAGGTTGGGGTTCATCCGCGTTTCGGGATCGACGAACCAGGCGTGGAGGTGACGCATCGCGGCATCGGCGAAACGGGCCTCGCCGGTCAGATCCCATAGCGCCGCCAGCGCCGGGACGGTTCGACCGAAAGCGATCAGCGCGTCGCGGTGGCCGTCGAACTTGTCCGGGTTCGAACGGCCGTCGCGGCGAATATAGGCACCGCCGGGGTTCGCCGGATCGGGCCACCAATAATCGCCTTCCGAATAATAATCCTGCGGTCCAGCCGGGCTGCGCGGTGCGGGGATCGCGGCGATGGTGCGCGGTTTGGCGGCGAGCAGGGCTTCGGCTTGAGGGAGAAGCCGGCGGCGCTCGATCGCGCGGATGTCGAATGCCTTCGTCGGTTTCGCCCATGCCGCCGGGGCGGCCAACAAGGCAGCGATCAGCAGGGTGCGGCGCGCGATCATCGTCTGACCTTTAAGGGATGCGATAGCGAAGCAACAGGTCGCCGCTGACGGTGCGCGGATAGGCGCGAGGCCCCCAGGCGCTGTCGGCACGGACGAGCAGTTCGTCGAGTGTCTCGGTGGGCCAGCCTTGCTCCTTGTACGGCCAGTCGGCTGCGCGGCCGCGATAGCCGGCGACATAATCGGTCGCCTTCCGGAGCGAGCGTCCCTTTTCCTCGGTGCGATAGAGGTCGATGCCGAGGCACGCCGCGCTGTCGGCGACAGTGTAGGCGGCACCCAATGCATAGAGCGAATAGTGAAAGCTGCGCGTGCGGCCGAGTTCTGCGGGGAGCGCGCCGGACGCATCGACCTGTTGCGCGATCCGCGCTTTCGGAAACGCTGCAACGATCTTGCGTGCTGTCTCGGGCTTGCGCGCGAACAGCGCGAATCGCGCGACCTGCGCGTCGTACCACAGGCCGTGGTTGTTCGACGCCTTGCCCTCGTCCTTGCCATTGGCGCTTTTCAGCATCCAGTCGAGATAGCGGCCGAACCAGCCTTCGAGCGCGCCACTTTCGGCCGGTGTCAGCGCGCTCGACGGGGCAATCAGGCCGGCGGCGTCGATGACCGCGATGAAGCTCGCGCCATCGAGCACGCCTTCGGGGCGGCCGTTCGACACGCCGGGCACCGCCTGCGCAAAATTCATGTTCGGATTCATCGCGGTCGCGGGGTCGAGGAACCAGGTACGGATGACGCGCGCCGCGCCCTCGGCATATTTGCGCTCGCCGCTATAATAAAAGGCGAGTGCGAGCGTATCGGCCTCGCGCGCCATACGGCTGAGCGCGCTACGATCGAAACGATTGCTTTCGATATCGGGATTGGTGTCGCCGTCGCGGCGCACATAGGCGCCCTTCGGATTGGCGGGGTTCGGCCACCAATAGCGCGCGAGGCTGACGTAATCGTGGCGGTCGCCCGATACCGGGATGCTGCGCTTGTCCATCACCGAGGCGGGCTTAATCGCGAGCGCCTTGTCGGCGCGTACGATCAGGTCGCGGTAAGCCGAACCGATCGCCGCGTCGGTCGGCAATGCTGCCTTGATCGCTTCGAGGTCGTCCGGACGCAGCGTGAAGGTACGGCGCCCGTCGAACGAGGCCGAATAGCCCTCGCTTGCGTCGCAGGCGGGCGCCGGGGAAAAAGCCGCCGCCGCGGACGGAAGATACGCGGCGGCGGCCAGTATAGCCCAAGGGAGTCGGGCTAAAGTCGCTCGCTTCACAGGCGGACCCGGAAGCCGAAGAAATATTGCGGGCCGCTGCGCGACACCTCGGCGATGCTGTCATATCCGCCCTTGTACATGACATCCTGCGTGTTCGTGACGTTGAGCGCCTGCAGCTTCAGCTGGACATTCTTGGTGATGTCGTACTGCGCCGACAGGTTGAGATAGGTGCCGCCGCGGATCTCGCGGTTGGTGCCGCCATTGGGTTTGTAATAGCCCGAGCGGTAACGAAGGTTCGCGCGGAGCGAGAGGCCCCATTTTTCGAACCACACCGATCCGCTCGCAGTCCATTTCGACAGCCCGATCAGATTGGCCGGGTCGACATAATCGGCGATCGGCGACGTGTCGGGATATTCGAAATTGGCGAAGGCGCGGTTGACCGACCCCTGTACGCCGAAGCCGTCGAGCGGGTCGGGCAGCCAGGTGAAGGCGTGGCTCGCGGTCGCCTCGACACCGTACAGGTGCCGCGTTTCGAGATCGTTCGACGGCGCGACCGGGCTGATCGTGAAGGTTTCGGTCACCGGCGCGCCGCCGTCGCGGATCGTCGTGACGGTGATGTCGGTCGGGATCGGTTCGGAGCGGCCGATGACGGTGCCCTTCGCCCATTTATAATAGCCGGCGACCGAGATCAGCGTGTCCTTCGACGCGTAAAGTTCGAGGCTGGCATCGACGTTCCATGCGCGGAGCGGCTTGAGGTTCGGGTTGCCCGTCGTCGCGTTGAAGATGATATTGTCGAGCCCGGTGCCGGTCGAGGGGTTGAGATTCACGCCGGCGCCAAAGCTTTCGATCCCCGAACGCGCGATCGCGCGATAGGCGGCGAGGCGCAGCTTGACCTCTTGCGACAGCTCGAACGCGATGTTCGCCGACGGCAGGAAATAATTATAGCTGCCCTTGGCGGTGTTGGTTTGTAGCTGGCCGGTCGGATCGACGCTGACGGTGTAGCTGTCGCCAGGCGTGTCGATGACGATGCGATAGGGCTGGCGGAAACCGACCGAGGTGATGTCGGTCTTGACCCAGCGCAGGCCGACATTGCCGCTGAACGGCACTTGTCCCAAGTCGGATTCGAAATTGGCCATCGCATAGGCCGCGTAGATGCGCTCGGTAACATCGATGTCGCTCGGGTCGCGGCCGTCGGTGGGATAGGGCAGCGCGTCGTCGCTACCGGCAAAGGTGCGGAACAGGCAGTCATTGTCGAAGGTCGCCCATTTGGTGACGTTCGTCCCCATGCCCTTCATGTACGACGTGGTCGTGAAGGGAACGCGGCAATTCTGGTTCGCCTGCGTGATCAGCGCCGTCACCTGCGCGGGCGTGCCGGGGATGGTATTCAGGTCGTTGTTGCGCGCATTGTCGTTGGTGCGCTGGTGATCCGACACACGCCCGCCGAACTTCACGCTGGTGATGAAGCCGTCGAGCTCGCGGTCGATGTCGAGCCGCGCTGCCCAGATCCGGTCCTTGCGATCGGTGACGAAGCGGTTGCGCGCATAGACCGCGTTGTTCGCGGTCGCGAGGAACAGGTTCGGGTCGGTGATGTCGAAATTTTCGAATTCGACAACCGGCACGACATCGTCGTCCTGATAGGTCAGCGTATAGCCAACGCGGCGTGTCGAGCGCATGCGTGTCTGCTTTTGCGTCTCGGTGCGGTGGCTGTTCGAATAGGAGGCGTCGAACGCGACGTTCCAGCGGTCGGGCGACCAGATCAGGCTGAGGCCGCCGCCCAGATATTCCTCGACGCGGCGGCGCGTTTCGAGCTGGTTTTCGAGGTTCGAATTGCCGCGATAACTCATCAGCGCACCGGGCGAATAGCCGTTGTCACCGTTGCCGATGACGAGCGGCTGGATGCCGCGCAACCCTTCGGTGATGCCGAGGACGTTGCGGTCCTCGAGGCTGTTGCGTTTCGAATATTGGCCGTCGAGCGCAATCTCGAAATCAGGCGACGGACGCCACTGGATCGCGCCGATCAGGCCGTCGCGGACTTCGGAGGTCGTCTGGGTACGGAAGCTACGCGACGAATTGGCGAAATAGGGATCACCCCGTGTCTCGCCCACGACGACGGGCGTCGCGCCGGTACTCGGCGCAACCGAGCGCGGGCCGGTCGCGAAGGTGCAATTCTGACTTGCCCCCGCCGCAATTTGCGCGGCGGCGCTGCCGGTTAGCTGGAAAGGATTGTTTGCCGAGGTGTTGCAGAGCTGGAAGGTGGCGTTGGCGTTATAATAATCTTCTGGCGCGGTGGTGTCCTGCCGCTGGTAACCGATCGATACACCGATATCTCCGAGCCCGGTCGAGAACTGGTCGGTGTAGGAGAAGTTGGCGCGATAGCCGAGCCCGTCGTGCTGATAGACGTCGTTATCCTGCGGCTGGAAATCGCCGCGCACCTCGAACTGGATGCGGCGTTTGCCATAATCGAGCGGCTTCATCGATTTGAGCTCGATCACGCCGCCGACGCCGCCTTCGAGGAAATCGGCGCGCTGGGTCTTGTAGACGAGGACGCCGTTGACGAGTTCGGAGGGGAATTGCTGGAAGGCGACCGAGCGGTCGGGGCCGGCGGTCGATACTTCGCGTCCGTTAAAGGTCGAGAAGCTGAGCGTCGGGCCAAGGCCGCGCACCGACAGCTCGTTGGCATTGCCCTTGAAGCGGTCGGCCGAGACGCCGACGATGCGTTCGAGCGTGTCGCCGACCGAATTATCGGGGGTCGCGCCGATCTCGTCGCTGACGAGGCCGTCGACGACGACGTCGGCGGCGCGCTTGAATTCGATCGAGCTACGCTGCGTCGCGCGCGTCCCGGTGACGAGAATCTCGTCGCCGCCGTCGACCGCCGCGGGCTGGTCGCTTTCGATTTCGGCGGGCGCCTCCTGGCTCCACGCGGGGGTTGCGGCGACAAGCGCGACCGATGCGAGCAGCGTTGCGCGGGTCATCGTGACCGGGTGTAATTTCATAATCCCTCTCCCTGTTTCGCCGATCTCGATGCCGGCGATATAATTTGCTACCGGTATCATTTTTCGATAGAGAAATTGATACCGGTGTCACTTTCAGATGTAATACAACTTGTGCCGCGAAGTCAATCGCGCGGCGCGATGCCGTCGATTGCCGGTCTTATCGGTGGTTTTTCAACGCTTTTGGTGCTTCTGCGCCAGGTCGTACATGGCCGTCCCGGCGAGCAAAAAGGCGCCCGAGCCGTAGAATTGCGTCTCCTCGGCGGAGACGCTGTCGGGGCGGTCGCCGACTTGCTGGACCCAGCCGAGCATGCCGTCCGTCTGGACCGCGCGTTGCAACGCCGCCCAGCCGCGAATCGCCGCAGGCTCATAGACTTTGCGGTCGAGCAGGCCATTGTCGACACCCCACGCGAAGGCATAGGTGAAGAAAGCGGTGCCGCTCGATTCAGGCGGCGTGCCGGGATCCTGGTCGAGCAACGAGGCGGGCCAATAACCGTCGGCCTTTTGTAGCGTGACGAGCTTGGCCGCCATCTTCTTGAACAGCCCCTCATAATAGGGGCGCTGCGGGTCGTCCTTGTCCAGCACCTGCAACACGCGGACAAGGCCGCCCATCACCCAGCCGTTGCCACGGCTCCAGAACAGCTTGCGCCCCTTGGTATCGCGCTGATCGAAAAAGCGGCTGTCGCGGAAATATAGGTCTTCGCTCGGGTCGAAGAGATAGTCGGTCGTCGCTTTCCATTCCTGATGGACGAAGTCGGCGTAGCGCTTGTCGCCGGTGGCGATGCCGATGCGCAGCATCGTCGGCGGCGCCATGAACAGCGCATCGCACCAGCACCAGCGCTCGGTGCATAGCGAATATCCGCCGCCCGGCTGGGTTGGGACGAATTCAAGGCTGTTCGTGCGGCGGTTGGCGAAGACATTGTCGAAATAGGCGCGCGCGGGGATGAGTGCCTCGGCGCCGCCGCCGTTCCGCGCCGCCCACTCCCACGCCTGCGCGATCAGCTGATCGTCGGCGTGGAAGGCGAGTTTGCCGAGTTGCCATTTCTGCGCGCGGCCGAGTTCGACCACCGGGTCGCGGTAACGCGCGTCACGCTCGGCAAGGTCGGTGAGGGCGACCCAGAAGGTCGCCTGCTGCCAGTCGCGCGGTTCGCGCACGCTCGGCCGCGCGGCGGGCATCTTGTCCCATGCCTCGCGGTGCGTCAGCTGCCAGCCGGCGACGTGGCGCGTCTGCGCGAGAATGTCGGCGGGTTTCGGCATGACGGGTTCCGCCGGGGCCGCGACGGCGGCCGGCGCGGACATCATCAGGGCAAAGAGGCTCAGCGACATGGCGTTTCCTTTACAGCGGTGAGGGCGATCCAAGAGAGGGTGAGGCGCATCCGTGGAGCGATCAGTGCAGGCCATATATGGGACTGTGCCGCATCCGCCCGGTTGGCGGGAAGGGTGCTGAACCGGATGAAGGCCAAGCCACGGACAGGCTTGCCACGGCCATGGCGCGCCAAGCGCTTCGCATTGCTCGATCCTCTCCCTCGCGAACTGGTCCGGCTTTTCGCCTTGACACCGGTGACATATGTCTTTCCTTTTGCGCTGCAAGTCAATAAGGTTGTCACACAACTGGCCCATTTGGCGATGAGGGGATGGAATGCCGAAGATCGTGTCAGCGCGCGTTATCGTGACGTCACCGGGGCGGAACTTCGTGACGCTGAAGATCGAATGCGACGACGGCACGACGGGCGTTGGCGACGCAACGCTCAATGGCCGCGAGCTCGCGGTGGCTGCCTATCTGTCGGAGCATGTCATCCCGTGCCTGATCGGGCGCGACGCGCACCGCATCGAGGATATCTGGCAATATCTCTACAAGGGCGCGTACTGGCGCTGCGGCCCCGTGACGATGGCGGCGATCGCGGCGGTTGACATGGCGCTCTGGGATATCAAGGGCAAGGTTACGGGCCTGCCCGTCTACCAGCTGCTCGGCGGCGCATCGCGCGAAGGGTGCATGGTCTATGGCCATGCGAACGGCACGACGATCGCCGACACGATCGAAGCGGCGCTCGATTACCAGGGGCAGGGGTATAAGGCGATCCGGCTGCAGTGCGGCGTGCCGGGAATGGCATCGACCTATGGCGTCAGCCAGGATCGCTATTTCTACGAGCCCGCCGACAATGACCTGCCGACCGAGAATATCTGGTCGACGAGCAAATATCTGCGCGTCGTGCCCGAGCTGTTCGCCGCGGCGCGTGAGGCGCTGGGGTGGGACGTGCACCTGCTCCACGACGTCCACCACCGGCTGACCCCGATCGAGGCGGCGCGCCTCGGCAAGGATCTGGAGCCATACCGCCCCTTTTGGATCGAGGATGCGACCCCTGCCGAGGATCAGGAGGCATTTCGCCTGATCCGCCAGCACACCACGACGCCGCTCGCGGTGGGTGAGATTTTCTCGTCGGTTTGGGACTGCAAGGCGCTGATCGAAAACCGGCTGATCGACTATATCCGCGCGACGGTGCTTCACGCGGGCGGCATCACGCATATGCGCCAGATCGCCTCGCTAGCCGACCTCTATCAGGTCCGCACCGGCTGCCACGGCGCGACCGACCTGTCGCCGGTGACGATGGCGGCGGCACTGCACCTCGGGCTCGCGATCCCCAATTTCGGCATCCAGGAATATATGCGCCATAGTTCGGAGACCGATGCGGTCTTCCCGCATGCCTATCGCTTCGCGGATGGCATGCTCCATCCGGGCGATGCGCCCGGGCTCGGGGTCGATATCGATGAGGCGTTCGCCGAAAGCTTTCCTTATGCCCGCGCCTACCTGCCGGTGAACCGGCTCGAAGACGGAACGATGTGGAGTTGGTGATGCGTTTGACCTTTCTTGCCCTTGCTTTGCTCGCCGCGCCGGTGGGCGCGCAGGAGCATAAGCCGATGCGGCCCGCGACCGCCGACGAGCAAAAGGCGCGCGCCGCGGTGGTGATCGCCGATTATCGCTTCGACGACCTGCTCTGGGAAAACGACCGCATCGCGCACCGCATCTACGGCCGCGCGCTCGAGAAGGCCGAACCGCCGTCGACGTCGGGGATCGACGCGTGGGGCAAGCGCGTGCGCTGGCCCTTCATGGACCGCCAGTTGCGCACCGGCGACCAGCATGCCGACCATGGCGAGGGGATCGATTTCTACAATGTCGGCACCGGGCGTGGGACCGGCGGGCTTGGCATCTGGTACGACAACAAGCTGTGGACCTCGCGCAACTATGTGCGGCCGCGCATCCTGCAATCGGGTCCGGACGTCGCCGACTTTAGCGTCGACTACGAGCCATGGCCGGTCGATACGCTGCGCACGGTGCGCGAAACGCGGCGTTTCACACTGCCCGCCGGGACGAATTTCACGCGCATGACCTCGACGATCGCATCGAACAGCGATGACGAATTGATCGTCGGCATCGGCATTTCGAAACGGCCGGTCAACGGCAGCAAGCTCGGCGAGGTCCGGAAGGATCAAGCTGGCGCGCGTATGAGTTGGTGGGGGGCCGCCGACGGCGAAGGCGATAGCGGCAAGGGGCGAATGGCGGGGGCGGTGATCGTCGATCCGGCCGCCTTTGCCGGTTTCGCCGAAGATACCGACAACTATCTGATCTTGGTACGCGTCCAGCCCGGTCGGCCCTTCGTCTATTACAGCGGCGCAGCCTGGGATCGCGGCGGGGATTTTGCGACGCGCGAGGCATGGGATAGCTATGTCGACAGCCAGCGGCCCGATTTCCGGCCCTAGCCAGTTTCGCGGCGCGATGATAACGCATCATCCATGGCGATAACCAAGGCGGCGTCGCTGGCGGATGATCTGGTCCAGCGCTTCGAGGAACAGATCGAGACGGGCGGCATGCCCGTCGGATCGCGTTTCCCGACCGAAAAAGAGATTACCGAGACGTTCGGCGTCAGCCGGACCGTCGTGCGCGAGGCCTATTCGCGGCTGTCTGCGCGCGGCCTGCTGGTGTCGCGGCGCGGATCGGGCGCCTATGTTCCCGACGGCGCACAATATCGTGCCTTTCAGGTCACCGCCGAGGAGATCGGTGAGATCGACGATGTGCTGAAGCTGCTCGAAATGCGCATCGGCTTCGAAGCCGAGATGGCCGATCTCGCCGCGCGGCGCCGCACCGACACCGATATCGCCGCACTTCGCAGCGCTCTTGAGGCCATGGAGGAAAGCAGCGACGTCGATGCCTCGGTCGCCGCCGACGCCGCCTTTCATGCGGCGATCGCCAGCGCAACGGGAAACCCCTATTTCCTGCGCTTCACCCAGTTTCTCGGCGTACGCCTCGTGCCGTCGCGGCGGCTGTACCTGCAGGGCGACGACCCCGTGCAGCACCAGCGTTATGCCCATACGATCAACCGTGACCATGAGGCGATCGTCGTCGCGATCGAAGCGGGCGATCCCGCCGCCGCGCGTCGTGCCGCGCGCCGACATATCGAAAAATCGATCCTTCGCTATCGTTCGCTCAAAGAGAGCCGGTAACCGGTAGCCAATCCGGCGCCGCGCCGTTGGCCGAGAATGGGTCACGCAGGAAATTAGCTATCTACTGACCTTGATTTCGACTCGCGATGGTCTATTCAACCCCCGTGCAAGGCGACCCCGACAATTACATCAGCCTGCTGTCTGCCGCGCAGATCGAAACGTTGCGGCACGTTTACGAGCATAAAAATTCCAAGCAGATCGCGCGCCTGATGAACGTCTCACCGCACACCGTCGACGAGCGCGTGCGGCGCGTGTTAAAAAAACTTAATGTTTCTAACAGGATAGAGGCAGCGCGGATTCTGGCTGTTAACGGTGTCTTCGACAATGTTACCCCTTATCAGCCTTTGACATATCAATTGATCGACCTAGGCGACCTACCTCCGCCGGTCGATGCGGACCCGGGGCGCAGTTCGTTTCGGCGATTTTTCGATATTGGTTCGCCATTTCCTACCGCGTCCCAGCCGGCCAACCGGCATGGGTTGATGGAAAGGATAATCTGGCCAATTTTGATCGCTTTTGCGACAATCCTGGCCTTTTCCGCCCTCTATTCGATCCTTGTCGGACTCGGTCGTGTTCTGACTTGATGTTCGAACGAATGCTGCGGGGGGGAACCGGTAGCATTCTTTTTCAAGGAAAAAGATTATGCTGAATCAACGAGTTTCTGCGGCGAAGAAGATCGCTTCCGACCTACACCTGGCCGAAGACGCCATCGACGAAGCGATGATCCGCATCGCCCAGCTTGCCGCCACGCTGCCTACCGCGCGCCGCGAAACCAACATGTCGGCGATCGTTGGCCAGGAAGCGATGTCGAAGGTCGCGCACGCGCTTGCCGCCGCCGGCGAAGTCCGCCAGCTCTTGACCGACGCGCATCTGGCGCTGACGGTGACGCAAAAGGAAGTCGGCCTCGGCACGCGCATGTTCGGCGCGGGCGTCAAGCCCGCCGAAGCGAAGCTGGTCGACGAAGGCAGCAACGATCGTTCGGGTGTCGAAGCCCCGGCGTTCGCCAAGGCCGGTTGATCCGCAAGAAAGGTTGACAGCCACAATGTGGTCCGTGGCGATCTATTATATTGTCCTGTTCATCACGGTTGCCGTCGCGGTCAAACGCGGCGGACCGCTTGAACGCTGGGCGGCCTATACGGCCTTGATCGCCTCGATCCTCACCAGTGCCGTGACGCCTTTCCCGACCTGGACCGATATTGAGTTTAATATCTTCGCGATCGACATGCTGGTTCTGCTGAGCTTCTGGTTCATCGCCATGCGCACGCAGAGTTTCTGGCCCTACTGGATCACCGGATGGCAATTGATCGCCATTTTCGGCCATATCCAGAAGTTCATGTTTTCGGAGATACTGGCGCGACCCTATTCGCTCCTCTCGGTCTATATATCGTACCCGATCCTGCTTTTGATCATCTATGCATCGGGTTCGTCCAGTCGGCGGAATGACGTTACGGCCTAGTGTGCGTGGCTGCCCAAGGGGCATCTCCACATGCAGCAATTTTCGAATCAAGAAATTGCCGAACTGAAATCGCGGGTCGACCAGATCCACGACCTGCTTGCGGGGCGCGGCGAAGAATCGCCGCCTGCAGCCTTGCGCTTGGTTGACGGTAACCGGCCCGAAACGCCCGCGAAAACCGGGCTGCTCGATCAGTTGTCGTTCAGCATCCAGATCCGGCGCATCCGCCGAAGCCATTTCGGCACGGCCGAAATGTCGGGGCCAACCTGGGATATGATGCTCGACCTGATGCTCGCGGGTGCGCACGGACGTGTGCTCAGCGCCAGTGATCTGGCGACCGGCGCGGGCGTTCCGCTCTCGTCGGGTCTGCGCATGATCAGCGCGCTCGAACGGCTGGGGCTGGTGCACCGCTCGATCGACGAGCGCGACCGGCGACGCACGATCGTCCGGCTCACCGATATCGGAACCGAACGCATGGCCACCTATTTCGAGAAAATCGGCGCCGCCTGGCAGACCGCGCAGACGCTGGCCGCCTGATTCCCCTCGATCGGGTGCGGGCCGACTGGTCGCGTGCGCCGCACCCGGTCAAACCTATTCGGTCATTTCCTTCATCATGCGATCGACCTTGATCATCGCCTCGCGCTTGATCTGGCAGATGCGCGCAGCGCTGACGTCGAGCGTCAGGCCGATCTCGTGCAGGTTGAGCTCCTCGAAGAAATAGAGCTGCAACACCATCTGTTCGCGATGCGACAGGCGGCCGACGCACTGGCGCAGCGCGCCCATCAGATCCTCCTGTTCGCACCGTTCGTCGGCGCCGGCGTCTTCGTCGGCGGCCAGAAAGGCGCCAATGTCGGTCAGCTCGTCGAGCGACGTTGACCGGCCGTGCGTCGCGTTGCGCTCTAGCGCGAAATAATCCTCCGCCGACATGTCGAACGCGACCGCCATTTCTGCCGTCGTCGGCGCGCGCATCAACTGCTGTTCGAGCGACGCGCGCATGGCGTGGATCCGTTTCGCTGCGACCATCGCCGAACGGCCGACATCGGCTTCGCGGCGCAACTGGTCGATCATCGCGCCGCGGATGCGCGTCGTCGCATAGGTCGCAAAGGCGAAGCCGCGCTCTTCATAATTGCGGCTCGCTTCGATCAGCGCGATCAGCCCGGTCTGGATCAGATCGTCAAGCTCGCTCGTCCGCGACACGCGCGAAAACACCTGCCACGCGATCTTGCGGACCAGCGGTGAATATTCCTCGACCAGCGCCTCGACGCTTTCGCCATAGCCGCGCGCGCGGGGGGCGCGGCCGGCGGTCCCGGCAAATTGCTCGGCGGGCTCAATTCTCATGCGGTTGGTCCTCCATGTGGGCTTCGGGCCCGGACGCGAGGCGGGGCACTTCGGCGCCGATCGTCGCGACGATTTCGGTCTGTTTGTTCGCCGGGATTTCGAGATACGAAATGACGGCAACATCGGGGAAGGTGGCGCGCACGAGCCGCGAGAGGGCGGAGCGGCAGATCGGCGAGGCGACGAGCGCGAAGCTGCGCGTTTGCAGGAGCAGCGGTTCGACAGCCTGGCCGACCTGTTCGATGATCGTCATCGCCATGCCATGTTCGAACGGCCATTCGGCGGCGGGATTCGCGCGGACTGCCTGATTGAGCAGCATCTCGACCTCGGGGCTGAAGGTGACGACGGGCAGCGGCATCCGGCTCGGCACGATCGTCTGGACGATCAGCGCGCCGATGCGCTGGCGCACCGCTTCGACGAGGTCGATTTCGCCGAGCTGCTGTGCCGCGAGCGATACCATCGCCTCCGCGATCTTGCGGAAATCGCGCAGCGGCACGCGCTCGACGAGCAAAGATTTGCAGAGGCTGGCGACGCGCGGCAGCGAATAGCCCTGGGGCGACAGATTCTGCGCGAGCTGCGGATAATGAACCTTGAGATTCTCGATCAGCGACTGCGCATCGTCGATACCGAACAGCTCGGCGGCGGCGCCGACGATGCTGTTGTTGAGGTGCGTCGCAACGACGGTGGCGGGGTCGACGACGGTATAGCCCGCGGCGATCGCGTCATTCTGCATCGCTTTGGGAATCCATAGCGCGTCGAGGCCAAAGGTCGGGTCCTTGCACGGACGTCCGACGACCTTGGTGACGAGATCGCCCGAATCGAGCGCGAGCATTTCGTTGGGGAAGACCTCGTCCTCGCCGACGATCACCCCGGCGACCGAGATGCGATAGACGTTGCCGGGCAGCGACAGATCGTCGCTGACCTTCACCGGCGGGACGACGAAGCCGAGTTCCTTCGACAATTGGCGGCGGATGCCCGTGATGCGGGTCATCAGCGGCGAGCCCTTTCGTTCGTCGACGAGGGTGACGAGCGCATAGCCGATCTCGAGCTGGCACGCGCTCGCGTCGCTGACGTCGGCCCATTCGATGCGCGACGGGTCGGGCGCGGGGGCGGCGGGTTCGGGCAGGTCGGCGATCGCGGCGGCGCTGCGGCGAAGCTGCCAGCCCATGCCGAAGGAGAGCGCCGCGGCGGGCAGGATCAGCATCTGCGGCATCGAAGGGACGAGCCCGAGGATGAAGAGAATGCCGCCGACCGCCATCCACACGGTGGGCGAGGCGAACTGGCTGCTGATCTGGCCGCTGAGATCGAACGGCGAGGCGACGCGGGTGACGATGGCGGCGGCTGCGATCGAGAGCAGCAGCGCCGGGATCTGCGCGACCAGCGCATCGCCGATCGCGAGCGTGACATAGTTGCTGCCAGCTTCAGAGAAGCTCAGGCCATGGCTGAAGATACCGAGGATCAGCCCGCCGACGATATTGACGAACAGGATCAGCAGGCCGGCGATCGCGTCGCCCTTCACGAATTTCGAGGCACCGTCCATCGAGCCGTAGAAATCGGCTTCGGTCGCGACTTCGACGCGGCGCGCCTTGGCTTCTTCGGGGCTGAGCAGCCCGGCGTTGAGATCGGCGTCGATCGCCATCTGCTTGCCCGGCAAGGCATCGAGGGTGAAGCGCGCCGACACTTCGGACACGCGCCCGGCGCCCTTGGTGATGACGACCATGTTGATGATCATCAGCACGAAAAAGACAAACAGGCCGACGACATAGTCGCCCCCGATCAGCACCTGCCCGAACGCTTCGATGACATGGCCCGCCGCAGCGGTGCCCTCGTGCCCGTGGACGAGCACGACGCGCGTCGATGCGACGTTGAGCGCGAGGCGGAACAGCGTCGCGAGCAGCAGGACGGTCGGGAAGGAAGAAAAATCGAGCGGCTTGGCGGCCGACAATGCGACCATCAGGATCGCGAGGCTGATCATGATATTGGCGACAAAGCTGATGTCGAGGATCAGCGGCGAGACGGGAATGACCATCAAGCCGACGAGGATCAGCATCCCGACGGGCAGCGCCGCGGCGCCGGCCATGCGGCCGATGTTGCCGAGGTTGAAGCCGGCGGTCATGCCGCGCCTCCCGAAAGCGACGCGAGCCGCCGATAGGCATCGGCGGCAAAGCCCATCGAGAGGGTCTTTGGCATAGGTTGGATATCCATCATCTGGAGCGGCGGGCGTCCGCCGCCCGTGCCCGCGAGACCGCTCGAACTGCTCGCTTGCGCGTGCCAGCCCGAAGGGGCGAAGGGCTTCATATTTTCGATCTTGCCGCCGTCCTCGAGCTTCACGCGAAAGCGTTCGCGGATCTCGGCAAGGCTGCGCATGCTGCCGTCGGGGGCGTAGAAGACCGAGCGGTTCGCGGCCGCGGCCTCGGGCATCATTGATGCGCCGGGCTGATCGGGGTTCGCTGCGAGCGCGGTGAGGAAGTTGGCGGCGCCGCCGCTTCCCAGGAAGTGCGCAAGATAGAGGTCGACGGGTTCGGCGCTGCGGCCGATCCGGCTTTCGATATAGTCGCGGTTGTCGCCGGTAAGCGCGGCGGCCATGCTCGACGAGGCAGCGGGGTCGTCGCGCAGGTCCAGAATCTGCTGGCGGAGCGCGGGATCGGCGACCGACAGGCGCCCCGATGCGTCGCGCCCGATCGCGTCGGCGGCCCAGGCGAGCCCATGGTTCGCGCCATGGCGATCGAGCGTCGCGAGCCAGGTCTGCTTGGTGAACTGATACAGCCCGCGCGCCGACGAGGTCGACGCTTTCGCGGTCGGGTTATAGCCGCTTTCGACGCGCGCGACGTCGACCAGATAATCGAAATCGATCCCCGTGCGCGCCGACGCGCTCTGCACCGCATCCATGACGGGTGCGGCGATGCGGGCCGGGCCTTGGGGATTGTTGATTGCGTTCATCGTCTTTGGTTCCGCTTGTTCAGCAGACCAAAAGCAATCATCGTGCCATTTCGCAGAAACGGCAGATATTTATCTGGTTATCAGTAGCTTAAAGCGGCACCGCGCGGCCGGGTGCCGCGGATCTCATGGTTTTTGTCAATCCTCTGACGCGTCCAGTTCTTCAAGATATTGACGCGCATCGCAGCGGCTTCGAGCTGATTGAGCGTCTGGCCCATCAGCGCCCGCGCGCGATGTTCGCTCCCTGCCGGGATCGCCACGCCGCGGAACAGGATCACTGCGGTTGCGAGCTCCTCGGTCGCGGCGATAATCGCGCCGGCGTCATGTCCGTCGAGCGCACCGACCAGGTCGTTGAGCCGCGATTGCAGGTCTTCCATCTGTGCCTGCATCATTCGCCCCCGCGGCCGTGGAAGTCGATCATCGCGCTCGCGATGATTGCGGGATGCACGCCATAGCTGCCATTCGCGATCGCGGTGCGCAGCGATGCGACACGCGCGACGTCGACCGGCGCCGCCTGATCGGCGAGGCTGGTCGCAAGGCGGTTCAGCCGCGCGGTCGGCAAATTGTCCTGCACCGGCTGAAGCTGTGCCGGGGGGCGCATCGCGGTCGCCGCTTCGCTGGCGACCCTGCGCAGCGGGCCGGCACGGCCGATGCCGCCGACTGGTCCGATCTTGCTGTCACCCGACATAAAAGCCTCCATCCGGTGCCGTCAGAAAAGTGACGACGCGGTTCACGAAGGCTTTAACGGACGGCGTTCGGGGCGATTAAGGTGGCTTATCGCAAAAAAGACAAAAGAAAGGCCCGGTGCCGTCGGAAAGCCGACAGCCCGGGCCAAGTGGGTGGGTCGTGAAGGGGTATCAGTCTTGCAGGCTGGCGCGGCCCGGACCGGTGACGGTGGCGCTGAGCATAGATTTGGCGTCGCTGCCACGCAAAGCGATCGTTTCGCCGACGCGGCCGTCTTGCGTCGCGACCGCGGCATAGCTGATCGAATAGCTTTCGGTGTCGATCGTCACGCGGACATTGTCGCCGCGGCGAATGACGGGCGCGCTGGCTGCGGGGCGCGCAAAGCTTGCTGTGACCGGCGACGCTCCTGCGGGCGCGGTCATCGGGACGCGCAGGCGCCAGCCGAGCGAGGCGCAGCGGACCGCTAGCGTCTGGGCGTCGATCGCGGTGACCGACGCCTGTTCGGGGCAGCGCGCGAGCTTGATGCGGCGATCGACCGGGGTCGCGTTGCGGCCCATCGCATTGGCGACCATGTCGGTCAGCACGTCGATCGTCTGCCAATCCTCATTGCCCTGCTGCGCGTGCGCGGCGAGCGGGGCGGCGAGAGCGCATGCGGCGAGGCACGCGAAAGTTTTGCGGGACAAGGTCCATCTCCTTTGGTCCAAAATGGTCGTCCATCATTTTGCAGGAAGCGTGCCAGTCGCGGTTTGATGCGCGGTTGCCGGGGTCGCCCAGCTTCGTCGTCAGATTTTTGACTCACACAAACTGGTGTCGGCGCAAGCTGCAGTTAAATATCTGAAAATATGTAATAAACTCTATTTGGCACGCCCATTGCATCATACCTTGGTGTTTTCCGCGCGTCCGTGCCGCACTTGGCTCGGACCCCGGCAAAAGGAATGTGATGATGGCATCCGAGAAACTCTTTGGCCTGCATGCGACGGCGCTCCAGCTGCGCAGCCAGCGCATGATGATGCTCGCGTCGAACATCGCGAACGCCGCGACGCCCAATTACAAGGCGCGCGACATCGATTTCGCCAAGGCGCTCGACCTCGCGCAGCAGGGCGGCTCGACCGATGGCGCGATTTCGTATCGCGTCCCGGTTCAGGCGTCGCTCGACGGCAACACTGTCGAGATGGCGACCGAGCAGACCGCCTACGCCGAAAACGCGCTCGCCTATCGCTCGAGCCTCTCTTTCCTGACCGGGCGCATCAACACGCTGACCCGCGCGATCAAGGGCGAATGACGATGAACGGCAATTTCTCCGTCTTCGACATCAGCGGCCGCGCGATGTCGGCGCAGCTCGTCCGGCTCAACACCACCGCATCGAACCTTGCCAACGCGGGAACGGTCGCGGGCAGCGAAGCCGGTGCGTTCCGTTCGCTCAAGCCCGTGTTCCGCACCGTGATGGACGATCATGGCCGCGCGACGGTCCAGATCGACCAGGTCACGACCTCGAAGATGGCGCCGTCGAAGCGCCACGATCCGTCGAACCCATTGGCCGACGCCGACGGCAACGTCTGGGAAGCCGCGGTCGATAGCGCCGCCGAGCTGGTCGAGATGGTCGAGACCGCGCGCCAGTATCAAAACAACGTCCAGGTCCTCGAAACCGCGAAAGGCCTGATCAACGAAACCCTCAGGATGGGACAGTAAAATGAGCGTCAACAGCATCACCAACAACAATCCACCCGTGTTCCAGCCCAAGGGCGGCAAGCAGATGGATCAGAGCGACTTCATGCGCCTGATGACTGCGCAGCTGTCGCAGCAGGACCCGTTCAACCCGGTCGATAACCAGCAGATGGTTGCGCAGATGGCGCAATTCTCGAGCCTCGCCGGGATCAGCGAGACGAACACCGTGCTCGCGAAGATTTCGGAGCAGCTGACGGCGCAGACCCAGCTGCTCAAAGATATCAAGGCTTCGCAGCCTTCGACCCCCACCACGCAGGAAGGATAAATCCATGTCATTCTATACTTCGCTCTCGGGCCTCAAGGGCGCGCAGACCGACATGTCGGTCATCTCGAACAATATCGCCAACGCCGGCGCGATCGGCTTCAAGCGCAGCAAGGCGCAGTTCGGCGACATCTTCGCCTCGTCGCCGACGCAGTCGACCAAGATGATCGCGGGCCAGGGCACGCGCCTCAACGGCATCACGCAGCAGTTCACGCAGGGGTCGTATGAAGCGAGCGAAAAGACGCTCGACCTCGCGATCGTCGGCGAAGGCATGTTCATCGTGAAGGGCGAGCCGCCGCGCGAAGCGATCAGCTACACGCGTAACGGCTCGTTCGAACCGACCCCCGACCGCTATGTCATCGACACGACGGGCGCGAAGCTGCAACTGCTGCCGGTCGACGCGAACGGCAATGTCACCGACAAGACGCTTGCCGGCGCCTTCGACATGCGCCTCCCCGAGGGTGCGCCGACCGACCCGACCTCGGGTCTCGTCAACGTCACGATCGGTCTCGACGGTCTGGTCACCGCGACCTTTGCGAACGGTGAAAACCAGAAGCTCGGCAAGGTCGCGATGGCGACCTTCCCGACGATGTCCGGCCTGCGCCCGAACGGCGATGCGCATTGGCAGTCGACGGGCGAAAGCGGCCCGCCGACGATCGACGCCGCGACCAACGGCCCGATGGGCGCGGTCCGCTCGGGCGCGCTCGAACGCTCGAACGTCGATATCACCGAGGAACTGGTGATGCTGATGTCGGCACAGCGCAATTTCCAGGCGAACGCGAAGGCGATCGAGGGCGCGTCGCAGCTGACCCAGACGATCATCGGCATGCGCTGACGCGCTGCTGACCGCCGCCTGCCGGGAGAATTTCGATGGACCGCCTCATCTACACCAGCCTCACCGCGATGCGGGGCAGCATGTCCCGGCAGACGGCGATCGCCAACAATCTGGCGAACGCGGAAACGCCGGGCTTCCGCGCCGACATGGCGAATGCGCAGACGTTGTGGCTCGACGGCAGCGGGCTCGATGCGCGCGCCATGTCGTCCGAGGAAGTCCTCGGCGCCGACATGCGCGCGGGCACCGTCACCTCGACGGGGCGCGATCTCGACATCGCGATGCAAGGCGATGCGCTGCTCGTCGTGCAGGCGAAAAATGGCGAAGAGGCCTACACAAAGCGCGGCGATTTACAGATCTCGCCGAGCGGACTGCTCACCACCGGCGACGGCCATCCCGTTCAGGGTGGTCAGGGGCCGGTGACGATCCCGCCCGCCGACGCGATCACCATCGACCAGGAAGGCCGTGTGTGGATCGTGCCGCAGGGCGGCGATCCCGAAAATCCGCAGGAGGTCGACCGGCTCCGGCTCGCGACCCCGACGGGATCGGACATCGCCAAGGGTCTCGACGGCCTGTTCCGTGTGAAGGGCGGCGGCATATTGCCCGACGACCCCGAAGCGCGGCTGCTGACCCGTTCGATCGAAGGATCGAACGTCAGCGCGACCAGCGCGCTCGTCGAGATGATCGAGGCGAGCCGCAGCTGGGACACCCAATTGAAGATGATCGGCGACGTGCGCGACATGGATAGCGCGACCGCCAGCCTGATGCAGCTTCCCCGTTAAGGAGATAAAGAGATGAGTATCGGTGCCTTGCACGTCGCGCGGACCGGTCTGGATGCCCAAGGCTTCCGGATGCAGGTGATCGCCAACAACCTCGCCAACGTCAACACGACGGGCTTCAAGCGCGACCGCGCGAGCTTCGAGACGCTGAGCTATCAGATGATGACGCAGGCGGGCGCGCCGTCGACGGCCGAAAACCGCTATGCCACCGGGCTCAACCTCGGCACCGGCGTCGCGCTCAACGGTACCGCGCGCATGGATACGCAGGGCACGTTCCAGACGACGGGCAACGGGCTCGACGTCGCGATCGACGGCGCCGGCTATTTCCAGATCGAGATGCCCGACGGGCGCACCGGCTATACCCGCGCGGGCAATTTTGGCCGCGCCCCCGACGGCACGATCGTGACCTCGGACGGCAAGCCGATGATACCGGCGATCCAGATCCCCGAAGACGCGAGCAATGTGACGATCGGGCTCGACGGCACCGTGTCGGCGACCGGCGCCGACGGCACCGCGCTCGAACTCGGCCGCATCGAGATTGCGCGTTTCGCCAACCCGGCGGGCTTGCAGGCGATCGGCGGCAATTTGCTCGTCGAAACGCAGGGCTCGGGCGCGCCGCTCGTGGGCGGCGCGGGCGAGGAAGGGCGCGGCAGCCTCCGCGGCGGCATGCTTGAGGGGTCGAACGTCAATGTCGTCGAGGAACTCGTCGACATGATCGAGACGCAGCGCGCCTATGAGGTCAATTCCAAGATGATCTCGGCGACCGACGAGATGATGAAAAATGCGTCGCAGACTCTCTAATCTGGTCCTGCTCACCCTCGCGCTGGTGCCCGTTTCGGCGCTCGCGAAGGACAAGCAGCCGCCCGACGCCTTTGCGGCGACGGCGCCGGTCGGTCCGGCGCCGCTGCCGGGCAATGGCTCGATCTTTCAGGGCAGCTATGTGGCGCTTACCTCAGGTGGCCGCGCGGGCCAGGTCGGCGATATCGTCACGATCCAGCTCGTCGAGCGCACCGCGGCGACCAAAAGCAATGCCGCGGGCACGCAGCGCGACGGGAATATTAGCCTGACGCCGCCGACCACCGGCCCGCTGTCGCTGTTCAACCCCAGCGATATCGCGATGGGCGGCGGCCAGCAGTTCAAGGGCAAGGGCGACGCATCGCAGTCGAACGCCTTGTCGGGCGAAGTCAGCGTGACGATCGCCGCGGTCTATCCGAACGGCACGATGCTGGTGCGCGGCGAAAAGCTGCTCACCCTCAACCGCGGCGACGAACGCGTCCAGATCTCGGGGATTATTCGCGCGATCGACATCAGCCCCGACAACCGCGTCCTGTCGACCCGCGTTGCCGACGCGAACATCCGTTACGTCGGCAAGGGCGAGATCGCCCGCGCCAGCAAGCAAGGCTGGTTGCAACGTTTCTTCTCGATCATCAGCCCGTTCTGAAGAGGATTTAAAGTGACCCAGCGTCCGTCCCTGTTCACCCTTTTTGCGCTCCTGCTCGCCAGCTTCGCCTTCGCGGCGCCGGCGCACGCCGAGCGCATCAAGGATATGGGCCAGTTCCAGGGCCTGCGCGCCAACCAGCTCACCGGCTACGGCATCGTCGTCGGGCTTGCGGGCACCGGCGACGACAGCCTCGATTATTCGACGCTGGGCATGAAGGGCGCCGTGTCGCGCTTCGGCCTGACCTTGCCGCCGGGGGTGAACCCGGCGCTGAAGAACGCCGCAGCGGTGATGATCACCGCCGAACTGCCGCCCTTCGCCAAGCCCGGCCAGCGCCTCGACGTCACCGTCTCGGCGATCGGCAAGTCGAAAAGCCTCCGCGGCGGCACGCTGGTGCTCGCGCCGCTTTATGGCGCCGACGGACAGATTTATGCGATGGTGCAGGGCAATCTGGTCATCGGCGGCCTCGGCGTCGATGCCGCCGACGGATCGAAGCTGACGGTCAATGTGCCGTCGAGCGGCCGCATCGCGGGCGGCGCGACGGTCGAGCGCGCAGTCGACACGGGCTTTGCAACGACCAGCTTTCTGACCTTCAATCTCCATCAATTCGATGCCACCAACGCGAAGCGCGTCACCGATGCGATCAACGCGGCGCTGCCCGGCAGCGCGTCGATGATCGACGGCGCCAGCATCGCGATCCGCACGGGCGGCAACGGCGACGAGCGCATGCGGTTGATCTCGCAGATCGAAAATCTGGGCGTCCAGCGCGCCGAGCCGCCGGCGAAAGTTATCGTCAACGCCCGCACCGGCACCGTCGTGATCAACGGCGCGGTCCGCGTCGGCACCGCCGCAGTGACGCAGGGCAAGCTCACCGTCTCGATCAAGGAATCGCCGATGGTCGTGCAGCCGGCGCCGTTCAGCCGCGGCCAGACCGCGGTCGAGGAGTCGAGCGAAATCAGCGTCGAGCAGGACTATCGCCCGGTGATGCTGGTCAAGCCGACCGCTTCGCTTTCCGAACTCGTCGATGCGATCAATCGCATGGGCGTTCCCCCCGGCGACCTTGTCGCCATCCTCGAGGCGCTGAGTCAGGCCGGCGCGCTCACTGCGGAACTGGTGATCATATGACGACGCCTATTTCTTCCGTCACCGCAACGCCGACCCCCGCCGCCGCCGGCGGTGGCGACGGCGGCCTCCGCAAGGCGGCCGAGGCATTCGAAGCCGTGATCCTGCGCCAGCTGATGGCGTCGATGCGGCAGGCGAAGCTTGGCGACGATATTTTCGGATCGAGCGCGACCGACAATTTCCGCGAAATGGCCGACGCGCGCACCGCCGATTCGATCGCCGCGATGCGCCAGTTCGGTATCGCCGACATGGTCGAGAAGCAGTTCCGCGGCCAGCTCGGCGGGCTTTCGGGCGGCCTTAAAGGAGGCGTGCAATGAGCGACCTGCTTGGCATCGGTTACAGCGGCCTCAAAGCCTATTCGCGCGCGCTCTCGACGATCGGCGACAATATCGCCAACGCCCAGACGCCCGGATATGCGCGCCGCCGGCTCGAGATGATGGAAGCCGTCGGTGGCGGCAATTCGATCTTTTACCGCGGCAATACCAACCCCGGCGGGGTCGACATCCGCGGTATCGACCGCTCGGTCGACGGCTGGCTGATCGAGGATTCGCGCATCACCTCGGGCGATGCCGAACGCGCCGCTACCAAGCTGTCGTGGCTCGGCAAGGCCGAGGATGCGCTGAGCGACGAGACCAATGGCGTCAAGACTGCGCTGACCAAGCTTTACACCACCGCCGACCAGCTGACCGCCGATCCGTCGAACCGGACGCTGCGCGCGCAATTCCTGCAGGCGGTCGACGATGTCGCAGCGGGCTTTCGCACCGCCGCCGGGCAGCTCGACAAGTTGGGCGAGGGGATTGAGGGCGCCGCTGCGAGCGAGGTCGACCAGTTCAACGCCGATCTGAGTGCGCTCGAACAGATCAACATCGGCCTTCGCAAGGCGCGGCCGGGATCGACCAACGAGGCGAGCCTGCTCGACGAACGCGACCGGCTGCTCGACAAATTGTCGTCGCAGGCGGGCGTCAGCGCAACCTTCGACGATAAAGGCACGGTGACGCTGCGCGCCGCCGGATCGGGCGACCTGCTCGTCGGCGGCGGCGTGGTGAACCCGATTTCGGTCACCGCCGCGCCCGACGGACGGCTTTCGTACAGTGTCGGCGGTTCGCCGCTTACGATCTCGACCGGCGCGCTTAGTGGCCTCGCCGAGGGTGCGAACCATGTCGCCGACCAACGCGCCGCGCTCGACACGATGGCGACGGATTTTGCGAACCAACTCAACGCCGCGCATCAGGCAGGCACCGACGCCAATGGCAATCCGGGCCAGCCCTTGTTCACCGGCACCAGCGCTGCAACGCTGACCGCCGCGCCGCTGAGCCCCGACCAGGTCGCGGCGGCGAACGGTTCGGGCAGCAACGGCAATATGCTCGCGCTTGGCGCGATGCGCGGCGCGAGCGATCCCGAAGCACGCTGGTCTGGCCATCTTGCGACGCAGGCACAATCGGTCGCATCGGCGCGTGCGCAGGATGCCGCCGCCGCAACGCGCGCCGATGCGTCGGCCGCGGCGCGCGACGGGGTGAGCCAGGTCGATCTCGACACCGAAGCCGGCGAACTGCTGCGCTTCCAGCAGGCCTATTCGGCCGCCGCGCGCACGATCCAGGTCGCGCGCGAAACCATGCAAACCTTGCTCAGCTCGCTGTAAGAAAGGGTCAGAATCATGATCAATGCCGTGGGCAATCGCATGACACGCGAAATCGCGCGCCAACAGAAACTCGCCGATGCGCTCGAACGCACGCAGATCCAGATCTCGGGTGGGAAGAAACTGCTGCGCATGTCCGACGATCCAGTCGCATCGCGGCGGATCGCGACGATCGGCACGACGCAGGCGAGCATGGCCGCCTGGTCGTCGAATGTGAACACCGCCGACGCGTTGGTGTCGCAGGCCGACGGGGTGATGAAATCGGTGAGCAACCTGATGACGCGGGCACGCGAACTGACGCTCGCTGCGGCGAGCGATACGGCAAACCCCGCCGACCGCGCGACGATCGCCGCCGAACTCGGCACGATCGCCGATGAACTCGATGCGCTGGCAGCGACGCGCGATTCGAATGGTGATCCCGTATTCGCGACCGGGACGGCGCGCGTGATGCGTTTCGACACGGATCTCAGCTTCGCGCCGGTGCAGTCGGCGGCGGATGTCTTTGTCGTCGGCGGAAACAGCCTGTCGACGAGCATTCGTGATGCCGCGACCGCGGTCGCCGCGGGCAACAAGACGGCGATGGGCACCTCGATCACGACGCTCGACACCGCGATCAGCCATGTCGCCGACGAACATGCCAAACTCGGCCTTGCGGGCGGGCGGCTCGATCGCGTCGGCGACGGGCTCGCGGCGCGCGGGATCACGCTCAAGGACGAACGCTCGTCGATCGAGGACACCGACCTCGACGTCGCGATTGCCGAGCTCAACGCCATGGATCTGACGCTGCAGGCTGCGCAGGCAGCCTTTGCCAAGATCAACCGGCAGACCTTGTTCGATATTTTGAACTGACGGTCCTCAATTTTTCGGCGCCGCTGCCGTTAATCATCAAGACGTCCCTGAATTTGCGGGGGCCGGCCTCGACAGCCGGGTCCCGAATGGAGTTGCTCGCACATGTTTCCCGTTGTCGGCATTGTCGTACTGATCCTGCTGGTGTTCGGGGGCTTCGCGCTGACCGGGGGCAATCTGGGTCCGGTCATGCACGCGCTGCCGCACGAGATGCTGATCATCGGCGGCGCCGCGATCGGGTCGCTGATCATCGGCAATTCGGGCGCCGACCTGAAGGCGCTCGGCGGCGGGCTCGCAAAGGTGTTCAAGGGACCGAAATATAAGAAGCAGGACTATCTCGACTGCATCCTGCTCGTTTCGACCTTGATGAAGATGATGCGCACCGAAGGACCCGTTGCGGTCGAGCCGCATATCGAGGATCCGAAGAATTCGACGATCTTCCAGCAATATCCCAAGCTTCTGAAGGACGACACGCTCGTCCACCTGATCTGCGACACGCTGCGCCTCGTCGTCGTGTCATCGGGCACGCTCGATCCGCACGCGGTCGAAGAGGTGATGGATAATGCGCTGAAGAGCCATCATCATCATTCGATGAAGCCCGCCGAAGGGCTGCAGAGCCTCGCCGACGCGCTCCCCGCACTCGGCATCGTCGCCGCGGTGCTCGGCGTCGTGAAGACGATGGGCTCGATCGACAAGCCGCCGGCGATCCTCGGCGCGATGATCGGCTCGGCGCTCGTCGGCACCTTCCTCGGCGTGCTGCTCGCCTATGGCCTCGTCGGACCGTTCGCGACGCGCGCCAAGGCGGTGATCGAAAGCGACGCTGCCATCTATCATACGGTCAAGCAGCTGATCATCGCTTCGCTGCACGGCCATCCGCAGCCGCTGGTGATCGAGGCTGCGCGCTCGGGCGTCGATCACATCAACCAGCCGAGTTTCGCCGAAGTATTTGACGGAATGCGCGGTCGCTAATGGCCGCGCGTCCCAACATGCCGCGGCCGATCATCGTCAAGAAGATCATCGCCGCACCCCATGGTGGCCATCACGGCGGCGCATGGAAAGTCGCCTATGCCGACTTCGTCACCGCGATGATGGCCTTTTTCCTGTTGATGTGGCTGCTCGGCGCGACGAACGAGGCGCAGCGCAAGGCGCTCGCCGACTATTTCGCGCCGACGATCGTCCAGAGCAAACAGGATACGGCAGGATCGAACGGCCTGTTCGGCGGCGACTCGCTGGTGTCGGTCGACAAGTATCCGCACGGTGCGGCGCAGACGGGGACGCGCGCAATGACGATCCCGCGCGATGCCGACGGCGGCCCGCGCGAAGCGTCGGGGCGCGAACGCGCGAGCGACAAGCAGCAGTTCAGGAAGCTCGCCCAGACGCTGATGGACCAATTGCAGAGCAAGGGCGATCTCAAGCGCCTGGCGCCGAACCTGCGCTTTACCGAAACGATCGAGGGGCTGCGCATCGACGTTGTCGACGATGCCGACTTCTCGATGTTCGTGATCGGCACCAGCCAGCTGACCCCCGACGGCGCGCGCCTGTTCCGCGAGATCGCGAAACCCGTCGCGGCGGTATCGAACCGGGTGATGGTTCGCGGCCACACCGATTCGGCGCCTTGGTCGGCCAAATCGGGGACGAACAACTGGCGCCTGTCGGTCGATCGCGCGGAGGTGACGCGTCACTATCTCGAGTTCCGCGGCATCGCTTCGGAGCGCTTTTCGCGAATCGAGGGGGTCGCCGATCGCGAGCCTTATGTCCCCTCCGACCGATTCGATCCGCGCAATCGCCGCATCTCGATCACGCTGGGCTGGCGTTAGGCTCAAGCAATTGGTGCCAGTTTGGCAGCATATCGGAGACAGTTAACGCAATTGCGCCGCCATTGCTGCCAATATGGTAATATCTCTTTGTTTTGAATGAGTTAGCTAACGGCCGATAAGCTTTCGTTTACCAATTTCGTCAATTCATCAATCCATCGAAGGGGGCACCGAGCGGGCGGTGCGGTGGAGACTGAAATGACACTGGGGCAGAATGAAAACGCAGCGCTCGAAGCGCTGATCATCGGGACGAGCGAGGCGGCCTGCCGGCTGCGCGAGATGATCCGCCGCGTGGCGCGCTCGAACGCCTCGGTGATGCTCTGCGGCCCGTCGGGCTCGGGCAAGGAACTCGTCGCCCGTGCCATCCACGACGAAGGCGCCCGCGCCGGCAAGGCTTTCTCCGCGATCAACTGCGGCGCCATCCCCGGCGAACTCATCGAATCCGAACTCTTCGGGCATGAAAAGGGCAGCTTCACCGGCGCCCATGCCCGCCGCATCGGCCATTTCGAAGCGACCGAGGGCGGCACGCTCTTCCTCGACGAAATCGGCGACATGCGTTTCGACATGCAGGTCAAACTGCTCCGCGTGCTCGAAGACCGGACGATCGTCCGCGTCGGCAGCAGCGATGTGAAAGCCGTCGACGTCCGCGTCATTTCGGCCACCCACCAGGATCTCGGCGCCGCGATCGCCGATGGCAAATTCCGCGAAGACCTGTTCTTCCGGCTCGGCGTGGTTGTGCTTCAGGTCCCCAGCCTCGCCAACCGCGCCGAGGATATTCCCGCCCTGATCCGCCATTTCCAGCGCCAGATGCCCGCCGATGCCAAATGCCGTTTCGACGGTTCGGCGATGGCGTTGCTGATGCAGCATGCCTGGCCGGGCAATGTTCGCGAACTCAGGAATTTCGTGGAGCGCGCCAGCGTTCTCCATGGCGGCGAGACGCTCGGTCTCGACGACGTCGCCATGCTTTTGAACCCCACCGCAGCGCTGGCGCCGCGGCGGGCTGTCCCCAGCAGCCCCGCCGCGGTGCCGGCCAGCGCGGACGATGTGCCCGCGGCTGCTCCGCACGCCAAGACGCCGGCGCCGGGCCGCCCGATCGACCTCAAGCGCGAGATCGAAACGATCGAGCTCGAACAGATCCACGTCGCGCTCGACCTTGCCGACGGCATCATTTCGGAAGCGGCGCGCCTGCTCACGCTGAAGCGCACCACGCTGATCGAAAAGATGCGCAAATATGGCGTTCACCAGCAGGCCGCCTGACCCGGCCCGCGAGACGAGTTTCAGCACTCGCTGAAAAAGGGAGCTCTGGTCCGCTCCCGCACCACCCGGCCGCCCATCCCCACCTTGGGCGGCCGGGTAACCAGCGGGCTTCATTCAAACGACAATGGCCCGCTCCTCATTCGAGGGGCGGGCCATTTTCGTTGATTCGTCGGAAATCTGATTTAGCGGAGCTGGCGCCACGCGGCGCTGATCGTCAAAATCCCTTCGAGCAGTTCGGACAGCGCTTCGGCGCTGTTCGCGGCCACCGCATCGTCGAGCTTGCGGCGCATGCTGCGATAGACGCGCGACAGCGCGGTCGCGACATCGCCGCCCTTGTCGCGGTCGAGATTGACGTCGAGGCCGATCAGGATCGCGCGGGCGCGGTGCGCGGGCTCGGTCGCCGAAATGCGCTGCCCTTGGCGCACCATCGCCCCCAGCACGCCGACGGCGGTCTCCAGCTCGTCGTAGAGCATGGTGACGAGTTCGACGGGATCGGCAGCCGCGGCGCGGCTTTCGTTCTGCAATCGGCGATAGAGCCCGGTGGCCCGGACGGTCGAGGCGGTGGCGGTCACGGCGGCGGTCCTTAATCGTTACCCTGGTTGTTCCAGAGCTTGATTTGCTGTTCGAGATAGGATTGCGTCGCCTTGAACGCCGCGAGTTTGGCTTCGAGCGCGCCATATTTCTTCTCGAGCCCCGCCTTATAAACGCTCTCGCGCTCCTCGATCTTTTCGAGCTGGTCGGCGAGATTTTCCTTTTTCGCGTCGAGCGATTTCGATGCGCGACCGATCGCGCCGTTGACGCCGACCGCCTTGTCGCGGATCGCGTCGAGCGCAAAAGCGATGCCGGGATCGCTCAGCTCGGTGTGCGTCGCATCGCGCCGCGGATTGAACAGCGCCTCGACCGCGCCGGCATCGCTGGCGAGCACCTTGTCGAGCTTGGCGTTGTCGACCGAAAGCAGGCCGTCGCGCGTCGACGAGATGCCGATATCGGACAGCTTGTTGATGCTGCCGTGGCTCGAAAGCACCTTGTTGAGCAGATTGGAAAGTTCGCGTTCGAGTTCGCGGAGCGAGGTCGTCGCACCTGACATGCTGGAAGCCGAAACGAGGCTTTTCTTAAGCTGGTTATAGACCGAGACGAAATCGCCGACGGTCTGTTTGATCATGTCGAGCGGGCGGCTCGCACCGATGTCGACGCCCTGACCGGGCGCCGCCTTTTTCAGCGTGAGCGACATGCCGGGGATGACATCGTCGACGATGTTGTTCGCGCGGCTGAACGCCACGCCGTCGATCGTGAATTCGGCGTTGGTGGCGGTCTGACCGACGGTCATGCCGCCGCTCGTCGAAAAGGCGGTAAGTCCCGGATCGGCGCCAGAGTTAGCGGTGAGGGTGAAGGCGCCGACTTCGCCGGTAGGGCCTTTGACGATCAGGCGGTGGCCGCCTTCGTCGGCGATGATCGATGCGGTGACGCCGGCGCCGCTCGCGTTGATCGCATTGGCCAGCCCCTCGAGGCTGTTGTTCGTGGCGCCGATGGTGATCGTCTTGGCGACGCCTCCGACGGTCAGCGTCATCGTGCCCGCGCCGATCGCGGCGGTCTTGTCGGCGACGATGCCCGAATAATTGGTCTGCGCGCGCGCGAGCTGGTTCACCACAACGGTCGCGGCGAAGCTGTCGGCGGAGAGGCCGGCGCGGCTGGTGGCGCCAAGCACGCTTTCGTCGGACACCGTCGGCGTGCTGCGCAATGTGCCGTCGGCGACCATCTGGCCCAGCGAATCGGCGAAGCCCTCGAGATTCGATCGCGCCTGCCCCAGCGCGCTGATCCGCGTCTGGTTCGCCTGAGTAAGCTCTGCCATCCGCTTGATCTTGGGATCGCGCGACGCATTCGACAGGTCGGTGACGAGCTGTTTGACATCGAGGCCCGACCCGAAGCCGAGGCTGTTGGCAATTGAACTGACCATGGCAAATATCCTTCGAACCCCTTAACGGCGGCGCGCGGACAAGTTTAAGCCTGACGGCGCCCGTCGGGGTCGAAACGATGCGACGGCGGCACATCGACCGCGGGCGGCGCGGTGCCCTCGGCGGCGGCGCGTTCGAGCTGGAAGACGAAAGCGAGCACGGTGGCGACCGCAACGAACAATTCCTCGGGGATCACGCGGCCCGCGCGCGCAGTGAAGTAGATCGCGCGCGTCAGCGCTGGATATTCGAGCAGTGGGACATTGGCACCGCGCGCGAGCTCGCGGATCGATAGCGCGACGTCGCCGCGCCCGCGCGCAACGACCACGGGCGCCGCATCGACGCCCGGCCGGTAGCGCAGCGCGACCGAGAAATGCGTCGGGTTGGTGAGGACGACGGTCGCGTCGGACACCGCCTTGCGCGCCGACCCGCTCAAAATCTCGTGCGCGCGCTGGCGCTGCGCCTGTTTGAGTTCGGGGGCGCCGTCGGACTGGCGCATTTCCTCCTTCACCTCCTGCTTGCTCATCATCAGCCGCTGGTTGCGTGTGAACCATTGCACCGGTACGTCGATCAGCGCGATGATGACCAGCCCGCCGGCGAGCGTCAGCATCGCATGGCCGATTTCCTTTCCGGCGAGGCCTATCGCACCGATCAGGTCGGTCGACGCCATCGTCATGATCGCAGGCAGGCTGTTCAGGACGAGGTAGTAACCGATGGTGCCGAGCAGCAGCACCTTTGCCAAGGCCTTGCCGAGTTCGGTGAGGCCCTGCATCCCGAACATCCGCTTGAGCCCGCTCATCGGGTTCATCCGGTTGCCCTTGAAGTGGAGCGCCTTGCCGCGCCAGCCGATCGACCCGAGCATTGCCGGGCCCGCGACCGCGGCGCCCAGCGTCAGCGCGAACAGGCTCGCGAGCGGAAGCAATATTTCGGCGCCATTGCGCATCAGCGCCTCGGCGGGCGCGAAATCGGCGACGTCGGCGGCGGTCAAGGTCAGGCCGCGGCGGACAAGATCGCCCGCCGACTGGACGAACCAGCCGCCCGCCGCGACCATCCAGCCCGCGGCGGCGAGCATCATCAGCGCCGTCGCCAGCTCGCGCGACATCAGCACATCGCCCTCGCGCGCTGAGTCCGACAGCTTCTTTGCCGTCGGCTGTTCGGTTTTCTGGTCCTTTTCGGTCGTCCCCGACATGGCCTAGACTCCGGCGACCATTCGCGCGGCGTCGAGCGCGTCGGACAGGATGCGCGCGATCGCCTCGGCCATCGCGGGCGTCGCGACGCCGAGCAACACGATCCCGGCGAGCAGGGTCGCAGGGATGCCGACGGCGAAGAGGTTGAGCGCGGGCGCCGAGCGGCCGATGACGCCCATGATGATTTGGACGAGGATGAGGACGAAGCCGACGGGCATCGCAATGGTGAGCCCGGCGGCGAACATCAGGCTGCCAAACCGGATCAGCCCGCCGATCGCGTCCCACGACGGAAAGGCATTGCCGGGCGGGAGCGCGGTATAACTGCTCACCACGATGTCGATCAGCACGAGATGGCCGTCGGCGGCGAGGAACAGCGCGGTCGCCATCATCGACAGGAACTGGCCGATCGCCGAACTCGACGCACCGCTCAGCGGATCGACCATCGACGCGAAGCCCAGACCCATCGCGTTGCTGATTGCCTCGCCCGCGATCAGCGCCGCGGCGAGTCCCATCTGGAGCACGAAGCCCATCGCGAGGCCGATCACGACCTCGCCAATGATGAGGAAAAAGCCCGGGACCGAAACGATCCCTTCGGGCGGCAGCGCCATGCCCGACGCCGCGACCGCGGGCACCCCGACCGCAAGCGCGATCACGAGCCTGAGCTGCACCGGCACGCTCGACGCGCCGAACACCGGCGCGGCGATGAACGCGGCGCCGGGGCGGATCATCCCCAGCATCCACAGCTGGAGCATCGCCTCGATATTCGGGATGTCGGCGGGATTCATCCCCGGATTACTTCACCAGGCTGGGGATTTGGGCGAAGATTTCGCGGGTGAAATCGGTGAGCAGGACGAGGATGCTGCCGCCGAAGATCGCGAGGCAGATCGCCGCGACGATCAGCTTGGGCACAAAGGTCAGCGTCTGTTCGTTGATCGAGGTCGCCGCCTGCACCATGCCGAGCAGCACGCCGATGACGAGCACGGGCAGCAGCAGCGGCGCCGATGCGAGCGCGAGGATCCACAGCGATTGCTGTGCGACCCCGATGAAATAGTCGGCTTCCATCCCGCTAACTCACGAAGGAGGAGGCGAGCGATCCCATCGTCAGCGCCCAGCCGTCGACAAGGACGAAGAGCAAAAGCTTGAACGGCATCGAGATGATCGTCGGCGACAACATCATCATACCCAGCGACATCAACGCCGAGGCGACGATCAGGTCGATGACGAGGAAGGGCAGGAAGATCAGGAAGCCGATCTGGAACGCGGTCTTGAGCTCGCTGGTGACGAAGGCGGGCAGCAGGATCGAGAAGGGGACATCCTTCGGGCTCGCATAGGTCGGCGCTTTCGCGATTTTCGCGAACATCATCAGGTCGGTCTTGCGCGTCTGCTTCATCATGAAGCCGTGGAGCGCGGTGCCCGAACGCGACACCGCTTCGCCGATATCGATCTGTTCCTGGCCATAGGGGGTGATCGCGACGCGGTTCACTTCGCTGATCACCGGCTGCATCACGAACAGCGACAGGAACAGGCTCAAACCGACGAGCACCTGGTTCGGCGGCGTCTGTTGCAGGCCGAGCGCGTGGCGCAGGATCGACAGCACGATGATGATGCGTGTAAAGCTGGTCATCATCAGGAGCAGCGACGGCAGCACCGTCAGCAGGCTCATCAGGACGAGGATCTGGAGCGAGAGGCTCAGGGGGCGGCCATCGCCGCCGATCTCGCCGACCGCGCGGCTCAGCCCGTCGGCGGCCTGCGCATAGGCGGCGGGCGCGGCGCACAGCAAGGCGGCGCCGCCGGCGAGCGCCGCGGCGCGCAGCCAGAAGCGGCGATCAGTCCGCATGGAAATCGCCCTGGCTGTCGTCGGCGATCCGCGTGATGCCGTTCCGCGACACCGCGATCAGGACGCGCTGCCCGGCAAATTCGACCACCGCGAGCTTCGAGCCGGGACCGAGTGGCAGCACGTCGATCATTTCGACGGCGCGCGTCTTCGCAGCACCGCCGACGAGCGGCACGCCCATCTGCACGCGCTTCCACAGCCACAGGCTGCCCCACGCCATGCCGCCGACGAGCGGCAGCAGGATGAGCAGGCGGAGAATATATTCGAACATCAGGCTCTCCGCTCGAAACCTTCGAGCCCGCGCGCCGGCGCGACGACTTCGGCGACCTGGATGCCATAGCGGCCGTCGATGCTGACGATCTCGCCCTTCGCGATCAGCGTGCCGTTGGCATAAATGTCGAGCAGGTCGGTCGCGGCGCGGTCGAGTTCGATCACGCTGCCCTCATCGATCGCGAGCAGTTCGGACAGCGTCATCGAGGTCGAGCCGACCTCGACCGACACGCGCAGCGACACGCCGGCGAGCAGGTCGAAATTGGGCGCGGCGGCGATGCTCTTGTCGCGCCGGTCGGCGCGCGCCTTCGGGGCGTCGCTGATGTCAGTCATTGTCGGGTCCTTTTTCGATATGTTCGATCATGATCGCGGCGTTGCCATTGGCCTCGCCGATGCTGCCGAGCGCAAAGCTGCGTCCGGCGACGGTCACCGGCACATGGCGCGGCATGGTAAGCGGAATAATATCCCCAACCTCGAGCGAGAGCAGCTTGACGAGGCTGATTTCGGGGCGTGCGAGCACCGAACGGACGGGCATGCGCACGTCGCGCAGCGCCTTGTCGAGCGCGCCGGCCCATACCGGGTCGGAGCCATTGCCCGGTGCTTCGGGGAGAAGTTCGTCGCCGGCGATCCCGCGCAGCGCGGCGACCGGATAGGCGCACATGATCGTCCGGCCCTCGAACGGGGCGCCCCGTAGCGTGAAGCGCTGGACGAACAATTCATCGTCGGCACGCACCGCCGCGAGCTTGGCGGGGTCGGCGGTGACGCAGTCGAGTTCGGGTTCGATCGCAAGCTTACCGCGCCATGCGGCGGCAAGCTGCAACCCGATATCGCGGCCGAGGCGCGCCGCGAAGCGATCTTCGGCGTCGGTCAGTTCCTCGCGCTCGGCGGCGAGCTGTCCGCGGCCGCCATAGAAGATGTCGACGAGCTGTAGCAGCAGTGAGCGCGAGCCCGCGAGCATCACCGGGCCCTTGAGCGGCGGCGCATGATAGCGCCAGAAGATCGCGGGCGCCGCGGCCGCGCTCCATTCGGCAAAGCTGACCTGTTCGGCGCCCGACCGTTCGATCTGGATCGCCGGCGCGCCGAGCGCACGGATCAGGTCGCGCAAGGATCGCGCGAACTGGTTCGCGACGCCCTCGAGCGCGGGGAAGGCATAGCCGTCCGCCGCCCGGCGCAGCAACAGCGACTCCTTCGTATCCGCAGGCGCGGCCGCAGCTGCGGGTGCAGGTGCGGCCGGTGCCTTCACGGCTTTGACGGTTTTGGCACTGGTGGTCACTGAATCACCAGGCTCGTGAAATAAACATTGTCGATACCCCCGAAACCTTCCTTGTCGCGCAACACATCGTTGATCGCGGCGGTCAGCTGACGCTGCAGCCGCTGCTTGCCTTGTGATGTGGAGAGCAACGCCGGATCCTGTTCGGCGAGCACCATAAGCACGACCGAGCGAATAGGCACGGCCTGCCGTTTGATATTATTGATAACCTTGCCGTCATAGAAGGTCGAAAGGCTGATACCGACCTGCAGGAAGCCCGATCCGTCGGCGAGGTTCGTCGTGAAGCTGTCGGCGATCGGATAATAGGTGATCTCATATTTCTTGGGGTCGACCTTGAACTTGTCGTTCGGGACCGACACCGTGCCGACCTTCGGCGGCGCTTCCTTGTCTTCGCCCTCGGCCGCCGCTTCGGGCTCGCCTTCGCTGCGTTCGACCAGCTTGGGGAAATGATCTTCGGGCTTCGCCTCGTGCGCCGACAGCGCGCCGAAATAGATGCCCGCGCCGGCGCCGGCACCGATCAGCGCGATCGCGCCGACGCCGATGAACAGCAGCTTCTTGAACTTGCCCTTTTTCTTGGGGGCGCCTTCGACAACATTATCCTTGGCCATGGTGGGACCCTTTCTGGTCAGGCGAAGCGGCCGCGGCGGTCGGCGGCGCGGTCTTCGTCACGCGGCTCGGCGCGCTCGGTGGCGGTTTCGATGAGGTGGCTGGGATCGGGCGCGGCGGTGCGGCCCTGACCCTGGCTTTGCGACTGGCGTCCGGTCTCGCCCGGCGTGCAGGTGACTTCGGCGCCGGCGACGCGGACGCCCTGCTGGCGGAGTTCGTCGACGAGACGGCCCTGCGCGGCGGTGACGATCGTCGCGGTCGCTTCGTGATGCGTGTCCATCTTCAGCGCGACGCCGTCGTCGCCCATCTGCATCGCGACGTCGAGGCGGCCGAGATGCTTCGGCATCAGGCGAAAGCTGATGTCGCCGTTCTCCGACTTGGTCGCGGCAATGTCGCGCGCGAGCTGGTCGATCCATGCGCCATCGCTGTCCATGTCGAGCACGCGTTCGGCGAGCTGCACGGGCGCGGCGGCATCGATGATCGGGGCGGAGCTATGCGCTGCGGGCTGCGGGAAGAGGATGGTGATCGACGGCGCGGCCTCGGCGGGCTTGGCCGTCTGCGGCTCGGTGCCGGCGAGGATCGGCAGCGGCGTCGCGGCATCGCGCGGGCGCGCGGCAACGGGGACTGCGGCGCCCCTGTCGGCCGGTGCCGGGGCGGCTTCGGTGGGCTTCGCGGGTTTAGCCGCCGCCGGGATGATCGCGGCGACGACGGCAGCCAGATTCGCGGTCGGCGCGGTCGGGGCGGCTTCGCCTATATTCGCCCCCTCGGCTTCGGCATCGGGTCCGGTTTCGGCGGGCACCGGCTTGCTGGTCGCGGGCGCGGCGCCGGGGACGGCACCGTTCAGCGCAATCAGCAGGTTCGCGGCGAGCACTGCTGCGGCGTCGGTTTCGACGGGTGCGGTCTTCACGACCGCGGTCTGGGCCGTCGGATCGCCCTCGACCGGCAGAACTTCGGCGGTCAGCGTGGCGGTCTCGATGGGCAGCGCCTGCTCGACCTTGATCGTCGAGGCCGCACTGGCGGCCGGGGCAGCCGCGACCGGCGCTGCGGCGAGCAGTTGGTCGAAGCTCGGGCCTTCGCCGCCATCAACCGGAAGCTGGCCGATGTTGGTCAGGAAGGTGGCAAAGCCCGCGGGCATACCGCCCTGCGGCGTGGGGAGAGAGGGCGCGCTCATCATGACGCGCCGCCTTCGATCAGGCGCAGGCGCATGCCGGCGCGCGGGCGGTGCGGGCGGTTGGCGTCTTCGCGGCGTTCCTGTTCGACTTCGGCCGACTTGCGGCTGCGTTCGTACAGGCGCACCGCCGATTCTTCCTTGACCATCGCGCTCTGTGCCAGCGCGCCCATCTGGTCGCGGCGCTGGCTGGCGTTGCTCAGCGGCGCGGTCAGGCTTTCCTGCGCGATGTCGAGCCGCATCGCGAGCTCGCCGATCGAGTTGAGCGCGCGGCCGGCGACGGCGCCCTTGGCCATCGCGAGGTCGACGCGCAGCGTTTCGAGCCGCTTCGCCAGTTCGACGAGGTTCGCGAGTTCGCCATTGGCGCGCGCCAGATTGGCCTCTGCCATCTGATGTTCGACGGAGCGCACGCGGATGATACGTTTGCGGCGTGCGGTACGGGCGTTCATGCGGAATATCCTTCAATCAGGGCTTGGCGGGAATTTTGAAAGTTGACCTGCGCCTTGGCAGGCTGCGACACGAAGGCGATCTGGTCGGCGTGGCGCGCGATGGCGGTGTCGAGCACCGGATCGGCGCCGGCGACATACGCGCCCATCAGCATCAGATCGCGATTCTCTTCATAGACCGACCACAGCTGGCGAAAGCGCGCGGCGGCGGCGGCGTGTTCGGGATCGACCGAATCGACCATCGTGCGCGACAGCGAGCGCGCGACGTCGATCGCAGGATAGACGCCCTGTTCGGCGAGCTGGCGCGACAGGATGATATGGCCGTCGACGATCGCGCGCGCGCTGTCGACGACGGGGTCGTCGATGTCGCCGCCATCGGCGAGCACGGTGTAGAGCGCGGTGATCGAGCCACCCGTGGCGCGGTCGATACCGGCGCGTTCGCAAAGCGACGGGATCAGCGCGAAGACCGACGGCGGGTAACCCTTCATCGTCGGCGGTTCGCCGAGCGTCAGCCCGATCTCGCGCTGCGCATGCGCGACGCGGGTCAGGCTGTCGATCAGCAGCAATACCTTCTTGCCCTCGGCGCGGAAGGCTTCGGCGATCGCGGTCGCGCGCATCGCGGCGCGCAGGCGGAGCAAGGGCGGATGGTCGGCGGGAACCGCGACAACGACCGACTTCTTGCGGACCTCGGGGGGCAGCTTGGTCTCGACGAAATCGCTGACTTCGCGGCTGCGTTCGCCGATCAGCCCTACGACGATGACGTCGCATTCGGTGCCCGCGATCATCTGGCCCATCAGCACCGATTTGCCGACGCCCGAACCCGCGATGATCGCGACGCGCTGGCCTTCGCCGACGGTAAGCAGGCCGTTGATCGCGCGCACACCCATGTTGAGCGGATTGGTGACGCGGCCGCGGCGCAGCGGATTGACCTTGCGGCCGGCGAGCGGCCACTGGAATTGCGACTTGATCGCGGGGCGGCCATCGAGGGGGTTGCCCTGCGCGTCCATGATGCGACCGAGCAAGGTCTTGCCGACGGCAACCATGCTGCTCGCGCCATGCGGCTCGACCGGCGCACCGGTGACGAGCGGCTTGTTCATGTCGAAGGGCAGGACGAGGCTGCGGTGGCCGCGGAAACCGACGACTTCGCCATAGACATAATCATTGTCGGCCGACTTGATCCGGACGTTGCTGCCCAGCGGCTGCGGGAAACCCGACACTTCGAGCATGATCCCCTCGTGCGCGACGAGCGTGCCGATGCGGCGCGGGCTCGCGCCTGCGAGGTCGACGGGGTCGAGCAGCTGCTGCGCGCTCATGGCGAGGCGGCGCGTCATGCGGCGTCTCCGGTGCCAAGCGCGGTGCGCAGTTCGTCGAGATAGACCGCGCGGCCATGTTCGATCCAGCCGGTCGAGGTCTCGAGGCGGACGGTGCCGCGCACCATCGCGGGATCGCTTTCGATCGCCATCGTCAACGGAGCATCGGCGAGCAGCGCGGCATCGTCGGGATGGACCCAAAGCGTGCGCGCCTTGTCGGCATCGGCGACCATGTCGGCCGCCGTTTGGGCTTGCGCTTGCAGCCATTCGGCGTCGATCGGCGCGGCGGCGACGATCTGGCGGACCAGCCGTTCGACGGTCTCGGCGATCAGCTGCGCGAGTTCTTCGCTCGGTTCGTCCTGCAGCGCTTCGGCGCCGGCGAGCAGCGCGAGCAGCTGGTGACGCTCGGCGACGAAGGCGGCTTCGGCGAGGCGCTGGCCTTCGGCGAGGCCGAGCGCGAAGGGGTCTTCGAGGTCGAGGTGGTCGAGGCTTTCCTGTTCGGCCGTCTGCGCCGTGTAGGTCCCGGGCGCGAAGGACATCGGGCGGAAGCCGTTGCTGCGCGCCATCGCTTCGGTGAGCGAGATGGGCGCGAAGCCGGTTTCGGTGACGCGATCAGACATAGTCGTCGCCGCCGCCCGCGATCATGATTTCGCCGGCCGCTGCCATCTGGCGCACGATCTGCATCACGCTCTTCTGGGCATCGTCGACGTCGGCGCGCTTGACCATCGTCATTTCGGTCATCTCGTCGCGGATCGTTTCGGCGGCGCGCTGCGACATAGTGGCAAGGCACATGTCGACCATCTCTTCGTCGGCACCCTTGAGCGCGATCGCGAGCTGGGCGGCATCGACCGAGCGCAGCACGGCGCTGAGGCTCTTCTTGTCGAGATCGCGCAGATTTTCGAAGATGAACATCTCTTCCTCGATCGTCTGGGCGAGGATGCGGTCGTGCTTCTTCAGCGAGCGGAGCGTGCGCTCCGAAAGCTGCTTCGGCATCTTCTTCATGATCTTGGCGACGTCGCTCGGGCCGCCGATCGCCTGCTTGGCGACGCGCTGGCCATCGACATTGGCGCTCGCGAGCACCGCTTCGAGATCCTCGATCGCCGCGGCGGGAACCGAGGTCAGCATCGCGGCGCGCAACACCAGATCGGCCTGCAGCACTTCGTCGAGCGTTTCGATCGCGCGTGCAGCGACGTCGGGGACGAGTACCGACAGGATCAGCGCGCCGACCTGCGGATGTTCGCTGGCGAGCAGCCCGCTGATCGCGTCGACGTCCATCCAGCGCAGCATCTCGAGCGACGCGGCGCTCCGCTGCGGTGCGACGGCGGCAAGAATATTGTCGGCGCGGACGTTGCCGACGGCTTCGTTGATCACGGTGCGGATGCGCGTGTCGGCGCCGATCGCCAGCGCGCTGACGTCGCGGCTACGCGTGACGAAGCGGTCGAGCGCCTGCCCGATCTGCTGTTCGCTGGCATTGGCGGTGTCGAACATCGCCTTCGCCAGCTGACGCACTTCTTCGGGACCGAGCTGCTTCAGGATCGTTGCGGCTTCGCTTTCGTCGAGCAGCATCAGCAGGATGGCGGCGGCGGCCGATCCTTCGATCGCGGGCATGACGGGGGCGTTATCGAGTTCGGCAACCTCAGGCACGGGCGCCCTCCTGCATCAGGTGGCGGACGACCAGCGCGGCGCGTGCCGAGTCCTGACGGACAAAGGCGCGGACGAGGTTGGCGCGGGCTTCATAGCTCGGCGCCTGCTCGATCATCTCGAGGGTGATTTCGCGGCCGCCCTGGCCGCTGGAAAGCGCCGGGCGGTCGGTGGCGGCGAGCAGCGAGGCTTCGAGTTCCTGATGCTGCGCGATGCGCTTCGCGGCGCGTTCCTTGGCGGCGCGGATCATCGGGCGGCCGATGAACAGGAAAGCGAGCAGCGCGGCGAGGATCGCGCCGACCTGCTTGACCAGCGGCAGGAACCAGCCCTGGTCGTAAAAGGCGGGCGCGGTGTCTTCGACCGCGACGAACGGACGCTGGTTGATCGCGACGAGGTCGCCGCGCGTCGAATCATAACCGATCGCGCCCTTCACCAGATTGTCGATCTTGGTGAGGTCGGCCTGCGTCAGCGCCTTCTTTCCCTGATTGAGCGCGACGGCGACCGAAACGCGGCGCAGCTTGCCCTGCGGCGAGTGCGTCACTGAAATCTCGCGGCCGACTTCATAGGCGCGCGCGGCATTTTCGTTGCTTTCGGTTCCGGGTGCCGGCGGCGCGCCGGCCGGTACGGGCTGCGGTCCGGTCGCGGTGATCGTCGTTGCCTGCGGCGGCTGGTTCGACAGCGCGCCGGGGATACCGACCGCGGGGGCGCTCGTACCACTGGTCGAACGCGTGATCTGTTCGCTGGTCAGCGCACGGTCGTTCTCGGGAAAGCTTTCGCGCGTCGCCTGGCTTTCGGACATGTCGACGTCGGCGTGGACCTCGACGGTATAATTGCCGGCGCCGAGCATCGGGCCGAGCAAGGTGTCGAGCGCGCGGCGGAAGCGGTCTTCGACCTGCAGCTGGAGCTGGAACGCCTTCATGTCGCTGCCCGATGCAGTGTCCGACAGCAGCGCGCCGCGCTGGTCGATCACCGATACCTGATCGGCGTTCATGCCGGGGATCGACGACGCGACGAGGAAGCGAATTGCCTGCACCTGGCCGTCGCTGAGCGAGCGGCCGTTCTGCAGCGTCAGCATCACCGATGCGGTCGCGGGCTTGTCTTCGCGGACGAACAGGCTGGGTTCAGCGGCAGCGACATGGACGCGCGCGCTCTTGACCGCGTCGATCGTTTCGATCGTGCGCGACAGGTCGGCCTCGCGCGCCGAACGCAGCGCTTCGCCTTCGATTGCGCGACTTGATCCCATGGGGAGGGCAGCGATCAGGCTGTCACCGCTCGGCGCAGCCTTGGGCAGGCCCTGTCCGGCGAGCGCGATGCGTGCCTGATGGAGCTTGTCGGCATCGACGGTCAGCGCGCCGGTGGTCGGGTCGATGCTGTGGCCGATGCCCTGCGTCTGCAGCGCGTCGGCGACGGCAGCCTTGTCGGTGTCGTCGAGCCCTGCGAACAGCTGCGCCTGCGGCGCCGCCTGCATCGTGAAATAGGCGAGCGCGGCGATGCCGATCGCCGACGTCATCGCGATCGCGGGCAGCGCGCGCTGGACGGCGGGCTGGCGCATGAACTGGGTCAACGGTGCGAGGCGGCCGCCCAGGACGGGGGCGGGGAGGCGGTTCGCGGCGCCGTCGTCCATCGAATTGGGGACGGGCGTAAGGATCTGGGTCTCGGCCATGGATTACACCGGCATGTTCATGATGTCGCGATAGGCGGACAGCAGCTTGTTGCGGACTTGCAGGGTAGTTTCGAAGCCGAGCGAGGCTTTCTGGCGTTCGATCATCACGCTGACGATGTCGTGCGTGTCGCCGCGTTCATAGGCTTCGCTGATGTTGCTCGCCTTCGACTGCTGGGCGTTGACCTGTTGCAGCGCATTGTTGATCGCCGCGCCGAAATCGGGGGTTCCGCCAGCGCCGTCGACGCCGCCTTCGGCCCCGCCGATGGCGCCACGGCCCGCGGCGCGCTGCAGCGCTTGGTTCTGATTGAGGATCGAACTGCGCATCTGCAGCAGCCGGCTCGGGTCAATCGTGCTCATTGCTTTCCATCCGTCCTGACGGCGGCGACGTGCCGCACGCAAAGAGTAATGCAAAGCGCGTGCCAAAAAAATATATGGCCTATTTTCAGATAATTGATGGTATGGGCCTCGGCCTTTCAGCTGGCTTCGGCGTTTTTTTGACGGGGTGCGCTTAATCGCCCTCGCGGTCCGCCGTTACTGGTTTCCGTGACCGCTCCTCGAGCCCTCACATCACGGGAATGGCCATCGAGGCCGGAAAGGAACAAAGATGACTGTCATCAACACCAATGTGAGCGCGCTTCGCGCCCAGAATAGCTCGCGCGTTGCCAACCAAATGCAGTCGCAGGCGATGGAACGCCTGTCGAGCGGCAAGCGCATCAACAGCGCCAAGGACGACGCCGCCGGCCTCGCCATCGCAACCCGCATGGAAGCCGCATCGCGCGGTTTCACCCAGGCGATCCGCAACGCCAACGACGGCATTTCGCTCGCCCAGACCGCCGACAGCGCCGCCGGCAGCATCTCGGACATCCTCGTCCGTATGCGCGACCTGTCGATGCAGGCCTCGACCGGCACGCTCAGCGATCCCGATCGCGTGCTGGTGCAGAAGGAAGTTGCCGCGCTGATCTCGCAGATCGGCGACGTTGTCGGTCAGACCACGTTTAACGGCAACAAGCTGCTCGACGGCAGCGTCGCTGCCGGTTTCGATATCCAGACCGGCATCAATGCGACCGAAGTCGTGAACATCCAGATCGCGAACCTCGGCGCTCTTCCCGGCGTGGCTGGCATCACCGTCGCGACGCAGGGCGGGGCCACGGCTGCGCTGGCAGTGCTTGACACGGCGATCGATGCCGTCGCGTCGGAACGCGCCAATCTCGGTGCGCAGCAGAACCGCCTGACCTCGGCTGTCGATAATTTGACGTCGCGTGTCACGAATTTGGACGAATCGAAGTCGCGCATCGAAGACGCCGATTTCTCGGTCGAATCGACGAACCTCGCCGCCGCTGGCATCCTGGCACAGGCATCGACCGCGATGCTCGCCCAGGCGAACCAGAGCTCGCAGGGCGTGATGAACCTACTCCGCGGCTAAACTTCGCGAACAAATTTCAGGCTATATTCGGTTGGTCCCTTAGATAGCCTGATCCGATGCCCCGGCCCCCACAGCCGGGGCATCATCTTTTCTCGCGAGCGGGCCGGTGCCGTTTCCGGCATCAGCCGGAAAACGATCCATCAATGAAAATCCCGCGATTTGGGCAGGATGCGCACATCGCGCGGATGGCCATGCTTCGCCGCATAGCCGCGTGGCAGCTGCGGGTACTTGACCTCGTCGGCGCGGCAGACGTCGGGCTCGAAGCGCCGGTCGCTGCCCAGCGTATCGAGCATCGCGGTGCGGTCGACGATGCGCGTCGCCATCAGGTGGATGACGCCCTCCTTGCTCCGCTGCACCTCGCCCTCGGCGAGCATCAGCCGCGACGCCATGACGGCGCGGCGATAGCGTTCGAAATGGCGCGCCCAGAGCAGGATGTTGACGACTCCGCCCTCATCCTCAAGCGTGACGAAGATCGCATTGCCCTTGCCGGGGCGCTGACGGATCAGCACGACGCCGGCGGTGCGCACGATCGCCCCGTTCTTCGCCGCCGCGACCCCGGCCGCGCTCAGCACGCCTTCGCGCTCGAAATCGCGCCGCAGGAACGCCATCGGATGGCCTTTGAGCGACAGCCGCGTCGTCTGATAATCGGTCAGCACATGCTCGACCATCGGCGTCGGCGGCAGCTGCGCATCCTCCTCGGCGCCGAGTTCGTCGGTCTCGGCCGCGCCGAACAGTGGCAGCACGCCTTGCCGGACGCGCCGCGCATCCCACAGCGCCGGCCGCCTTTCGAGTCCCATCGAGCGGCACGCATCGGCCTCGGCCAGCAGCCGCAGCGCGCGCGACGGCAGGTTCGCACGGCGGGCGAGTTCCTCGACCGAGGCAAAAGGGGTGCTGCGGGCTTTGACGATCTCATTCGCCCACTCCTCGCGAAACCCGTCGACCTGCCGAAAGCCGAGCCGCAGCGCGAGGCTGCCGTCGTCGCGGGGTTCAAGGCTGTTGTCCCAATGACTGGCGTTCACATCGACCTCGCGCACCTCGACACCATGATCGCGCGCGTCGCGCACGAGCTGCGCGGGGGCGTAAAAACCCATCGGCTGCGAATTGAGGATGCCGCACGCGAAGACGGCGGGGTGATGGCATTTCAGCCACGACGACACATAAACCAGCTTGGCGAACGATTGGGCGTGGCTTTCGGGAAAGCCATAGCTGCCGAAACCTTTGATCTGATTGTAACAGCGTTCGGCAAAGGAGCGCTCATAGCCGCGGCGGGTCATCCCGCCGATCATCTTTTCCTCATATTGGTCGATGGTGCCCACGTTGCGGAATGTCGCCATCGCACGGCGAAGGCCATTGGCTTCATCAGCGGTGAATTCGGCCGCAACAATGGCAAGCTTCATCGCCTGTTCCTGAAACAGTGGAACACCGAACGTCCTGTGGAGAAGGTTGTAAAGTTCTTGAGGATCATGGGGCGACGACGGTGAGGGGTAGTCGACCGCTTCTTCGCCATTGCGACGCTTCAGATATGGATGAACCATATCACCCTCGATCGGCCCCGGCCGAACGATCGCGACCTGAATGACAAGGTCATAGAATTCGCGCGGACGCAGGCGCGGAAGCATGTTGATCTGCGCTCGGCTTTCGACCTGAAAGACGCCGATGCTGTCGCCTGTGCAAAGCATGTCATAGACAACCGGATCTTCCGGCGGCACCGATTTGAGATCGTGATCGCCCAGATCGTGCACCCGCATCAGGTCGAAACATTTGCGAATGCAGGTCAGCATCCCGAGCGCGAGCACATCGACCTTCATCAGTTTCAGTTCGTCGATGTCATCCTTGTCCCATTCGATGAAGGTGCGGTCCTCCATCGCGGCATTGTGAATGGGCACCGTCTCGTCGAGCCGGTCCTCCGTCAGCACATATCCGCCGACGTGCTGCGACAGATGACGCGGGAAAGTGAGCAACTGCGCGACGATCCATTGCAGTCGCGCGATATCGTCCAGCTCGGGGTCGAGGCCCGCTTCGATGAAGCGCTCGATGGGCATTTCGCTACCCCAGCTGCCCCACGTCGTGTCGGCGAGCCGCTGCGTGACATCCTCGCTGAGGCCCAGCGCCTTGCCGACCTCGCGGACCGCGCTGCGCGGCCGGTAATGGATCACCGTCGCAGCAATTCCTGCGCGCCGCCGTGTGTAGCGGCGATAGATATATTGCATCACCTCCTCGCGCCGTTCGTGCTCGAAATCGACGTCAATATCCGGCGGCTCGCGCCGTTCTTCGGACAGAAAGCGCGTGAAGAGCAGATTGTTGGCGATGGGGTCGATCGAGGTGATTTCGAGCAGATAGCAGACGAGCGAATTCGCCGCCGACCCGCGGCCTTGACACAGGATCGGCGGGTCTTGGGTACGTGCGAATTTGACGATGTCGTGTACGGTCAGAAAATAACAGGCGAAATTGCATTTGCGGATGAGGGTGAGTTCCTCGTCGAGAACCTCCTGCCAGCGCTGCGGTATCTCATTGGGGTGCAGCTTGTTCGCCGCGTCCCTTACCATATGTTCGAGCCAGCTTTGCGGCTCCCATCCTTCGGGGACCGGCTCGTGCGGATATTCATATACGAGATCGCGGAGCGAAAAGGCGATGCGGTCCAATATTCGGATGCTCTCGTCGACTGCCTCTGGGCAACTGCGGAACAAGCGGTGCATCTCCTGCGGCGATTTCAGATGGCGCTCGCCATTGGCGCGGAGCAGGCCACCGGCGTCGTTCAAGTTGGTCCCCTCGCGGATGCAGGTCACGACATCGTGCAGAGGGCGCTGTTCGCGGGTCGCATAGAGCGCATCGTTCGTCGCGAGCAGCGGAATGCCGATCCGGTCGGCCAAGGTTTGCAATCGGGACAGGCGCCGCCGGTCCGCACCGCCGTGCGGCATCGTTGCGCCGAGCCACAGGCCACCCGGCGCACGTCTTGCGAGGCGGCGCAGTAAAAACTCGTCCTTCTCCGTCGCCATCGCGATCAGCAACATGTCCTCGCAATGGATCAGCAGATTCTTGAACTTCATCACGCAGTCGCCCTTTTCGGTGCGGCGATTGCCGATGGTGAGCATCCGCGTCAGGCGCCCCCAGCCGTGGCGCGTGGTTGGGTAGGCGATGATGTCGGGTGTTCCATCATCGAACACCAGCCGCGCCCCGACGACGATCTTGAGCGGCGGAAGCTCGATTCCCTTTTCGGCAGCCTTCTCGCCCAGCTTGCGCAGCCCCGTCAGCGCCCGCACCACGCCGGCAACGCTGTTGCGGTCGGCGATACCGATCCCCGGCATGCCGAGCCTGATCGCCTCGGCGACCATGTCGATGGCATGAGAGGCGCCACGCAGGAAGCTGTAGTTGGTCGCCGCGACCAGTTCGGCGAAGCCGGCTTCGGGTTCTTCCTTCATGCGAAAACCCCGTGGATATACCAGCGCGGGTTGGGTTTTTCGTCGTAGAGGCCGTGGCGGAAGAGCCAAAAGCGGCGGCCCTGCGCATCCTCGACGCGGTAATAGTCGCGCGTCAGGCCGCCATTGTCGCGGCGGCGCCACCATTCGGCGGCGATGCGCTCGGGGCCTTCATAGCGGCGCACCGCGTGCGCCTGCCGGCGCCAGCGGAACTGGTGCGGCGGGCCGTCGGGCACCTCGGCAATCACCTCGATCGGCTGCGGCGGGTCGAAAAGGTGGAAAGGACGCGTCGGCGGCTCGCCTTCTTCGGGCGCGGGCCAGGCCAGCGGGAGCGGTGCGTCGGCCGCGGGGAGTTCGAGCTGCGCCTGTTCGGGGATATGTGTATCGGCGGGGCGGAGCCGCCGCACCCGCCCGCGCCCGAGCCGAGTTGCGAGCCGGTCGGCGAGCTCGTCCATCGCCGCGCCTTCGTTTGCCGCGCGGACCGCGCCGCCCTCGAGCTTCAACTGCGTCGCACCGAGTGCTTCGAGCCGCGGCACCGCGAGGCGGATCATGTCGAAGCCGAAGCCGGGGTCGAGCGGGTCGGCGAGGCTGTCCATGCGTTCGGCGAACAGGCGCATGACGAGGCCCGTGTCGCGCGTCGGGTGGCCGGTTTCGATTGCGATGCTGCGCGCGAGGCCGTCGCTGCGAAAGAAGGTCGCGCGGAAATGGCGCCCACCCTTGCCGCGTTCAGCAAGATCTCCGATCGCTTCGCCGACGAGTTCGGCCAGTACTTTGGTTGCGTGCGCCGTGCTGCCCAGCGGCTCGGCGAAGCGGCGTTCGGCGACGACGGGGGGCAGGGCGATTCGCGGATCGAGCGGGCTGGGGGCATCGCCGAGCAGGCGGCGCAGCGCCATCGCGGCATCGGCGCCGAAGCGCGCGGCGATATTCGCCATCGGACGGCTTGCGAGGTCGCCGATCGTTTTGAGCCCCGCGCGGACGAGCGCGGTCGTCGCCTCGGCTTCTAGTTCGAGCGCCGCGACGGGAAGCCGGCGGATCGCTTGCCCTTCGTCGGGGGCCGGGCGCGTCTGGTAGCGCGCGAGCGCGCGTGCCGCATCGGCGGTGGGGCCGAGCGCATGGCGCAAATTCAGGCCGAGCCGCGCAAGGCGCCTCTCCACATCGGCGACCAGGTCGGCCTCGCCGCCGTACAGATGTTCGGCGCCCGCGATGTCGAGGATCAACCCGTCGGGCGCATCGAGCGCGACTAGAGGGCTGTAGCGTGCGCAGCCCTGCGCGAGCCGGTCGAGCCAGTCCTGGTCGAGCACCGGATCGTGCGGCACGACCGCGAGCTCGCCGACCTGTGCGCGCGCATCGGCGAGCGGCATGCCGACGCGCAGCCCGACGGCGAGCGCCGCCGTGTCGATGCTCGCGATCCGCATCGCGCCGCACTGTTTCTCGGCAAAGACGAGCGGGGCGTCAGGCGGCCGCGGCGCCGTGCGAAGCCATCGCTCGGCGGGCAGGAAGGGGAAGAAGAGCGCCAGATAGCGCCGCGTCGCCGGCATTTGGGCCGAAGCATTTTTCGTCATGGTTCCAGTCCAGTCGCCAACGGGTGCCGGCGGGGCCGCCGCGCCAGCGCAGCAGTTCGAGGGCGAAGGCGGGAGCGCCGGGGGCGTTGGCTTCGAGTTCTTGCGACGGCGCGGCGGCGACGCTCCAGCGCGTTTCGGCGACGCTCGGTGCGGGTACGGCATTGAGGCGGAGCATCAGCAAGGTCGTCCCCGCATCGCGTGCGCCCAGCGCGAGGCGGCGCCCGGCGGTGAGATCGAACAACGGAAATTTCCCCCAGCTTTCGACGATCACCGCCGCCGATCCCGCGCAGCGGATCGCGTCGTTCGCGCAGGCGAGCAGCATCTTGGGGTCGGCGGTCTCGACGAGCAAAAGCCGGTCGGGATCGCCGCCGAGTTCGGCGATGCCGGGGGCGTAGATATGGCCGGTGCGTTTGCCGGCGTCGGTGGTGCGCAGCCAGATCAGCGGCGCCTTGCCCGGGGTGCGCAGCGCGATGAGCGCGGCAAAGGCAGCGGCGCTGGTCGCGTCGAGTGCATCGGCGGCGAAAAATTCATGGGTGCGCCCGGCCGCCAGTCCGCCGCCGATCGCGGCGTCGAAGCGCGCGTGTCCGCTCTCCAACCAGCCTCCGGCCGGACGGCTTTCGAAGCCACCACTGGTGGCCAGCCGGGCGATGCGTTGGCGCAGCCCGGCGAGTATGGGAGACGACTCGCGCATCATTTGTTCCTGATATGTTCTATTAGCGCTTTTGGGATGGCGCTTGTCAAGAAGGGTCAGGAAATGTTGTGATTAGAAGGGGTTAGCGCGCGGCTGTTTCGGTTCCCGCGCTGCTGTCGCCGCCCAGCGCGCGGAACAGTGCGATTCGCGTGCTGACGAGCAGCAATTGCGTCCCGATCTCGCTCCGCCGCGCCGAATAGAGGCTGCGCTGCGCGTCGAGGCTGGAGAGGAAGCTGTCGACGCCGCCCTTGTAGCGGGCGTCGGTGAGCGTCGCGGTGTCGGCGGCGGCTGCGCTGTTCGCAGCGGCGGCGCGGACGCGCTCCGAAATCGTCCCCTGCACCGCGAGCGCGTCGGCGACCTCGCGGAACGCGGTCTGGATCGCACCTTCATAGCCCGCGAGCGCGGCGTCGCGCTGTGCCTCGCTGACCGCAACGCCGGCGCGGCGGCCGCCCGCGTCGAATATCGGTGCGGTCACATCGCCGCCCGCCGACCAGTTGAACGACCCGCTGTCGAACAGGCTGCCGAGCGCGTTGCTGGCAAAGCCGAGCAGCCCGGTCAGCGAAATCGACGGGAACAATCGCGCACGCGCGACGCCGATGTCGGCGTTGGCGGCGCGCAGGCCATATTCGGCCTCGATCACGTCGGGACGGCGGAGCAGGATTTCGGAGCTGACCCCGGCGGGCAGCGAGACGATCGCCGGCGTCACTTCGGTCAGGCTCGCCGGCAGCAGCGCGCGGTCGATATCGCCGCCGACGAGCAGGCGGATCAGATTTTCGTCCTGCGCGAGCGCGGTCCTTTGCTGCGCGATCGAATCCTCGGCGGTCGCAAGAATCTGTTCGGCCTGGCGCAGATCGGTGCGCGGCGCGACGCCGCCGTCGAGCCGCGCCTTGGTCAGCCGCACGCTTTCGCGCGCGTTGGCGGCAGTGTCCTCGGCGATTTTCAGCAGGTCGCGGTCGGCGCCATAGGTCGCCCACGCGTCGGCGAGATTGGCGATCAGCGCAAGGCGCACGGTGCGCGACGCCGCCTCGGTGCCGAGCGCGCGGTTGCGGTCGGCCTCGGTCGCGTTGGCGAGCTTGCCGAACAGGTCGAGTTCGAAAGCGGTGATCCCGCCGCGCAACGAGAAGTCACCGCTGCCGTTCCCGGTGCCGCTATCCGAATAGCCCGCGCCCGCGCTGACGCCGAGTTCGGGGAATTGCCCCGACCGCGTGACGCGCACCTGCGCCCGCGCTGCGGCGACATTGGCGTAAGCGATGCGCAGGTCGCGGTTGTTCGCGAGCGCCTGATCGGTCAGCGATTGCAGCCGCGGATCGGTGAAGACGCTTTTGTACGAGAGCAGCGGCAGCGCCGACTCGCTCTGCAGCAGATAGGCGTCACCGGCGGGCCAGCTTTGCGGGACGGGCGGCGCGGGCAGCACCGTCTTCGGCGCGAGCGAGCAGCCGGCGAGCATCAGCGTGCTGGTAAGGAGCAGAATGCGGATCATGCCGGCACCTCCGCCGCGCCTTCGTCGCCATCCTTCTTCTTGCCGTACCGCGCGCGCACCGCGGCCAGCCCGTCGCGCACGCCGCGGCGGACGAGGACGAAGAAGAGCGGAATGAAGAAGATCGCGAGGAAGGCGGCAGTGAGCATGCCGCCGATCACCGAGGTGCCGATCGCGACACGGCTGTTCGCGCCGGCGCCGGTCGCGATCGCGAGCGGCAGCACGCCGAAGATGAAGGCAAAGCTGGTCATCAGGATCGGGCGCAGGCGGATGCGCGCCGCCGCGACCGCGGCCTCGATCACGCGCTTGCCCTTGCGTTCCTCCTGCTCGGCGAATTCGATCATCAGGATCGCATTCTTTGCCGCGAGCCCCATCGTCGTGAGCAGGCCGATCTGCAGATAGACGTCATTCTCGAGCCCGCGCAGATTGACGGCAAAGATCGCGCCGATCAGCCCCAGCGGGATGACGAGGATCACCGCGAGCGGGATCGACCAGCTTTCATAGAGCGCCGCGAGGCAGAGGAAGACGACGAGCAGGGACAGGCCGTAGAGCAAAGGAGCCTGCCCCGAGGAGAGGCGCTCCTGATAGGAGGAACCCGACCAAGCGACGCTGGTGCCGGGGATTTCGCCCGCCATCCGCTCCATCTCGTCCATCGCCTCGCCCGAACTGGTGCCCGGCGAGGGCTGGCCCGAGATTTCGAACGCGGGCACGCCCTGAAAGCGCGAGCTGCTGCTCGGCGTGGTCGACCAGCTGGTTTTGGCGAAGGCGGAGAAGGGCGACATTTCGCCATCGGCTGAACGGACATACCATTGGCCGAGATCTTCGGGGCGCGCGCGATAGGGGGCGTCGCCCTGAACATAGACGCGCTTGACGCGGCCCTTGTCGATGAAGTCGTTGACGTAGCGTCCGCCCCATGCGGCCGAGAGGGTCGAATTCACATCGGCATTGTCGATGCCGTAGGCTGTGAGCCGCTGCGTATCGACGTCGATCTTGAGCGTCGCGACGTCGGGCAAGTCGGACAGGCGCACCGAGGTCAGCTTGGGATTCGCGTTCGCGGCGGCGAGCAGCCTGTCGCGCGCTTCGGCGAATTCGGCGCGGCTCATCCCGCTGCGGTTCTGGAACTGCATCGTGAAGCCCGACGAATCGCCGAGCCCGCGCACCGCGCCGGGGACGAGCGCAAAAATCTGGGCGTCGCGAAGGCCGCTCAGCGCCTTGCGCGCGCGTTCGGCGATCGCATCGGCGGTGTTTTCCTTGCCCGGCCGGTTGTCCCAATGCGTGAGGTTGACGAAGCCTTGGCCGGTATTCTGGCCCGCCGCCGCGCCGCCGCCGCCGCCCGCGATCAGGAACAGCGCCTGCGTGTTCGCCTTTTCAGACGTCAGCATATATTTTTCGATCGCGTCGCGGACTTCGAGCGTGCGCCCCTGCGTCGCACCCGCGGGCAGGCGGAACTGGACCTGCACGCGCCCCTGATCCTCATTGGGCAGGAAGCCGCTCGGCAGGCGCAGGAACAGGAAGGCGAGCGCGACGAGCAGCACCGCATAGATGCCGAGGAACAGCCATTTGCGATCGACCACCTTGGTCACACTGCCGACATAGCGCTCGACCGTGCGGTCGAAGCGCGTGTTGAAGCCGTTCTTGGCGCGTTCGAAAAAGGCATGGACGCGCGGGAAGCGGCCGCCGTCGGCGGGGGCGCCGTCGTGGCTCTTGGGCTTGAGCAGGGTCGAGGTGAGCGCCGGGCTCAGGATCAAGGCAACGAGCACCGACAGCGCCATTGCTGAAACGATGGTGACCGAGAACTGGCGATAGATGACGCCGGTCGACCCGCCGAAAAAGGCCATCGGCATGAACACCGCCGACAGCACGAGAGCGATCGCAATCAGCGCGACCTGCAGCTCCTTCATCGACTGGATCGTCGCGTCGCGCGCCGACATGCCGGGATTTTCTTCCATCAATCGCTCGACATTCTCGACGACGACGATCGCATCGTCGACGAGCAGCCCGATCGCGAGTGTCAGCCCGAACAGCGTGAGCGTGTTGATGCTGAACCCCAGCATGTAAAAGATCGCAAAGGTGCCGAGCAGCACAACGGGCACCGCGATCGCGGGGATCAGCACGGCGCGCCAGCTCTGCAGGAAGACGAACATCACGAGGATCACGAGCAGGATCGCCTCGAACAGCGACTTCTGTACTTCGCTGACCGACAGCTTGATGAACTCGGTCGCGTCGTTGGCGTAACTATAGGTCAGGCCGTCGGGGAAATCGGCCGACAGTTCCTTCATGCGCGCCTTGACCCGGTCGGCGGTTTCGAGCGCGTCGGACCCCGGCGACAGCGAGATCGACATGCCCGCACCCGGATGACCGTTGATCCGGCTGACGACGGCATAGCTTTCGGCGCCGATCTCGACCCGCGCGACGTCCTTGATCCGGACCGTCGACCCGTCGGGCAGGGTCTTAAGTACAATATTCTCGAACTCTTCGACCGTCTGCATCCGCGATTGCGCGGTAACGGTCGCATTGAGCATCTGGCCCTGCGGCGAGGGCAGGCCGCCAACGTCGCCGGCGGCGACTTCGCTATTCTGCGCGGTGATCGCCGAAATCACGTCGCTCGGCATCAGCGATACCGCGGCGAGCCGTTGCGGATTGAGCCAGATACGCATCGCGTGCGGCGCGCCGAAGATATTGACCTCGCCGACCCCTTCGACGCGCGACAGCGGATCCTGGATGTTCGACGCCATATAGTCGGACACGTCCTGGTTCACGCGCGTGTTCGTCGAATCATAAACGCCGACGAGCAGGAGCGTGTCCGAGTTCGATTTGGTGACGCGGAGGCCTTGTGCCTGCACTTGCTGTGGCAGGCGCGACAGCGCCGACTGGATCTTGTTCTGGACCTGCACCTGCGCGATGTCGGGGTCGGTGCCCTTTTCGAAGATCGCGGTGATGTTCGACTGCCCGCGCGAGCTCGATTGCGAGCTGAAATAGAGCAGGCCGTCGATCCCGGTCAGCTGTTGTTCGAGCACCTGCGTGACGCTGTTCTCGATCGTCTCGGCCGACGCGCCCGGATAGGTGGCGCGGATATTGACCTGCGCCGGCGCGATGTCGGGATATTGTTCGATAGGCAGCGAAAAGAGCGCGCCGGCGCCGCCGAGCATGACGATGATCGCCAGCACCCAGGCGAAAATCGGCCGGTCGATGAACAGGCGTGACATAAGGCGCTACTTGCCCTTTGCCTGGGCGTCGCCGCCCTTGGGAGCGCCGACCCTTTGCGCCTTGCTTGCGGGCACGGGGCGGATCGGCGCGCCTTGGCGCAGATTGCCGATCCCTTGCGTGATCACGCGCTCGCCCGGCTTCAGCCCGTCGGTGACGACCCAGTTGGCGCCCGAGGTGCGGTCAGCGACGATCTTGCGCCGTGCCGCCTTGTTATCCTTGCCGACGAGATAAACGAAGGCCGACCCGTCGAAATCGCGCTGCACCGCGGCTTGCGGCAACAGGATCGCCGCCGGGTTCACCGCCTGATCGAACAGTGCGGTCACGAACATGCCGGGCAGCAAGACGCCGCGGGGGTTGGGAAAGCGCGCGCGCAGCGTCACTGTGCCGGTCGCCTCGCTGACCGTGACTTCGGAGAATTGGACGGTGCCGACCGGCCCATAGGCGCTGCCATCCTCGAGCCGCAGGCGCACCGACGCGCTGCCGGCGGTCACGCCGCCGCTCTCGATCGCTTGACGCAGCGTCGTGAGTTCGGCGCTCGACTGCTGCATGTCGACATACATCGGATCGGTCTGCTGGATCGTCGCGAGCGGGGTCGCCTGGCTTGCGCTGACGAGTGCGCCGGGGGTCGCGAGACTGCGCCCGATGCGGCCGCTGATCGGTGCGGTGATCGTTGCGAAGCGCAGGTTGATCCGCGCGGTTTCGAGCGCCGCACCATTTTGCGCGATCGCCGCGCGCGCCATGCGCGCCTGCGCCAGCGCATCGGTATAATCCTGCTCGGCGACCGCCTGCATCTTGGCGAGCGGGGCGAGGCGCCGGGCACGCTCCTCGGCAGCCTGCGCGCTTGCGCGGGCGCTGGCGAGATTGGCGGCAGCCTGATCGACGCTTGCCTGATACAGGCTCGGATCGATCTGATAGAGAGGCTGGCCGGCGCGCACGAAGCCGCCTTCGGTGAACAGGCGGCGGCGGATCAGGCCGTTGACCTGCGGCCGCACTTCGCTCGTCTCGAACGCGACGGTGCGCCCGCCGAGCGAGGTGGTCACGGGCACCGCCTCGATCTTGGCGACGACATAGCCGACCTCGGGCGCGCCGCGGCCGCCCTTTTCCTCTTCGGCCGAGCAGGCGCCGAGCGACAGGCTAACGGCACACAGCGCTCCAGCCAGCAACAGCGACCTTTTATCCAGCATAGTGGTTGTTCTCGTATCGGTTCGCCGGGAGGCGGGGAGGATTTTCGCCCTTTCAACCCATTGGTTTGCCGCATGCAAGCGCAATGCGGGAACTGCGACAAATTACGACAATTTTGTTCCGCGGCGAGCTGGCACCGGAAGCCCGATTTCTGGAGCGGCGGTTGTCCTACAATTAAAGGCTTGACACCGGTGTATCAATTTTGGATAGTCTATGACACCGGTTACCTAGGCCGACAATAATAAGATAATATGAGTGAGGGGATGTTTCGGTCGGCCACAAAGGTCACGGCCCCGCATATCTCTCCGGGAATTTTTGAAAAAGACGGTCCGCAGGGGCCGCTGTTTTCGAGGTGGGAGGATCAGTATGGCTATTCGGACGAAGCGGGGCGTGCGCACATTGGCTAGGCTGGCAGGCGGAGCGTCGCTGGCAATAGTGGCAATATCGCCGGCTTATGCACAGGATACGGCGGTACCGGCCGAGGAAGACGCGATCGTCGTCACCGGTATTCGCGCCTCGCTCGAACAGGCCGCCGACATCAAGCGCGAAGCGTCGCAGGTGATGGACGTCATCACCGCCGAGGATGTCGGCAAGCTCCCCGACGCCAACGTCGCCGAGGCGCTGCAGCGCGTCACCGGGGTCCAGATCACCCGCGTCTTCGGCGAAGGCCAGTCGGTGTCGGTGCGCGGCCTGCAGCAGGTCCGTGTCGAGGTCGACGGCCGCACATTGCTCGGCTGGTCGGCGCGCCTGTCGCCGCCCGAGAATGATCAGCTCGGCCGCTCGTCGGGTCTCGACTCGGTCCCCTCCAGCCTGTTCGGCCGCCTCGAGGTGCGCAAGTCGCCGCTCGCGAGCAATGCCGAGGGTGGGCTTGGCGGCACAGTGAACCTCGTCACCCCCAAGCCGCTGTCGTTCAAGGAGCCGACGATCTCGGTCCGCGCGCAGGGGGTCTATTCGGAAAATTCGGACAAGTTCGAACCCGCGATCACCGGCTTTGCGACGACCAAATTCGCCGACGGACGCATCGGCGTCATGATCGCGGGCGAATATCAGAAGCGCACCTCGAAGACGCAGACGTTCGAGCGCAACAATTTCCTCAACCGCACCTATACGGGTGTCGGCGGCGGCGTGGTCCCGACCCCGGTGCTGCTGCAATATGAGGAATTCACCGTCGACCGCTCGCGGCTCGGCCTCAACGGCGCGATCCAGTTTGCGGTCACCCCCGAATTCACGATCACCGCCGACGCGCTCTATTCGAAGCTCAAGACCGGGCGCCGCCAGGATTTCTTCGCCTTCCGCCTGCCGACCGGCGCCAATCCGGTCACCAATCGCGTCGTCGAGGATGGCATGGTCGTCGCGGGCAACGCCAACGGTACGGTCACCACCGCGGGGCAGATCCGCAACGAGCCGACCGAAAGCTTCCTCTATGGCCTCAACGGCAAATATGAGGGCGACAACGGGCTGACGATCGAGGCCGACGGCTATTACAGCAAGGGCACGATCGACCAGACGATCCAGATCATCACCTTGCAGGGCACCGCGCTCGTTCCCGGCGCGTTCGACTTCCGCGACACGACGATCCCGTCGCTGACGCTGACCGGGCCGTTCAACCCGACCAGCTATGCGTCCTATAATCCCGCGACCAACGGCGTGCGTAGCAACCGCCTGATCGGCCTGCTCGACGAATATACGGGCAAGCTCGACGTCAGCTACGAGACCGGCGGCGTCACCATTGCCGCGGGGGTGCGCTACACCGACCTGCATGCGCGCTCGAACGCGTTCCGCAGCCAGGTCACCCCGACGCGCGCCGAGATCGAGCCTTACCTCAAGCTCATCGATGCGGGCGATTTCCTCTCCGACATTCCGGGGACATTCCCGCGCAGCTTTTTGAGCACCGCGCCGACCTTCGATTATGTCTTCACCCGCGCGCAGGCGGCCGAGCCCAATCCGAACGCCAACGGCCGCTCGACCTTGCTGCCCAATTTGCAGCGCGACTATGACTTCAGCGAAAAGACGCTCGCCGGTTATCTGATGGTGTCGGGCGAGGGCGAAATCGCCGGCATCCCGTACAAGGCCAATGCCGGCGTGCGCATAGCGTCGACGCGGCTGTCGGTCGACAGCTACGTCAACGTCGGCACCGTCAGCACGCTGCGCAACGACAAAAACCGCTATACCAATGTTCTGCCGAGCGCGAATATCGCCTTCAACATCACCGACGATTTCCTGATCCGCGTGTCGGGGTCGCAGACGATGCAGCGCGCATCGATCGCCGACTTGGCGCCGTCGACCTTCTTCAACGCGACCAACCTGTCGGTGACGGGCGGCAATGTGAATCTCGAGCCGCCGATCTCGACGCAGGCCGATGTCAGTTTCGAATATTATACGGGCAAGAGCTCGCTGATCTCGGGCGCCGTCTTCTACAAGGATGTGAAGAATTTCATCGCGAGCTTCGTCACGACCGGCGTCGATACCACTCTCGACCCGCAAGGCCGCGAGCTGACTTTCTCTCGCCCCGAGAACCTCTCGAGCGCCAAGATCAAGGGTTTCGAAATCGGCATCCAGCAGTTCATGGACTTCCTGCCGTCACCGCTCGACGGTTTCGGCGTGATCGCGAACTACACCTATTCGGATTCGGAAGACAGCGCGGGCTTCCCGCTCGTCGCGGTGTCGAAGAACAGCTATAACCTTGTCGGCTTGTACGAAAAGGGCCCCTTCTCGGCGCGTATTGCGTATAATTATCGCGACGAGGCGGTGTTCGAATTCTCCGAAGGACGCCCGAGCTTCGTCGGCTCGCGTTCGCAGCTCGATGCGCAGGTCGGGGTCGACGTCACCAAGAATATCGCGCTGTCGTTGCAGGCGCAGAATCTGATGCCGAAGAAATCGGCGACGACCGAGTATAGCAATTTCAACACGACCGCGCTCAACAGCTATGCCCTGTCCGAACGGCGTTTCTCGGTGGGCGTGCGCGCGAAGTTTTAAGAGAGGTCCCCGGCATGGCGGCCCCCGACCATTCACTGGTCGCGCGCCGTCATGCCAAACGGGCCGCAGGGAGTGTATCGGATTATGATTTCGGGTGATCGGCGTGCGCGCCTCGTTTCGGTTTTGGCGCTCGGCGCGGCGCTGGCTCTTCCGGTTCAGGCGCAGCCCGCGAAATTGCCCAAAATCCTTTCCGACCCGGCGGCGGCGGCGGCGAACCCGCTGCCCGATTTCAGCTATGCCGGCTATGGCTTCGGCCTCGCGCCGATCCCCGTCGATGCGGGTACCGTTATCGATGTGACCGCGCATGGCGCGGTCCCCGACGACGGCCTCGACGATACGAAAGCGGTGCTCCGCGCGCTCGCCGCCGCCAATGCGGTGAAGGGCAAGGTCACGCTGCGTTTTCCCAAGGGGCGCACGCAGATCACCGAAGTGCTGCGCGTCACGCGCAGCGACATCATTCTCGACGGCGCGGGCAATGGGCCGGGCGGCAGCGAGCTGTGGTTCCCGCGCCCGCTGAAGCTCATCGACAAAAGCCACGATTTTGACGAGCTGCGCGAATATATGGTGCGCGAGAAGAAGCAGCAGGTCGAGCCCGAGCATAATATCGATTATCTGTTCTCCGAATATACCTGGTCCGGCGGGATGATCTATGTCGCCCCGGAGGGCAGCCGACCGGTCTCCTATGACGGGACGAAGGATGTCCGCGACCCGGTGCTCGCCAACGCCATGTCGGGCAAGCAGTTCGGCCGCACGCTGACGGTCGACAATGCGGCAAAGCTCAAGGTCGGCGACGTCGTGCAGCTACAATGGTTCTCGGTCGACGGACCGAAGAGCCAGATTTTGAAATCGCTCTACGGCGACACCGACCTGCCGATCGGCTCGCACCACTGGACCTTCCCGAACCGGCCAGTGGTCGCGCAGGCGACGCGCGTCATCGCGGTGCGCGGCAAGGCGGTGACGCTGGGCGACCCTTTGCTTCACGATGTGCGCGCCGACCAGCCGGCGGTGGTCGCCGAATGGAAGCATCTGACGAACGTCGGCATCCAGAATTTGCGGCTGCAATTCCCCGAGGCGCCGGCGTTCGGCCATCATCTCGAGCAGGGTTATAACGGTATCTATATGACCGGCGTCTTCGACGGCTGGGTCAAGAAGCTGACGATCGACCGCGCGGACAGCGGCATCCTCACCGACAATGCGGCAAGCCTGACGATTGCCGACATCACCACGACGGGCGACCGCCGCGCGCATTATTCGGTGCACGTCGGCGCGGTGCACAATGTGCTCGTCAAAGATCTGAAGGTCGAGAACCCCGTGGTCCATCCGGTCAGCATCAACACGCGCTCGACGCGCTCGGTGTTCCTGCGCTCGGTCGTGGGCCGCGATGCGATCATCGACCAGCATAGCGGGTCGAACCACCAGAATCTGTTCGATGCGATCGAGATGCATATCGAGCCGAAGCTGGTGAAGGGCGCGTGGCAATATCAGCTGTGGGTCGGCGGCGGCGCGCCCTATTGGAAGCCGGGGCATGGCCTCTACAACACGCTGTGGAACGCGAAGCTGGTGATGCCCGAAAGCGTCCCCGCCGATGCGACGGTCGCGATTACCAGCGGGCTCGAAGGGCCGGGCGAGCGGATCGTTGGCCTTCACGCCAACCGCAAGATCAGCGTCAGTTACAAGCCTGCCCCCTATATCGAGGGGACGGGGCAGGCGGTCGACGCCGCGCCGTCGCTCTATGAGTATCAGCTCGCCCGCCGGCGCCGCTGACCTTCAGCTCGAAGGCGGCGCGACCGACTGGCGCTCGACGAAGGTCGAGGCGAGGACCGCACCCTCGGCGACCTTGGTCCCCGGAGCGAGAAAATCGGGCACCAGCGTTTGCGCGGCGCGGATACCCATCTCGTGGATCGGCCAGCGCACCGTGCTGAGCGCTGGCCAGATATGCGTCGCGGTCGGGCTGTCGTCGAAGCCGATGATCGAAAGCTGCTCGGGCACCTTCACGCCCTTGCTGTGCGCGACGCTCATCACCCCCGCGGCCATCTCGTCGTTCGAGCAGAAGATCGCCGTCGGCGGCGCGGCGAGCGACAGCAGCGCTTCGCCGGCCTCGATGCCGGCGGCATGGCGATAGTTGCCCGGCGCGTTGAGTTCGGCCGGAAGCTCGAGCCCCGCCTCTGCCAGCGCTTCGAGAAAGCCCTGTTCACGCTCGGCGGCCGAACGGAATCCGACCGGGCCGCGCACGAAGCCGATGCGGCGATGGCCGAGCGCGATCAACCGGCGCACCGCTTCGGCCACGACCTCACGATCGTTCGACGAGATGCAATGTTTCGCATCGTCGAGCGGAGCCGACCCGATGCGGACATAACGCACACCTAGCGTCTCGCAGAGCGCGGCGAGGTCGTCGTTCTCGGAGATCGGCGGCAGCAACAGCGCGCCGATCGGCCGCTGTTTTTCGAGGAAGGTGCGGACGTCGTCGAGCATCGCGTCCGACGTCCGGTCGACCGGACGCACGAGCAAGGCGAGGTCGCTGTCCCTGATCGCGTCGAGCACGCCGCGCTGGAAATTGAGCACCGTCTGGGCGTTCGGGTTGTCGTGGAGCAGCGCAATCAGGAAATTGCGGCGAAAGGCGAGCGCGCGCGCCTGCGGATTGGGGACGAAACCGAGCTGTTCGATCGCTTTCTCGACCGCGGTTCGGGTCTTGTCGGTCAGGAATTCGGAGCGGTTGATCACCCGGCTCACGGTCTTTTTCGAAACCCCTGCAAGCGCTGCGACGTCGTTGATCGTCGGCTGCTTGCCCCCCGGCG
>Ga0209257_1000417_pt1 | contig 82249 bp, 72 predicted proteins | sample AraplaCvi_mCL_r2_FD_184277 | JGI IMG/M metagenome (GOLD analysis project Ga0209257, IMG submission 184277) | Arabidopsis root microbial communities from North Carolina, USA - plate scrape MF_Cvi_mCL_r2 (SPAdes) (version 2) | ecosystem: Host-associated > Plants > Roots > Endosphere | place: USA...
CCTCGTCGTGCTCCACCACCACCAGCGTGTTGCCCTTGTCGCCGAGCTTGTGCAGCGCGTCGAGCAGGATCTGGTTGTCGCGCGCGTGCAGGCCGATGGTCGGCTCGTCGAGTACGTAACACACGCCCTGGAGATTGCTGCCGAGCTGCGCCGCCAGGCGGATGCGCTGCGCTTCGCCGCCGGAGAGCGTGGGCGCACCGCGGTCGAGCGTGAGATAGCCCAGGCCCACCTCTTCCAGAAACTCCAGACGGCTCCTGATCTCGGGCACGAGGTCGCGCGCGATCTCGGCTTCACGGCCCGCGAGCGCCAGCCCTTCGAACCATTGCCGCACCTCGGTCACGCTCATGCGCGCAAGCTCGGTGATGCCGATGCCGCTCAGGCCGTCGGCCGGCGATGCGCCGAAGCTCACGGCGCGCGCCGTGGCGTTCAGGCGCGTGCCCTCACAGGTCGGGCAGGCGGTGTCGGCCAGGTCTTCCACCTCGGGCTCGGCGAAGGTCTGTTCGCGGCCCTTGTTGTCGTCGTCGCGGATGGAATCGTCGAAGACCTTGCGCTGGTCCTTGCTGAGCTTGACGCCAGTGCCCACGCAGTCGGGGCACCAGCCATGCTTGCTGTTGTAGCTGAACAGGCGCGGGTCGAGCTCGGCGTAGCTGGTGCTGCACACGGGGCAGGCGCGCAGCGTGGAAAACACGTTCACACGGCCGATGCCCGAGGCCGACACGCCGGCCATCATCGCGGCCTTGAGTCCGTCGAGTTCGCTCAGCACATGCACCACACCCTTGCCGTGTTCGAGCGCCTTTGCAAGCGCCTCGCGCAGTTCGGTTTCCTTCGCGGGCAGCACGTCGAGGCTGGCCACCGGCAGTTCGATGCTGTGCTCCTTGAAGCGGTCGATGCGCGGGAATCCTGTCGTCGGCAGGAAGTCGCCGTCCACGCGCAGGTGCGTGAACCCGCGCGGCCGTGCCCAGTCGGCCAGCTCGGTGTACACGCCCTTGCGGTTGCTCACCAGCGGCGCGAGCAGGCCGATGTGCTGGCCCTTGAAGTTGCGCATCAGCTGCGCGGCGATGCTGTCGGGCGTCTGCGGCTGCACCGCGGCGCCGTCGTGGATGCAGTGCTGGATGCCCAGCTTCACGTACAGCAGGCGCAGGAAGTGCCAGACCTCGGTGGTGGTGCCCACCGTGCTCTTGCGGCCACCGCGCGACAGGCGCTGCTCGATGGCCACGGTCGGCGGAATGCCGTAGACCGCGTCCACCTCGGGCCGGCCCGCCGGCTGCACGATGCTGCGCGCATAGGCGTTGAGCGATTCAAGGTATCGGCGCTGCCCTTCGTTGAACAGGATGTCGAAGGCGAGCGTCGACTTGCCCGAACCGCTCACGCCAGTCACCACGCTGAACTTGCCGCGCGGAATGTCGACGCTGAGGTTCTTCAGGTTGTGCTCGCGCGCATTGACGATCTGCACCGCATCGGCGCCCGGCGCCTTCTTCGCGTTGGCGATGTAGCGGCGCGCTGCGCGCTCGGCCACCTTGTAGGCATCGGGGCCGATCGCGAGTTCGTAGTCGGCGAGCGCGGCGCCGGTGAACGAGGCGCGGTTCTCGCGCAACTGCTCGGGCGTGCCTTGGGCCACCACCATGCCGCCGCCCTCACCGCCTTCGGGGCCAAGGTCGATGCACCAGTCGCTGGCGCGGATCACGTCGAGGTTGTGCTCGATCACGATCAGCGAATGGCCGGCGTCGAGCAGCTTGCGCAGCGCGCGCATCAGGCGCGCGATGTCGTCGAAGTGCAGGCCGGTGGTCGGCTCGTCGAACAGGAACAGCGTGCCCCGGCGCGCCACCGACTGCTTGCTCGCGGTCGCGCTCTTCGCCGCCTCTGCCAGGAAGCCCGCGAGCTTCAGGCGCTGCGCCTCGCCGCCGGAGAGCGTCGGCACGGGCTGGCCGAGCTTGACGTAGTCCAGGCCCACGTCGGAGATCGGCTGCAGCACGCGCAGCACGTCGCGGTCGGCCTCGAACACTGCCGCCGCTTCGGCCACGGTGAGGTCGAGCACGTCGGCCACGTTGTAGCTCTTGCCCTTGCGCTCCACGCGCACTTCGAGGATCTCGGGGCGGTAGCGCTTGCCGTCGCAGTCGGGGCAGCGCAAGTAGACGTCGGACAGGAACTGCATCTCGACGTGCTCGAAGCCCGAGCCGCCGCAGGTCGGGCAGCGCCCGTCGCCGGAGTTGAAGCTGAACTTGCTCGCGGTGTAGCCGCGCTGGCGCGACAGCGTGGCCGTCGCGAAGATCTCGCGGATCGCGTCCCAGGCGCCTACGTAGCTCGCGGGGTTGGAACGCGCGGTCTTGCCGATCGGCGACTGGTCGACGAAGACCACGTCGCCGAGGTGATCGGCGCCAAGCAAGCGGTCGTGCGCGCCGGGCGTTTCCGTGGCCTTGCCGAAGTGGCGCATCAGTGCAGGCGCCAGCACGTCCTGGATCAGCGTCGACTTGCCCGAGCCGCTGACACCGGTGACGCACACCAGCCGCGCGAGCGGGAACTCGACCGTGACGTTCTTCAGGTTGTGCTCGCGCACACCTTCCAGGATGAGCCGGTGCGTGTTCTCGCTCACGAGCCGCTTGAAGCCCATGCCGATCTTCTTGCGCCCGCCCAGGTACTGGCCGGTGAGCGTGTCGGCGTCGCGCAGCTGGTCGGTGGTGCCGTCGAACACGATCTGCCCGCCGCGTGCGCCGGGGCCGGGGCCCATGTCGATCACGCGGTCGGCCGCGAGCATCACGGCCGGGTCGTGCTCGACCACGACCAGCGTGTTGCCCGCATCGCGCAGGCGCAGCATGGCCTCGGTGATGCGGTTCATGTCGCGCGGATGCAGGCCGATGCTGGGCTCGTCGAGCACGAACAGCGTGTTGACCAGCGAGGTGCCGAGCGCGGTCGTGAGGTTGATGCGCTGCACCTCGCCGCCGCTCAGCGTGCGGCTCTGGCGGTCGAGCGTGAGGTAGCCGATGCCGACGTCGTGCAGGTAGCGCAGGCGGGTGGTGATTTCTTCGAAGAGGAGTTTGAGGGCCTGGGTTTCGCCCTCACCCCTACCCTCTCCCGCAAGCGGGAGAGGGAGCAAATCGCCCCCCTCGGCCGGCTGTTCGGTCTTGCCCCCTCTCCCGCTTGCGGGAGAGGGTTGGGGTGAGGGCTGCTGCCTGTCAAAGAACCGCCGCAGCCGCTCGATCGGCAACAGCATCAGGTCATGCAGGCACAACCCCGGCAGTGCCTCCAGCTGCGCCCGCGTCCATTTCGCCCCCGTGGGCATGAATCGCTTCTCGGGCGGCAACACCGCGTCTGCATCTTCCTTGCTGCCGATGCGCCAGATCAGGCTGTCGAGCTTCAGGCGCGCGCCGCTGCAGGTCGGGCATTGCGTATAGCTGCGGTACTTCGACAAGAGCACGCGGATGTGCATCTTGTAGGCCTTGCTCTCCAGGTAGCCGAAGAAGCGCCGCACGCCGTACCACTGCTTGTTCCAGTTGCCTTCCTTGTAGTTGGGCGTGCCCTCGATCACCCAGTGCTTCTGCTCCTCGGTGAGCTTGTTCCACGGCGTGTCGCGCGGAATGCCTGCCGCCTCGGCGTGGCGCATGAGGTCGTCCTGCGCTTCTTTCCACGCGGGCGTCTGGATGGTCTTGATCGCGCCGGCGCGCAGCGTGAGCTTGTCGTTCGGAATCACGAGCCCCAGGTCGACGCCGATCACGCGGCCGAAGCCGCGGCAGGTGTCACACGCGCCCACGGCCGAGTTGAACGAGAACATCGACGGGATCGGGTCGGCGTAGCGGATGTCGCTCTCGGGGCAGTGCAGGCCGGTGGAGAACTTCCACACGTCGGTCGGTGCGTTCTCTTCGGCACCGGTCGCATGCACGGTGACGCGCCCGCTGCCGCGCTTGAGCGCCACCTCGATCGCCTCGACCACGCGCGCGCGCTCGGCACCCGATGCACGGAAGCGGTCGGCCACCACGTCGAGCACCTTGCGCGGACCGGTGGGCGTGGCCACCTCGCGCTCGGCCTGCACGCGCGTGAAGCCGCTGGCCGACAGCCATTGCGTCACTTCCTCGGCCGTGGTGCTCGCGGGCAGCTCGACCGGAAAGGTGACCACGAGGCGCGGATCGCCCGCCGCGGCCGCGCGCTCGACGATCTGCGCGTAGATGCTGTCGGGCGAATCGTGGCGCACCGGCAGCGCGGTCTCGCGGTCGAACAGGTCGGCCGCGCGCGCGAACAGCAGCTTCAGGTGGTCGTTCAGCTCGGTCATGGTGCCGACCGTGGAGCGCGAGGAGCGCACCGGGTTGGTCTGGTCGATGGCGATGGCGGGCGGCACGCCCTCCACCTTGTCGACGGCCGGCTTGTCCATGCGGTCCAGGAACTGGCGCGCGTAGGCGGAGAAGGTCTCCACGTAGCGCCGCTGGCCTTCGGCATAGAGGGTGTCGAAAACGAGGCTCGACTTGCCCGAGCCGCTGGGCCCGGTGACCACGGTCATCTCGCCTGTGCGGATGTCGAGGTCGAGGTTCTGGAGGTTGTGCTGGCGCGCGCCGCGAATCCGGATGGAGCCCTGTGTCATGAGTGCCTTGGGGGGTGGGGCAAACATTCTAGGGAGTGGCCCATGACGGGTTCGTGCACTACTTCACAAGGTCGGTGGCTTCGCAGGGGTTTGTCCGGATGGAGTCGAAGACACTTTTAGAAACAAATAGCACATTTGTTTTCGATTGCTTCCAAGCATGTCGAGAGGAGACGTTTTCATGAAGAAGATGACGCGCACGCTGTGTGCCGCCGCGCTGCTGGCACTGTCGGCGGCCGGAGCTCCGGCGCAGATCCTGATCGGCCAGACCGCCGGCATGACCGGCTCGGTGGCCGCGGGCGTGAACGAGACCATCGGCGGCGCCCAGCTGGTGATCGATGCGGTCAATGCCCAGGGTGGCATCCACGGCGAGAAGATCGAGATGATCCGCATGGACGACGCCTTCGACGTCAAGCGCGCCAGCGAGAACGCCCGCGTGCTGATCGAGGACAAGAAGGTGCTGGCGCTCTTCATGAGCCGCGGCACGCCGCACTCGCAGGCCATCATCCCGTGGCTCGACAAGTACGACGTGGCGCTCATCGGCCCCTCGACGGGCGCGATGGTGCTGCACAAGCCGCTGCAGAAGCACGTGTTCAACGTGCGCGCCACCTACCAGCGCGAGGCCGAGAAGGCGGTGCAGCACCTGCTGACCATCGGCCTCACGCGCATCGCGGTGGTGCATGTGACCGACTCGTTCGGCGCGGACGCGCTCGAGGGCGCGATGACCGGCTTCACCAAGGGCAAGGCCAAGCCGGTCGTGACCATTCCGGCCGACCGCGAGAAGCCCGACTACAAGTCCATCGTGCCGGCCATCAAGGATGCCGATGCACAGGCCGTGGTGTGGATCGGCTCGGGCGTCGCCGTGGTGGACGGCATCAAGGCGCTGCGCGCCGCGGGCTCCGCGGCGCAGGTGGTCACGCTGTCGAACAACGCTTCGTCGGGCTTCATCAAGCAGCTGGGCGACGCGAGCCGCGGCGTGATCGTGACGCAGGTGTTCCCGAACGAGCGCTCACTCGGCCAGCCGATGGTGAAGGAAGCCCTGGCCCTCGCGCAGGCCAAGGGCCAGGCCGAACTGTCGCCGGCCACGCTCGAAGGCTTCGCCTCGGCGAAGGTGCTGGTGGAGGCGCTGCGCCGCGCGGGGCCCAAGCCCACGCGCGCAAAGATCGTGGCGGCGCTCGACAGCCTGCGGGGCTACGACCTCGGCGGCGGGCTCGAAGTGAGCTACTCGCCGCAGGACCACAGCGGCATCGATTTCGCGGACCTGTCGATCATCAGCGACGGCAAGTTCAAGCGCTGACCGCCGCGCGGCGCCTTCTTACTTCGGCGCGGCTGGCGCCGTTTCGTGCGCCGCGTCGCCGCCGTGCTTCTCGCCCGACATGTCGACCTTGTCGCCGGCCTTGGAAATCACGAACAGAGCGATGGCGGCAAAGACGATGAAGCCGACGACGAGTTTCCACATGGGTGTTGTCTCCTGACGAGGTTGATTCAAGGGGCTCAAGAAAAAGGCTTCATGCGGTTGGCATGAAGCCTCTTTGTTGAACGGAGGGCGGATGGCGCCCTCCTCTGCGCGAGCAGCGATCAGTCGTTGGCGTAGATGTCCACGTTCTTCGTTTCGCGAATGAAGAGCGTGCCCACCACCAGCGTGACGCCGGCGATGATGATCGGATACCAGAGGCCGTTGTACATGTTGCCGGTGGAGGCCACGATGGCGAAAGCGGTGGTCGGCAGCAGGCCGCCGAACCAGCCGTTGCCGATGTGGTACGGCAGGCTCATCGAGGTATAGCGGATGCGCGTGGGGAAGAGTTCCACCAGCATCGCGGCGATCGGGCCGTAGACCATGGTCACCAACAGCACCAGCCAGAACAGCAGCAGCACTGTCAGCACCTTGTTCATCTTCGCGGGGTCGGCCTTGGCCGGGTAGCCCGCGACCTTCAGGTCTTCGGCCACGCTCTTCTTGAAGGCGGCGATTTCCTTGGCGGAGCCCTCGTCGAACTTGGAGTTCACGACGTTGCCGACGGGCGCCTCGACCGACTTGTCGCCGATCTTCACGACGGCCTTCGAACCCGGCGCGCCGGCCACGTTCTCATAGCTCACCGAGTTCTGCACCAGGTAGCGCTTGGCGATGTCGCACGAGCTCCTGAAGTCGATCTCGCGGGCCACCGGGTTGCCCTGGAACGAGCAGGTCGCCGGGTCGGCCGTCACCGTGACGCCGGCCGTGGCCTGTGCACGGGCCAGGTCGGGGTTGGCGGCTTCGGTCAGCATCTTGAAGACCGGGAAGTAGGTGACCACGGCCAACAGGCAGCCGGCCATGATGATCGGCTTGCGGCCGATCTTGTCGGACAGCGTTCCGAAGACCACGAAGAACGGCGTGCCGATCAGCAACGCGGCGGCGATCATCAGGTTGGCCGTGGTCGCATCGACCTTGAGCTGCGCCGTCAGGAAGAACAGCGCATAGAACTGGCCCGAATACCAGACCACCGCCTGGCCTGCCGTGAGGCCGACCAGCGCCAGGATCACGATCTTGAGGTTCTTCCACTGGCCGAAGGATTCGGACAGCGGCGCCTTCGAGGTCTTGCCCTCGGCCTTCATCTTCTGGAAGGCCGGCGACTCGGACAGCGACAGGCGGATCCACACCGACACGCCGAGCAGCAGGATCGACACCAGGAACGGAATGCGCCAGCCCCAGTCGTTGAACACCGCTTCGCCCATGCCTTCGCGAACGCCCAGGATCACCAGCAGGCTCAGGAACAGGCCGAGCGTGGCGGTGGTCTGGATCCACGAGGTGTAGGCGCCGCGCTTGCCGTGCGGCGAGTGCTCGGCCACGTAGGTGGCGGCACCGCCGTACTCGCCGCCGAGCGCGAGGCCCTGCAGCATGCGCAGCGCGATCAGGATCACCGGCGCAGCGACGCCGATGGTCGCGTAGCTGGGCAGCAGGCCGACGATGAAGGTCGACAGGCCCATGATCAGGATCGTCACCAGGAAGGTGTACTTGCGCCCGATCATGTCGCCCAGGCGGCCGAACACGATGGCACCGAACGGACGCACCAGGAAGCCCGCGGCGAACGCCAGCAGCGCGAAGATGAAGGCCGCGCCCGCATCGAGGCCGCTGAAGAACTGCTTCGCGATGATCGCGGCGAGCGAACCGTAGAGATAGAAGTCGTACCACTCGAACACGGTGCCGAGCGAGGAGGCGAAGATGACCTTCTTCTCCTCCGAGGACATGGGCCGGGGGGCCGGATGCGGCACTCCCCGTGAATCTAGTGTGGCTGCCATTGCGTCGTCTCCTGTGTATGTGCGTTCATGCGGCGCCCGACTGTTTCGGGACCGTGAGGCATTCTTGGAGGCGCGACTGACCCGAGCCTTGCGCGAAACTGAACCGGCGCTTACGGTTTAAGGTGAAACCCGCGGGGCGCGTTTCAGGTTGTAAGAAATCCGGGGGTTGCTCAGTTTTTGCTGCTGCGCAGCAGGGACGGGCGCTGGTCTGCCGACGTCCATTGCGGGCCGTCGAACCATGCATCGCCCGACAGGTAGGCGCGCAGCATCTGCAGGCCGTCGAAGCCCCAGAACAGGCGGCCGTCGACCACATAGGCGGGCGTGCCGAACACGCCGAGCTGCAGGGCCTCGTCGGTGTTGCGCTTGAGCAGGGCCTTGCTCTCGTCGCTGTTCGCGTCGCGCTCCGGCGCCAGCTGCGCGGTGAGCGCAGCGAGGCGCGCGGCGTCGCCCGCGTCTTCGCCGCCGCGCCACACATGGCGGAATATGGTCTCGGCCACGAGGCGGCTGATGCTGCCGTCGTCGCTCGTCGACACTGCCAGCCGCAGGTGAGGCAGCGGGTTGTAAGGGTGCGAGGCGGGCATCTCGATCCGGATGCCGTTCGTGTGGCCCAGCCAGAGCACGTGGCGGTAGGTCCAGCTGCGCTTCGACGGAATCTCTGCCGGCCCGAGCTGGCCGTGCTGCTTGAGCAGCGCCCCCAGCAGCACGGGCTTGTAGGCCACGCTGCAGCTCAGGCCTTCGAGCGCCTCCGGCAGGTGCTCGAACGCGAGGTGCGCGTAGGGCGAGATGAAGTCGAGATAGAAGTCGATGTGCTTCATGCGGTGTTGTCTCCGGGAGCGCGCCAGATGCCGGCCCGCGCACGCAACTCTATCGCGCGCCACACGTGGCGCCGCGTTTCGTCTTCCATCCGGCTCCAGCCGGCGATCTCGGGGATGGTGCGCAAACACCCTTCGCAGAAGCCGCTGAGGCGGTCCATTCGGCACACGGAGGAGCACGGCGAGGGCACGTCTTCGGCCATGGCCTGCACGGCCACGGCGCGCTCGGCCAAGGTCTCGGCCTCGTCGAAGTTCACACCACGTCCGCCACCGGCGCGCCGGTGAGCTTCTCGAGATCGTGCGGGCGCAGCTGGAACACCGCATGCGGATGGCCCGCGGCCGCCCAGATCTCCTCGAAGCGGAACAGTTCGCGGTCGATCAGCACCACGGGCTTGGTCACGTGCCCGACCGGCGAGACGCCGCCGATGGTGAAGCCGGTGCGCGCCTTCACGAAGTCGGCGTCGGCGCGGCCGGTCTTGCCGACCAGCGCATCGACCTTCTTCTCGTCGACGCGCTTGTCGCCCGAGGTGATGACCAGCACCGCCGCCTCGTCGCTCTTGCGTCGGAAGATGATGCTCTTGGCGATCTGGCCGACCGAGATGCCGAGGGCGTCGGCCGCCTGCTGCGCGGTGCGGCAGGCGTCGTCGAGCATGCGCGGCGAATGGGGATGGCCGGCGTCCTGGAGTACGCGCGAGACGCGCTGGACACCGTCGGGAAGGGAATGGAGTTCGGAGCCGCACATGGCAGGTTCAGCAGGTTCAGGGTTCATCGAGGTCCCAGAGCATACGGAAAAGCCTGCGCCGCCGCCCGGGCGCACCAATGCGGAGAGCCTCGCGACGCCACGGCGCACGACGCCCGTGCGTCCGGCGCCGGGCCCGGGGCGGTTTCGGTGCGCAACCGGCCGGCCAGGGTGGCCGCGGCGCTTTCTTGATCCGGCATGGATATTGCTCATCCCCCGGTTCACAGTGCCTCCGCTAACGACGGCGGGGTTCAAGCGAGCTGGCGGCCGGCAAGCCGCGAGCTCGTCTGCTCCAACCCAATTTCGCATCCGTTCCGTCGCGGAGGCCCACTGCCGCTGTCTGCCCAGACAGTGACCGGCGGGCCGCAGCTTCCAGGGCCGGCTGCGTGCAGGACCCCCAATGAAGATCGCAGTCATCGGCCACGGCATGGTCGGCCACAAGTTCCTCGAGCAGCTCCACGAGCTCGGCGTCGCGAACGCACAAGTCACCGTGCTTTGCGAGGAGCCCCGCCCGGCGTACGACCGGGTTCACCTCTCCGAGTTCTTCGCCGGCAAGACGGCGGAAGACCTGTCGCTCGTCGAGCCGGGCTTCTTCGAGCGCAGCGGCTTCACGCTGCGCCTGGCCGCGCGGGCGGTGGCCATCGAGCGGCGCAACAACACCGTCACCACGGCCGACGGCGAAGTGGTGCACTACGACAAGCTGGTGCTTGCGACGGGCTCCTTCCCCTTCGTGCCCGCCGTGCCGGGCCGCGACCGCCCGAACTGCTTCGTCTACCGCACCATCGAGGACCTCGAGGCCATGAAGGCCTGCGGCGCCCGCTCGAAGAGCGGCGTGGTCGTCGGCGGCGGCCTGCTGGGCCTGGAATGCGCCAAGGCGCTGCGCGACATGGGCCTCGAAACCCACGTGGTGGAGTTCGCGCCGCGCCTGATGGCCGTGCAGGTCGACGAAGGCGGCGGCCGCGCCCTGCGCAACAGCATCGAGGCGATGGGCCTGCACGTGCACACCGGCCGCAACACGGTGGAGATCACCGACGGTGCGACCGCCCGCCACCGCATGGTGTTCGCCGACGGCACGCACCTGGAAACCGACATGATCGTGTTCTCCGCCGGCATCCGTCCGCGCGACGAACTGGCGCGCCAGAGCGTGCTGGCCGTCGGCCCGCGCGGCGGCGTGGCGGTGGACAGCCACTGCCGCACCAGCGACCGCAACATCTACGCGATCGGCGAATGCGCGTCGTGGAACGAGCAGACCTTCGGCCTCGTCGCGCCGGGCTACGACATGGCCCGCGTGGCCGCCAAACACATCGCCGGCCAGGACGACGCCGCCTTCACCGGCGCCGACATGAGCACCAAGCTCAAGCTGATGGGCGTGGACGTGGCGAGCATCGGCGACGCGCACGGCAAGACGCCGAAGTCGCGCGCCTACCAGTACGTCGACGAGCGCAAGCAGATCTACAAGAAGATCGTCGTCAGCGAGGACGGCAAGCAGCTGCTGGGCGCGGTGCTGGTCGGCGACGCCACCGAGTACGGCACGCTGCTGCAGATGGCGCTCAACGGCATCGCGCTGCCTGCCGACCCCGAGTTCCTGATCCTGCCGTCGAGCGACGGCAAGGCCAAGCCGGGCCTGGGCGTCGATGCGCTGCCCGACAGCGCGCAGATCTGCTCGTGCAACAGCGTCACCAAGGGCCGGATCTGCGAGGCCGTGGGCGAGGGCGCGTGCACCGTCGCCGAGCTGAAGGCCTGCACCAAGGCCGGCGCCACCTGCGGCGGCTGCGTGCCGCTGGTCACGCAGGTGATGAAGATGGAGATGTCCAAGCGCGGCATGGCGGTCAACAACCACCTGTGCGAGCACTTCCCCTACTCGCGCCAGGAGCTGTACCACCTGATTCGCGTGGGCGAGATCCGCAGCTTCGCCGACCTGCTGGCAAAGCACGGCAAGGGCCTGGGCTGCGACATCTGCAAGCCGACGGCCGCGAGCATCTTCGCGTCCTGCTGGAACGAGTTCGTGCTGAAGAAGGACCTGGCCAGCCTGCAGGACAGCAACGACTACTTCCTCGGCAACATCCAGAAGGACGGCACCTACTCGGTGGTGCCGCGCATGCCGGGCGGCGAGGTCACGCCCGACGGGCTGATCGCGGTGGGGCAGGTGGCGAAGAAATACGGCCTGTACACCAAGATCACCGGCGGTGCGCGCGTGGACATGTTCGGTGCGCGCGTCGAGCAGCTGCCCGCGATCTGGGAAGAACTGATCGCGGCCGGCTTCGAGTCGGGCCATGCCTACGGCAAGTCGCTGCGCACGGTGAAGAGCTGCGTCGGCTCCACCTGGTGCCGCTACGGCGTGGACGACAGCGTGGGCCTGGCCGTGGAACTGGAGAACCGCTACAAGGGCCTGCGCGCGCCGCACAAGATCAAGTTCGGCGTGTCGGGCTGCACCCGCGAATGCGCGGAAGCGCAAGGCAAGGACGTCGGCATCATCGCCACCGACAAGGGCTGGAACCTCTACGTGTGCGGCAACGGCGGCATGAAGCCGCGCCATGCCGAACTGCTCGCGAGCGACCTCACCAAGGCCGAGCTGATCCGGCTGATCGACCGCTTCCTGATGTTCTACGTGCGCACGGCCGACCGCCTGCAGCGCACCAGCACGTGGCGCGAGAACCTCGAGGGCGGCCTCGACTACCTCAAGGGCGTGCTGCTGCAGGACACGCTGGGCCTGGGCGACGAGCTGGAAACGCAGATGCAGCGCGTCGTCGACACCTACCAGTGCGAATGGAAGACCGCGGTGAACGACCCGGTCACGCGCCAGCGCTTCCGCTCCTTCGTCAACAGCGAGAAGCCGGACGAGCACATCGTGTTCGTGCAGGAGCGCGGCCAGATCCGCCCCGCCCGCGCGGAAGAGCGCGGCGAAGCCGCCTCCGACGTCTCGATGGCCTGAAGAACATCCAAGGAAATCCCATGACCCAAGACAACCTCCAGTGGACCCCGGTGTGCGCGGCCACCGACATCCTGCCCGACACCGGCGTGTGCGCGCTGGTCGACGGCGTGCATGTCGCGATCTTCAGCGTGGGCCATGAGCAGGCGCTGTTCGCCATCGACAACGTCGACCCGAAGGCGGGGGCCAGCGTGCTGTCGCGCGGGCTGGTCGGCAGCCTGGGCGAGCGCATCGTCGTGGCTTCGCCGCTCTACAAGAACCACTTCGACCTGCGCAGCGGCGAATGCCTGGAAGCGCCCGAGCACTCGGTGCGCGCGCATGCCGTGCGCGTGCAGGAAGGCCGCGTGCTCGTCGCGCTGGCTTGAGGTCCCAGTCTCCCTTTTTTCAGTTTCGTCTTTATCGCTTCCAAGGAACCAGAATGGCCTATCTAGCCCCCGCCGAGTTCGTCACCAAGATGGTCGACGCCGGTGAATCCAAGCTGCTGATGTCCACGCGCGACACGCTCATCCGCTCGTACATGGCGGGCGCGATCCTCGCGCTGGCGGCGGCCTTTGCCGTGAGCATCACCGTGAACACCGGCAATGCGCTCGTTGGCGCGATGCTGTTCCCGGTGGGCTTCATCATGCTGTACCTGCTGGGCTTCGACCTGCTGACCGGCGTGTTCACGCTGGCACCGCTGGCCGTGTTCGACAAGCGTCCCGGCGCCACCTGGGGCGGCGTCATGCGCAACTGGGGACTGGTGTTCACCGGCAACTTCGCGGGCGCGATGACGGTCGCGGTGTTCATGGCCGTCATCTTCACCTTCGGCTTCAGCGAGGCGCCCAACGCCATCGGCGAGAAGCTCGGCCACATCGGCGAAGGTCGCACCATCGGCTACTCCGCGCATGGCGCCGCGGGCATGCTCACGCTGTTCATCCGCGCCGTGATGTGCAACTGGATGGTGTCGACCGGCGTGGTGGCGGCCATGATGTCGACCACCGTGTCGGGCAAGGCGATCGGCATGTGGATGCCGGTCATGGTCTTCTTCTACATGGGCTTCGAACACTCGATCGTCAACATGTTCCTGTTCCCCACCGGCCTGATGCTGGGCGGCAAGTTCACGATCATGGACTACCTGATCTGGAACGAGCTGCCCACGGTGCTGGGCAACCTCGTCGGCGGCCTGACCTTCGTCGGGCTGACGCTCTACTCCACGCACTACAAGACGGCGCCCAAGCGCGCCGCCAGCTGAGCCGGCCTGGATGCCGCGCAAGGCATTGCGCGTGACGCTTGGCCAGCATTCGCTGGCAGGGCGCAAATCGCCGGTCAACCAGGACTTCCACGGCGCCATGCTGCCCGAGGGAGCGCTGCGCGCCTCCAAGGGCATCGCGGTGGCGCTCGCCGACGGCATCGGCTCCAGCCGCGTGAGCCAGGTGGCGAGCGCGGCGGCCGTGCGGGGTTTTCTCGACGACTACTACGCAACCTCCGACGCGTGGTCGGTGCGCCGCTCCGCGCAGAGGGTGCTGGACGCCACCAACTCGTGGCTGCATGCGCAGACGATGCGCAGCGACGCGCGCTTCGACAAGGACAGCGGCTACGTCTGCACCTTCAGCGCGTTGATCCTCAAGGGCCGCGACGCGCACCTGCTGCACGTCGGCGATGCGCGCATCTACCGGCTGCACGCCGGCGCACTGGAACAGCTTACGGAAGACCACCGCGTCAACGTGTCGTCGGCCGAGTCGTACCTGGGCCGCGCGCTGGGCGCGGGCGCCAATGTGGAGATCGACTACCGCTGCTGGCAGGCGGAGGCGGGCGAGGTCTACCTGCTGGCCACCGATGGCGCGTACGCGCATCTCGACATCGGCACGGTGAACGACGTGCTCGGCCGCTGCGGGGACGATTTCGACGCGGCGGCCCGCCTGCTGGCGCAAGCCGCGCAGGCCAAGGGCAGCGACGACGACAGCACGGTCCAGCTGCTGCGCATCGACGAGCTTCCCGAAGCCGACGCGCCGCATGCGCAGCTGCAGCGCGAAGGCCTGGCGCTGCCGCCGGCCCTCGCGCCGAGGGACCGCTTCGAGGGCTTCACGCTCGTGCGCGAGATCCACATGAGCGCGCGCAGCCACGTGTACCTGGCCACCGACGAGGCCACCGGCCAGCCGGCGGTGCTGAAGCTCCCGTCAATCGACCTGCGCGGCGACCCCGACTACCTCGACCGCTTCGTGCTCGAGGAATGGGTGGCGCGGCGCATCGACAGCCCGCACGTGCTCAAGGCCAGCGCCGTCGAGCGCACGCGCGGCCACCTGTACGTGGCCATGGAGTACGTGGACGGCCAGACGCTGGCGCAGTGGATGGTCGACCACCCCCGGCCCGCGCTGGACAGCGTGCGCGGCATCGTCGAGCAGCTGGCGCGGGGCCTGCAGGCGCTGCACGGCAAGGAAATGCTGCACCAGGACATGCGCCCCGAGAACGTGATGATCGACCGCACGGGCACCGTGAAGATCATCGACCTCGCCGCCACCCACGTCGCAGGCCTGTCCGACGGCAGCGGCGAGCGCCGGGCGCTCGCCATCGAAGGCACGCTGCAATACACCGCGCCGGAATACTTCATCGGCCATGGCGGCACGGCCCGCTCCGACCTGTTCTCGCTGGCGGTGATCGCCTACCAGATGCTCGCCGGCCAGCTGCCTTACGGGCTGCAGGCGTCGCGCATCCGCTCACCCGCCGATGTCGGCCGGCTGCGCTATGTGCCGGTGCGGCATTTCCGTCCCGACCTGCCCGCGTGGGTCGATGCCGTGCTGCAGAAGGCACTGCACCCGCAGGCGGCGAAGCGGCAGGAGGCGGTGTCCGAATTCGCGCACGACCTCAGGGCGCCGGGGCCGGAGTTTCTTCGCGCGCGCTCACCCGCACTGATCGAGCGCCGGCCGGTGCTGTTCTGGCAATGCACGACGGTGCTGCTGGCCGCGGCGGTGATCGTACTGCTCGGGCTGCGCGCCTTCGGGCACTGAAGAAGACGAAACCGCTCAGTCGGCGCGCTTGGTGCGGATCGCCTTCGAAGCGCGCGAGTTCGGTTCGCGCCCCAGCGCCTCGCTGATGTAGACGCCCGCGTCGATCAGCTTGTCGAGGTCGATGCCGGTCTCGATGCCCATGCCGTGCAGCATGTAGACCACGTCCTCGGTCGCCACGTTGCCCGTTGCGCCCTTCGCGTAGGGGCAGCCGCCGAGGCCGGCCGAGGACGACTGGAAGTTCCACACGCCCAGCTCGAGCGCCGCCAGCGTGTTGACCAGCGCCTGCCCGTAGGTGTCGTGAAAGTGGCCGGAAATGGCGTCCACATCGAAGTGCGCCAGCGTGGCCTCCATCGCCCCTTGCACCTTGCGCGGCGTGCCCACGCCGATGGTGTCGGCCACGTCCACGCGCTGCACGCCAATGCCCTTCATCAGCTGCGCGAGGTAGCCGACCTTGGCCGGCGCGATCTCGCCTTCATACGGGCAGCCCACGGTGCACGACATCGCGCCGCGCACGTGGATGCCCTTCTCCAGCGCCGCGGCCACCACGGGGGCGAAGCGCTCGATGCTCTCGGCAATCGAGCAGTTGATGTTCTTCTGGCTGAAGGCCTCGCTCGCGGCGCCGAACACCACGATCTCGTCGGGCCATTCCTCGCGCGGCGCCGCGATGGCGGCCTCGAAGCCCTTCATGTTGGGCGTGAGCACCGAGTAGCGCACGCCGGGCTTGCGCTGGATGCCATGCATCACCTCGGCGTTGTCGGCCATCTGCGGCACCCACTTGGGCGAGACGAAGCTGGTGACCTCGATCTCCTTCAGGCCCGCGTCCTGCAGGCGGTGCACGAGGCCGATCTTGACTTCGGCCGAGACGGGCTGCTTTTCGTTCTGCAGGCCGTCGCGCGGGCCGACGTCGACGAGCTTGACGCGGGTGGGGAGTTTCATGGCATGTCTCTTGTGTCGCGGGAGGATGAAAGACCGTCGGCCATTGTCCGACACATGGAAATGCCCTGCCGGGCACACAGGCCGCGGAAGGTAGCAATGCGCGCCTGCGGGGTTGCAAATGGTGCCAACCGCACGGCGCCCGGGCTCGGACGCAGACCGAAGCGGGCGCTAGACGGTTCCCCTTTGCTCGAAACCGCCGGGCATGCCGCCCGCTGCAACGGCGTCGAGGCGCTCGTCCACATCGACCGCATCCACGCGCGCGCCGTCCGGCCCCTGCTGCGCCCAACGGACCAGCGCCTCGACCGCGCCAGCCTCGCCGATCGCCAGCGCTTCCACGCTGCCGTCGCGGCGGTTGCGCACCCAGCCGTGCACGCCGAGCCGCTGCGCAGCCTGCACCATCGACCAGCGATAGCCCACGCCCTGCACGAGGCCGCGGATGACGAGGTGGCGGGTGACGATGGCGTCGTTGTTCATGGCATTGCGATCAGTACGACTTGGGCAGCCCCAGTGCCTTCTCCGCGATGAAGTTCAGGATCATCTGCGGGCTCACCGGTGCGATGCGCGGAATGTAGCTCTCGCGCAGCAGGCGCTCCACATGGTATTCCTTCGCATAGCCCATGCCGCCCAGCGTGAGGATCGCGTTCTGGCAGGCATCGTGCGCCGCCTCGGCCGCGAGGTACTTGGCGGCATTGGCCTCGGTGCCGCAGGGCTCGCCCGCGTCGTACAGCGTGGCGGCCTTGAGCATCATCAGGTCGGCGGCCTCGAGGTTGGCCCAAGCCCGTGCAAGCGGATGCGCCACGCCCTGGTTCTGCCCGATGGGCCGGCCGAACACGATGCGCTCCTGCGCGTACTGCGAGGCGATGCGCAGCGCCGCGCGGCCGATGCCGATGGCCTCCGCAGCGATCAATATGCGCTCGGGGTTCAGTCCGTGCAGGATGTACTCGAAGCCGCGCCCTTCCTCGCCGATGCGGTCTTCCTCCGGCACTTCGAGCCCGTCGATGAAGAGCATGTTCGAGTCCACCGCCGCGCGGCCGAGCTTGTGGATCTCGCGCACCTCGACCTTGCTGCGGTCCAGCGCCGTGTAGAACAGCGTGAGGCCCTGCGTGGGCTTCTTCACCTGGTCGATCGGCGCGGTGCGCGTGAGGATGAGCATGCGGTCGGCGACCTGCGCGGTCGAGATCCAGATCTTGCGGCCGTGCAGCAGGTAGCTGCCATTCGGCTGGCGCACCGCCTGCGTCTTGAGGCTGGTGGTGTCCAGCCCCGCGTCGGGCTCGGTCACGGCGAAGCAGGCTTTCTCGGTGCCCGCGATCAGCGGCGGCAGGAAGCGCTGGCGCTGCGCCTCGCTGCCGAACACCACCACCGGGTTGAGCCCGAAGATGTTCATGTGCACCGACGACGCACCCGACATGCCCGCGCCCGACGCGCTGATGGCACGCATCATCAGCGCCGCCTCGGTGATACCGAGCCCCGCGCCGCCCTGCGCCTCGGGCATCGCGATGCCGAGCCAGCCGCTCTCTGCAACGGCGCGGTGGAATTCGTGCGGGAACACGGCGCGATCGTCGTGGTCGCGCCAGTAGTCGGCGGGGAAGTCGTCGCAGAGGCGTTCGATGGCCGCGACCAGCGAGCGCTGGTCTTCGTTCAGGGAGAAGTTCATTCTTCGGTGTCCGTCGGTGGGTCGGGTTGCAGCGTGACGCCGCGTTCGAGCATGCGGGCAATGGCTTCGTCGCCATATCCCGCTTCGCGCAGCAGCTCCACGCTCTGCTCGCCGATGCGCGGCGCGGGCCGGCGGATGGCGGTGGGCGTGGCGCCGTATCGGCCGACCGGCGCGAGGGTGCGGATGCGGCCCTCGGTCGGGTGGTCGAGCTCGGGGTAGAAATCAACGGCGCGCAGGTGCGGGTCGTCGAGCAGGCTCTCGGTGCTGTGCAGGCGCGCGACGGGGATGTCGGCGGCATCGAGCGTGGCGAACCATTCGTCGCTGGTGCGCGTGGCCATCGCTTCGGCGACGAAGGCGTACACCGCGCCGATGTTCGCGGCGCGCGCGGTGTGCGTGCCGAACATCGGCGAGCTGCGCAGCTCGGGCCGGCCGATCAGGTCGAAGAAGGCCTGCCAGTGCTTGTCGTTGTAGATCAGCACGCTGAGGTAGCCGTCCGATGTTGCATAGGGCTTGCGATGCGGCGCGAGCAGGCGCGCATAGCCAGTGGGGCCGAGCGGCGGCTCGAAGCTGTGGCCGCCGAGGTGGTCGCCCATGACGAACTGCGAAAGCGCCTCGAACATCGGCACCTCGACCGCCTGGCCCTTGCCCGTGCGTTGCGCGTGCAGCACGGCAGCGAGCAGCGCGATGGCGGCCTGCAAGCCGACGGCGCGGTCGGCGAGCGTGACGGGTGCATAGCGCGGTTCGCCACCGCTTTGCTGCGCGAACAGCGAGGCCACGCCTGCCGCGCCCTGGATCAGGTCGTCGTAGGCGGGCCTGCCGGCGTAGGGCCCCTGCTCGCCATAGCCGAACGCGCCGAGGTAGACGATCTTCGGATTGGCCTCGGCCACGGCGTCATAGCCGAGCCCGAGCCTCGCCATCGCCTGCGGCCGCGTGTTGTAGATCAATGCATCGCAGCCGGCCGCGAGCTTCAGGCAGGCCTCGCGCCCTTCGGGCTGCTTGAGGTCGAGCACGATCGAACGCTTGTTGCGGTTCAGGTGCAGCGCCATCGCGCCCATGCCGGGGTGGCGCATCGGGCCGACAGCGCGCAGGTTGTCGCCGCCGGGCGGCTCGACCTTGATGACGTCGGCACCGAGGTCGCCGAGCGTCTGCGTGGCGTAGGGGCCCATCACCACGGCCGTGAGGTCGAGGATGCGGATGCCTTGGAGAGGTCCTGAGGTGTTCATGTCTTCGCTCTTTCCCCCGCTGGGGGAAGGCTGGGATGGGGGCAGGCAGAGCGCCCCATGGGTACGCCGCTTGCCCCCACCCCTGCCCTCCCCCGGGAGGGGAGGGAGAAATACAAACTCGAAAGCGGGTTCATTCGGGCTGAATCCCCGCAGCCTGGATCAGCTTCCTCCACTTCGCCAGCTCCGACACCGTGAACGCCCCCAGCTCCTCGGGCGTGCTGCCGAATGCATCGAAGCCCAGCTTGCTCACGCGCTCGCGGAAGGCTGCGCCGTTCGCCATCTCCGACAGCACCTTGTTGAGCTTCAGCACGATGTCGCGCGGCGTGCCGGCCGGCGCGAACACGCCATTCCACGAGGTGATGTCGAAGCCCTTCAGCTCGGGCGTATCGGCCAGCGGCGGCAGCTCGGGGAAGAGCTTGGTGCGCTCCTGCGTCGTGACCGCAATCGCGCGCATCTTGCCGGCCCTCACCGTCGCAAGGCCCGCGGCCAGGTCGACCACCATCATCGACACCTGCCCGCCGATCAGGTCGGCAATGGCCGGCGGCGTGCTCTTGTAGGGCACGTGCAGCATCGGCACGCCGCTCATGCGCGACAGCGTGGCGCCGCTCACGATGCCCGTGCTGTTGCCGCTCGCATAGGTCAGCTTGCCTGGATGCGCGCGGCCCCAGGCCAGCAGCTCGGCCACGCTCTTCACGGGCAGGTCGTTGTTCACCACGAGCATGAACGGCAGGTTGCCCATGCGGCTCACGGGCGCGAAATCTTTCACCGGGTCGTAGGGCAGCGACTTCATCAGGCTCGGGTTGGCCGAGTGCGTGGTGTTGGTCGTCATGAACAGCGTGTAGCCGTCGGGCGGTGCCTTGGCCACGGCCTCCGCGCCGATCACGCCGTTGGCACCGGCCTTGTTGTCGACGATGACCGAGCCCCTGAGCGCCTCGCCGAGCATCTGCGCGGTGATGCGTGCCACAGCGTCGGTGCCGCTGCCGGCCGCGAAGGGCACGACGATGCGTATCGGCTGCTTCGGGTAGCCGTCCTGCGCGAAGGCCCAGGGCACGGCGCTGGCGAGGCCCGTGGCGGCACCGATGGAAATGAAACGGCGGCGGTTCGCCACCGCGACTGTTTTTTCTTCAGTCGCGTTCTTCGTCGTCTGCATGTGGTTTGTCTCCGGGTTGTTGTCGCTTCAGGGCCGGATCACGCGCTCCGGCAATTCCTCGTACGGCGGGCTGTAGATCACCAGCACGCGCACCGGCTCGTCGCTCACCACCGTGAAGGTGTGCATCGCGTCGGCCGGGAAAAAGCAGCTGTCGCCAGGGTGCAGCTCCTGCCGCTGGCCGCCCACCTCGGCGACTGCACGGCCTTCGAGCATGTAGCAGACCTGCTCGATGCCCGGGTGCGCGTGCGGCAGCGCGCCCTTGCCCTTCTGGATGTGGCCGACCAGCACTTCGAGCTGCTTCGCGCCCACGGTCTCGGGGCCGATCAGGCGCTTGTTGAGCGTGCCGGTGTGGTTGGCCGGGTGGTAGCCGGCGATCTCATCCTCGCGGACGAAGTAGCGGGGGGTGCTTGCGGTCATCGGGTGCTTTCGGTCTTGGGTTCGATGGCGAGGCAGGCCGAGCGCAGCATCGCCGCGATCTCCTCGATGCGCGCCTCCATGCGGTAGCGCGGACCGGCGACCGAGATCGCATAGGCCTCGCCGCCGATGTGCAGCGGCCAGGCGAGGCCGATCAGGTCGGGAATGCTTTCGCCGAGGTTGCCGTACCAGCCGCGCGCGGCGGAGCGTTGCAGTTCGGCTTCGATGGCATCGGCGGTGGTGAGCGTGGCGTCGGTCAGCGGCGCGAGCACCATGCCGTCGAGCAGCTTGCGGCGCGCTTCGGGCGCGAGCGTGGAGAGCAACGCACGGCCCAGCGAATTGGCGTATGCCGGGCGCGTCTCGCCCGACTCGGCCGTGTAGCGGATGCTTTGCGGCGCGCTCAGCACTTCCAGGTACACCACCAGGCCCGCATCGCGGAACTTGGCGAACACCACGGTTTCGCGCGCAGCATCGCGCAACTCCTCGAGCGTGGCCTTCACCCGGTCGAGCACCGGGTCGTGGGCGGCGATGACCTGCGCCATCGCGAGCAGCCGGCCCGTCGGGTAGTAGCCCTGGCGGCGGCCGGTCTCGTACATGTAGCCCTGCTCTTCGAGCGTGCGGATCAGGCCCAGGCAGCTCGACACCGGCATGTCGAGCAGGCGCGCCATCTCGGACAGCGCCAGCGGCTGCTTCTCGCGAGCGAAGAGCTCGACGATCTCGATCACGCGGAATGCAGTTTTCACAGTCATGAAAATATTTTCATGCTTATGAAAAATCGGCGCTTCGGGGTTTCCCCTGCCCGCCTTGCGCCACGGCGGGCTCGCAAAAGGTGACGCCGGCGTCAGTACCCGCGCGCCGGATCGACCACGCCGGCGATCGGCAAGCCCTGCTCCATCGCCCGGATCTTCCCGGCGATCTGCGCAATGGACTCCTCGCGCAGCGTGCGCGCCGAGCCGTGCGGCGTCACGGTGATCTTGGGATGCCGCCAGAAGGCGTGGTCGACCGGCAGCGGCTCGACCTGGAACACGTCGAGCGTCGCGCCCGCGAGCTGGCCGGCGTCGAGCATCGGGATCAGGTCGCCTTCCACGAGGTGCGCGCCGCGCGCGATGCTGATCAGGTAGCCCTCGGGCTTCAGCTTGCCCAGCGTGCTGCGGTTGAGGATGCCGCGCGTCGCCTCCGTCAGCGGCAGCAGGTTCACGAGCACGCGCGTGGACGACAGGAACTCGTCGAACTGCGCCTCGCCGCTGAACACGCGCACGCCGTCGATCTCCTTCGGCGAACGGCTCCAGCCCAGCACCGGAAACTCGAACTGCGCGACCGCCTTGGCCACGCGCTCGCCGAGCACGCCCAGACCCATGATCCCGACCGGGAAGTCGCGCCGCAGCTTCGGCTTGCGGTAGCTCCACTTGCCCTGCTTCGCATCGGCTTCGTAGGCGTCGAACTCGCGGAAGTGGCGAATGAGCGTGTGGCAGACGTACTCCGCCATCTGCACCGACATGCCCGCGTCGTCGAGCCGCACGATGCGCGTGTGCGCCGGCACCTTCAGCTTGAGCAGCGCATCGACGCCCGCGCCGATGTTGAAGATGCCGCGCAGCTTCGGCTGCTCGTCGAGAAACTCCTGCGGTGGCGCCCACACCACGGCATGGTCGGCCTGCGGTGCGCCGGGCTTCCAGGCCTCGATGACGGCATCGGGTAATTCGGCCTTGAGGCCCTCGATCCAGGGGTCCGGGCGGTTGTCGGTGAGGTAGACGGTGATTCGCATGGGGACGAATCTTAGTGAAGGCGCTGGCGCGGCGTTCGGGCCGCCCGCGAAGGAGATCAGGGACGACGTCAGCGACGTGGTGGTGGGCTGACCCCGGGGGTCAACCCGCCTTGATGCGGCGACGGCGCCACAGCACCCGCACCAGCCATCCCATCGGCAGCACCACCAGCACCAGCCAGGGCAACACCGCCGCGATGAAGGTGATCAGCGAGCCGACGCTCTCCGCCAGCACCGCGCCCGCGTTGCGCAGCGCCCTCCCCATCGGGCTGTAGCCGTCGCCGCCGCTCACCAGTGCGCGCCTGGGCGTGAACTGGATCTGGATGTGCTGCTTGCTGGTCTGCTGCGCCAGCACCTTGCGCTGCGTGGCAATGGCGTCGAGCTCGGCCTGCGTGTCCGACAGCGTGCGCTGGATCGCCAGCAGGTCGGCCATGGTGCGCTTGGTGACGGTGTCGCGCAGCATGACGCGCAGGCTGTCGCGGAACTCGGTACGGTTCCTGATGCGGGCTTCGACGTCGATCACCTCGGCGGTCTTGTCCTCGCTGGTGGTGGTGTGCGAGACCACGTTCGCCACGCCGGCCAAGCCACCGAGCAGCTTGTCGACGTCGGCGGGCTCCACGCGCATCTCGAGCATGGCGTTGCCGGGCTGCTGCGGCGTCTCGCGCAGCAGGGAGGACGACAGCAGCTCGCACTTCAGCGAGCCGCAGAGGTCGCGCACCTTGCCCCAGGCATCGGCCAGCTGCTCGGACGGCACCTCGACGTTCAGGTCTTGCCGCACGGCCAGGAAGCGCTGCAGCGGGGTGTCCTGACCGCCCTGGGCCTGATCCGCGGAAGCCGTTTCGGCCGCCCGCATGCGCTGCTCCTTCCTGGCCATGCCGCCGGCATAGCTGGCTACGGCCTGCATCGGCGCGGGCGGCGGAGCCGGCTCGGCGAGCGTGGCCGCCTCGTCGTGGGTGCGGTTGCAGCCGGCGAGCGACAAGGCGGCCGCCAGGGCCAGCAAGACGATGCCCGAGCGGTGGCGGGCAGACAGCAAACGAGGCGCGCCGGACAGCGTGCGATAGGTCATGGGATATCCCTTGAGTGATGACTACCGCGGCTGATACGGGCGGGCGCCCGAAAGGGGGTTAACTATTTTTCAGGCTGCGGCGGCACTCATTCGCAACAATTCCTCGCCTTCGGCCACCTGCTCGCCTGGCGCGAACATCAGTTCATCCACCGTGCCGTCGGCCGGTGCCGCGATGGTGTGCTCCATCTTCATGGCCTCCATTACCGCGAGCGGCTGGCCGCGGCTGACCTTGTCGCCGGCCTTGACGGCAAAGGACACGACCTTGCCGGGCATCGGTGCCGTGAGCCGGCCGCCTTCGGCATGGGTGTCGCCCGCGTGCGCGAGGCGGTCGATGGCGGTGATCTTCGTCGCGCCCTTCGAGGCGAAGACGTGGGCGGTGGCGCCGTCGACGTGCACGTCGAGCGTCTGGCGCGTGCCGCCGAATTCGACCTCGAATTCACCGCTGGGGAACTGGCCGATGACCAGCGGGCCTTCGGCGCCGCCGGCTTCGAGCCACAGGCCGCCGTCGCGCTTGTAGGTCAGCAGCGCCGTCTGTTCGGCACCGCGGAACTCGAAGTCGAAGTGGCGCCGGTACTCGCCCAGCGAGCGCCAGCCGTCGCGCCGCGCAAAAGGATCGGGCATCTTCGCGGGCCACTCGGTGATCAGCGTGCGCGTGATCGCGGCGGCTGCGGCCAGCGGCAGGCCCAGCGGCTCGCGGTCGAACAGCACGGTGCGCTCGCGCTCGATCAGCGCGGTGTCGAGGTTCGCCTTCGAGAACGATTCGGTCGCCAGGATGCCGCGCAGGAACTGCACGTTGGTCGACACGCCCACGATCTGCACCTGCGCCAGCGCGGCGTCGAGCCGGGCCAGCGCCTCTTCGCGCGTGCTGCCGTGCACGATGAGCTTGGCGATCATCGAGTCGTAGAAAGGCGATATCTCGCCGCCCTCGCGCACGCCGTCGTCGATGCGCACGCGGCTGCGCTGGAAGGCGGTCGCCTGCGGCTTGCGGTACACGCGCAGCGTGCCGGTGGCGGGCAGGAAGTTGTTGTCGGGGTTCTCGGCGCAGATGCGCGCCTCGATGGCGTGGCCGTGGATCTGCAGCTCCGCCTGCTTCGCGGGCAGCGTCTCGCCCGAGGCCACGCGCAGCTGCCATTCGACGAGGTCCTGGCCGGTGATCGCTTCAGTGACGGGATGCTCGACCTGCAGCCGCGTGTTCATCTCCATGAAAAAGAAGTTCATCTCGCCGCCTTCGCGCTGCTCGACGATGAACTCGACCGTGCCGGCACCGATGTAGTTCACGGCGCGCGCCGCAGCGACGGCGGCCTCACCCATCTGCTTGCGCATCGCCTCGGTCATGCCCGGCGCGGGCGCTTCTTCGAGCACCTTCTGGTGGCGGCGCTGCACCGAGCAGTCGCGCTCGAACAGGTACACGTAATTGCCGTGCGTGTCGCCGAAGACCTGGATCTCGATGTGGCGCGGGCGCTGCACGTACTTCTCGATCAGCACCGCGTCGTCGCCGAAGCTGTTGATGGCTTCGCGCTGGCACGAGGCGAGCGCGGCGGCGAAGTCTTCCGCCTTGTCGACCGCACGCATGCCCTTGCCGCCGCCGCCCGCGCTGGCCTTGATGAGCACCGGGTAGCCGATGCGGTCGGCCTCGCGCTGCAGCAGCTGCGGGTTCTGGTCGTGGCCGTGGTAGCCGGGCACCAGCGGCACGCCGGCCTTTTCCATCAGCTGCTTCGACTCGGCCTTCAGCCCCATCGCCTTGATGGCCGAAGGCGGCGGGCCGATGAAGACCAGGCCGGCGTCGGTGCAGGCCTGCGCGAACTCTTCGTTCTCGCTCAGGAAGCCGTAGCCCGGATGCACGGCCTCGGCGCCCGTGGCCTTGGCGGCTTCGAGGATCTTTTCCCAGCGCAGGTAGCTGTCCTTCGGGGCACTGCCGCCGAGATGCACCGACTCGTCGCAGGCGCGCACGTGGTTGGCATGCGCGTCGGCATCGGAGTACACGGCGACCGTGCGAATGGCCATGCGGCGGGCCGTTGCAGCGACACGGCAGGCGATCTCGCCACGGTTGGCAATGAGGATCTTCTTAAACATTCGGAGTGTCTCCCGGAGGATTCTTTTTCAGTTGAAACGCGGGCACGACGCCCGGATCGGGTCGGCCGCTGAAGATGCGGGCCACGCGGGTGAACAGCGCCTTGAGAAAACGCCAGCTCTTGCGGATCAGCCACACGCTGAGCACCAGCACGAAGACGAACAGCACCAGAAAGACCAGCGGATGCGCCACCGCGAGCCACAGCCCCGCCGGCACCATCGTGTCTTCGACCAGCGAAGCACCCACGTTCGAGAACGGCTCGGGCGAGGTGTTGATGGCCGCGCGCGTCGTCGCCTTGGCCGCGTGCGCCGTGGCCGCGAAGCTGCCGCCCAGCAGCGCGGCGACGATGGCCATCACGCCATGGTCGGCGCCGAACACGCTGGCCGCGAGCGCCGCGCCGGCCGGGATGCGGATGGCGGTGTGCACCACGTCCCACAGCGAATCGAGGCCGGGGATCTTGTCGGCGAAGAATTCGACGAACACCATGAAGCCACTGGCCGCGATGACCACCGGGTGCGCCAGCAACTGCAGCCCGCTCGGCAATGGCACCCAGCCGAAGTAGCCGACAAGTCCGGTCAGCAGCACGACGAGGTAGAGCCGCACGCCGCTCGCCCAGCCGATGGCGGCGGCCAGTGCGAGCAGTTGGGGCATGTCGAGTGCGTTCATCGCGTGTGCTCAGCGGCCCAGCCAGGACGGCTTGCGCTTCTGCAGGAAAGCCTGCACGCCTTCCCGGCCTTCCTCGCTCGCGCGGATGCCGGCAATGCCTTCGACGGTCTTCGCGATCAGCGCGTCGTCGATCTCGCGGCCGGCCACGTCGGCGATCAGTTGCTTGCACGCGCGCACGGCGGCCGGACTTGCACCGGTCAGCGCTTTCACGAGTTCGTCGACCTTGGCATCGAGCGCATCGGCGGCAACCACTTCATGCACGAAACCGATGCGATGCGCTTCGGCCGCGGTGAAACGCTCGGCCGTGAGGAAGTAGCGCTGCGACGCGCGCGTGCCCATGGCGCGCAGCACGTACGGGCTGATGGTCGCGGGCACGAGGCCGATCTTCACTTCGCTCAGGCAGTACCACGCGCTGTCCACGCTCACGGCCATGTCGCAGGCCGCGACCAGCCCCATGCCGCCCGCGTACACGTCGCCCTGCACGCGCGCGATGGTGGGCTTGGGGCACTCGGCAATGGTGCGCAGCATGGCGGCCAGCTTGCCCGCGTCGGCGATGTTCTCGTCGCGCGTGTAGTCGGCCATGCGGCGCATCCAGTTGAGGTTCGCGCCCGCACAGAAGGCCGGGCCGTTCGCGCCGAGCACGATGGCCTTCACCTGCGGCGCGGCGCCGGCTTCGGTGAAGGCCTGCGTCAGCTCTGCGATGACGACATCGTCGAAGGCGTTGCGGGCGTCGGGCTGGTCGAGCCAGATGCGGGCGACGGCGCCTTCTATTTGGAGATCGAGTTTTTCGAAATCACTCATGGAGTACGTGCGTCCTGTTGAATCCTGGAGAGTTGGTTGACGCGGCCGATGCGCTGGCGCGGGTCGGACTTCCACACCACGCGATCGTCCACGGCATAGAGCCAGCAGGTCTTTCCTTCGCGTTCGCAGGTGTTCAGGACATCGGCCATCGCCGCGCCACCGGAAGCGAAGGCCGCGCTGCCATCGGCCGCAACGGCAAAGGCGCGCGGCATGGGCAAGGCAAGGAATCCAAGGTAGCGGTCCCTGCTCTGCTCACGCACGGGCACCACGGAGGGATCGTTGACGTCGGCAAAGTGGCTGTCGGTCGGCAACCTGTAGAGGTTGGCGACAGGACCCTCGGTTGCCACTTTGCGATCAGCGGCAGCAGGCTTGGGCTTCTGATAGACCACGGTGTAATCCACCGCGTAGACACTGCACTCGCCCTGGTGGCGCTCTGTGCAATATTCCAGCGCCCGCTGCGTCGGGTCCGACGGCCGGTTGATGTCGCGCGGCACCAGGCCATCGGCCCAGTGGACCCAGGAACTGTCGCCGGACCGCCGGATGACAAGGACCCGCGGCGGCTTGGCCTGCAGGAATTTCTGATACGCCGCACGACCTTCCGCGTTCAGCCCCGGAACGGCATCGACGTCGTCGACCCCGACACCTGCTGTCGCCACCGCACCGCCATCGCCCCCCGCCACGCCTCGCAGATGCACTTCAGCGCTGCCGGTGCCCGCATGGCATTCATAGGCACCGGGCGTCGACAGCACGGCGCCTTCGTAAAAACTCTCGACCTGCGTCACCGTGTGCACGCCACGCGCCCGTGCCGCCTGGGCCAGCGCCACCAGCGTATTGCGCATGGCCTCGCGGCAGGTCTCTTCGTCGCTGCGGATCACCGGCCGGCCGTCGCCGTAGCGCTGCGTGGTGGAGTACGGCCGGGCATAGCTTTCGGCCTTGAGCATCGGCGACTGCGATACCAGGGGCTGCGGCGTGGCCGCGAAGCGAAGCTGCACGTCGTTGCCTATCGCTTCGCGCGTGGCGGGCTGCTGCATCACCGGATAGATGGGCAACACCAGCCGCGTGTCGCGGGCAAGCGCGGGCATGGCCAATGTCGCCAGGCAAGCAGAAAGCACGAGAAAGCCGACTCCCAGCTGACTTGTACCAAGGGGTTTCGAGATCATGGGATCACTTCCTGTTCGAAGCCGGCGGAGGCCAACTTACATGCGGAAGATACCGAATTTCGGCTCTGGAACAGGTGCGTTGCGCGCGGCCGCGAGGCCCAGCGCCAGCACGCGCCGCGTATCCGCCGGATCGATGATCCCGTCGTCCCACAGCCGCGCGGTCGCGTAGTACGGATGGCCCTGGTCTTCGTACTGCTGGCGGATAGGCGCCTTGAAGGCTTCTTCTTCTTCCTTGCTCCAGCTGCCTCCCTTGAGCTCGATGCCGTCGCGCTTCACCGTGGCCAGCACGCTCGCGGCCTGTTCGCCGCCCATCACGCTGATGCGTGCGTTGGGCCACATCCAGAGGAAGCGCGGACTGTACGCGCGGCCGCACATGCCGTAGTTGCCGGCGCCGAAGCTGCCGCCGATGATGATGGTGAACTTGGGCACGTTGGCCGTGGCCACGGCCGTCACCATCTTGGCGCCGTGGCGCGCGATGCCTTCGTTCTCGTACTTGCGGCCCACCATGAAGCCGGTGATGTTCTGCAGGAACACCAGCGGGATCTTGCGCTGGCAGCACAGTTCGATGAAGTGCGCGCCCTTTTGCGCCGACTCGCTGAACAGGATGCCGTTGTTGGCGACGATGCCCACGGGCATGCCCTCGATCTCGGCGAAGCCGCAGACCAGCGTGGCGCCGAAGCGGGCCTTGAACTCGTGGAACTCGCTGACGTCGACGATGCGCGCAATGATCTCGCGCACGTCGAAGGGCTTGCGCGTGTCGGTGGGGATCACGCCGTAGAGTTCTTCGCGCGGGAATGCAGGTGCGCGCACCGGGGTGTTCGTGGGCGTTGCCGCCGCGGCCTTCGCATTGAGGTTGGCCACCGCCGAGCGCGCGAGCGCCAGCGCATGCAGGTCGTTCTGCGCGAGGTGGTCGACCACGCCAGACAGACGCGTGTGCACGTCACCACCGCCCAGGTCTTCGGCCGTCACGACCTCGCCGGTGGCAGCCTTCACGAGCGGCGGGCCGCCCAGGAAGATGGTGCCCTGGTTCTTCACGATGATCGATTCGTCGCTCATCGCCGGCACGTAGGCGCCACCCGCCGTGCACGAGCCCATGACCACCGCGATCTGCGGGATGCCCTGGGCGCTCATGTTGGCCTGGTTGAAGAAGATGCGGCCGAAGTGGTCGCGGTCGGGGAACACCTCGTCCTGGTTCGGCAGGTTGGCGCCGCCCGAGTCGACGAGGTAGATGCACGGCAGGCGGTTCTGCTCGGCGATCTCCTGTGCGCGCAGGTGCTTCTTGACGGTCATGGGGTAGTAGGTGCCGCCTTTCACCGTCGCGTCGTTGCACACGATCATGCAGTCGACCCCGTTCACGCGGCCGATGCCGGCGATGAGGCCGGCGCCCGGCGCCGATTCGACGCCCTTGGCGTCAAGGTACATCGCATGCGCGGCCAACGGCGCGATCTCGAGGAAGGGCGTGCCCGGGTCGAGCAGCTCTGCGACGCGGTCGCGCGGCAGCAGCTTGCCGCGCGACGTGTGCTTGGCGCGCGCGGCTTCGCCGCCGCCCTGCTCCACTTTGGCGAACTGCTGGCGCAGGTCGTCGACCAGCGCGCGCATGGCGGTGGCATTGGCCTGGAAGTCGGCCGAACGGGCATTCAGTTTGGTTTCGAGTTGGCTCATGCTGTCTTTTCTTGCTGAAGGCCGAGTTGCTCGGTCATGGCGTCGCGGATCTTGAATTTCTGGATCTTGCCGGTCACCGTCATCGGGAACTCGGTGACGAACTGGATGTACTTCGGCACCTTGTAGTGCGCGATCTGGCCCTTGCAGAAATCGCGGATCTCGGTGTCGGTCGCGGTCTGGCCGGGCTTGACGATGATCCAGGCGCAGAGTTCTTCGCCGTACTTTTTATCGGGCAGACCGACCACCTGCACGTCCTGCACCTTCGGGTGGCGATACAGGAATTCTTCGATCTCGCGCGGGTAGATGTTCTCGCCGCCGCGGATCACCAGGTCCTTGATGCGGCCGACGATGTTGACGTAGCCCTCGGCGTCCATGGTGGCGAGGTCGCCGGTATGCATCCAGTGCTCGGCGTCGATGGCTTCGCGCGTCTTCGGCTCGTCTTCCCAGTAGCCGTGCATCACCGAGTAGCCGCGCGTGCAGAGCTCGCCCGATTTGCCGACCGGCATGATCGCGCCGGTCTCGGCGTCGACGATCTTCACTTCGAGGTGCGGCTGCACGGTACCCACGGTCGACACGCGGCGGTCCAGCGGTGTGTCGGTGCTGCTCTGGCAGCTCACGGGGCTGGTCTCGGTCATGCCGTAGGCGATGGTGATTTCGCTCAGGTGCATCTCGCTGACCACGCGCTTCATCACCTCGATCGGGCACGGCGAGCCGGCCATGATGCCGGTGCGCAGCGTGGACAGGTCGAACTCCTTGAAGCGCGGATGGTCGAGCTCGGCGATGAACATCGTGGGCACGCCGTGCAGGCCGGTGCACTTCTCGGCCTGCACCGTCTCGAGCACGGTGAGCGGGTCGAAGCCGTCGTTCGGGTACACGATGGCCGAGCCGTGCGTGAGGCAGGCGAGGTTGCCCAGCACCATGCCGAAGCAGTGATAGAGAGGCACCGGAATGCACAGCCGGTCGACGGGCGACAGCTTCATGCACTCGCCGATGAAGAAGCCGTTGTTCAGGATGTTGCGGTGCGTGAGCGTCGCGCCCTTGGGAAAGCCCGTGGTGCCGCTGGTGAACTGGATGTTGATGGGGTCGGCGGCCTTCAGCGTCTTCTGCGCCTGTGCCACGCGCGGGTCGGCGGCATCGCCGCTCGCGAGCAGCTGCGAGAAGCGCTGCATGCCGGGCTGCTCGTCGCCCTGGCCGGGCTTGTCGATCCAGAAGGTGTGCAGCAATTGCGGCAGGCGCTGGGGGCCGAGTTCGCGCAGCATGCCGAGGTAGTCGCTGGTCTTGAACTGCGCCATCGTCACCAGCGCCTTGCAGCCGACCTTGTTGAGCGCGTATTCGAGCTCGGAGGTCCGGTAGGCGGGGTTGATGTTGACGAGGATCAGGCCGACCTTGGCGGTGGCGATCTGCATCAGCACCCACGCGACGTTGTTGTGCGACCAGATGCCGACGCGGTCGCCGGGGGCGAGGCCGAGGTTCAGCAAGGCGCTGGCGAGGCGGTTCGATTCGGTCTGCAGCTCGCGGTAGGTGAAGCGCTGGCCTTCATGGCGGCTGACGAGGGCTTCGCGCTCGGGCTGCTTCGCGACCATGTCGTCGAAGAAGTCGCCGATGGGTTGTTCGATGAGGGGGACGTCTGTGGCGCCCTTGCCGTAGCTCTCGGTCAGTGCGGCGGTCATGTGTTCATTTCCTTGTCTCCTTGTCTTGCTCCTTCCCCCTCTGGGGGAAGGTTGGGATGGGGGCTGGCGGCGCCTGTTCGGCGCAGTGCTTCATCGAACGCCGCTTGCCCCCACCCCTGCCCTCCCCCGGAAGGGGAGGGAGAAAAACAGCCTATGCAGTCTCCGCGAACAACTCGCGCCCGATCAGCATCCGCCTGATCTCGCTCGTCCCCGCCCCAATCTCATACAGCTTCGCATCGCGCCACAGCCGCTCCACCGGAAACTCCTTCGTGTATCCCACGCCGCCCAGCGCCTGGATCGCCTCGCCGGCCATCCACGTCGCCTTCTCGGCCGAGTACAGGATGGCGCCGGCCGCGTCCTTGCGGAAGGTGCGCGCATGGTCGTTGCGGTCGCAGGCCTTGCCCACGGCATACACATAGGCGCGCGTGGCCTGCCAGGTCGAGTACATGTCCGCCAGCTTGCCCTGCATCAGCTGAAACTCGCCGATGCTCTGGCCGAACTGCTTGCGCTCGTGCACAAAGGGCAGCACCGCGTCCATGCACGCGGCCATGATGCCGAGCGGGCCGCCCGAGAGCACGGCGCGCTCGTAGTCGAGGCCGCTCATCAGCACCTTCGCACCCATGCCTTCGCCGCCGAGCACGTTCTCTTCGGGCACTTCGCAGTTGTCGAAGAACAGCGGGAAGGTGTTGGAGCCACGCATGCCGAGCTTGTCGAGCTTGGTGCCGGCCGAAAAACCTTTGAAGTTCTTTTCGACGATGAAGGCCGTCATGCCGCGCGCGCCCATCTCGGGTTCGGTCTTGGCATAGATGACCAGCGTGTCGGCGTCGCCGCCGTTGGTGATCCACATCTTGCCGCCGTTGAGCACGTAATAGCCGTCCTTCTTCTCGGCCTTGAGCTTCATGCTCACCACGTCGGAGCCGGCATTGGGCTCGCTCATGGCCAGGGCGCCGACGTGCTCGCCGCTCACCAGCTTGGGCAGGTACTTCTTCTTCTGCGCGTCGCTGCCGTTGCGGTGGATCTGGTTCACGCACAGGTTGGAGTGCGCGCCGTACGACAGGCCCACCGAGGCCGAGGCGCGCGAGACTTCTTCCATGGCCACGATGTGCGCCAGGTAGCCCAGCTCGGTGCCGCCGTACTCTTCCTTCACCGTCATGCCGTGCAGGCCGAGCTCGCCGAGCTTCTGCCAGAGGTCGTGCGGGAACAGGTTGTCGCGGTCGATGTCGGCGGCGCGGGGTGCGATCTCGTGGGCGGCGAAGTCCTGGATCGCGCTGCGCAGCGAGTCGATGTCCTCGCCCAGGTCGAAGTTCAGGCCGGGATCGTGCATGTGTCTTGTCTCCTCTGAAGGGTCTGCGCAGTGCTATCCGCGCTGGATGGCGCTTGCGAAAGATCGCAGCTTACGCCTCGCTGTTCCGCAATTGGCGCCACAATGGTTGCAAATTGCGCCACACCTGATCCGCATATCCATGTCGTCCCCGTCCTTCCTGAGACCTGCCCGCGCCGTCACGCCGATGGCCTTCGTGCGAGCCATCGTGCAGGGCTACGAGCGATACGGCAAGGACCCGGCCGAGGCCCTGAAAGCGGCACAGATCACGCCGCGCGATCTGGCCCGGCCGGGCGCGCGGGTGACGGCCGCGCAGTTCGAGGCGCTGTCGGAGCACGCCATGCAGGAACTCGACGACGAGGCGCTGGGTTGGTTTTCGCGGCGCCTGCCCTGGGGCAGCTACGGCATGCTGTGCCGCGCCTCGCTGACCTCGCCCGACCTGGGCGTGGCCATCAAGCGCTGGTGCCGCCACCACCGGCTGCTGACCGAAGACATCGGCCTGGCGCTCGAAGTGGCCGGCGGCGTGGCCACGCTGCGCATCACCGAGAACCGCCCGCTCGACGATGCCTTCCGCGAGTTCTGCCTCGTGACCAGCCTGCGCTTCATGCACGGCTACATGTGCTGGGCCATCGACTCGCGCATCTCGCTGCGCAGCGCGACCTTTCCGTTCGCCGCGCCGCCGCATCGCGACGCCTACGCGCCGATGTTCACGCCCGAGGTTCGCTTCGACGCGCCCAAGGCCGGCATCAGCTTCGACGAACGCTATCTCGCCCTGCCGCTGCAGCGCGACGAACGCGCGCTACGCACCATGCTCAAGCGGGCGCTGCCGCTGACCATCCTGCAGTACCGGCGCGACCGCCTGCTGGGCCAGCGCGTGCGCGAGCTGCTGCGTTCGCGCGCGAGCGAGGCCACCACGGCCGAGGCGCTGGCCGCGCTGCTCAACGTGTCGAGCCGCACGCTGCACCGGCAGCTGCACGAGGAAGGCACGTCGCTGCAGGTGCTCAAGAACGAGGTGCGCCACGAGGTCGCCGTCGAACAGTTGCGACGCACCACGCGCCCCATCAAGCAGGTGGCGCTGGCAGTGGGGTTTCGCAACGAGAAGAGTTTTTCGCGCGCATTCCTGCAATGGACAGGGCACGCGCCGCGCGACTTCCGGCAGCAGGGGCTGTAGACAGCCCTGCCGTGCTCAGGTGGCCGGAGCGTCGATCAGTGCGAGCGCGTCGGCAATCGACTGGCTGTCCTCCGGTCGCACCAGCTTCGCAACCTCCTTGCCGTCGCGCATGAACACCAGCGTGGGCCACAGCCGCACGTTGAACGAGCGGCCCAGCGGACGGCCGCTTCCGTCTTCCACCTTGATGCGGCGCACGCTCGGGTACTTGGCAAAGGCCTCGGCGATGTTCGGCTGCGCGGCCTTGCAGATGCCGCACCAGTTGGTGCCGAACTCGACCACGGCGGGGCCGGTGAGTGCATCGATTTCGCTGCGATCGGGCTGCTCGGTCTTGTATTCGGAATTCATGCCCTTCATTCCACCAGAAACTCAGGCCGCCTGCAGGCCATAGCCCGAAAGCAGCGCCGGCAGTTCGGCCATGTCGCTGAACACCTTGACCGCGCCGACGCTCAGCAACGGGCCGGGGCCGCTGTGGCCCGATTCGCCCGTGCTGTATCCGAACACCGTGGCACCGGCGGCCACGCCCGCCATGGCACCGGTGACGGTGTCTTCGACGATGGCGCAGCGCCTCGGATCGACGCCGAGGGCTTCGGCGGCGGCAAGGTAGACATCGGGATGCGGCTTGGAGCGCGGCATCTCGTGGCCGCTGAAGATGCGGCCCTCGAAGCAGTCGAGCAGGCCGACCTTGGCCAGCTGCAGCTCGACCTTGTGGCGGTCGGCACCCGAGGCACAGGCAATGCGGCCCTTGAGCCTTGCATGGATGTCCCGGATGGCCGCAGGGGCGTTGGGTATCGCCGTGAGCGTGCGTTCGAGGGCTTCGTTGCGGCGCGCCCGGAACGTCTTCAGCCACTCGGCGGTGATGGCGAAGCCCGTCTTCGATTCGATGAGGGCGGCTTCGTCCTTCACGGCCTTGCCGGTGAAGGTGTTCATCGACTCTTCGGTGGTGATGTGCCAACCGAGCTCGCCGAGCATTTCGGCGAGCACGCGGTTGGTGATGGGTTCGGAATCGACGAGAACGCCGTCGCAGTCGAAGAGAACTGCGGAGAAGGGGAATGGGGTCATTGCGCTGCAAGGTTCGAGGAGTTCCCCATGGTAGCAACGACCCCGGGCGCGCTCAGGCCGCCGGCTTGATCGGGATGTAGATCTCGCCCCCGCCCGCCATGAATTCCCTGGACTTCTGCTCCATCCCGTCGGCCAGGGCCTCGGCCTCGGCCACGCCCTTCTTCGCGGCGTACTCGCGCACCTCCTGCGTGATCTTCATCGAGCAGAACTTCGGGCCGCACATCGAGCAGAAGTGAGCGACCTTGCTGGAGTCCTTCGGCAGCGTCTCGTCATGGAATTCGCGCGCCGTGTCCGGATCGAGGCCCAGGTTGAACTGGTCCTGCCAGCGGAACTCGAAACGCGCCTTGCTCAGCGCGTCGTCGCGCGAGCGCGCGCCCGGGTGCCCCTTGGCCACGTCGGCCGCATGCGCGGCGATCTTGTAGGCAATGATCCCCTGCTTCACGTCGTCGCGGTCGGGCAGGCCCAGGTGTTCCTTGGGCGTCACGTAGCAAAGCATCGCGGTGCCGGCCCAGCCGATCATCGCGGCGCCGATGGCGCTCGAGATGTGGTCGTAGCCCGGCGCGATGTCGATGGTCAGCGGGCCGAGCGTATAGAACGGCGCCTCGTGGCAGTGCTTGATCTGCTCGTCCATGTTGGCCTGGATCATGTGCATCGGCACGTGGCCCGGGCCTTCGATCATGGTCTGCACGTCGTGCTTCCATGCGACCTGCGTGAGCTCGCCCAGCGTGCGCAGCTCGGCGAACTGCGCTTCGTCGTTGGCATCGGCGCCCGAGCCCGGCCGCAGGCCGTCGCCCAGCGAGAAGCTCACGTCGTACGCCTTCATGATGTCGCAGATGTCCTCGAAGCGCTCGTAGAGAAAGCTCTCCTTGTGGTGCGCGATGCACCACTTGGCCATGATCGAGCCGCCGCGCGAGACGATGCCCGTCATGCGGTCGGCCGTCAGGTGGATGAACGGCAGCCGCACACCCGCGTGGATGGTGAAGTAGTCGATGCCCTGCTCTGCCTGCTCGATCAGCGTGTCGCGGAAGATCTCCCAGGTCAGGTCCTCGGCTACGCCGCCCACCTTCTCGAGCGCCTGGTAGATCGGCACGGTGCCGATGGGCACCGGCGAGTTGCGCACGATCCAGTCGCGCGTGGTGTGGATGTTCTTGCCGGTCGAAAGGTCCATCACGTTGTCGGCGCCCCAGCGGATCGCCCACACGAGCTTCTCGACCTCTTCCTCGATGCTCGACGTGACGGCCGAATTGCCGATGTTGGCGTTGATCTTGACCTTGAAGTTGCGGCCGATCGCCATCGGCTCGACTTCGGGGTGGTTGATGTTCGCGGGAATGATCGCGCGGCCGCGCGCCACCTCGTCGCGCACGAACTCGGGCGTGATGATGCGCGGAATCTGCGCGCCCATCGGGTTGCCGGCCACGCGCTTCGCGCGCGCCTCGTTGGCGAGGTATTCGGCCATCCACTCGCGCTTGCCGTTCTCGCGCAGTGCCACGTATTCCATCTCGGGCGTGACGATGCCGCGGCGCGCGTAGTGCATCTGCGTGACATTGGCACCCGACTTGGCGCGGCGCGGCGTGCGCTGCAGCGCGGAAGCTCCGGCGCGCAGTTCGGCCAGGCGCTGGGCGTCGTGGTCATGCGCGTGCTTCAGGCCTTCGTCGAGCGCCTGGTGCGAACGGCCTTCGTAGATCTCGGTGTCGTTGCGCTCGGCGATCCACGCATCGCGCACGCCAGGCAGGCCGCGGCGCACGTCGATCTCGACCTTGGCATCGGTGTACGGGCCGGAGGTGTCGTAGAGCGACACGGTCTCGCCGTTGGTCAGCAGCACGTCGCGCACGGGCACGTTCAGGTCGGGCCGGCTGCCCGGGATCAGGCACTTGTGCGACGCGGGAAAGGGTTCGCGCGTGAGCGAAAGCAGGGAGGTGAACTTGTCGGGGGCATTCATGGCGGGCACTCCTTGTTGAGGAAAGGGTGCTCCGCAATCGCTCGGTGGGCTTTGGAGGAACCCGTCACGGAAGGGGGAGTGACGGACCGAAGCCAGGGAGTGCAGCTCTTCTTACGCCGGTATGACCCGGATCAAGTTCGCGGGTCGGCTGCTTTGCCATCTCAGCACGCCTCATGCGTACACCCCGGAGCGGGGCCGATTGTGCGGGCCTGGGCTCGTCGCGTCAACCCAGGGGCTGCTGCAGGTCGCCGTCCAGGTAGTACCAGCGACCATCTTCGCGCACGAAGCGGCTGCGCTCGTGCAGGCGCGTGGCGGCGCCCGTGGCCGCGCTGCGCTGGCGCGCGACGAACTCGATCTCGGCATGGTCCGCGTCGAGCACCGAGCGCGAGCGGATGTCCAGCCCCAGCCATTTGACGCCCGGCTCGAACTCGATCGAGGCTGGCCGCTTCGATGCATGCCAGGTGGCGAGCAGGTAGTCGCCGCGCTCCAGCACGAAGGCCGAATAGCGCGAGCGCATCAGCGATTCGGCGTCGGGCGCGGGCGTATTCTGGAAATCGTCGAGGTAGCGGCCGCAGCACAGGGCGTAGCCGATGGGCTTGTCGCGGCGGTCGGTGCGGCCGCAGGGGCAAGGTCCGGTGGTGGGATCGATGGCGCTCATGGAGACCGCTATTGGAACACCTCGCGGCCCGGGTGCCGACAGGGCAAGCCCCGAAACGGGTCGATCAGGCGCGTTTGCCCTGCCGCGCGGGGTTCCTGCGGGCATTCACCCTTGGCGCGGCGCTTGCTGGACGCTAGGGTCTGTCATCAATCAAACGCCCTCGCGAACCCCTGCTGCGCGGTGCAGTGCAAGGCGCCCTGAACGCAGCGTTGCAACGACCCCATCGAGAAAGCCGGCGATGTACCTCACAGGCACTGAACAGCACGCCCTGCGCGGCGTTTTCGCGCTGCTGGCGGAAGACGACCACGGCGAGCAGGAGATCCGCGAGCGCCTGGGCCGGGCCCTGCTCGACTTGCTGCACGCGGACCAGTTCGCCTCCTTCGTATGGGATGCCGGGAGCGGCAACTTCGACGCGCGCGTGGCGCTGCACATGGATCCTGCCAACCTCGATCGCTACGCGCAGTGGCACCAGCACCACGACCCGATCACCTTCGTGCTGCAGTCGCGCCGCCGCGCCACGCGCGTGACGGAGGTGATGCCGCAGCGCGAACTGATGCGCACCCCCTTCTTCAACGACTTTCTCGCGCGCGACGGGCTGCACTGGGGCATGAACCTGCACGCCTTCGAGGGCGGGCGCGCACTGGGCGACCTGCGCATCTGGCGCCGCAAGGGCCGGGGCGATTTCGGCGACCACGAGAAGGCGCTGCTGGACCTGATCGAGCCGGCGTTCGCGGGCGCCCTGCAGCGGGCGCAGCGCGCGGCGGCTTCGGCCACGGCAGTGCCCGCGCCCGCCGCATGGACTTTGCTCAGCGCACGCGAGCAGGAGGTGGCCCGCTGCGTGCGCGAAGGGCTCACCGACAAGGAGATCGCGCGTCGCCTCGCAGTGGGCGTGCCCACGGTGCGAACCTACCTGCGGCGCATCTTCGACAAGCTGGGCATCGAGCGCCGCTCGGCGCTGGCGGGCTGGGCGGTGCCGCCCGCGCGCTGACCCGGCGCGCTTACTTCGGCGCCGGCAGGCGGCCCAGTACTTTTTCCACCGCGAGGCCCACGGCCAGCAGCCTGCGGTCGCTGCCGGCCGGCCCGTCCAGCTCCAGGCCCACGGGCAGGCCGCTGTTGGCGCCAAGGCCGGAGGGCAGCTGCACGCCCGGAATGCCGGCGTTGCTGCCGGGGTCGGTGTTCCGGATCAGCGCGCCGAAGTTCTCGGGGCTGCTGGCTTCGGGCGTCGCGGCCAGTGCCACGCCGGGCACCGTCGGGAACACCAGCGCATCGAGCTTGTGCTTCGCGAAGGTGTCGCGGTAGAGCTTGCGCAGCGCGGGGCGAGCGACGCGCATCGCGTGCTCGTAGGCCGGCCTGGCGTCGACCACGCCATTGGCGGCGGGCAGCTTGCGCGGGACAACGAAGGCCTCGAAGGTGCCCTTGACGTCGGGGCTCGCAATGCCGGCCGTGAGCTGCGCGATGTCGATGCCCGTGCGGTACTTCGCGAGGTAGGCCGCCATGTCGTCGTACGCCTCGTAGAGCGCGAGCGGGAAGCCGACCGCGCCGTTGAGCTCCATCAGCCCGGGCATGTCCAGGTCCACCAGCGTGGCCCCGGCCGCGCGCAGCTTCTCGAAAGCGGCGTCGGTGGCGGTGCGCGTGTCGGCATCGAGGCCGGCCTGGAAGGCGGGCACCACGCCGAGCCGCACGCGCTTCAGATCGGCGGGCTTCAGCGGAGCGCCGCCGGCAATGATGCTGTCGAGCAGCGCCACGTCGGCCATCGACTGCGCCATCGGCCCCGCGGTGTCGCGCGTGTGCGAGATCGGCGCAATGCCCTGCTGCGGATAGCGGCCCACCGTGGGGCGCAGCGACGCGCAGCCGTTGAACGCGCACGGAATGCGCACCGACCCGCCCGTGTCGGTGCCCAGCGCGGCCGGCGCCATGCGTGCGCCCAGCGCGGCGCCATTGCCCGACGACGAGCCGCCCGCGATGCGGCTCGGGTCGTAGGCGTTGCGCACGCCCACCTCGGGGCCGGTCTGGAACGCGGGGTTGTAGCCGGTGACGCCGAAGGCCAGCTCCTGCATGTTCGTCTTGCCGAGCACGACGGCGCCGGCCGCGCGCAGCCTGGCGACCACCGGCGCGTCGGCGGTCGGCACGAAGCCCTTGAGTGCGGGCGTGCCGGCTGTCGCGGGCAGGCCCCGCACCTGGATGTTGTCCTTGATGGCCACCGGCAGCCCGGCCAGCGGCGTGCAGGCGCCGCCGCGCTTGCGCAGTGCATCGGCGGCGCGCGCGGCCGCCAGGGCGCCGGCTTCGTCGAGCGTGACGAAGGCGTTGAGGTTCGCCTTGGCCTTGGCTTGCGCGAGGTAGGCCGACACCAATTGCTCGCTGGTGACGGTGCCGGCGCACAACTGCCGCACGGCTTCGGTCGCGGTCAGCGTGGCGATATCGGGGGCGGCGGGCTGGGCATTGGCGCAGGGGCCGAGCGCGGCGGCGAGCGGCAATGCCGCAAGCCATGCGGCGCGGAAGACAGGGGTGGCAGAAGTCATGGCAAGGCACTCCGTGAAAGAGGCAGCCATGGTGCGCTGGCGCGGGGCGCCTGTCTGTCATCCAAACCGATGACAGACAGGCGGCGTCGCTCACGCGAGCGCGCGTTGGATCAACAGCTTCTGGATGTCCGACGTGCCTTCGTAGATCTGGCACACGCGCACGTCGCGGTAGATGCGCTCCAGCGGAAAGTCGTTCACGTAGCCGTAGCCGCCCAGCGTCTGGATAGCGGCGCTGCACACGCGCTCGGCCATCTCGCTCGCGAACAGCTTGGCCATGGCCGCTTCCTTCAGGCAGGGCCGACCCGCATCGCGCAGGCTCGCGGCATGCCAGATCAGCTGGCGCGCAGCTTCGAGCTGCGTCGCGCATTCGGCCAGGCGAAAGCCCACGGCCTGCTGGTCGAAGATCGAGCCGCCGAAGGCCTGGCGCTCCTTGGCATAGGCCAGCGCCACGTCGAAGGCGCTGCGCGCCATGCCCACGCTCTGCGCGGCGATGCCGATGCGCCCGCCCTCGAGCGCGCCGAGCGCGATCTTGTAGCCCTCGCCCTCGGCGCCGATCAGGTTCTCGCGCGGAATGCGGCAGCCGTCGAAGTTGATCTGCGCGGTGTCGCTGCTGTGCTGGCCCAGCTTGTCTTCCAGGCGCGCGACGTTGTAGCCCGGCGCGTCGGTCGGCACGATGAAGGCGCTCATGCCGCGCTTGCCCGCGCCCTTGTCGGTCACCGCGATGACGATGGCGACCTGGCCGTTCTTGCCGCTGGTGATGAACTGCTTCACGCCGTCGATCACGTACGCATCGCCGTCCTTGCGCGCCGTGGTGCGCAGGCTCGATGCGTCGCTGCCGGCCTGCGGCTCGGTAAGGCAGAAGGCGCCAAGCATCTCCCCTTGCGCGAGCGGTTCGAGCCACTGCTTTTTTTGCTGCGCGTTGCCGTAGCGCATGAGGATGGCGTTGACCGGGCAGTTGGTCACGCTGATGGCGGTGCTGGTGCCGCCGTCGCCGGCCGCGATTTCTTCCAGCACCAGCGCGAGCGTGAGGTAGTCGAGGCCGGCGCCACCGTCTTCCTCGGGCACGCAGATGCCGTAAGCCCCCAGTGCCGCAAGGCCTTGGTGAGCCTCCTTGGGAAAGCTGTGCTCGCGGTCCCACTTCGGGGCGTGGGGCCACAGTTCGGCTTGCGAGAAGTCGCGTACCGCGTCGCGGATGGCTTCCTGGTCGGGGCTGAGCAGCATGGCGTTGTCTCCTGTCTGTCTTTTTTCGAGTCGCGCTTACTTGCCGGCGCCCAGGTCCATGATCAAACGCGCGGCCATGTACAGGCGGCGCGGAATGGCGCTGATGTCCACGTACTCGGCCTTGTCGCTGTGGTAGCCGAAGCCTGGCAGGCCCAGGCTTTCGATCACCGGCTTGCCCGACAGCGCCGCATAGGCCGCGTCGGTGCCGCCGCCGGTGCGCTCTTCCACGCCGAGGTTGCCGCCGGCTTCCTTGTAGAAGCCCACGGCCTTGTCGACCAGCTTCTTGCCGCCTTCGCCCGCGTTGAAGGCCGGACGGCCGCGCGTGACGACCACCTTGACGTCGGCCTCGGGCAGCTTCTTCTGCTGCGCGCGCTCTTCCAGCGTCTTCATGGCGGCGTCGAAGTCCTCGTTGCGCGCATAGCGCACGTCGGCGTTCAGCGTGGCGCTGGCCGGGATGATGTTCGACACGTTGCCGGCCTTGGCGATGGTCCAGTTGAAGCGCAGGTTCTTCGCCTTGTCGTCGATGTTCATGGTGCGCAGCACGAGGTCCGACGCCTCGACCAGCGCGTTCACGCCCAGCTCGGGCGCGGCGCCGGCGTGCGAGGCCTTGCCCGTGATGTTGACCTGCACGTAGGCGATGCCCGAGGTGCCGAGCGAGAGCTTCTCGTCGCCGGCGCTGGTGGGTTCGAAGGACAGCACGTAGTCGGCCAGCTTGGCTTCTTCCTGGATCAGGTCGCGCGAGCCAAAGGAGCCCTTCTCTTCGTCGGTGTTGAACAGCACGGTGATGGTGCCGTAGTCGCGCACGCCGTAGTCCTTGAGCAGCTTGAGCGTGTGCAGGATGACGGCGTTGCCGCCCTTGTCGTCGGCGATGCCGGGACCGTAGGCCTTGTCGCCTTCGATCTTGAACGGCGCCTTCGCGAGCGTGCCCTTCAGGTACACGGTGTCCATGTGCGACATCAGCAGCAGGTTCTTGCCGCCGCGGCCCTTGAGTTTGCCCACGATGTTGTCGCCCACCACGAGGCCGGCCGACTTGCTGCGCGTGACCGTGAAGCCCAGGTTCTTGAGTTCGCCCTCGAGGTAGTTGCCGGCGGCGGCGATGCCCTCTGCATCACCGGTGCCGGTCTCGATGTTGACGAGCTTCTCCAGCGTCTTGATCACCGCGGGCTGCTCGTCGGTGGCAGCCTGGAACAACACGTTGTCGCGCTTCTGCGCCCAGGCGGCGCTCGCCACGAAAGCGGTGGCCAGCACGGCGGCAATGGCGGTACGGTGGATGGATGGGCGCATGAAATCTCCTGCTCTACGCATTGTTTGAAGTATTTGAACGAGAAAGCCGGCAGGCGCCCGTCCCCCGGGCGCCTGCCGGCCATTGCCCTTATAGCAATTCGAGTGCCACGGCGGTGCCTTCGCCGCCGCCGATGCACAGCGTGGCCACGCCGCGCTTCTTGCCGCGCGCCTTCAGCGCATGGATCAGCGTGACCATGATGCGCGCGCCGCTCGCGCCGATCGGGTGGCCCAGCGCGCAGGCGCCGCCGTTCACGTTGACGATCTCGTGCGACACGTCGAGTTCGTGCATCAGCGCCATCGGCACCACGGCGAAGGCTTCGTTCACCTCCCAGAGGTCCACGTCCTTCACGGTCCAGCCGGTCTTCTTGAAGAGCTTGGCGACCGCGCCGACGGGTGCGGTGGAGAACCACTCGGGCTGCTGCGCGTGCGTGGCATGGCCGACGAGGCGGGCGATGGGCCTGGCGCCGATCTTCTTCGCATGCGACTCGGTCATCATCACCAGCGCGGCGGCGCCGTCGTTGATCGACGAGCTCGATGCGGCGGTGATGGTGCCGTTTTCCTTCTTGAACGCGGGCTTGAGCGTGGGGATCTTGTCGAGCTTGACCTTGCCCGGGCCCTCGTCGATGGAGATCACCGTGTCGCCGCCGCGGCCCTTGACGGTGACGGGCGCGATCTCGTCCTTGAAGAGGCCAGTGTCGGTGGCCTTCTTGGCGCGCTCGACGCTGGCGATGGCAAATGCGTCCTGCTGCTCGCGCGTGAACTTGTACTTGGCCGCGCAGTCTTCGCCGAAGGTGCCCATCGAGCGGCCCGGCTGGTAGGCGTCCTCGAGGCCGTCGAGCATCATGTGGTCGAAGATGCGGTCGTGGCCCATGCGGTAGCCGCCGCGGCCCTTGAGCATGAGGTAGGGCGCGTTGGTCATGCTTTCCATGCCGCCCGCGATCATCACGTCGTGCGTGCCAGCGAGCAGCAGGTCGTGCGCGAGCATCGCGGCCTTCATGGCCGAGCCGCACATCTTGCTGAGCGTGACGGCGCCCGCGCTGTCGGGCAGGCCGCCCTTGTAGGCCGCCTGACGCGCCGGCGCCTGGCCCTGGCCGGCCATCAGGCAGTTGCCGAACAGCACTTCGCCCACGCTGTCCGGGGCAATGCCGGCGCGCTCGACGGCGGCCTTGATGGCGGCGCCGCCGAGGTCGTGCGCGGCAAGGGAAGAGAAGTCGCCCTGGAAGCTGCCCATGGGGGTGCGGGCGGCGCCGACGATGACGATGGATTCGGACATGGAGTTCTCCTTCAGGTATGTGAAAGCGGAATCGAAAAACGATCGGTCAAAAATGCGTCGCGTGCCCCTCGTGCTGGAAGCGTTGCGACTCTTCGTACGGAAACACGTCGAGCATCTGCCCGGCCTGGATGCGTTCCTTGTGGTGCTGCCAGAAGGCGGCGTCGAGCAGGTCGGCGTGGTGCGCCATGAAGGCGGCGCGCACGTCGTCGTTGCCGAGCAGGAAGGGTTCGAAGGTTTCGGGGAACACGTCCTTCGGGCCCACCGAGTACCAGACCTCGCCGCTCATCTCGTCCTCTTCGTTGCGCGGTGTGGGCACCTTGCGGAACTTGCAGTCGGTGACGTATTCGATCTCGTCGTAGTCGTAGAACACGACCTTGCCGCCGCGCGTGACGCCGAAGTTCTTCCACAACATGTCGCCCGGGAAGATGTTCGCGGCGACCATGTCCTTGATGGCGTTGCCGTACTCGATCACGGCGCGCTCGAGCTGGTCCTTCGCACGCGTGGCGTGTGCCGGGCTTTCGGGGCTGGCCAGCGTGTCGAAGGCTTCCTGCAGGTAGATGTTCAGCGGGATCATGCGCCGCTCGATGTAGACGTGCTTGAGCACGACTTCCATTTCCCCGTTGCTGTCGCGGTCGCCGAGCTCGAGCTGGCTGGGCGCGAACTTCCTGATCTCCTCGATCAGCTCGGGCTCGAAGCGGTCGAGCGGAAAACCCACGTCGCTGTACTCCAGCGTGTCGGCCATGCGGCCCACGCGGTCGTGCTGCTTCACGAGCATGTACTTGCCCTTGATCTGCTCGCGCGTGGTGTCCTTCTGCGGCGGATAGAAGTCCTTGATGACCTTGAACACGAACGGGAACGACGGCAGGTCGAACACCAGCATGACCATGCCCTTGATGCCCGGCGCAATGCGGAAGCGATCGCTCGAATAGTTCAGGTGCGAGAGGAAGTCGCGGTAGAACAGCGTCTTGCCCTGCTTGGCAAGGCCGAGCGCGTTGTAGATTTCGGCGCGCGGCTTGCGCGGCATGAGCGAGCGCAAAAACTGCACCCAGGCCGAGGGCACTTCCATGTCGACCATGAAGTAGGCGCGCGCAAAGCTGAACAGCATCTGCATGTCGTCCTCGCCGAACAGCGCCGCGTCGATGTAGAACTTGCCGTGGCTGTCGTGCAGGATCGGCAGCGAGAACGCAATCTCGGTGAAGCCGTTCATGATCTTTCCGACCACGTACGCGCCCTTGTTGCGAAAGAACAGGCCCGACAGCACCTGCAGCTGGAAGTTGGCGCGCAGCTTGACCTGGTGGAAGCGGTTCAGGATGACGTGTGCCACGCGCTGCGCATCGCGCCGCTTGTTGGCATAGCTGCCGAGCAGCTCGAAGTCGTCGAGCATCTGCTCGATGGTGTCGGCCAGCGTGTCGGGCTTGGGGTAGTACGGGCGGTAGGTGGGCGCGCCGCGCGGCTCGATGTATTCGGTGCTGATGGCCGGGCGCACGAAGATGAAGTCGTTCTGGAAGTACGCGCGGTGCAGGATCTTCGTGGTCACCGAGTTGAAGAAGGTCTCGGCCAGCTCGGGCTGGTGGTGGTCCACCAGCAGGCCGATGTAGTGCAGCTTGACCTGGTGCCAAACGTCCATCGGCTGCTCGCCGGCCTTGAACTCCTTTTCGAGCCGGGCCACGGCTTCGCCCACGCGCAGGTCGTAGAACTCGATGCGCTCGCGCTGCGCGCGCTGCTGGCCGTGCCAGTCGGCGGTTTCGAAACGGTGCTTGGCGCGCGCCGATTCAGCGCGGAACAACCGGTAGTGCCGGTTGAAGCCGTCCATCATCGCCTTCGCGATGTCATAGGCCAGCGGCGAATCGAGGCGCTGCGGAAACATGGCGACGCGAGCCGATGGAGGACGGCCGTTCAGGCCACGGCGGGGTCGGCCGTGCCGTCGGCCTCGGGCTGCGGCGTCATGGCCTGCGCCTCCTGCACCGCCTGGTTCACCTGCGTGCCTTGCAGCGTCAGCGACTGGATCACTTCGCCGGGCTTGCTCCACTTGTAGCGGATGCGCTGCACCGCGGCCTTGTAGACCGCATCGAGCGGCTTGGCGCCGTCGACGCTCAGGCCGAGGTCCTGCAGCAGGCCGTCGTGCACGCCGAAGGTCCAGCCGTGGATGCGGACCTTCTGGCCGCGCGCCCAGGCGTCGACCATGACGGTGCTGACGGCCACGTTGACCACCTGCTCGGCCACGTTGAGTTCGCACAGCGCGTCGACGCGTGCATCTTCGGGCAGGCTCTCGAGCATCACGGCGTGGCGGTCGCGCACGTCCTGGATGTGGCGGATCCAGTTGTCGGCCAGGCCGATGCGCGCGCCGCTGAGTGCGGCCTTCACGCCGGCGCAGCCGTAGTGGCCCACGACCATGATGTGCTCGACCTTCAGGTGCTCGACCGCGAACTGGATCGCCGAGAGCGCGTTGAGGTCGGAGTGCACCACGATGTTGGCCACGTTGCGGTGCACGAACACTTCGCCCGGCTCCAGGCCGGTTATCTGGTTGGCTGGCACGCGACTGTCGGAACAGCCGATCCACATGTAGCGCGGCGTCTGCTGCTTGACCAGGCTGGTGAAGAAACCGGGCCGGTCGCGCTCCATCTGCGCGGACCAGGCACGGTTGTGGGCAAAGAGGTCGTCGAGGTTATCGGTGTTGTCGGACATAGTCGGCTATTGTCGATGAGTCGTGTTTCAGGCCTTGGCTTCCGCGGGCTTGACCGCCTTGTTCGCCTTTTGTGCCTTGGCCAGGGTGGCCCGTCCCTTTTTCTCGTGCTCGCGCACTTCCGCGAGGTTGGCCTGCAATTCGGTCAGCTGCGCTTCGAGCTGGGCCCGGTGGGTGCCCAGCACGCCGAGGAATCTTTCCAGCTGCGGCACGGTGTCGCGCGGGCTGTCGTACATGTCGAGGATTTCCTTCGCCTCCGTCAGGCTCAGCCCGAGGCGCTTGGCGCGCAGCGTGAGCGTGAGCCGCGCCCGATCGCGCGCGCTGTACACGCGCTGCAGGCCGGCGCGCTCGGGCGTGAGCAGGCCCATGTCCTCGTAGAAGCGGATGGCCCGCGTCGTGAGATCGAACTCCTTCGCGAGCTGGCTGATGGTGAAGGTTTGCGCAGGCATGGCGGCGGTGGTGGCGAAAGGGCGTTACGGGGGCGACAGCAGGTTTGCGCGGCGATCCCTACAATGGTGCCACCAACCTATGACGTTTACGTAAACGTCAATCTTACATGAACCTCCTCGAACGCGAACTCCACTACCCCCTCGGCGACACGCTCCCCGAGCCCGGCGAAGCCCTGGAAGTGGCGCCCGGCGTGCGCTGGATCCGCATGCGGCTGCCCTTTGCGCTCGACCACATCAACCTCTGGCTGCTGCGCGACAGTCTCGACGGCGTCGAGGGCTGGACAGTGGTCGACTGCTGCATCGCGCACGACGAAGCCCGCGCGCAGTGGGAGCAGATTTTCGAGACGCAGCTGCAGGGCATGCCGATCCTGCGCGTCATCGTCACCCACATGCACCCCGACCACATCGGCCTGGCCGAGTGGCTCTGCTCGCGCTGGAACGCGCCGCTGTGGATCAGTTCCACCGACTACCACGTGGCCCGCGTGCTCAGCACCAATGGCGACACCCTGGCGGGCGGCGATGCGGCCGCGACCTTCTTCGGCTCGCACGGCCTAACCGACGCCGAGTCGCTCGCCAAGATCCGCGCACGCACCAACTACTACGCGAACATGGTGCCCTCGGTGCCAGACCGCTTCGTTCGCATGCTCGACGGCGACGACGTCGTGATCGGCGGCCACGCCTGGCGCTGCATCAGCGGCTACGGACATGCGCCCGAGCACATCGCGCTGTACTGCGACGAACTCAAGCTGCTGCTGGGCGGCGACATGATGCTGCCGCGCATTTCCACCAACGTGAGCGTGCACGCGGGCGAGCCCGAGGCGAACTCGCTGCGCCTGTTTCTCGACAGCATCGACAAGTTCAAGGCGCTGCCGGCCGACACGCTGGGCCTGCCCTCGCACGGCAAGCCGTTCCGCGGCATCCACCGCCGCGTCGACCAGCTGCAGGAGCACCACCGCGACCGGCTGGCCGAATTGCTCGAAGCCTGCACGGCGCGCGCCCTGACCGCTGCCGAAGGCCTGCCGATCCTGTTCAAGCGCGAACTCGACCTGCACCAGATGACCTTCGCCATGGGCGAAACGGTGGCCCACCTGCACCTGCTGTGGTTCGCCGGCCAGGTGAAGCGCGAACTCGGCAAAGACGGCATCTATCGCTTCGGACCCAAGGCCGCGACGGCTTAGACTCGCCGGATGGACACGCTGGCTCAGCTGCGCGCGGGCCGGCTGGCAGGCGCAAGAAGAATCGATCTCTCGAGCGGACTCACCGAGTTCCCGCGAGAGATCTTCGAACTCGCCGATTCGCTCGAGGTACTGAACCTGTCGGGCAATGCGCTCGACACGCTTCCCGACGACCTCCATCGCCTTCACAAGCTGCGTGTGCTGTTCTGCTCGGACAACCGGTTCACCACGCTGCCCGAAGCCATCGGCCAGTGCCATGGCCTCGACATCGTCGGCTTCAAGGCCAACCGGATCCGCACCGTGCCGGCGGCTTCGCTGCCGCCCTCGCTGCGCTGGCTGATCCTCACGGACAACCAGATCGATGAACTGCCCGATTCGCTCGGCAACTGCACGCGAATGCAGAAGCTGATGCTCGCGGGCAATCGCCTGCGCGCGCTGCCGCCGTCGATGGCCGGCCTCGGGCAGCTCGAACTGCTGCGCATCTCGGCCAACCGCTTCGAGACGCTGCCCGCATGGCTGCCTTCGCTGCCGCGCCTGTCGTGGCTCGCCTGCGCGGGCAACCCCTTCGACACGCAGGCCGAGGACGCGGCGATCACCGCGCAGTCGGTGCCGCACATCGACTGGCGTGAACTGGCGCTGGGCAGAAAGCTCGGCGAAGGCGCATCGGGCGTGATCCATCAAGCCACGCTAGGCACATCGCAGCAGGTCGCGGTCAAGCTCTTCAAGGGTGCGGTCACCAGCGACGGCTGGCCGCACAGCGAGATGGCGGCCTGCATCGCCGCTGGCGTGCATCCCACGCTGATCGCCGCGCAGAGCCGCATCGACGGCCATCCCGAAGGCACCGAAGGCCTGGTGATGGCGCTGGTCGATCCATCGTTCGCCACGCTCGCGGGGCCGCCGAGCCTTGCGTCGTGTACGCGCGATGTCTATGCCGAAGAAGCGCGGTGGACGTCCGATGTGGCGCTGCGCATCGCACGCGACATCGCGTCGGCCATGCAGCATCTGCATGCGCAAGGAATTCTTCACGGCGATCTCTATGCGCACAACATCCTCTGGCATCCGGAAGATGGCGGCCGGCTCGGCGACTTCGGCGCGGCGTGGATGACGGGCGCGCTCGATGCAGCGCAGGCGCGTGCGTTCCAAGGCCTGGAGATGCGCGCCTTCGGCTGCCTGCTGGAAGAGCTGCTCGAACGCTGCAACGACGCACCGCCGCAGGCCGTGTCGACGTTGAAAGACCGCTGCCTGCAGCCCGACGCGGCGTCGAGGCCTTCGTTCGCCGAAGCCCTGTCCGTGCTGCGGCGAGCACCGCCGCAATGACCCGGCGCCGACCGCCCCAATTGCCGCTGCCCACGCGCGACGGCGTCGGACCGAGCTGTGTGGGCCTGGTCCACGGCCACTGGCCGACCATTGCCGAATTCCTGATCGAGCGCTTTCCCGCGATCACGCGCGAAGCGTGGCTCGAACGCATCGAGGCGAACGACGTCATCGACGAGCACGGCGTGCCCGTGACGGTGGTGCGCCGTTATCAATCGCCGCTGCGCGTGTACTACTACCGCACGCTCGACAACGAAGCGCGCATCCCGTTCGAAGAGCAGGTCGTATTCCGGGACGACGAACTGCTGGTGGTCGACAAGCCCCCCTTCGTACCCGTCACGCCCACCGGCAAATACCTGCAGGAGAGCCTGCTGGTGCGGCTCAAGCGCAAGCTGGCGCTCGACGACCTCGTGCCGCTGCACCGCATCGACCGCAGCACCTCGGGGCTGGTGCTGTTCTCGGTGCGGCCCGCCACGCGCGGCGCCTACCAGCAGATGTTTCCGGAGCGCCGCATCGCCAAGCACTACGAAGCCGTGGTGCCGTGGCGCGAAGGCGTTTCGTCGGTGCCCGCCACTTACCGCAGCCGGCTGGTCGACGACGACCACTTCATGCGCGTGCGCGAAGAACCCGGCGAGCCCAACTCCGAAACCCGCATCGAGGTGCAAGAGGTGCGCGACGGCCGCGCGCTGCTGAAGCTCTCGCCCGTGACGGGCCGCAAGCACCAGTTGCGCGTGCACTGCATGGCGCTGGGCATGCCGATCGTGAACGATCCGATCTATCCCGTGCTGCTGCCCGAAGGCGCAGACGATTTCGGCAAGCCCTTGCAGCTGCTGGCGAGGTCGGTCGCGTTCCTCGACCCGGTGAGCGGCGACCTGCGCAGCTTCACGAGCCCCCGAAGCCTGACGCTGACACCGAGGTGACGCCCGCGCGGCGCGGCGCGCACTAAGCTCGTTTCCTGGACCCGATCGCTCATTCATTCAGGAGACACCCGCACCATGGACACCACCCAACTCTTCTCGCTGAAGGGCCGCACGGCGCTGATCACCGGCGGCTCGCGCGGCATCGGCCGCATGATCGCCGAGGGCTACCTGGCCCAGGGCGCGCGCGTGTACATCTCGGCGCGCAAGGCCGCGGCCTGCGACCAGACGGCGAAGGAGCTGTCGGCCTTCGGGCATTGCGTGTCGCTGCCGGCGGACGTGTCGACGCTCGAAGGCGCGCAGGCGCTGGTCGAGGCCTATGCGAAGCACGAAGGCTCGCTGGACATCCTGGTGAACAACGCCGGGGCCGCCTGGGGCGCGCCGTATGAAGAGTTTCCCGAAAACGGCTGGGACAAGGTGGTAGACCTCAACCTGAAGACGCCGTTCTTCCTGACGAAGGCGTTGACGCCGATGTTGAAGAAGGCCGCCACGGATCACCTGGCGAAGGTGATCAACATCGCATCGATCGACGGGATTTCCGTGAATCCGCAGGAGACGTACTCCTATGCGGCGAGCAAGGCGGGGCTGATCCAGCTGACGCGCCGCATGGCCTTGCGGCTGGCGCAGGACCGCATCGCAGTGAGTGCAATTGCACCCGGCGCATTCGCCTCCGACATGAACAAGGACGCTCGCGACCACGGGGACGAGGTCAAGGGCCGCATCCCCGCGGGGCGCATCGGCACGCCGGAAGACATGGCGGGTGCGGCCATCTACCTTGCCTCCCGGGCTGGGGACTATGTGATGGGGTCGACGCTGGTGGTGGACGGAGGCGTTACGCACGCGCGCTGAGCGCGCCCGAGAAATGCCTCAGGACCAGCGGGGAACCGCTTCGTCCTTGAGCTGCTGGCGCAGCAGGTCGTAGTCAGGCATCACGCTCCCGACCGTTTCCCAGAAGCGGTGCGAATGGTCCATCACGCGCAGGTGGGCCAGTTCGTGCGCGACCACGTAGTCGATCACGGGCATGCGGAAATGAATGAGCCGCCAGTTGAGCCGGATCGACCCGTCCGCACTTGCGCTGCCCCAGCGCGTGGCCGCGTTCGACAGCGACAGCTTCTGCCAGCGCACGCCCAGCAGCGGCGCGAAATGATCGAGCCGCTCGATGAACAGGCGCCGCGCCTGCCGCATGAGCCAGGCCTGCGCCGCATCGCGGATCTGCGAAGGCGCCGCGTTCTGTGCCACCGCCAGCCGCAGGATGCGCGGCTCCGTGCCGTCACCGGCATCGAGCGTGCCGCCGACGCTGGCGAAGCCGTGCTTCGGGTCGAGCTGGATCACCACCGGCTCGCCAAGGAACGGAAAACCGGCCCCGTCCCTCCACTCGATGCGCGTGGCTTCGACGCGCGCATGACGCTGCTGCGTTTCAGCGAGCTTGCGCAGGATCCAGTCGGACTTCTCGCGGATGGCCGCATCGACATCGCGCAGCGCCACCCAGCGCGGCGCGCGCACCGACAGGCCTTCGGCACCGACGAGAAAGCCGATGGTCTTGCGCTTGCCGCGCTTGAATTCATAGGCCACGCGCGCAGAGCCGAGCACCACCTCGCGCGAGGCTTGAGGGTGCGCGAAGTTCGCGAGCGCCAGCGTCTCGGCAAGCGGAACCGCCGGCGGCGAGGGTACGGCGTGTTCATCGTCCAGCGCCGAAGGCGCCATGGCAGGAGGAGCCAGAAGAGTCGCGGGCGGTGCCGCAGGCTTCGGCTTCTTCGCCCTGCGCGGCCGCGCCGGGGCGGGTGCCGGCGACGCGAACTCGCTGCCCAGCCCCTCGAACAGGTCCATCGTGAACTGAAGCAGTCCTCCCATGCCGGGCTCTCTGTTCCTCAGCTCACCGCTTCTTGCGCAGACTGCGGGCTGTCGACATAAGCCTCTGGATCGAGGCGGCGCATCTCGGCCTCGATCCAGGCCTCGACCTCGCGCATCAGCTCGTCGGGCTTGCGGCCCACGCTCGAAATGGCCGGGCCGATGGACACGTCGACCACGCCCGGGCGCTTGATGAAGGCCTTGCGCGGCCACACCTTGGCCGAAGTCACTGCAACGGGAATCACCGGTACACCGGTCTCGCAGGCGAGCCGCGTGCCGCCGCTCTTGTAGGTGCCCTTCTGCCCGCGCGGGATGCGCGTGCCCTCGGGAAACATGATGATCCAGATGCCCTGCGCAAGCAGCTTGCGGCCCTGGTTCACCACCTTGTTGAAGGCTTGCGCGCGCTGGCTGCGGTCGATGTGGATCATGTCCAGCCGCGCCATCGCCCAGCCGAAGAAGGGCACGTAGATCAGCTCCTTCTTGAACACGTAGGCCAGCGGGTGCGGCATCAGCGTGGGCATCAGGAAGGTCTCGAGCGTGGACTGGTGCTTCACCAGCAGCACCGCGCCCGCAAGCTTGTCAGTCGGCAGGTTTTCCATGCCGCTCACGCGGGTCTTGATGCCCAGCAGCACGCGCGCGCCGCCGATGGCCCAGCCGAGCCAGCGTTCCGCCATCCAGTAGAGCGGAATGCCGCGCTTCCACAGCGAGCTGACGCACATGATGATGCCCCACGGGATCACGGTGACGAGCATCCACAGCGCGTGGAGAACGGAACGAAAAAACGCCATCAGACAGTCACCTGCAGTACGGCCCGCGCTTCGCGCGCAAGCAAGAAATCGACAAAAGCGGCGAGATCGTCGTGGACCAACGTGTTCGCCGGATATTCGGCAGGCAGCGGATCGATGCCGCGGCAGGCCGCCCCCATGCCCGTGAGCAGCAGGTGCGGCTCGCAGCCGGCGGCCGCACCCGCCTGCAGGTCGCGCAGGCTGTCGCCGCAGGTCGGGATGCCCTTGAGGTCGATGCCGTAGCGGTCGCCGATCTGCAGGAACAGGCCCGGCTTGGGCTTGCGGCAGTCGCAGTCCTCGTCGGGGCTGTGCGGGCAATAGAACACGGCATCGACCTTGCCGCCCACCGCCGCGAGCATCTTGTGCATCTTGGCGTGCATCGCATTGAGCGAGGCCATGTCGAACAGGCCGCGGCCCAGGCCCGACTGGTTGGAAGCCACCACCACGTGCCAACCCGCATGGTTGAGCCGCGCCACGGCCTCGAGCGCACCAGGCAGCGGCGTCCACTCGATGTCGCTCTTCACGAAGTCTTCGCGGTGCACGTTGATCGTGCCGTTGCGGTCGAGGATGACGAGTTTCATGGCAGTGCCGCTCCTTTGGGAGACGCCGTGGATGTGGTCAGACAGCCAGCCGCTCGAGCTGGGCCACGCGGTTCATCGCGGCGTGCAGCGACATCAGCAGGCCCAGCCGGTTGAGCCGCAGGTCGGCCTGCTCGGCGTTGACCATCACGCCGTCGAAGAAGGCGTCGACCGGCTCGCGCAGCGCGGCCAGCGTCTGCAGCGAGGCGGTGTAGTCGCCGGCCTCGAATTGCGCGTTGGCGGCGGGCACGACCTGCGCCATGGCCGCATGCAGCGCCTTCTCAGCCGGCTCGTGCAGCAGCAGTTCGCTGACATGCGCGTCGGCCTCGGGGGCCTTCTTGAGGATGTTGCCGATGCGCTTGTTCGCGGCGGCCAGCGCGGCGGCGGCGGGCAAGGCGGCAAAAGCGCGCACAGCGGCCAGCAGCTTGGGCACTTCGCCCAAGCGCTGCGGGCGCGGTGCCAGCACGGCATCGACTTCCTGCGCGCTGGCGCCCTGCTCGCGCAGGCTGCCGGCGAGGCGGTCGAGGATGAAGTCCTGCAGCTCGACCGTGGCCTTGCCGCCGTCGAAACCGTCGATGGCCTTGAACTGCGCGGCGGCGTCCTGCAGCAGGGCGTCGAGCCCCAGCGCGAGGTCTTTCTCGATCAGCATGCGCAGCACGCCCAGCGCATGGCGGCGCAGCGCGAACGGGTCGCGGTCGCCGGTGGGCAGGTTGCCGATGCCGAACATGCCGACCAGCGTCTCGAGCTTGTCGGCCAGCGCGACCACGAGGCCCACGCTGTTGCGCGGCAGCTCGTCGCCGGCGAAGCGCGGCTTGTAGTGGTCTTCGATGGCGTCGGCCACCGAGGCGTCCAGGCCGTCGTGCAGCGCGTAGTAGCGGCCCATGGTGCCCTGCAGCTCGGGGAACTCGCCGACCATGTCGGTCACGAGATCGGCCTTGGCGAGTTGAGCGGCCTGCGTGGCGTGCGCGGCCAGCGATACATCGCCGAGCTTCTCTGCAATGCCGCGCGCGATGTGCATCACGCGCTGCACGCGCTCGCCCTGCGTGCCAAGCTTGTTGTGATAGACCACCTTGCCCAACGACTCGACGCGCGAGGCCAACGACTTCTTGCGGTCCTGGTCGAAGAAGAACTTGGCGTCGGCCAGGCGCGGGCGCACGACGCGCTCGTTGCCTTCGACGACCGCGCTCGCATCGTCGGGGCTGATGTTGCTGACCACCAGGAACTTGTTGGTGAGCTTGCTCGACGCATCGAGCAGCGGAAAGTATTTCTGGTTGGCCTTCATCGTGAGGATCAGGCATTCCTGCGGCACTTCGAGGAACTCGCGCTCGAAGCTGCAGACCAGCACGTTGGGGCGCTCGACCAGCGCGGTCACTTCGTCGAGCAGCGCGTCGTCGTGGATCGGCACCGAGCCGCCGCCGACCTCCACTGCCGCCGCAGCCAGCTGGCGCGCGATTTCGGCGCGGCGCGCCTCGAAGCTCGCGATGACGGCGCCGTCTTCCTGCATCTGCAGCGCATAGCTGTTGGCATCGCGCAGCACGACCGGATCGACCGCCGCCTCGAAGCGATGGCCGTGCGTCTCGCGGCCGGCCTTCAGGCCCAGCGCCTCGATGGCCACCACGGTGTCGCCGTGCAGCGCGACGAGGCCGTGCGCCGGGCGCACGAAGCTCACGCTGGTCCAGCCGGGCAGCTCGCTGCCTTCTTCGAGCTGGTAGCTCATGACCTTGGGAATCGGCAACCTGGCAATGGCTTCGGCCAGCGCCTTCTGCAGGCCTTCGGCCAGCGTGGCGCCCTTGGCGGTGCTTTCGTAGAACAGGGCTTCGGCCTTGCCGTCCATGGCGCGCTTCAGGCCGGGCACGGCGGAAGCATCGGCGCCCAATGCGCCCAGGCGCTTGAGCAGCGCGGGCGTGGGCTGGCCCGAGGCATCGAGGCCCACGGCCACAGGCATGAGCTTTTGCGACACGGCCTTGTCGGCGGCGCGCTCGGCAACGTGCGTGAGGTGCGCAGCCAGGCGGCGCGGCGAGGCATAGGCGGTGAGCACGGCGCCGGATGCGGCGAGCCCTTGCGCCACGAGCTGGTCGCGCAGCACGCCGGCAAAGGCATCACCGAGCTTCTTCAGCGCCTTGGGCGGCAATTCCTCGACAAACAGTTCGACAAGAAGGCTGGCAGACGACATGGCTCAGAGCGTTGTTGGAAATGGGCCGCGAGCGGCACCGGTCACGGGCACGCAGCGAAGCGGCACCGTGGAGGGGAAAGAAGAAAAGACCGAATTCATGCGGCAACGGCGCCGTGGCGCCGCTCCACGGAACGACGCGCAACCAGCGCGAGCACCGCGGTCGCCAGCAGCGGCGCCCACACGGTGGCCATCTCGTTGAACAGCACCTGCGCGCCGCGCGGCGAGAAGAACTTCTTCAGGGCGATCGGCGACACCTCGATGGGCCGCCACGGGCTGAAATAGCGCACGTCGCTGAACGGCCAGAAGAAGGCGATGCCGATGCCGCCGTTGGTCAGCATGTCCAGCAGCGGATGCGACACGGTGCACAGCGCAATCCACGCCCAGCCCGCCGCCCGGCGCATGCCCCAGCGCGGCGCGAGCCACCAGCCCGCAAGGCCCAACAGCAGCGCGAACACCAGCGTGTGCGTGAAGCCGCGGTGGCCCGCCATGCCGCCGTAGGCGATGCCGAGCTTGAAGGCCAGGCCGTCGAAGTCGGGCACGATGGACGCGAGCATGCCCGCGAGCAGCGCCGACACCGGCACGCGCCGCGTGCCCAGCGCAATGGCTGCGCAGACGGGAACGGCGACGTGGGTGAAGACGGTGGGCATGGGAAAGGAGGTGCGCGAAGCTGCTTCAGGCAGCCTTCTTCGGAGGAATCTGCGCGACCCATTCGCGAGGCGCCATCGGGAAGCCCAGGCGCTCGCGGCTGTCGTAGTAGCTCTGCGCGACGGCGCGCGCGAGGTTGCGGATGCGGCCGATGTAGGCGGCGCGCTCGGTCACGCTGATGGCGCCGCGCGCGTCCAGCAGGTTGAAGCTGTGCGCAGCCTTGAGCACCTGCTCGTAGGCCGGCAGCGCGAGCTGCTCGGTCATGAGGTTCTTGGCCTGCTTCTCGTGCGCGGCGAAGGCAGTGAACAGGAACTCGGCGTCGCTGTGCTCGAAGTTGTAGGTCGACTGCTCGACCTCGTTCTGCTTGTAGACGTCGCCGTAGCTGAGGCCATCCGTCCACGTGAGGTTGTAGACGTTGTCCACGCCCTGCAGGTACATCGCCAGGCGCTCCAGGCCGTAGGTGATTTCGCCGGTGATGGGCTTGCAGTCGATACCGCCGACCTGCTGGAAATAGGTGAACTGCGTCACCTCCATGCCGTTGAGCCACACCTCCCAGCCCAGGCCCCAGGCGCCGAGCGTGGGGTTCTCCCAGTCGTCTTCCACGAAGCGGATGTCGTTCTTCTTCAGGTCGAAGCCCAGCGCTTCGAGACTGCCCAGGTAGAGCTCGAGGATGTTGCTGGGCGCCGGCTTGAGCACCACCTGGTACTGGTAGTAGTGCTGCAGGCGGTTGGGGTTCTCGCCGTAGCGGCCGTCCTTGGGGCGGCGGCTGGGCTGCACGTAGGCGGCCTTCCAGGGTTCGGGGCCGAGCGCGCGCAGGAAGGTGGCGGTGTGCGAGGTGCCCGCGCCCACTTCCATGTCGTACGGTTGCAGCAGCGCGCAGCCCTTGTCGGCCCAGTACGACTGCAGTTTGAGAATGATTTGTTGGAAGGTCAGCATGGCTCTGCGTGAAGGCGGCCGCCCGGCGGGAGAAGGACCCGCGGCGCAACGAACCGGCTATTTTACGAGGCAGTGGACGGTCAGGAACGGCCCGCTATGCTCGACCTCCCCTTTGAAACCCCCGCCGACACGCCGTGATTCGCCTGCACCTGCCGTCCGCCCGCCCCGCCCATGTCCGTTGAAGATGCCGCATTGATCGCCCTGGGAGAGCACCTCGGCGCCCAGGCCTGGCCCGGATTCCTGGTTCTTCTGGCGGTGCTGACCGTGGCAGCCGGCCTCGCGGCTTGGGGCTTCGAGCACCTGCGGCGCCGGCATGCGGCACAGCCCGAACCGGGCACGGGCCTGCTGTTCGGCGGGCTGGCCATCGGCGCGGCGTCGGTGGTCGCTCTGGCCTGGATGTTCGCCGAAGTGGCGGAAGGCCTCGGCAATGGCCGGCCGATGGGCCTGCTCGATGAGACGATCAGCCGCGCCGTGGGCACGTACACACCGGCGGGCGTGCGGGAAATGTTCTCGTGGCTCACCCACGTGGGCGACCCGATCGTCGCGGTGCTGCTGTGCACCGTCGTGGCGGTGGCGCTGTGGCTGCGCGAGCACCGCGGCTTCGCAGTCGGCTGGGTCGCGGCCGTCGTCGGCAACGCAGGGCTGAACCACACGCTCAAGCTCATCTTCGAGCGCACGCGGCCGGTGCACGATTTCGGCGTCGCGCAGGTGTCGGGCTATTCCTTTCCGAGCGGCCACAGCTCGGGCGCGATGGTGCTCTACGGCATGCTGGGCTACCTCGGGCTGCGCATGCTGTCGCCGCGCTGGCGGGTGCCGTCGGTGATGGCGGCGACGGCGGTGGTGATCACCGTGGCCTGCAGCCGAATCTTCGTGCGGGCGCACTTCCCGAGCGACGTGCTCGCAGGGCTGTGCTCGGGCGGCGCGTGGCTGGCAATCTGCATCGCGAGCATCGAGTACGCGCGGCACCATCGCGGCCCGCGCTGAGCGGACCCGCCAACGAAAAGGCCGCAGCGGCTTTCACCGCTGCGGCCCGATTCAGCCAAGGCACCGAACGCGCCCTGGGGAGAGATCAGTACTCCCAGAAGATGCGCTGCAGTTCCTTGGTGTTGCTGGTCTTGGTCAGCGCGACCATTGCCAGGATGCGGGCCTTCTGCGGACGCAGGTCGTGCGCCACCACCCAGTCGTACTTGTCGTCGGGCTGCTCGGCATTGCGGATCACGAAGCCGTCGGGCACACGGGCGCTGCGGATCACGATCACGCCGTCGGCGCGCGCCTTCTGCAGGTTCGGCACGATGCGGTCGGCCACCGAGCCATTGCCCGTACCGCCGTGGATCAGCGCCTTGGCGCCGCTCTTGGCGATCGCGTCGATGGCCACCGACGACACGCCTTCGTAGCCCATCGCGATCTCGACCGGCGGCAGCGCGTTGATGCTGTCGATGTCGAACTCCGAGTTCATGGTGTGGCGCTTGACCGGTGCGCGGAACCAGTAGTTCCTGCCCTCGACGATCATGCCCAGCGGACCCCACTGGCTGGAGAAGGCGTTGGTCTTGATGTTGACGTTCTTGCTCACGTCACGGCCGGTGTCGATGTTGTCGTTCATCGTCACCAGCACGCCCTTGCCCATCGCGTCCTTGCTGCCCGCCACGTTCACCGCGTTGTACAGGTTGAGCGCGCCGTCGGCCGACAGCGCCGTGCCCGGACGCATCGAGCCGACCACGATGATCGGCTTGCTGGTATGGACCGTCAGCGTCAGGAAGTAGGCGGTTTCTTCGAGCGTGTCGGTGCCGTGCGTGATGACGATGCCGTCCACGTCGGCTTGCTTCGACAGTGCCGACACGCGCTTGGCCAGCGTCAGCAGGTTGTCGTTGGTGAGGCTTTCCGATGCGACCTGGAACACCTGTTCGCCGCGCACGTTCGCCACCTTGGAGAGCTCCGGCAGGCCGGCGATCAGCTTCTCGACGCCGACCTTGGCGGCCGCGTACGTGGCGCTGTTGACGGCCGAGGCGCCGGCCCCGGCGATGGTGCCGCCGGTGGCGAGGATCACCACGTTGGGCAATGCCTGCTGCGCCTGCGCGAGCGCGCTGGCCGCCAGCATTGCGGCGCCGGCCGCGAAGGCACGGAAACGGGGGGAAAGGTACATGGAGAACTCCTGTGTTGAAGTGGAATCTTTCGAGGCGGCGAGGAAGATACATGAATCGTGCCCGCATGCCCTGCGCGTTCATGCCGGCATGGCATGTGGTCATGCGCGAGGGATTACCATCGGCCGCGCGCACCGCGCCTTCCCGCCACCATGACCGCCGATCCAGCCGCCCTCCCCGTTTCGACCGCCCAGGAAATGCCCGCCCCCGACGGCCCGCTGTCGCGCGCGCGGCCCGGGCGCGAACGCATCATGGCGGCGATCCGCGCCGCGGCGGTCACCGAGTTCAGCCTGCACGGGCTGAAAGGCACCTCGACCCAGGCCATCGCGGCGCGCGCCGGCCTCACCAAGCCCCAGCTTCACTACTACATCGCCGGCAAGGAAGAGCTCTACGAAGAACTGCTGATGCAGGTGTTGCACGCGTGGAAGGTGGTGTTCTCCTTCGAGGACGCGAGCGACCCGGCCACGGTGCTCGGCGGCTACATCCGCAAGAAGCTCGACCACGCCTTCGACAGCCCCGAGATGTCGCGCATCTTCACGCGCGAGATCCTCGACGGCGGGCGCAACCTCGACCGCTATTGGCCCAACGCACGGGCCTGGACGCAGAAGAAGATCGACGTGATCAACGGCTGGATCGCGCGCGGGCAGATGCGCCCGCTCGACGCGCGCATCCTGCTGATGCACATCTGGGCCATGACCCAGAGCTATGCCGACTACGCGATCCAGACGCGCGTGATGCTCGGCCTGCCGCCCGACGCGCCGATCGATCGCGAGCCCATCGCGCGGGAACTCGTGGCCTTCGTGTTGAACGGGTGCGGCATCGAGGGCTGAGCGCCGCGCACAGGTCAAGGTTGGCTGGGCGCTCGATGCCAATCACCCGAATCGGTGCTTTCGCTTTGCTTGCTGCCTAGTAAGTCACCATCACCCGCATCGCATTGCTGCCGTCGCCGGTCGCCGCCGTTGCCGCCTGCGGCGGAGCGCCGCCGGCGGCCGCAGCCATCGCACCGACCGCCCCGCGCCAGGCTGGGCTGAGGCTGTCGCGGCCATCGGCATCGTTGCCGGCCACCGTGAACCTCGTTTCTCCGATCCTGTCGAACCGGTACTCGCGACCCTTGATGAGCACCGACGCCATGTTGGTCCAGACGCGGTACTCATACCCGCCCTTCGCTGGCGTGACCTCGAGCACCTTGAAGGTCGGAAGAACGACCATCGTGAGGCTAAACCGGCCCGTCGCGCTGTTCATAGGGCGCATCGGCTCCGCGGAGCTGATCCGCGGTTGCAAGGACAGCAAGAGCAGCATGCCAACGGCGGCCAGTGATGGAGCCGTTCGCGGCGACCGCAACGCAGTCGCCCTTGCAGGACGCATGTTTCCGGACATGAGAACTCCTCTCGTCGCAGCCTGGTGGAGAGCATCGCATCGATGCCCAGCCTGGTCTATCGGCAGAGTCGCGGGAAAATGAGGGTAACCCGGGCGCTATTCTTCGCGCATTGCCCGCAATTTGCCAGCAGGCTTTTTCGTGCCGGTGCAGCCGCCGGCGCAGCTGAGTTCAGCTCAGTAGGTGACGTTGACCGTCACGACGTCACGGTAGCTGTCCGGCCGCACGTTGGCGCTGGTGCCCAGAACGCGGCCGTACACGGTCAGCGTCTGGGCCGCTCCGGTGCCGGTTCCGGCGACGGTGTTGGTGCCCGTGACACTGCCCCAGGGGCTCGAGCGGGCGGCATCGCGGTAGAGCCGGTAAGCCACCGTGTCCGTGTTGCCGGGCACGCCCCCCGTCGGCGACATCACCCCTGCGCCGGTCGTCGCGCCATTGGATGGCAACAACGCGACCGTGTAGGCGGTGGGTGTCGTGCAGGTGACGCTGATCGTGCTGGTCTGATCGGAATTGGCGGCGCCCGGCAGGCCTTCGACGGTGCCGAAGTTCAACGGATTGGCCGTGACCAGGCAGCTCTTGGCGATGGTTGCGCTGACCACGAAGGGGAAGGTGTCCGACACTGCTGTGCCGCAGGTCGTCGGCGCGGAGCCCGTGTTCGACGTGAGCGTGATCGAGGTGTGCACGGTGCCAAAGTTGTCCTGGTACGCGCCTGGAGGTGCCGTGCTCTGGAGGCCGAGTATTTGCCCGGCCATGGTGGCGCTTCCCGACGTGGTTCCCGAAACGCCACCACTGCGGCGAGGAATACTTATGTTGACCGCGAAGGGGCTTGGCACCGTCGTGTTGCCAATCGAACCCCAGATCGTGCCGCCCGTCGTCCCCTGGTAGAGCTGGAACCTCAAGCCGTTCAAGGCGCTGTCTCTCATGACGCGCGGATTGAAGTTGGTGAGGCCTTCGTCGCCGTCGCCAATGTTGAAGCAGACCCTGGCGAACGTGGCGGTGCTGCCGGTGTTGGTGCAGGTGTAGCTCAGCGTGGCGGTGGTGGATGGCGCACTCCCATCGACCAGATCGACCGTGCCGAAAGCCACGTTTGTCATCGTCGCCGTGCAGCTGACCTGCGCCTGCGCGGTGCCCACCGGCAGCCACCACAGCAGCACGCAGAACAAGGGCAGGCGCAGGGCCTGCAACGTGCGGGTCAGAAAATGACTCATGGCGTCTTGGCCTCCGTGGCGCAGCGCAGCGGGCCGATCTGTGGAATTCCGGCGCCGTCCTTGCGATAGTCGAAACTGGCCCGGCAGTGGCCGCCGGGCGTCTGCACGTCGAGCGTGTTGCGCGCCTCGACCGACTCGAGGTACACCGCGCCGTCGAAGCCGACCAGCGCCGGCTCGCCTTGCCTGTTGATGCGCACCCGGCTGCCCACCGGCAGGGGCTTGCCCGCCTCGTCCACCAGCAGGAGCGCGGCCGCGTTCACCGGCGTGATGCCGAAGCGCACCAGGGTGCCGGCACGGTCGCTCGGGGTAGCAATGGTTTTCACGCGTTCGATCCTCACGTCGGCGGGCAATTGCATCGGATCGATGGACAGCTGGTTTTTCTGGTAGGCGCGCAGCGGCGCCACCAGCAGCATGCCATGGTCGTCCGTGGTGCCGATGTCCCGGTTCTCCAGCCTCACCGGCACGCCGGCGATGCCGTCGGTGGAGACCACCGCAAAGGCGTCGTCGATGTGCCGGGCCGCGAAGGGCTGGCCGCCCATGAACGCGATCGACCCGGTGGCGCCGGCGTAGGCGTAGCGGCTGTCGCCAAGCACGCTGATGCCCGCCATGGCGCGGCCGTAGCGGCCCAGGTAGTCGACCTGGGCCTGCCCGCCGCTCTGGCCGCCGCCCTGACGCAGGCCGGCGCGCCAGCCGATGCCGCCATCGCCCTGCATTGAGCTTTGCGCGTCGGCGGTGTAGATGGTGCTGTCGCGGTCGCGCTGCATCCCGGTGCTGGCCGTGACCTTGCCGTCCAACGCCCAGGTGAAGCCGACGAAGAGGCTGCGCTCTCGCCGGTCATCGAGATTCTGGTTGAGACTCACATTCACCGAGGCGCCGCGTCCCAGTGCGGTGAACCAGTAGACGCTGGCCAGGCGCGTCGGCTGCTGCGCGGGATAGCGCAGGTAAAGGTAGCTGAGACCGAAACTACCGAGGCCGTTGGTGGTGTAGCCGACGGATGCACGGCCCGAGCCGCTTGCCGGCGCACTGCCGTACAGCGATGCGACATCGCGGTATTCGCCGCGCGTGCGGGTACCTTCGACCGCGAAATTGAAATGGTTGTCGCGCCAGCTGTACCCTAGGTTCAGCAGCGAGCCCGTCTGGCCTTGGTAGCTGCTGCGCGCCACGGCGCCCGTCAGCACGCCGCTCTGGCCGAGCAGCCATGCGCCGCCGACCCCGCCCTTGACCAGTCCCTTGGTGGCTTCGCCATGCGTCTCCAGCGTGAAGCTGTTGCTCACACCGTAGCGCCAGGTGCCAGTGGCGGCGGGATCGTTGCCGTAGTCGGACGAGCGCAGGCCGTAGTTCTTGCGCACCATGCCTAGGTCGATCGACCAGTCGGACAGGCCCTTCTCCAGCAGCCGCTGCGTGTCGTACAGCGAGAAGTCCAGCGTCGTCGCGCGGCCGAAGGCGTCGGTCAGAACCACCTGGGCATTGCCCGCGCCGCTGATGCTCGGAACCGTGTTGAGCTGAAAGGGCCCCGCCGGGACCTGGCCCGTGTACTGGCGCAGGCCGTTGATATAGAGCTCCACTTGCGAAGGCAGCGCGGCCGCTCCCAGGAAAGCCGGCAGCGGCGTGGTAGTGCGATAGGGCTGCAGCGCAAAATTGCGCGACAGCTGGATACCGCCAATCCGCGTGGAGCGCGACCACGGCAGCGAGGCCGTGGTGGTGTCGCCCACGCGAAGGGTCAGCATGTCATCGGGGAATGACTTGCTCCAGGTGGTGTCGAGCCGGACCGAGTCGTGCTGCCAGGCCTCGCCGTCGAGGCGGGTGGCGCGCGTCATTTGCGTGCTGCTGAACACCGAGCTTCCGCTGAACGCGCGCAGTTCAGTCAGTGCGTTGAAGCTGGACGTGTTGTTGCGGCCCTGCGTGCCATAGAGGTCGTAGTTGAGCAACAAGCCGGGCGAAGCGCTGGCCTTCGGCGCGATGACCGTCGACGTGTCAACCACCGTCGTCGGCAGGCGCAGCACATCGGCGGAAGCATTGATCGCGACGCTCTGGTTTGCGGCGTCGTACTTCACCTGCACCCCGGGGAGGCTTTTGAGCCTCACCGGATCGGACACGCCCGCCGGCAGCACGAAGCCCAGCTGCCGCAACGTGGTGGCGCTGGCCCAGAGCTCCCGGCTGCGCAGGCCGAAATGCACCAGTCCCTGGGGGTTGCCGTTGAGGCTCAACTCCAGATAGAGCTCGCTGCCGCTAGGCCCGGAAAGGTCGCCTTCCGCAGCGGATGCGACCAGCCATGAGCCCGATCCGGCTGCGGCGCTCTGGGCCTGAGCAGCCAGCGGCATCAGACCGGAAAGAAGCAGCAGTGGCAGCAGGTGCTCAGCGGACGCGTTGAAGCGGCGGAATTTTTTCCTGCGTCGCGTTGCCATTGATCTTCGTTTCCAGAACGCCGCCGGAAGCAAAGGCTTCCGCGGGTGTCTTCAGGGGCCAACGCATGCTCACGCCCGGGAGCACATAGCCCATCAGGCCGGCATGCACCGAGGTGCGTCGGCCGGTGGCATCGACAAAATCCAGATCGGCAAGCTGGGCGTGCATGCCGCCGCTGTTGGCGACTTCGAGCACCGCCTGGCGGCCCTCGGCGCGCAGCGACCATTTGAGCTGAGGCGCAGTCGGCTGCGCGCCCGCGGCGGCGATGAAGATCGGCACCGAATAGCGCAGTACGAGCTGCAGGCCCTTCTTTTCCTTCACCTCGACCGGCAGCTCGTCGATGATGACCCGATACGAGTTTTCGACCGCCCCGGCAGGAGCTGCGGCGCGGATGACACGGATCAGCTGTCGTTCTGACGGGGCCAACTGCACCACCGGCGGGCTCACGAGGAGTTCGCGCGAGGGCGTCAGCTTTTCGGCACCGTTTTCCTGCGACCACTGATAGACCCGCACCTGGGCGTGCACCACGTCGTCGCCGCTGTTGCTAAGCCAGAGACCATCGGCGTTCTGCGTGGCCTGCAGCGTCAGCGTGACCGGAGAAACCTGCAGTCCGCTCGCCGAGGCGACCGCATGCACGAAGGCAAGCGCGAGGACAACGGTGCAACGCAGCAGGTGTCGCATGGGCAATCGATCAGTAGTTGACCTGGACGGTCACGGTGTCAGCGTAGGCACCAGGCGTCACGTTGACGCTTGCGACCGTGGCGTACACCGGGATCGTTTGAGCCGCGCCGGTGCCGGTGCCGGCCACGGTGTCCGTACCGGTGCTACCCCAGATCGCACCCGTCGGGCTCACCGAGCGGAGCTGGTAGGGAATGGTGTCCGGGCCGGCCACGAGAGGGCTCATCACGCCGGCGCCGAGGGTGAGGTTGTTCGACGGCAGCATCCCGATGTTGTAGGGCGTCGACTTGGAGCAGGTCACGCTGATGTTGTTGGTAGCGGACAGGGCAGTGGCGGTGGAATCCACCGTGCCGAAGTTGATGTTCGACGTCGCACCCGCGGTGACCGAACAGGCCTTTGCCACGGTGATGAGGACCTGGAACGTGGCAGTGGCCGGGCTCGTGGCTGCCAGAACTGCGCTGGTGGCCGTGACGGCAAGAATGGCTGCGAAGATGTAAGAAAGTTTTTTCATGAGGAGTGCCTACAGATCAATGAAGAAGAGTAACTGAGGTCCAAAGTTCACATTTTTGGAAATGTGGATTTTAGTTAACAAACTATAAAAAGAGTGCGCCGATGTTACGTAAAGAGTCGAGGCCGCCCGCTGATCCGTTGCGTTTTCGCCGATTTATGTGACTTCTGTTACGAAACACAACTGAGGTGGAGCCGATTTTTGAGGCCATCGCGCAACTCGACCACCCATAGAACCAAACCGGTGCGCCCGCACTGGCACGTCGCTTGCATTACCTGACCACTTGCTCTGATTAATCGGTCAAACACAACATGCACGTGCTCATCGCCTGCGGCCACCCGGTCGAAACCAGCTTCCATGCTGCGCCGCACCAAGAGGTGCCGAATCTGCGCGCCGCCGCGCACGAGGTGGCATGAACGCTCCCGCCCTGCTCGACAACGTGCGCCTGCCGCGCTGGCTGCTGCCGGTGAACTGGCCACAAGGCAACGGTGTGCCCGTGCTGGCGCGCATCGCGATCGAGGCCGGCCGCGTGCAGTCGGTGCGCCCTGCGATGGGGATCGACGCCCCGGCAACGGGCTGGGATCTCGCCGGCACGCTGGCGCTGCCCGGCTTCGTCGACGCCCACACGCACCTCGACAAGGCCTTCACCCTGCCACGCATGAAGCAGGTGCAGCCCGGCCTGCTCGGTGCCATCGACGCAATGCTGGGCGACCGTGTGCACTGGACGCCCGCCGATGTGCGCGAACGCGCCGCGCGCGGCCTGCAGTGGGCCTGGGAATGCGGCACCACACACCTGCGTACGCACGTCGACTGGTGGGAGCCCGATACCGTGCCGATGGCCTGGCCGGTGATGGCCGAGTTGGCACAGGAATGGGCCGGCAGGCTGCGGCTGGAACAGGTGAGCCTCATCAAGCTGCCGCTGTTCGAAGACGCGGCACAGGCGATGCGGCTCGCGAAGCAGGTCAAGGCCACCGGGCCGCATGCGCTGCTCGGCGGTTTCGTTCACTCCACCAACTGGAGCGAGAACGCGCTGCGCAACCTGCTGCTGTCGGCGCAGGCCTGCGAGCTCGACATCGACCTGCACGTGGACGAGGAACTCAACGCGTCGGCCGTGGGCCTGCAGACCACGGCCCGCATCCTGCGCGAGATCGGCTACGAAGGCCGCGTGGTCTGCGGCCACATCTGCGCGCTCGCGGCACAGCCCGAGGCGCAGGCCTTCACCACGCTCGATGCGGTGGCGCGCGCGCCGATCACGGTCGTCTCGCTGCCCGCGACCAACCTTCTGCTGCAGGACGCCGTGACCGGCCGCACGCCGCGCCAACGCGGCATCACGCTGGTGAAGGAAGCGCGCGAGCGCGGCATTCCGCTGCTGTTCGCCAGCGACAACGTGCAGGACCCCTTCTGCCGGCTCGGCAGCTTCGACCCCGTAGAGGCGCTGGGCACGGCCGCACTCGTGGCGCAGCTCGACGAGCCCTTCGACACCTGGTCGCAGGCGCTGTGCCGCAGCGACTGGCTGCAGCGCGCGCCCACACCAGCCAGGCCCACGCTGGTCGGCCGCCCCGCCGACCTGGTGCTGTTCACGCAGGCCGACCGCCATGGCTGGCCGTCGCGCACCGCCACCCGCGTGGTGCTGCGCGATGGCCGCGTGACGCGCGGCGACGCGACGCCCTTCCTTCCCCGGTAACGCACACAAGGACTCCCATGCTCCACGGATACATCCCGCCCCATCGCTTCCTGCCCTACCTGAGCTGGACCGAAATCGCCGCGCTGCCCGACCGCGAGAACACCGTCATCGTGCTGCCCTGCGGCGCCATCGAGCAGCACGGGCCGCACCTGCCCTGCTCGGTCGACAGCGTGATCTGCTCGGGCGTGATGGGCAAGGCGCTCGAAAAGCTCCCCGCCGAGGTGCGCGCCTTCGCGCTGCCGACCATCACCTACGGCAAATCGGAGGAGCATCTGCACTTCCCCGGCACGATGACGCTGACCGGCACCACGCTGCTTTCGACCGTGATCGAGATCGGCGAGTCGGTCTATCGCTCGGGCTTTCGCAAGCTGTTGTTCGCCAACGGCCACGGCGGGCAGCCGCAGGTGCTGGAGATGGCAGCGCGCGAGCTGCGCCTGCGCCATGGCGACTTCGTGGTGGTGCCGCACGGCGTGTCGCGCCTGCCGAGCGCGGCCAGCAAGCAGGTGAGCGAGCAGGAGAAGAAGCTCGCGATGCACGCGGGCCATTCCGAGACCGCGCTGATGCTCGCGCTCGCGCCCGAGACGGTGCACATGGAGCACGCGGTTGCCAACTTTCCGCCGCCCTTCCCGATCAAGCTGCTGTCGGCCGACGGCCGCCCGGCCTGCGCATGGACCTCGCGCGACTTCGGCCCGAGCGGCGTGATCGGCGACCCCACCACCGCCACGCGCGAACAGGGCGAAGAAATCCTCGACACGCTCTCCGACAGCTGGGCACAGGCGCTGACCGAACTGCATGCGCTGCGTTGGCTGGTGCGCGAAGAAGCCACCTGGGAGCGTGGGCACCAGCAGGGCTTCATCCAGCAGAGCTTCGAACCCGCCTGAGCCTGCTTCTTGCAACGGCCCCTCCGCTTTTCTCGCTTCTTCTTCAACTCCCCAGCCTTCGAGAGGTTCCCACCATGCGCTCCTTCGCACTGTCCCTGGCCGGCGCCGCCGCCATCGCCTTCCTCGCCGCCGCGCCCGCGCAGGCCGAGGACAAGTTCACCTACATGACCAACTGGTACGCGCAGGCCGAGCACGGCGGCTTCTACCAGGCGCAGGCGCTGGGCATCTACAAGAAATACGGCCTCGACGTGACCATCAAGATGGGCGGCCCGCAGGTCAACATCACGCAGATGATGGCCGCCGGGCAGGCCGACTGCATCATGGGTTCGAGCGACATCCAGATGATGCAGGTGCGTGAAGGCGGCGTGCCGGTGGTCAACGTGGCGGCTTTCTTCCAGAAAGATCCGCAGGTGCTGATCGCGCACGACGACGTCAAGAAGTTCGAGGACCTGAAGGGCAAGACGCTGCTGATCGGCGCGCAGGCGCAGCGCGGCTACTGGCCGTGGCTGAAAGCGAAGTTCGGCTTCACCGATGAGCAGACGCGTCCCTACACCTTCAACATCCAGCCCTTCGTGGCGGACAAGAATGCGGCGCAGCAGGGCTACCTGACCTCCGAGCCCTACGCCATCCAGAAGGCCGGCGTGAAGAGCACCGTGCTGATGTTCAGCGACCACGGCTTCCCGGCGTACGCCACAACCGTGTCGTGCATGGAAAAGACGGTGAAGGAGCGCAGCAAGCAGGTCGCCGCCTTCGTGAAGGCCTCGGCCGAAGGCTGGAAGAGCTACCTGGCCGACCCCGCACCCGCCAACGCGCTGATCAAGAAGGACAACCCCAACATGACCGACGACCAGTTGGCGTACAGCGTCGCCAAGCTCAAGGAAATGGGCATGGTCACCGGCGGGGATGCGGCCAAACTGGGCATCGGCGTGATGACGGATGCGCGCTCCAAGGCGAGCTACGACTTCCTCGTGACGGCCAAGCTGCTCGACCCGGCCAAGGTGGAACTGGCGAAGACCTATACGACCGAATTCGTCAAGGACGCCAAGGTTCTGCCCTGAGTCTTCCGCTTCATGAATCGCATCGAACCCAACACCCTCGCGCCGCCAACGGAGCCCGCCGTGCCCGCGGTGGAAGTTCTCTCGGCCGAGAAGACCTACCCCAACGGCACGCAGGCGCTGCTGCCGGTGGACCTGTCCATCGCCGAAGGCGAATTCGTCACCCTGCTCGGTCCCTCGGGCTGCGGCAAGAGCACGCTGCTGAAGATGGTCGCAGGCATGCTCGAACCCAGCGACGGCCGACTGCTGGTGTGGCGCAAGCCGGTGGCGCAGATCCACAGCTGCCCGCACAAGCTGTCGTTCGTGTTCCAGTCGCCCACGCTGATGCCGTGGGCGAGCGTGCAGACCAACGTGCGCCTGCCGCTGGACCTGGCCGGCGTGCCGCGCAAGGAAGCCGATGCGCGGGTGACGGAATCGCTCGCGCTGGTGGGGCTCGAAAAGTTTGCCGATGCGCTGCCACGCGCGCTCTCGGGCGGTATGCAGATGCGCGTGTCGATCGCGCGCGGCCTCGTCACGCAGCCCGACATGCTGCTGATGGACGAGCCCTTCGGCGCGCTCGACGAGATCACTCGCCACAAGCTCGATGCCGATCTGCTGGAGCTGTGGCGCAAGAAGAAGCTCACTGTGATCTTCGTGACGCACTCGATCCACGAGGCGGTGTTCCTGTCGAGCCGCGTGGTGATGATGGCGGCGCGGCCGGGTCGGGTGGTGGAGGAGTTCCGCATCGACGAGCCTTATCCGCGCAGCGCCGATTTCATGGTGACGTCCGAGTTCGCGCGCTACGCGAAGCAGCTGCAGGACAGCCTGCTGCGCGCCAGCAGTGCCGACGAGGAGACCGCACGATGAAGAAGAACACTCCCCTCCTGAGCCAGCCGCGCGTGCAGCGCGTTCTGTACCCGGTGCTGATCGGTGTGGTGCTGGTCGCGCTGTGGCAATGGATGGTGGTGGCCATGGAGCTGCCGCCCTATCTTGTGCCCTCGCCCTACCTGATGATGCAGACGCTGGTGACCGACTGGGCGCCGCTGGGCAATGCGCTGCTGGTCACGCTGAAGATCACGGTGCTGTCGTTCCTGCTGGCCACGGTGGCGGGCGTTCTGATCTCGTTCCTGTTCGTGCAGAGCAAGCGCATCGAGACCGCGCTCTTTCCGTACGCGGTGCTGCTGCAGGTCACGCCCATCGTGGCGGTCGCGCCGCTGATCATCATCTGGGTGAAGAACCCGGTCGCGGCGATGACGGTGTGCGCGGCACTGGTGGCGCTGTTCCCGATCATCAGCAACACCACGCTTGGCCTGCGCAGCATCGACCCCGACCTGCAGAGCTACTTCAAGCTCAACCGCGCGACGCGCTGGCAGCAGCTGGTGCGGCTGCGCATTCCGAGCGCGCTGCCGTATTTCTTCGGCGGGCTGCGCATTTCGAGCGGCCTCGCGCTGATCGGCGCGGTGGTGGCGGAATTCGTCGCGGGCACGGGCGGCTCGGGCGCGGGGCTGGCCTACCAGATCCTGCAGGCGGGCTTCCAGCTGAACATCCCGCGCATGTTCGCCGCGCTGCTGCTCATTTCCCTCACCGGTGTCGCGCTCTTCGTGCTGATGGCCTGGCTCTCCAAGGTGGCGCTGGGCTCGTGGCATGCGAGCGAACTTTCACAGGATTGAACCTTGACCATGAATGCCCCTGCTTCCGCCATCGAGCAACTGCTGCTCGAACTGCCCCATCTCGACTGGATCACGGACGAGAGCCGCGTCACCCGGCTGTCCTCCGACTTCTCGTGGTTCAGCCCCGTCCTGGTGCGCCAGCTCAAGGACAAGCGCGCCGACGTGGTCGTGCGCCCGCGCACCGAGGAAGAGATCCGCGCGGTGGTCGGCGCCTGCGCGCGCCGCTGTGTGCCCATCACCATCCGCGGCAGCGGCACCGGCAACTACGGCCAGACCACGCCGCTGGCCGGCGGCGTGGTGCTCGACATGACCGGCTACAACACCTGCCTGTGGGTGCGCCCCGGCGTGGCGCGCGCGCAGGCCGGCATCCGCCTGGGCGAGCTGGAGAAGCAGACAAAGCCCACGGGGCAGGAACTGCGCTGCGTCCCATCGACCTACCGCAGCGCCACGCTGGGCGGCCTCTTCGGCGGCGGCTTCGGCGGCGTGGGCTCCATCAACTACGGGCCGCTGGGCGCGCCGGGCAACGTGATCGGCATCCGCGCGATGACCATCGAGGCCGAGCCGCAAGTGGTGGAGCTGCGCGGCGCCGAGGCGATGCGCATGCACCACCTGTGGGGCACCAACGGCCTGGTGCTGGAGTTGGAGATCACGCTGGCACCGGCGCATCCGTGGCTGGAAACGCTGGTGACCTTCGACGACTTCGAAAGCGCGCTGAACTTCGCCGACAAGCTGGCGCACGCGCCGGGCATCGTGAAGCGCGGCGTGACCTTCTTCGCGGCGCCCATCTCCGACCATCTCGCGCAGCTGGCCGCGCATCTGCCCAAGGGCTGCCACACGGTGCTGTCGCTGGTGGCCGAATCGTGCGAGCCCGCGATGCTCCAGCTGGCGGAGGCGCACGGCGGCACGGTGAGCTACCGCAAGACGGCGGCCGAGGTGCAGAAGAGCAACCGCACGCTGATGGAATTCACCTGGAACCACACGACGCTGCACGCACTGAAGATCGACCCGAACCTGACCTACCTGCAGAGCGGCTTCATCCCCGGCAGGCATGTCGAGCAGGTCATCGAGATGGAGAAGCTGCTGGGCGGCGAGCACGGCGAGGTGATGATGCATGTCGAGTTCCTGCGCAACGTGGCCGGCCTCATGACCTGCAGCGGCCTGCAGCTGGTGCGCTTCAGCACCGAGGAGCGGCTGCAGGAGATCATGCGCATCCACCGCGAGCACAGCGTGCATATCAACAACCCGCACGTGAACATCGTGGAAGACGGCAAGGCCGGCGGGCCGCTGCCGCCGGAGGTCATCGAGGTGAAGAAGCGCTTCGACCCGCTGGGGCTGCTGAACCCGGGCAAGCTGCGCGACTGGCCTGTGAAGGCTGCGCCGGCCGCCTGACGAGCTTCAGCGCTGGCGGCGGCCTTGCACCCAGGCCACCGCCACGATGGCCATGGCCAGCAACCAGAGCGGCCAGAGGCCGAACGGCGCCACCCAGCGGGCATAGGGCGTGAGGCCTCGCCGGCCTTCGACGCTGGCTTCGAGTACGCCGCGCGTGAGGCGCGGCAGTTCGTGCGCCACGCGGCCTTCGGCGTCGATCACGACCGTGGCGCCCGTGTTGGTGGCGCGCACCATGGGCCGCGCGAATTCGAGCGCGCGCATGCGCGAGATCGACAGGTGCTCGTCGATGGCCACCGTGTCGCCGAACCACGCGATGTTGCTCACGTTGAGCAGGATGGTGGGGGCCGTGGCCTCGTCCGTGAAGTTCGCGCCGATCTCGTCGCCGAACAAGTCTTCGTAGCAGATGTTCGGCGCGATGCGCTGGCCCTGCCAGACGAACGGCGCCTGCGCGAGCCCGCCGCGTGCGAAGTCGCCGAGCGGGATGTTCATCATCTGGATGAACCAGCGGAAGCCCGGGGGAATGAATTCGCCGAAGGGCACCAGGTGGTGCTTGCTGTAGACGTAGGGCCGCGCGGCGCCGGGCTGGAAGCCGAGCACTGCATTGCTGTACGTGCCCTGCCCTCCCATCGGCAGGCCGACGATGGCGGCCTGCGTGCCCTGGCTGTAGCGCGCCTCGATCGCTTCGAGATAGCCGGCCGGCAGCTGCTGCGGCAAGAGCGGCAAGGCAGTCTCGGGCGTCACGACGAGCGATGCCTTGGCATCGCGCAATTGCTCGCCGTACCAGCGCAGCGCGGTTTCGATGCCGCCGCCGGGAATGAATTTCTCGTCCTGCGGGATGTTGCCTTGCAGGAGCGCAAGCTGGAGATTGCCGGCCGAGCCCTTGGCGCCTTGTACGTCACTGCGCAGCGGCGCAACCAGTTGCGGCGCCGCGAACACGAGCGCGATCAGCACCAGGCCCTGCACGAGCTCGGCGGCGCGCGGCGGCCGGTGCAGCGCGACCAGCGCGACGACCAGCGCCGATGCGGCGCCGATGCCGTAGACGCCGACCCACGGCGCCAGCGCGGCCAGCGGACCTTCGACATGCGCGTAGCCGCCGGCGCCCCACGGGAAACCCGTGAACCAGCTGCCGCGCACGAGCTCGGCCAGCGTCCACAACGCCGCAAAGACGAGCGCGCCTGTCACCCGCCCCTGCGGTCCGCGAACCACGAACCACGCAGCCGCAACCGCGTAGTACAGCCCGAGCGCCGCGGCCAGTGCCAGCACGGCGATGGCCGCGAGCGGCGCCGGCAGCCCGCCGTAGGTGTGCATCGAGATGAAGAGCCACCAGAAGCTGCCGGTAAGCCAGGCAGTCGAGAACAGCCAGCCATGCAGGCCGGCGCGACGCCAGCCCGCGCCCTGCGCGCGCAGGCCGTCGAGCAGCCACACGAACGCGCCGAGCGACAGCAGCTGCAGCCACCACAGCGGCTTGCCGCCCACGGGCGATGCCATCGAAAGCGCCTGCGCGAGCCCGGCGGCACCGAAGCCGAGCAGGCGGAACAGGTTGGCGGAAGGAGAAGCCGGCGCGCCGCGCATCAGTCGGCCGCGTCGCCGCCGCGGGCCGGGGACACCTTGAACCAGCGCACCGCGCCGCCCTTGGTGTGCAGCACCACGAAGTCGAAGCCGCCGATGGCGTGGTGCTCGCCGCGCTTGGGCACATGGCCCATCTCGTGCGCGATCAGGCCGCCGATGGTGTCGAAGTCTTCGCTCAGCTGTTCTTCGTCGAACACGATGCCGAAGGCCTCGGCCACGCGCTCGATGGGCGTGTCGCCCGAGACGCGGTAGGTGTGGTCGGCCAGGCCGAAGATGTCGCCTTCGTCCTCGGCGATGTCGAACTCGTCCTCGATCTCGCCGACGATCTGCTCGAGCACGTCTTCGATGGTGATGAGGCCGGCCACGCGGCCGAACTCGTCGATGACGATGGCCAGGTGGTTGCGGTTGCCGCGGAACTCGCGCAGCAGGTCGTTCAGGCCCTTGCTCTCGGGCACGAAGGTGGCCGGGCGCAGCAGGGCGCGGATGTTCAGGCCCGGCGCGCGCTGCAGCTTGAGCAGGTCCTTCGCGAGCAGGATGCCGATGATGTTTTCTTTTTCGCCCTCGTACACCGGGAAGCGCGAGTGCGCGGTGTCGATGATGAGGTGCAGCAGTGCGTCGAACGGCGCGTCGATGTTCACCAGGTCCATGCGCGGCGCGGCAACCATCACGTCGCCCGCGGTCATGTCGGCCATGCGCAGCACGCCTTCGAGCATCACGCGCGATTCGGCGCCGATCACCTCGTTGTCCTCGGCATCGGCCAGGGTTTCGATCAGCTCGTCGCGCGAGTCGGGACCGGGGTGGATGAATTCGGCGAGCTTCTGGAGAAAGCCGCGCTTGTCTTCCCGTTCGACGGGAGCGCGTTCAGGGTGAGGGTCGGCCACTGCGGGAGGGCTTAGTTGAGGAAGGGACAAGGATACCGGATTGCGTGTGACACGCTCTACCGCATGGCCCCCGCCGGCCGTTGGGGCCGCCGCCAAGCCTCAGGGGGCGGATTTCTTGCGGGCGTCGCGCATGCCGCTGCGCACTTCCTGCACGCTCGCCAGGAAGGCCCAGAACTGCTTGGCGCGGCTCTTGAGCGCGAAGTCGACCGCGGCGTAGTGCTCCAGGGCGATCTCGCTCATCCGGCTGTCGAAGGTGGCGCTCGGCAGTTCGAGGTGGGCCTCGGCTTCCGAGCCGCTGCGCACCACAGTCGCGCCGGCGTTGCGAGCGATCTTCAGCATGGCGGCGTTCTCGCTGAGCGCATGGATGAAGAGCATGCCGACGCCTTCGTTGCGGGCCACGACCACGGCGCGCTCGAACAGGCGGGCGCCGTAGCCCCGGCCGCGGGCATGCGCCGAGACCGACACGCCGAATTCGGCGCAGTCGCTGTGCTGGTCGCCGGGCGCGAAGGCCAGGTGCGCCATCGCGATCAGGTCGAGGCGGCGGTTGTAGATGCCGAAGAGTTCGTCGCGCTCGAAGTCGAGCCCATCGACGTAGCTCTGGACCTGCTCGTCGCCCGCTGCATAGCCGAAGCGCAAATAGCGGTCGTGCGGGGAGAGTTCGAGCAGGTGGCGGGCGATGCGCTCGCGTTCGCGCGGGCCGATCGAGCGGATCGGCACCATGACGGGCTGAGGCGCGCTGACTGCGCGTGGTTGCGCCTCAACCATCGGCGCCTTCAGGAAAGAGCCGAGGCCGAGAGACGCTTTGAGAAGGGTCTTGGCGGTAAGCATGGCTCGAATGTAAGGGTTTCCCCTTAAACAACAAGTCCACAGGGTCAATCACGGGACACATTTGTGTCCTAGTACCAAGCTGCGTGGCGCTGGCGCAACCGCAATGTGGCTAAACCGGCACAGCTGTTGTGGCCTTGACACGGTCGAGCACGAAGCTGGTCTTGCAGTCTTCCACGCTCGGATGCTTCAACAGGGTGTCCATGATGAAGCGGCTGTAGTGGGCCATGTCGGCCACGACCACCCGCAACAGGTAGTCCATGTCGCCGGTGAGGGCCGCGCATTCGACCACCTCGGGCCAGGTCTGCACGCTGGCGCGAAACAGGTCCATCGGGTTGCGCTTGTGGCTCTCGGTGTGCTTTTCGAGCCGCACATTGAGATAGGCGGTCAGCCCCAGGCCGATGGCTTCGGGCTGGACCAGCGCGACGTAGCGGTCGATCACCTTGTGCTCTTCGAGCCGCTTGACCCGCCGCAGCACGGCGCTGGGCGACAGGCTGACCTGCTCCGCGATCTGGTCGTAGGTGGCACGCCCATCTGCTTGCAGCGTGCGCAAAATTAGCCGATCTATCTTGTCCAGTGCTTCCATATCGCCATTCTTGCAGTTTTACTGCGCAATGGCCATTCCGAGCGCCCGGAAACGCAGAAAACCTGAGAGGTATCCGCCCTACATTGCATGACCGGCCGATTTCGCGCCTTATTCATCCCGCCCCACCTACCGGAGACCGCACATGAGCCATGCCGACGCACCCGCCTTCACGCCCTGGGAGAACCCCATGGGCACCGACGGCTTCGAATTCATCGAGTACGCGGCACCCGATCCGGCCGCCATGGGCAAGGTGTTCGAGCGCATGGGCTTCAAGGCGGTGGCGAAGCACCGCCACAAGAACGTGCTGCTGTACCGCCAGGGCACCATCAACTTCATTCTGAACGCGGAGCCCGATTCCTTCGCGCAGAAGTTCGCGCGCGAACATGGCCCGAGCGTCTGCGCCATCGCCTTCCGCGTGCAGGATGCCAAGCAAGCCTACGAGCGCGCCACATCACTCGGCGCATGGGGCTTCGCCGACAAGGCCGGCCCAGGAGAGCTGAACATCCCCGCCATCAAGGGCATCGGCGACAGCCTGATCTATCTGGTGGACCGCTGGCCCGGCAAGAATGGGGCGAAGCCCGGCGACATCGGCAACATCGGCTTCTACGACGTGGACTTCGAGGCGCTGCCGGGCGTGTCGTCGCAGGAAGCGCTGGCACGCAAGGGCAACGGCCTGACCTACATCGACCACCTGACGCACAACGTGTACCGCGGCCGCATGGACGTGTGGGCCAACTTCTACGAGAAGCTCTTCAACTTCCGCGAAGTGAAGTACTTCGACATCGAAGGCCAGGTGACCGGCGTGAAGAGCAAGGCCATGACCAGCCCCTGCGGCAAGATCCGCATCCCGATCAACGAAGAAGGCAAGGAACAGGCCGGCCAGATCCAGGAGTACCTGGACATGTACAAGGGCGAGGGCATCCAGCACATCGCCATGGGCTCGGACAACCTGTACGAAAGCGTCGACGCGCTGCGCGCCAACGGCGTGACGCTGCTGGACACCATCGACACGTACTACGAGCTGATCGACAAGCGCATTCCCGGGCACGGTGAAAGCGTGGCCGAACTGAAGAAGCGCAAGATCCTGATCGACGGCAAGAAGGACGCGCTGCTGCTGCAGATCTTCAGCGAGAACCAGTTGGGCCCGATCTTCTTCGAGTTCATCCAGCGCAAGGGCGACGACGGTTTCGGCAACGGCAACTTCAAGGCGCTGTTCGAGAGCATCGAGCTCGACCAGATGCGCCGAGGCGTGCTGAGCGCCGCAAAATAAGGGCTTCTTCTTTCTTATTGCCCAGGAGCCCGGTATGCGCAGCTGCATGTCTTCGATCGGTTTGACCTTCATCGCGGCGGCCGCCGCCGTTCTTTCGGGTTGCGCCATGGCGCCGGCGAGCACGCCGGTGGCCGGCTCGCACCTCGATGCCGTGCAGAAGGCGGCGGTGCTGCGCATCTGCACGCCGGGCGACTACAAGCCCTTCAGCTTCCAGAAGGCTGACGGCGCCTTCGAGGGCATCGACGTCGACCTGATGACGGGCTTCAGCGCCAGCCTCGGCGCGAAGCCCGAGTGGGTCAAGACCACCTGGGCCAACCTGCTGCCCGACCTGAACGCCGGCAAGTGCGACATCGCCGTGGGCGGCGTGTCGGTCACCACCGACCGGCAGAAGCGAGCCTTCTTCAGCGCGCCCTACATGGTCAACGGCAAGACGCCCATCGCGCGCTGCGCCGACGTGGCCAAGTACCAGAGCGTGGCCGCCATCGACAAGCCTTCGGTGCGCGTCATCTTCAACCCGGGCGGCAGCAACGAGCGCTTCGCCCGGGCCAATTTCAAGCAGGCCAAGCTCACGATGCACGGCGAGAACGTGACGATCTTCGACGAGATCCTCGCCAGCCGCGCGGACGTGTTCGTGACCGAAGCGGCCGAGGCCATCACGCAGCAGAAGCTCAAGCCGGGCCTCTGCGCAGTCAATCCCGACAAGCCGCTGCAGTACGGCGAAATGGCCTGGATGCTGCCGCGCGACGACGTTGCCTTCAAGTCGTACGTCGACCAGTGGCTGCATCTGCAGCAGGCCGGTGGCGACTTCCAGCGCACGATGGACCGCTGGCTCAAGTAACTCTCAAGAATCGTTTCTCATGGACACTCCTGCCGCCGCCGTTGTCACCCCCGCCGTCTACGGAGCTTCCGACCGCCCGCCCCGGGGCGACTATTCGCGCGGCGGCAAGGTGATGGCCGACTACACCTGCCCGCAGGACTGGGCCAGCTACACGCCGGCCGACCACGACACCTATCGCCGGCTCTACGAGCGCCAAGCCGCGCAGTTGCCGGGGCTGGCGTGCGACGCCTTCATCAAGTCGCTGCCGTCGCTCGGCGTAAAGGACCGCATTCCGCGCTTCGAAGAGCTCAACGAGCGCCTACATCGCGCGACCGGCTGGGAGATCGTCGCGGTGCCGGGGCTGATTCCGGAGCTGCCCTTCTTCACGCTGCTCGCGAATCGCAAGTTCCCGGTGACCGACTGGATCCGCAAGCCCGAGGAGTTCGATTACATCGTCGAGCCCGACGTGTTCCACGATCTGTTCGGCCACGTGCCGATGCTGTTCGACCCGACCTTCGCCGACTACGTGCAGCGCTACGGCGCGGGCGGCATCAAGGCGCACGAACTAGGCGCCGGCGAGAAGCTCGCGCGGCTTTATTGGTACACGGTGGAGTTCGGGCTGATCCGTCAGCCGGACGGCCTGCGCGCTTACGGCGCCGGCATTCTGAGCTCGGTGGGCGAACTGAAACACGCGGTGCTCAGCGATGAGCCGCACCGGCTGCCGCTGGACCTGCTGCGCACCATGCGCACGCGCTACAAGATCGACACCTACCAGGCCAACTACTTCGTGATCGACAGCTTTGCGCATCTGTTCGACCTTACGGCGCCCGACTTCACGGCGCTGTACGAGTCGCTGGCGGTTGCGACCGACATCGAGGCCGGGGTGCTGCTGCCGGGCGAATCGGGCAAGGCCTGAATTTCTGAGGGCTACGCCGCGCAGCTATCGCGCGCGCGACAGCACACGCCCGCTCCCTAGGACAAGCCCGCTGGCGGCGGAGGCGCACTGCCTCCCACAATCCGCGCCAAAGGAGCTTGCATGCAGACATCCGCGCGACAGAACTATCCGGCCGGCGTACCGCACGAGATTCATCCGGAGCAGTACCGTTCCCTGCCTCACATGTTCGACGAGGCCTTTGGCCGCTATGCCGACAGGCCGTTCTCGGTCTGCATGGAGCGTTGGATGTCCTATGGCGAGCTCGACACGCTGTCGAAGGCACTGGGCGCCTGGCTGCAATCGCTCGGGCTGGAGCCGGGTGCGCGCGTAGCCATCATGCTGCCCAATATTCCCCAGTTCGCGGTCACCATGTGCGGCGTGCTGCGCGCGGGCTATACGTGCGTCAACGTCAATCCGCTGTACACGGCGCGGGAGTTGGAACACCAGCTGAAGGACTCCGGCGCGACAGCGATCGTCATCCTCGAGAACTTCGCAGCAACGCTCGAGAAGGTGATCGAGCGCACGCCCGTGAAGCATGTGGTCGTGACGGCGATGGGCGATCTGCTGGGCGGGTTGTATGGCGCGTGGATCACGATGGCGGTGCGCCACCTGGCGAAGATCGTGCCGGCCTACAAGCTGCCGCTGAGCGATGGACGCACGGTCACGCCGTTCGCTCAGGCGATCTCGGAGGGCCGAGGCCGCACGCTCGGGCCCGACCGGAGCACGCTCGATTCGATCGCGTTTCTGCAGTACACAGGCGGGACGACCGGCCTCTCGAAGGGCGCGGTACTGACCCATCGCAATATCGTTGCGGCCACCCTGCAGGCGGAGGCCTGGTTCACACCTGCGCTGTCGCGCGCGGGCGATCTGGCGAAGGTCAACAGCATCGCGGCGCTGCCGCTGTATCACATCTTTGCGCTGACGCTGTGCTTGCTGGTGATCCGCCAGGGTTCGCACATGACGCTGATCCCGAACCCGCGCGACTTCAACAAGTTCATTGCCGTGCTGAAGAAGCGGCCATTCCACATGCTGCCGGCTGTGAACACGCTGTTCAATGCACTGCTGATGCACCCGGAGTTCAAGTCGATCGATTTCTCTACGTTGTTCGTGTCGCAGGCGGGAGGCATGGCGGCATCGGAAGGTACCGCGCGCAAGTGGTTCGAGGCCACGGGCTGCCCGATGATCGAAGGCTGGGGGATGAGCGAAACCTGCGCCATCGGCACCAACAACCCGGTGTCGAATACCGAGTTCACCGGGACGATCGGCTTGCCGTTGCCCAGCATAGAGATCGCGATCAAGGACGATGACGGCAATTCGCTGCCGGCAGGCCAACCGGGTGAGCTTTGCATCAAGGGGCCGAACGTGATGGCGGGCTACTACAACCAGCCCGCCGAGACGGCGGCGGCCTTCACTGCCGATGGCTTCATGCGCACCGGCGATATTGCCGTGATGCAGGAAGACGGCTACAGCCGCATCGTCGACCGCAAGAAGGACATGATTCTGGTGAGCGGCTTCAACGTGTTCCCGAACGAACTCGAGAACGTGATTTCCCTGTGCCCAGGGGTCGTGGAATGCGCGGCGGTGGGCGTGCCGGACGAGAAGCAGGGTGAGGCGATCAAGGTTTTCGTCGTTCGCAGGGATCCGGCGTTGACCGAAGACGCAGTGCTGCAGTACTGCCACTCGCAGCTCACAGGCTACAAGCGGCCGAAGCACATCGAATTCAGGGAATCGCTGCCGAAGACCAATGTGGGAAAGATCTTGCGCCGCGAACTGCGCACCAGCGCGGGCGTCTGAATGAGCCATTCGTCGGCGAGTGCCGGGCTGCCAGCGACTGTCGTGGTGTTCGAGCGGGGTTGGCTGTCTTCGAACAATGTCCTGTTCGTCGGCAGCGAAGAAACCGCCGTGGTCGACACGGGGTATGCAACGCATGCCGACCAGACGCTGGCGCTGGTCGAGTCGGTGCTGGGGGAGCGGCCGCTCGATCTCATCCTGAATACGCATCTCCACAGCGACCATTGCGGTGGGAACGCCGCTCTGCAAGAACGCTATCCGTTGGCTCGTACGGAAATTCCGCCTGGCGAAGCTGGCTTGGTGGAACGCTGGGATCAAAGCGGCCTGAGTTTCCTGGCGACAGGGCAGGCGTGCCGCAGATTTCGTTTTACGGGGCTGCTGCAGCCCGGGACGGAACGCATGCTCGGTGAACGGCCATGGCAAGTGCATGCTGCACCCGGCCACGATCCCCATTCGATCATTCTGTTCGATGCCGAGTCACGGACGCTGATTTCGGCCGACGCCCTGTGGGAGAACGGTTTTGGCATTGCTTTTCCCGAACTGGCCGGCGAGCCGTCGTTCGAAGATGTAGGCGCTACGCTGGATCTAATCGAAACGCTGGCTCCCCGGCAAGTGATCCCAGGGCATGGCGCTGTATTCGACGATGTAGGCAAAGCTCTGTCTGTGGCGCGCCGCCGGCTCGATGGTTTGCAACGCGACCCGGTGAAGCATGCACGTCATGCCATCAAGGTGTTGATGAAATTCAAGCTGCTGGAGGTGCAGTCGATCTCTTTTGCGGATTGGCATGCATGGCTGGGGGGCACCGCATACATCGACGTGATTCGATCACGCTTTTTCAACGCAATTGAGTTGGATCAATTGACGAAGAACATCTTGGCGGAACTGGTTGCGGCTGGCGCCGCAGAGACGAGTACATCTGGTGTCCGCAATATCTAGGACACTCTTTATTCGTCTTTCAGCCCGTAAAGCAAAAAACCCCAGTCATTGCTGACTGGGGTTTTCTGGGCTGTAAGAGCCTGACGATGACCTACTTTCACACGGGAACCCGCACTATCATCGGCGCTGAGTCGTTTCACTGTCCTGTTCGGGATGGGAAGGAGTGGGACCAACTCGCTATGGTCATCAGGCAT